>Ga0184640_10000002_pt1 | contig 101666 bp, 151 predicted proteins | sample PLM31_200_b2_FD_133161 | JGI IMG/M metagenome (GOLD analysis project Ga0184640, IMG submission 133161) | Groundwater sediment microbial communities from an aquifer in East River, Colorado, USA - PLM3-1_200_b2 | ecosystem: Environmental > Terrestrial > Soil > Riparian zone | place: USA: East...
TACCGCACAAGGTTTGGTGGCGTTGTTCGCAGAAGGCAAGAGCCCCACAGGCGCACAGATTCTTGTATCAGCAGAAGACTGGGGTTACGGGTCTACTAAGTTCATTCTCCCCAGCGGGAAACGACTCGCTCACATGCAGGATACCCACGCTGCCGCCGCGCATGCGTTGGGGGTGGATCTGGATGATGTGATGCGGGCGGGGATCCTGCGGTATACCCCCGGCTCTGGCGCAGAGATTGGTGCGCCGATGACGAAGGCGCAAGCGCAGCATCTGGTGGATTCCACCATCGAGTCTGGAGGTAATCACCCGTTGTTTGTGGACGTGTTCCATGGAAGGGAACGCTTCGCCAAGGTCTTTGACCCTGATCGGACGAATGCGAATACTGTCCGGAACTGGGTGAATTCGCACTTCAAAGTGCAGAAGGGCGAGCATGCCTTCGGCAATACCCAGATCCAGATCGCCCCTACCAGTTCAGCCGCCATGAGTCTGAACATGGCCCGAGACGCCATCAGCGATGATGACGTGATGGCCAGCGGCAAGGACGTGGATCCCAACCACTTGACCGTCCGCTTCGGCCTCCTTAACGAGGACTTGAACAAGCTTCGCACCTTCATCACCGAACAGACGCCGTTCACTGCATATGTGGAAGGCGTGGAGTTGTTCCCGGTCAGCGATCACAGCGATGGAGCCGTGCCGGTGGTGGCGGTCATCGAGAGCCCGGAACTACGGGACATCGAGGCGGAGATTGGGAACTACGCGGACTTCAAGGAGAAGTCGTTCCCGGTTTACAAACCCCACTGCACACTGGCGTACTGTAAACCGGAGGCCGCACCCAAGTACAAGGACTTGGCTGTGGGAGGCTCTTTTACGGTCCAGAGCATCACCATCAGCCACCAATCTGGGGTGTTGGAGACGATTCCCTTTGGCATGGTGGCCAAGCGGGAGTGGACAGAGGCCCAACACCGTCGTCAGCCCAAAGGCTCTGCCCACGGTGGGGAGTTCGTGGCAGGGCCGAAGGACGCACTGGAGTCCATGCTCCATGGGGAGAAGGTCGGCATCGCACGGGGAGACGTGCGTAAGCTCTTGGAGAAGGTGCTGGAACAGAAAGAGGATCCCAACCTCACCCACCTTCAAGTCGAGGGGATGACCATTTTCGGTGGGGAGGGGTTGGGTATCAAGCGGGAGGACATGCCGCAGGTTCCCAAGGTGCATCGTCGTCAATTTCTGCAGGAAATGGAGGCCAATGGTGTCAAGATTCTGGAGGAGACAGTTGATCCTCTGACACTCAAGCCTACGCAGAAGGAGATTGGTGCCCGGAACGTGGCGGAGAAGCTGGAGCGGTATGAGAAGGGGGGTAAGGTGTTTCCTCCTCTGCTCGTCTCCAGTGAGGGACGCATCCTCGACGGGCATCATCACTGGGGCATGATGGCGGCATTCGCCGTGGACGTGCCAGAGGCCAGAGTCCCCATCTACCGGCTGATGGTCAGCACCAAGAAGGCGCTGGCCCTGATGCATGCCTACAACAAGAAGCATGGTATCGAACGGAAGGCACTGGGACAGAAGAAGGATCCGGTATCGGGAAGGTATGTCACCCCGTTCGTGGACTTCAGCCAGCATGGCAGTCAGCAGTTGCAATTGATTGCCAGCCTGAACAGCAGTCGTCTGGCGACATGGGGCTTCACGGCGGAGGCCGAGGTGCTGGGCATGGCCCGGTACAAGCTCACAGCGGTGTTGGATGGGCGCACCAGTCAGTTCTGCCGGTTCATCGACGGGAAGATTTTCAATGTCCCAGAGGCCCGCAGGAAGGTCATTGAGGTGCTGGAGGTGCAGAACCCGGAAGACCTTCGGGTGGTGCAACCATGGCCCAAACAGACCCGAGCCGCCATGGCCGCGTATGCGGAGATGTCATCAGCCGAATTGACCGAGCGTGGTCTGCATATTCCCCCCTACCACCCCTACTGCCGCACTATCTGCCGAGCCATTGCTTCCAGTGCGGGGAAGGTGCTGAGCACGGTGCCCACCATCCCCGCAGAGGTGGAAGCCTTTCAGCAAGTCACCGCAGCGGACCTGAAGGAGATGGGTGTCGAGGCCACCCCCGAACAGGTAGCCCAGTGGAACGAGCACGTGGGCATGACCCCCGTGGAATTGCTCTCCAAGCTCTCACAACTCCCTCCGCAGGAGGTGATGACCAAGGGGCAGGGAGTCGGGACCAGACCTGTCACCTTCGACGCAGATGGAGACATTGGGTTCAAGGTCAACGGAGAGACACCGTCTGGAGTGGAGTTCAAGCTGAACGCCATACTGGAGCCCTTCACCGGCACGTATTACCTGACACAGGCGGAGTTACTGGCAGGCAATCCCAAGGCGGAATTGCAGTTCCTGAAGACGCTTTTCATGAACTTCATAGAGATGGGGATGAAGTCCTCTGCCACGTCTCTCGCCATCGGAGTGGCAGGCAATGCACCCTATTATGCTCAATTGGGTTTCCTCCCAGACGAATTGGAGTGGGACTCCCTCCGGCTCTATGCCCAAGGGCAGTTGGAGAGTGAGGTGCTGCAGCCGGTGTTGGCGTCATTGACGGCCGAGGACCGACTGCTCGTGGAGCATCTGCTCCAAGACCATTCACCATGGGCGATGTCAGCCCTCGTGGAACTGCCCTTCACCTATGAAGGGAGGACCATTGGGGAGTGGTTATTTGCAGAGGCATCTGGCACGTGGGCGCTGGATCTGACGGATGATTTGCTGGTGGCACAAGCCAGAGGACATCTCGCATGAAGACCCTCAAACCCCTGACCGTGAAGAACATGGATGAGCCGGTGGCGGCGGTCATCACTGCCTCGACCGCTCCGAAGGCCAAAGTTACACAACGGGCGTATCAGCAACTGGTGACTCGTCAAAATGTGACCCCTGAGCGAGCCAAGCAGTTGTTAGGCTGGGGTGAAAAATAGTTGTTGCATTGCCCAGACCTCCTGTAAAATAGCCCCGGCCTTCGTGCAATCAGTTGCAATATAGGAGAGAGCATGCCTCTGCACCATACGGGTCTGGTGTCTCGCCGGGAACTGGACCATCCGGAGGAGAAACCTCGTGAGGTGCCTACCTTTGAACACGTCCTGAAATACAATCCTCATCATGGTCCCGATGGACGCTTCACGAGTGGTGGGAGCAAGCGTGGGCACATTCAGGGACTCAGTAAGCTGCCCGTTCGTGATTGGCCTTCACTTCAAGGCCCGACAGGTGGACGACACATCCCCGGACTGAGTCCCCTCGCTGTTCGTGATTGGCCCTCACTCCAAGCCAAGGGAGTGCAGCGGGCACTGGATGCTTCTGTGAGTGGACCCGCTACTCCTGAAGCGGCCCATATCCGCCGACAGGCGCACACGTCGTTCCAGACCAAGAGTGGACAGAAGCACACGCTGAACCCGGCCAAGAGCACCTTCCGGATTTAGTCATGCCCCTCACGACGGGATTCACGACCCGTGGGTTGGCCCTGAAAGGGAAGGGTCATATCCATACGGACAAGTGGCATCGGTGCATCGAGCACGTGGAGGCCAAGGGCGGCGGCTATGAGCCGCATGCCGTCTGCACCCACGCCATCGGCTACAAGGAATCGATCAATCCGGAGCACCGCACGCCCGGACCCCATGCCTCCGCCAACACACGACGGTTCAAAGAGTCTGCAAAGAGACGCCGGGAGGCGAAGGAAGCTCAGGATTACGCAGCCATTTTGAAGCTCGATGTGCATCGTGTGTTGAAAGACCATAAGTGCTGGGGACATGAGTGCGGTGGAAAAAAGCGTCATCCCTCTGATCCCGCCCCGAATGCGGATGCCAGACCAGCACGGGATGCCAGTGCTAAGCCAGCGGCAGATGCGGACGCTAGACCGTATGACGTAGCCGAGCGGTTGAAGCGGAAGTACTTCAAGAAGTAACCATGCCGTCTTACGTAGCAGTGCTGAAGTTCAATTCGAACCATGACCAGACAGGTCGGTTCGCAGCGGGGAAGTCCAAGGGTGGTACCCTGCACTTCAGGAAGTCACCGGGAAAAGCCAAAGCCCAAGGCGGGTTGTTTGATCTGTTGGACATGTTGCGTGGAAAGAAGACCCCGAAGCCGAAGCTGGGGCCAGTCGTGAAGATCAAGTAGCCATGCCACTCACCGAAGGATTGGTCAGCAGGAAGATGTGCATCGGTCCCCCGACGCAGGGGTATGCCGAGAAGCGCAAGAAGAAGCCTGCCTTTGCGGTGACTTTGAAGTTCAACCCCCACCATGACAAAGAGGACGGGCGTTTTACCTTCGGGTCTGGTGGTGGGAAGAGTGGTTCGAAGCGCACCCCTGCTCAGCAGGCCATACAGGATGCATTTGCCAGACAGGAGAAGAAGCCCGTCCACAAGGTGAAGACCGCCGAAGAGGCCGTCGCACTGGTCCTGAAGGGAGAGAACGTCGAGATTCAGGACACCAAGGACGTGCATACGGTGCTGAAGAAGCTGGGAGAAATGGCTATCGAGGCTAAGAGCAAGGGCTCTAAGGCCCCGAACTTTGATCCCTGCACCATCACCGTCAAAGGCGTCAGCCTCTTCTGCACGGAGAAGATTCGCACGGAGGAATTCCCCCACGGCATCCCTCGCATTGAGATGCCACAGTTCAAATCCTTGACGCCCATCGAGGGAACAGACGCGGACAAGCTCCCACGGGATGATCAAGGAGAGGTGGATGCGAGCGGGGCCTTTCTCTCGCACCTCAAGGAGTTGGGTGTCGCCACTGAGGTGAAGTCCGTGCTTGCCCGGAAGTTGAAGGCCAGTCAGGCCGAGATGGAAGGGTCTAAAGTCGCGGGGATGATGCTCAATGAGAAGCGGAACCCCAAGGAAGCGCACATCTGGGTGTCCAAGGACAACTACGTCATCGACGGACATCACACGTGGGCGTCAGCAGTCGGTCGAGACGCAGAAGACGGCAACCTTGACAACGACATGAAGATGAAAGTCGTCGTAGTCGATATGCCCATGTCCGAGGTCTACCACTTGGCGAAGAAGTGGACTCGTGCGTATGGGTTGCCGGGACATGGGGTGGCAAAGCGTGAATTCAGGCACGTGTTAGCTGGTAGCCAAAAAGGAGAGTAGAAGACATGTCAAGACTCGCAATCATCACGTTCCTCGATCAGCGGACAGGCGGGGACATCGACAACACCCTGCCGGGTGGGCCGGTCTATCCGGGGCAGGGACTGCCCGGTGGTCCGAACTATCCCAGTCAGGGACTGCCCGGTGGCGGGTATCCCTCGCAGGGCCTCCCCGGTGGACCGAACTACCCCTCGCAGGGGCTCCCCGGAGGCGGCTATCCGTCGCAGGGACTGCCGGGACATGGACACCCCGACAATTCGCTGCCCGGATTCCCCGGCTTTCCTGTTCACCTTCCCGTATACCCCTTCGACCCGACCGATCCCGGCTTCGGTGTGGGCCGTCCCGACCGTCCCGATCAGGGTCTTCCCGGCAGCGGTGCTCGTCCCGATCAGGGATTGCCCGGTTCAGGTGCGCGTCCCGATCAGGGCCTGCCGGGTCAGGGTGGACACCCCGACAACACCCTGCCCGGTGGCGGTGCTCGTCCGTCGCAGCCGATTCACGACATCCGTCCCGGCATGCGGTTCATGGTCAAGTGGCTCGTGTGCGGGGGACTGATTCTGGTTCCCGACAACGAACTGCCGTCAGGACCGCCGCCCACGGCCGGTCAGCCGCTGCCGCCGACGCCCGAGCCGAAGAAGTAAGTCGCTAGACAGGGTTGGCAACTGGTTGCACGAAGGACCAGTTGCCAACTTCGATTGAGAAATCCTATGTCCATCGTTCTCAAATCAGATGACCAGCACCTCGTCTATGGCGAGGTGTATGCGCCGAACCGCCCGGATGCACAGGGCGAGTACATGACGGCGTTTGAGATTCGGAAGATGGCGCATGAGTTCATCCGCTCCGGGAAGATGGGGCAGATTGACCTGATGCACGGCAACAAGGTCGTCAAGGGTGCGAGTGTGGTCGAGTCGTTCGTCGCAGACGAGACAGACTCCCGCTTCCTCCCCGAGTCATGGGTGATTGGTGTTCACATCCCTGACGATGCCCTGTGGGCCTCCATCAAGAAGGGTGAAATCAATGGTTTCAGCATGGAAGCCTTGGTGACGCGGCATGACATGGAGTGTGAAGTCGAAATTCCTCCGGTCGTGACCGGCCTCACCAGCAAGCATGAGGATTTGCACCAGCACAAGTTCTTTGTCACGTATGATGAGAAGGGGCAGTTCAAAGGTGGCATTACAGACACGGTGAACGGGCACTATCACAGCATCGTGGCAGGGACTCATACTCAAGACGCCGCAGGCCATCGGCACCGCTTCTCTTCCGTAGACAATGTCCGAATTTTAGGGTAACGTCATGGCGACAATTAAGACGAAGTTGAAGCAGTTGCGGAATGCCGATGTCCGGTACATTTCACTGGTGGACCGGGCGGCGACTCGCATCCCGTTCCGAGTGCTGAAACGCAATAAGGAGAGCAAGATGGGCATTGATCTGACGAAGGTGTTCAAGTCGGAGAACACAGACAAGCCGTACGTCTCTGCCTTGGTGGTCTTTGCCCAGAAGAACGAAGCGGCTGGCAACCAAGTGCAGGACGCCATCAAGAAGTACGGCTTCAAAACGGACAAGGTCCAGAAGTCCGATGATGGCGAAACACTGGTCTACGCCCAGCAGGAAGCCAAGGGTGAGACGATGGTCGTGCGCCTGAGCGACCAGTTGCTGGTCACCGTGGGCGGGCTCCGCACCCCTGAAGGCTGGGTGGGCGCACTGGTCGAGGAGAATGGATTCTTCCCCGACCTGAAGTTGGCCACCTCCGCCCTCCACGAGCAGATGGCGCTCGTGGCCAAGTCCGACAGTCCGCAGGAAGAGGCGCAGGCGGCATTGGAGCACTACGGCTCCTACCTCCAGCAGATGTTCGTCCTCCCGTCCAATGCCTACGCACTGGACGAGGCCATCGGGGAAGTCATCAAGAAGTGCTCCTGCGAGGAGAAGACCGAGGTCACGGACGAGACGAAGACCGAGGTCACGAAGGAGTCGGAGGAAGACGAAGCGGCTCGCAAGAAGCGTCAGAAGAGCCATCCTCCCGCCGAGATGGCCCCCGCCGACGAGGATGCTGATCAGGAACCCCCACCTCCCGACGAGGACGCGAAGAAGGCGGATGTGGCTATCCTCGCCGCCCTGAAGGACATCGGCACGACCGTGGCCGGTCTGTCCACCAAGTTGGAGACGGTCGTCACCGAGCAGGCCAGCCAGAAGAAAGTGCTTGACGAGGTGGTACAGAAAGCTGACACTCTGGGGACCAAGTTGGGCACGACGCTGACCGCTCCCCCGGTGTCCGAAGATCGTCCTGCCCCGGCGCGGATGCGGGTCACGAAGGACGAGGATCCTCGCACGGGGAATTTTGACACTGCGTTCCTGCGTCGTCGCAGGAGCTAGTCCGCAGGAGTTCTTAACGCGGCGTTGATTTTTGAGCAGGAGTAGCCATGACGAACGAGGAAGTCATTCGAAAAGCGGATCTGGCCCTGTCGGATCTGGAGACAGCCGGGAAGTTGAATCCCGAGCAGACGGATCGGTTCATCAGAACGCTGATCGATCAGCCGACGCTGCTGGCTTCCGTTCGCACGGTGGCCATGGGCGCTCCGCAGATGAACATCAACAAGATCGGCTTCGGGACGCGCATCTTGCACCCGGCCGTCTCCGCCACGCCGCTGCCGGAGAATCTGCGGTCGAAGCCTGACCTTGGACAGGTCAAGCTGGAAACCAAAGAAATCATCGCGGAAGTCAACATCCCCTACGACGTGCTGGAAGACAACATCGAGCGGGGCAACGTCAACGTGCCGCTCCAGACCGGCGCGGGTGGTCTGCACCAGACCATCGTGGACCTGATCGCAGAGCGTGCGGCTCTCGATCTGGAGGAGTTGGCCATTCAGGGCGACACCACCAACGTGGGGGATCCGTATCTGGCCCTGAACGACGGCTACCTCAAGATGTCCACGGCGAACGTGGTCAACGTGGGGGGTTCGTTCGACAAGGCGGCGGTAAAGCAGGGGCTGAAGACCATGCCCACCCGGTACCTCCGCAACCGGGCGGCGATGTCCCACTTCGTCTCCATCGACAACGAGACGGAAATCCGGGACCAGTACGGTGCCCGTCAGACGGCACTCGGTGATCAGCAACTGCAGGGCATGCTGCCGGTGTACATCTACGGTTCACGGGTGGTACCCGTGGCCCTGATGCTGGGCACCAGCGGTCTGTTCACCGACCCGATGAACCTCATCTTCGGGATCCAGCGCAACATCATGATCGAGTACGACAAGGACATCCGGGCGCGGGTGTTCATCATCGTGCTGACATGCCGCGTGGATTTCCAGATCGAGGAAGTGAACGCCGTCGTCAAGTACATGGGCATCACCGGGAGCCGGTAGTCTCCCTCTGGCGTTTGGCTGGCTGGCGTTAGCCTTGCACATTTCTGCAGCGGGAGGTAGTACCGTGGCCGAAGACAAAAAGCCCTTGGAAAAGAAGATGGAAGAGCGGACGGAGATTGTCGGTGGAAAGCCGATGACTCCCGAAGAGGCGCAGGAGAACAAGCGGCAGTTGGAGGAAGAGCAGAAGAACATCGCAGAGCCACAGGTGGACCGGAACGTGCCACCCGACTCCGCGATGAACCAGCCGCCGCAGCCGTCGAACCCCGAAACCGTCCGCTCCGCCCGAGCGACCGAGAAGGAAAGCGGTGCGTCGAAGGCGAAGCGCGTGGACACCGCTGATGTGGACCCGGCAGGCGAGAAGGCCCCGGCAGGCTGGGGCAAGAAGCCCACGGTCTACGTCATGACGAACGTGGACGGCGAGAAGCTGCACGTCACCGTCAAGCAGTGGGCCAAGTACGGCCAGAAGTTGCGGGAGAAGGGGTGGACTACCCCGGAGTTCGCGGAAGGCGATCCCGGAGGCAGCGAGGAGATTCCACAGGACGTGGACTGGGGCAAGGACAGCCCGGACGAGACGCTGTACCCGGCCAGCGGTGGTAACCCGCCGCCCAAGAAGTAACAGCGGGAAGGAACACGAGGGGGCCGCTGGCCCCCTCAAGTTTTTGCAATCAAGTGCAATCAAGTGCAAAGGAGTGCGAGATGGCGTTGAAGACGGAGAAAACCGTGGAAGCATCAGCCCCGACAACTGCCAGCAGAGTCGAAACGACGGTCTTGGAACTGGCCCTCTACAAGAACTACACGTGGGGCAACGTGACCTACGAGAAGGGGAAGCCCTATCGGTTCCGGAACAGCGATGCTATGGTGTTGCTGGCGGAGCACGATACCGGTCGGCCTATCTGGCGGATCTACCAGAAGCCCAAGCCCCGGCAGGCACCCCGCAACGAGATTGTGGATGCCACATCGGTGACGGCCACCCTTCCGGTCGAAGAGCCCATGGGCCTGAAGACCGAGAAGCGCATCGACGTGGGCACCGATGATGAGATTGCGGACATCCTGAACCGGGATGGCGGCGATATTACGGTGTAACGATGTGATGGCCGGAGAGTTCCGGGGCTGGCAGTTCTTTGTCACATGGGTGATCTTGATGCTGTTCGTGCTCTGGGTCTGGTATAGTCTGATCAAACTCGTGTTCATGGTGGGATGATGGCCAGACTACCTCCGCCGTTGTTCGTGGACCCGCAGGATGTGATTCTCCGGATGCAGCTAGACAAGGATCTGGCGGGCATCGTGGATGTCATCACGTCTGGCATCATTGCCGCCCAACTCCACGTCGAGCGCATCATTGACGGGCATCTGGCTCGCCGCTCCCAGCGGTGTGGATACTTCATTGACGCCGAAGCCTTCTCCGGCATCGCGCCGGGAGGGTTGTACCGTCTGGAGGTGCCCAGTGGGTTGGTGAGACAAGATGTCCCACAGGTGGTGACCGCCTCCTACGGAGCGATCAATGGTCCGTTCTCGGACTCCTACTCCGCTGTGAATGCAGGGCTGATGCAGTTCGACTACAACCGTGGCTACCTCTATGTGGATGCGGCTACCTACGGCAACAACCACATCAAAATCCAGTGTGACACGGGCTTCGAAGACGGCACCAAGCCTCTCCCTGTGGAGGGGATGGCTGACTGGTCAGCCTCCCAGCAGTATCACGTGGGGGATCAGGTGGCCTATCAGGAAAAAGCCTACGAGGTTGTCACCGAGCCTCCCATCGGCACGTCACCAACCAATGCCCTCTACTGGAAGCCTGCCACGGTGCCACAGGAGCCCATCCCTGACGCCATCTACGAGGCCATCATGGCGTTGGTGCCCATGGTGTTCAACGCCAACCAGACCACCAACCGGAGCGATGAGGCGAAGCAGCAGTACCAGACGCTGACGGACCACGCCAACCTCCTGCTCCAACCATATACTCGCACGCAAGGCTTCACGTTTCGGTCGATATGAGACTCCTCTCTGTTACCGTGCAGGGTCAGCCGGGGCTGATCAAGGCCATGACCGGGATGGTGAGTGCCTTGGACCCGGTGAAGATCCTTGATGAGGGAGCCGCCGTCATCTATAACCGCATGCGAGCCCGGTTCTTGGTCGAGACAGACCCGATGGGGCAGAAGTGGCCTCCGAGCCAAGCCGCTCTCCGAAGAGCCAGAAGTGGGAGAGGTGGAGGCACGCTGTTCGATACAGGCAATTTGTTTCGAAGCATCCAGTTGTATGCGGATGGTCCGAACACCCGTGCCATCGGCACCAATGTTACGTCTCCCACAGGGTATCCCTACGCAGAGAAGCATCAGTTTGGCATTGGCTTCCCACAGCGGCAGTTCTTGGGCTTTGCCTCTGAGGATTTGGATGTCATGAAGAGCGTGATCATTCGACGGGTGGTTGAAGGACTGCGACAGGGGATGACTCCATGAGTGATACCTGCACCACCTCCCTCCCGGCATCGAAGCTCATACGGGTCATCGAAGAGGCCGAGCAGAAGCTGTTGCAATTGAATGCACCTCCGGTCAACCTCACCGGCAAGGTGGTCGTGGCCTATGACGAGAACGATCTGCTCGATGTTCTGAAGGGTGTCCGGTCCTTCCCGGCCGTGGGGATTGTCTACGAAGGGATGCGGTCGGCATCTGAAGAAGGCCCCACGGCCCGAGTCGGCCTTTCCGCTGAAATCGTGCTGGGCTTCGTGTTGGTGGAGCGTGGGGACGAGATTCATCGCACGGGCGAGAAGAAGGTCCGGGCTATTGAATACTTGGATGCGATGCGCTACCAATTTAGTGCGAAGAAGAGTACAGTGACGGGGCACTTCTGGAAGTTCATGGTGGAGTCTCCTGCCGCCCTTCGGACGGGAGCCGTGTGTTGGGTGCAACGATGGTCACTCCCGGTTCAACTGCCACACAATCCTCGCCCCTAGTCTCGTGCATTTTACCCACGAAAAACCGAGCGGCGTTCATTCCGCAGGCTATCGCCAGTTATCAATCCCAGACCTATCCCAATAAAGAACTGGTCATCTTCGACAACGGAGATGATGAGACAGAAGCGATCCTCCCAACGGACTTGTCGATTCGGTACTACCGGATCACTGGTAACCGCACCACGGGGGAAATGCGGAACTTCTGCGCCAAATACTCCAAGGGTGAATTCATCTGCCATTTTGACTCTGACGATTGGAGTGCGCCCAGACGTATCACGGATCAGGTGACTCGATTGGGAGAGCATGGGGTAGTGACGGGGTATCACGCCATGCTGTTCTATGACGAGCGGGATGGGAAGTTGTACTGGTGGCGGATGCCCAGTCATTCTGCGATACGGTATGCTCTCGGCACCTCTCTCTGCTACCGTCGTGTCTGGTGGCACTACCATCCGTTTCAGGCCCTGCGGATTGGGGAGGACATGAAGTTCGTCCAGCAAGCTCTCCGAGAAGCCTACCGACTGGTCACCACAGTGTCTGCAGAGCAGTTGATGGTGGCGCGGGTGCATCACCAGCAAACCAGTCGTAAGACCCTGAATCCGGCCAGCTATCAACCGGTGTCTCGTACTACCTTGCCACAGGCATTCCCGTGCTCTTCAATATTGTCAGCAACCTGACCAATGGTGTCGGACTCCAGCGGGATTATGAACTGCTACGCAGGGAGTTGGAAATCCGTGGTCACATCGTCAGAGGTGTGCAGTTCAATGCGAGGCCGTTCTTGGTGCATGGGGCCGATGTGAATATCTTTCTGGAGGTGGTGAACCCCGCTGCCTTCGGAGCCGCCACCAAGCAGTGGGCCATCCCGAACCCTGAGTGGTGGTTCTCCGGATGGGATAGCTACCCATGGGATGTGATCCTCGCTAAAACGAGAGATTGCGAGCGAATCTTCAAAGCCAAGGTGGGAGACAAGTGTCGGTATTTGGGGTGGATTGCTCGTGATTTATACGATTCCACCATTCCTAAAGAACGAAAATTCCTGCATGTGTCAGGTAAATCACGGTTCAAAAATACGGCAGCGGTGGTGTTAGGATGTCACCGGGCGGGTGTCCGGTTGACGCTCATCGGAGAGCACCACCCAGCGATGCGGCAGCGGGTGAATGAACCTGAACTCATACGGCTGATGAATTCGCATTTCTGCCATATCATGCCCTCTGCCTACGAAGGCTACGGTCACGTCCTGCATGAAGCCATGGCATGTGGACAGGTGATTATCACGACCAATGCTCCTCCGATGAATGAGATTATCCCGTCTGTGTTGGTGCCGAGCATTGGGACTGCTACCCACCATGCGGGACTCCTGCACCGGGTGTCTCCGCTGGATCTTGCGAGGGCTATCACCACGGTGTTGAACTTCCCTCCAGAGCAGATTGAGGCGTTTCAGCAGGAAGGACGAGCCCAGTATGAGCAGGAACGTGGGGAGTTTCTTCAGGCGTTAGACGCCTTAGTGGGGAAGCCACAATGACATGGGCATGGTCAGGTGAGTTGGGGATGGACCTCCACGAGGCGCTGAGAGCCGCGTGTCAGCGGACCACCGTCACCAGCTATCTGGAGATTGGTGTGGACGGCGGAGGGTCGTTGAACACGGTGCTCTGTGAAGTCATCCCTGCCCGGATTGTGCTGTGTGATATCTGGAATCATGAGTATTGTGGGCACGGGGACACCAAGGTCATCGTGCAAGATATTCTGGAGTGGCATGGGGCCACAGCGGAATTTCTGGACGGTGACTCCAAGGAAACAGTCCCCGCTCTCCGGGGCCTCTTCGATTTGGTGCTCGTGGATGGGGATCATAGTGCGGCAGGCGCATTGGTAGACCTCCAGAATGCATGGCCTCGTGTGCGGCCGGGAGGCATTCTGGTCATGGATGATATCAACCACCCGAACTACCCATGGCTCAGTGCCGTGTGGGAGGCGTGTGTGAAGGAATGGAACATGTGGGTCATCCCTGAAACCCGTGGGGGCTGTAACGCCGCGATAGCTCTCAAATGAATCTTCAAATGAATCTAGAACTGGGTTGCGGGAACCACCCCACACCGGGGTATCTCCACCATGACAAGTGGAAGCATTCTCCACATGTGGACCTCGCCTTCGATTTACAGCAGATTCCATGGCCGTTGCCGGATGAGTCCGTGATGATGCTGTTGGCTACCGATGTCTTCGAACACCTGAAGCTCGATGTCCAGACGTGGCTCGATGAGGCATGGCGGGTGCTCACCCCCGGTGGCTCCCTCAGCATGCGTCTCCCTGCCTACGACAACCCCTATAGCTTCCGTGACCCCACCCACCAGCGTATCTTCCACCCAGAGTCTTTCCTTTACTGGTGTCCGAATGCCAAGGGCACGGTGTGGCGGGACTTCGGTCGGTATTACTTCGGAGAAGGGTATAACCGGTGGTGGGAGCAGCGGTCGGTCACCCGTGAAGTGAAAGATATACGGTTTCTCCTATGCAAGATGTTGTTGTAATCCCCACCTTTGACCGTCCAGAGATGCTGTGGCTGTGTCTGGACTACCTGTCCTTCTGTCCGGATAGCCGGGAACTGTGCTTCCGCATCTATGTGGACGCTCACGTGGGACAGGTCACGCCTCGTGAAGAGATTGAAGAGGTGCTGGCGAAGTTCCCCCACCTGATGGTGGAGGTGTTCTATCGAGAGCCCCACCTGTATCAGGGGAACAGTTACAACGTCCTAATGGCCTACAAGGACGTGTTTATCCAGACGATGGCGCAGTATGTCTTCATGGTCGAAGACGATGTGCTGATCCATCGGGAGTTCTTCTCATGGCACCGGTTGATGCACTCCGGCCGGAAGATTGGGTGCAGTATCGCTGTCGAGAATCCCGGCCATGGAGCCTATGCCTCGTTGGGTGTGTGCTTCAGACGGGAAGTTCTGCAGATGGTGTTACCCCACTGTCATGCGGCCTACTTCACGAATATGCGGGTGTACTGCAAGGACAAGTTCCCTCCGTCCCGCTTCGACTGTGAACAGGATGGACTCTTTGCCCGGATGCTGAAGGGTGAGCGAGTGGTTTGGGCACCAACACCCTATGCTCAGCACGTAGGGTGGTATGGATACCACCGGAGAAAGAGTATTCGACCCTTTGGGTCACTTGAAGAACGCTACGGTCAGGTCAAACACGCCTTATCGAATGGGAATACTCTGCGAAAATGGGCCAGAGATTTCGGAGATATCCAGCCACTTCGCTCTTGCAATTGAGTGCAGCTAGTGGCACAGTGTCACCGCAGCCCTACAGGTTGTAGCCGTTCACAAGGAGAACGCTAATGAGTATGGTAAAGATTGAAAACCTTGGGTTTGGTGGGTCAGGGATCCCTGACGCTTTGCCCAAGGCGGTTGCCGAACTCCAAGGCATGAGAATGCAGATTGTGGACGGAGCGGCAGCGGGGACCGTGGTGCCGGTGGCGGGGATGGACCCCGAAGACCACATCGGAGCCGCCATCGACCTGACCGCCTCAGCGAATGTCCCTCTGGGCACGCTCTCCATCGCAGAGCGGAACGCCAAGGCGACGATCACCTGTCTGACCACCGCCGTGGACGGCGACAAGATCACGGTCAACGGGAAGACCTACACCGTCAAGGACGTGGTCGTCCACAACAGTTACAATGCCCCTCCCGGAGTCATCCCTGTCGATGTGACCCCCAGCGGCACGGACAGCGAGAAGCTGGCCAAGGCCCTCTCCAAGGCCCTCATGTCTGGTGACAGCACCATCACCGCCTCCGTGACACCGGGGGCTGGCTCCCCACCCCTGATGAACGTGGTGACCGTCAAGGTGCGTCAGCAGGGCACGGCAGGCAACAGCTACACCCTGTCCGAGACAGGCAACGGCTTCACCGTGTCCGGTGCCACCTTCACAGGCGGCACGTCCGCTGGCAGCGGGGGCTTCGTGAGCAGTGCTTCGCTGGCGGGCAAAAAGATCCTGCTGGTCTGGTACGACAAGCGTCCGGGACAGGTGACGAACCCCCTGATGATGCAGGTTCTGCAGGGCATGGAAGAGCCTCCGGAGTTTGAGGAACTGACCGTGACCGAACTGGAGCCCGAGTCAGCGGTCATCGGTGAGCCCAGCTTCACGCTCCACGTTCACGGCACGGGCTTCGGTCCCGACTCCAAGATCATCTTCAACGGCTACGAAGAGCCCACGACGTTCGTGTCCCGCAACGAACTGACCACCGGGGTGGATATGAAGGTGTGGACCGCGCCTTCGGAACCGCTGCCGGTGTTCGTGCGGACGGGTCTGGGGGATGCCAGCGAGCCGATGGATTTCCAGTTCAATGCAGCCGAAGGCGGAGCACTGGGAGCACGTGGGGCCGGTGGACCCGGTGGGCCGGGAGGCCCCGGTGGTCTTCGTGGACCCGGTGGTCCGGGTGGACCCGGAGGGAATTTGACGATCAAGCGTAGGGGCCGCTAGTACTAGCCGCTAACTGAGGAGAAGAGCATGAGTACTTTTGATGCGGCCAACTGGTACTTCAGTGGCCAAGGTGTAATCATGATCGGTCGGCGTGACCCGGTCACGGGGAACCCGATTGGTCTGCGTCCCGTGGGCAACTGCCCCGAGATGCGACTCACGATGGGCACGACCGTCGTCAACCACAAGGGGTCACAGGACGGCCAGCGTGCCACGGACGCCCGCCTCCAGACGGAAGTCAACGTGACGGCCTCCATCACGGTGGAAAACTGGAACGCTGCAAACCTTGCGGAAGCCACCCGAGGATCGGACACGTTTATCCCGGCAGGCGTGGGTTACAGCGAAGAGGTGATGGGCTTCCCCGGTCTGGTCACCGGGCTCCGCTACCTCAACCTCTCCAACGTCGTGGTCCGCAAAGGCGGCACCGCACTGGTCGAGTACAGCACCACGGTGGAACCGGGCAAGGATCCGTGGGACTACAAGCTGAATCAGGCGGCGGGTTCCATCATGATGAACGACGGCGTCTTGGCCCCCTTCGCTGCCTACGTGCCGGAGTCCCCGGCGCTCCCCGAAGGGGACATCTTGACAGCCGGATACGACTACGAAGAGCACTACATCGTGGACGCGCTGACGCGCCCGATCACCGACAACTGGCTCCGCTTCGAAGGACTCAACACCATCGAAGAGAACTCACCTGTCATTGTGGACGTGTTCAGGTTCAGCAATGACCCGCTGAAGGAACTGGCGCTCCTGTCAGACACCTTCGGGCAGTTCGTCATTGAAGGCTCGGTGCTCAAGGACGACACCCGCCTCATGGGCAGCAATTACTTCAGCATCAAGAAGCTGAAGGCAGCGGCAGACGCCGCTCTCTAACGCCGGTCAGAGCTAGAGGGTTACGGTGGGTGGTGATGGGAGTCGCCACCCACTGTTTTTCGTAAACGGCCAGACAAGGAGTGGACATGGCCAGCAAAGTTGTCAAGATAGCGGACCTCGCTCAACTCAGCAGACCTGTCGATATCTCTGAAGACCAGCACATCATGGTGCGGGCGTTGAACCTGCGTGAGATGGTGGGGTTGTTCGTGGAGTCACGGGACGTATTTCTTCCGTTATACGCGGCGTCGTTGGAAGGTTCGAACGTCACAGAAGTTCTGGCTCCTTTCCTGTTATCAGCCCCTGAAGTGGTGGCGAAGATTATCGCCATGGCCTCTGACGACCCGGACTCTGCTCTGGTCGTGGAGAAGAATATGGCGGCGACCGTGCAATTGATTGCACTGGCTGAGATATGGAAAGTCTCAGTACCGGATCAAAAAAAAGCGAGAGAATTGTTATCCGAGGTGACCAGTCTGTTGCAAAAGCTCTCCGAAAGAAGCGGAAACGTGACCCCGCAGACAGCTTCTCAGACGAGCTTGCAACCGCTATAGAGTTGTTGATCGCCCACGGGCACCGGCCCAGTGACATCTGGGGGTATACGTTACCAGTGGTGCAAATCTACGTGGACTTGATTACGACTCGTCAACAGCAGGAATTGTATGCGTTAACCGTCGCCGTTCGTCATACGCAGGGCACAGACGCGAAGGTCTTTCGGGAGTTTCTGACGAGTTTGCAGGGAGACGAGTAGGATGCCCCCAACTACAGCGGCGATGGAACTGAAGGTTCTGATCAGCGTTCTGCAGAGCGGCACGGCTCTCCAGAACCTCTTGAATCAGACCAAGCAGTTGACGACGGCGCTGACGCAACTGCAGCAGCAAGCCGGAAAAGTTCCGCAGAATCTGCCTGCTCCTCCGATTCCTCCCAAAGAGAAGATTGACGATGCCACCAAGGCGCTGATGCGTCTGGATGGGGCCTTGAATTCGGTGGTGAGGGGCCTGAAGTTCCTCGCCGGAGGATTCCTTGCTCTGGAGGGTGTCCGGTTCCTGAAGGATTTGGCGGATACCGCTGCCCGTGCAGAAGTGCTGTCCACCGTGTTGCACGTGGTGGGTAACAACGCTGGGTATACAACGGCCGCTCTCGATAAGGCAGACCGCCAGATCCAGTCGTTGGGTATTACGGCTTCGGCGGCTCGCCAGTCGTTGACCCAGTTCATCCAAGCTGAATTGGAACTGTCCAAAGCCCCAGAATTGGCTCGTGCTGCACAGGATGCAGCCGTCATTCTCGGCACGAATTCATCAGATGCCTTTGAACGGTTGGTGACGGCGGTTCAGACGAGTAACACGCTGATGCTCCGTCACATGGGCATCATCGTCTCTGCCGATGCTGCCTACCAGAAGTATGCCCAGTCGATTGGGAAGTCAGTCAGTCAGCTAACCTCCGCGCAGCGAGCCCAAGCCTTCCTGAATGCCACCATCGAACAGACGAAGCGGATTCAAGGGTCGTATACCGCTGCTATGGGTGATGTTGGTAAGCAGCTAACATCCCTTGACCGGTTGACGACTGATTTGAAAACGTCGCTGGGCAACAACCTGCTCCCGGCGTACCTCGCCGTCGTGGAGGAGTTGACGCTGTTCCTGCAGCATATGGGGTTGGCAGCGGATGAGATGTATGGGCAGGGGCAAGGAGCAAAGAAACTTGGAGAAGAGGTCAAATCCCTTGTCAGCAATCTTCGCATCTTGCTGGAATTCTTTGTGGAGTATCGCAAGGAGCTTCTGTATGTCCTTCTGTTGTGGGCTGGGGTTGGGAAAGTGTTGGTCCCAGTCATCGGGTGGATCTTCAAACTGAAGGATGCGTTTAGCGGAGCGGCTGGGGCTGGAGTCTTGGGACGGCTGATTACGGGAGTAGGATTGTTGGGCTCAGCCATGATCCTCCTTGGAGCCGCATTAATTGGGGCGATGTTTGTTTTTGACCGGTTCAATGCCGCTGTGGGAACGGTGGTTGGAGCCATCTGGACACTGTTGGAAGTCGTAGATTTGGTGATGGGGGCCTTTAGCACGGGTGTCCTTGCTGCCTTCAAAACAGTCCTCGCTATTATGTCGAATCCCTTTTCCCCATCTACGTGGCTGAAGCCATGGAAAGAGTGGGCACAAGGGGTTGTGGATCAAATCAATTACATCAAACAAGTGTGGGATAACACTAAGGCTCGGTTTGGTCAAGCCTTCGGGAAAGATGCGGGGAAACCTACCCCAGAGCAGGATGCTCAAACGGCACGAGCGAAACGGTTTGCAGAAGAAGCCAATCTGTTGACCGATATCATGCTCAAGACACGGGAATTCAATGAATTGAAGAAGGGGGCGTCAGCAGAGGCGACCAAACAAGCAGAAAAAGAACTGAAGTTGATGAAAGACAAGGCCGCAGCTATGGCTGAGGCCCGTAAGGCTGAGCAAACGGCGCTCGGTTTCAGTCAATCAGCAAAGGATCTGGAAGAAGAGCGGCTCAGGATTGCTGTTGACGCAAATGCTGAGCGTAGACTGACGCAGAAGCTGGAAGACGCCCGAAAGGATGCTAAGTTCCGTTATCCAGAGGGGGGTGGAGAAGTCGGGGTAGCGTTTCAGACGCAACTGGGTCAGTTCAACGATATGTTGGACATCTATAACACCAGTAGTAATAAGGCCAAGATCAACACGATGGAGTTGTTTCGTAACCTGAAAGAATCTGCTGGTTTAGCCAAGACCAGCGGGGATTTTCAAGCGTTGGGTAAGGCGGTTACGGATTTTGCTCAAACACCGGGAATACCGCGAGCACTGATTCAGCGGGCGAGAGGGTTACTCGCTACGGCGGGCCTTCAGGTTCGTGATGAGACGTTGGCTGAAACGAGTCGGCTGGAGAAGGACCGGGAAACGCATTTCCGTGAGATGGAGAAGCGCCAGTCTGATCATCTGGAACACGAACTCAATATGCTGCAATCGGCCTTCGATATTAGACAGGCCATGGATGAGCAGGCATATACTCGACAGGGGATGGATCTGGATAAATACTTCGACCGGCGATTGGCCCGGTTGGAGGAAGAAACCGCCCAAGAACTTCTCATTGCCAAGAATAACTTGGCGTCTTTGGAAGAAGAACGACAGAAGAAAATCCCAAGAACTCCTCAAGAAGTGGAAGCTCTGGATACGAGGATCCAAAAAGCCACGGATGCGTTGGCTGAGTTGCAGGGAGACACGGGAACCATTCAGGCTCGGATTCTTAAATTAGGGATTGAACGGGAAGATGCACGCGCCGATAAGCTGTTGAAATCCAAGCAAACGTTGCTGGATATCGCGGCAATTTATGGTGGTGAAGAGGCGGCTCTGACAGCGGTCAATAACAAGTTCAATGAGCAGTACAACAAGGCCAACACGGCGGAAGAGCGAGCGGCGATTCAAGCGGAGCGGAGAAAAGAGGTTTTTGAGACAGAACTGAAGTATCGGGAGCAGTTGCTGCAACTAGATTTGCAGCGGATCCATCGGGGTCAAGATGCGCTGGAGCTAGAGCAGGCTCGGATTGATGCCACTCGCTCGCACATCGCCACTGCCGAAAAACGTGGGGATATTACAGAGTTTGAGGCACAGACGCAGCGGAATGCGTTGCTTCGCCAACAGGTGGCCCATGACGAGCAATTGGTCATCTCTAAGACGGTGGAGATGCGGCGGTTGCTGTTGGAACTGGCCAAGGAAGAACAGCGAATTCGTGAAGACATGGCGGGGAAGTCCGAGGAGTTGATCCAAGCACGTCTTGCGACGGATTTGGAAGCACGACGGCAACAGGTCCAAGGACTGGCCAAAGACATCTATAAGTTGAATGAGGGGATTGCAGATACGGCGGCTCAAGCAGAGTCGTATAGCAAAACTCTCAAAGAACACTTCATCGACGGGTTTGCGAATGCACTGACCACCGCCATCACTGACTACAAGAATGCGGGTGAAGCGTTCGTGTCGTTGTCTAAGTCCATCACGAATGAAATCGTGGGGATCTTCACCAAGGCATTCACCCAGAATCTGTTCAAGAAGCTCAATCTCTTTGGATTTGCTGACCAGTTGATGGCTGGGATTTTTGGGAATAGGGGTGGGAGTAGTATGAACACCCCGTTACCGGGAGCGATGTCGCTTAGCTCGTTGGGTCTAGGCAAGGCAGAAGGGGGTCCAGTTCATGGTCCGGGGACCGGCACCAGTGACTCCATCCCGGCCTTCCTCTCAGCCGGTGAGCACGTCATGCCTGCGAATAAGGCTCAACGGTATATGCCCCTCTTGGAGGGCATCAGGACCGGACGGATTGTGCCGTACTCGACTGGTGGTCCGGTGCAATCAATTGCACTGGGCTCGGTCATCCCTCGATACTACGCGACGGGTGGAGTGGTGGTCGCGGATGGTGGAGCCTCCTCCGTCCAGACCGGTGGAGGCATGGGGAATATGATGGTGACGATGCACCCCGACACCCTGAACATGACCATGCGGGAGTGGTTGGAACACGAAGTCGTCCGTCAACAAGGGAGACGGTAGATGCTGCAATTCAGTGATACGTTGCGGAACAACCGCATCAATCAGTTCGAAACGACGCTCGGCACCAGTCCGCATCTGTTCATTCGGTCGGGGCCTCCCCCGGCCAACTGTGCGGCTCCGGATACTGGCACTCTGCTCTGCGACATCACCCTCCCCTCTGACTGGTTGACGACGGCGGCACTGGGCAACAAGACCAAGCTGGGGACGTGGCAGGGCATCGCAGATGCGGCAGCGGGTCCGGGTACCAATGCAGGGCACTTCCGGATGAAAACCGGGACCACTACCCACTGTCAGGGCACGTTGACCATGACTGGCGGTGGCGGCAACATGACCATCGACAACGTGACCATTATCTCCGGTCAGCCGGTGAACGTGACCGCCTTCGCTATCACAGACGGCAATGCCTAACCTCGCCTTTGACCAGACGTGTGCGGATGCCACCTTAGTGGCGACGGCTGCGTTGAAGAGCCATGATCTGGCTCTGACCGCTACGCTGGATAACATCACGTTCGTGGCGCAGGCGGTAGGCTGGCGGTATGTCGCCTTCAACCAGACGTGTGACCCGGTGGGGCTGGTGATGACCAGTATCCGGGGTCATGCGGTGAAGTTCGAAGCGGCCACGGCCTCCGCCAAGATGACGGCGCATGTGGGGTTGGGCACTCCTCCACCCCCGGTCTACACGTACATCCCACGCATTTACAACGTCACGGGACAGGTGCGGCAGACCAGTGGAGCCATTCTCTGCTTCGTGGGACCACCGAACAAGAGCGTGGACTGGCGTATCCTCCAAGGGGATGGGACACTGACTCCCTTTTCGACGTTCACGGATGCTCAAGGCCGGTGCTCGTGCCGGTTTGATTCGGCAGGAGCCGTAGGACGTGTGGTGATTGGAGCCGCGTACGTACCATGAGTGTTCGACTCCTCGCAGGCCCGTTTCAATGCACCACCCCGTATGGGAAAGTTCTAGGTGTTGGTCCGGACTCTGGGTCGTTGAGTTTCGGGAACAATTCTGCGTGGTGGCCCAACGTGGGGTTGATCACCATGGGGTACTTTAGTGCCTATGATTTGTCGGGCACGCAAATCGTGACACTAGATGGTGTAGCTTCTGGAGGCATGTGCCGGTACAACCCGTACTGGTCGTGGTGGCCAGCACGCCAACAAATGGTGTCTTTGTACGGTGGTTATTACGTTCCAGATACTCCCGGCGCAGAAATTGTGTTTGAGTCGAAGTCATTTTCGTATCAATATGTCGATCCTGCTGAGTTTATTGATGATCCCGCCAATGAACTGGGTTACAACACCTATGTGAAGTTGGATGACCGGAGAATTTATCTCGCAGGGTGGAATCAGGTATGGAGACAAACCAAAGGACTTCCGAATGCGCCAGAAGCTGACATCCCTGCGGGGTTGAACCGCATGTATGCAGGTCGATCAGATACCGATGTCTTCTTGAGTGGAACGTGGTGGGATGGGCATCGGAATAGACTTCAGGGGTGTTTTTACGATACGGTCGCCAAAAAGATTGCATCACCCATGTATATCGTCGCGGATACGCCGGGAGAGCGCACTTCTACGTTGGTGTATGCTCCTGAATTTGGGGTATTGATGACGGCTGGGTATTTCGACGCTGATAGTAACGGGTATTCTGAGGGTTTTTTTACGAGAGTATGGAGTCTGGAAGTCGAACCAGCCGTGCTTAGTGCGCCAGCCATCGTGGGTGGGATTGCGCGGTCAGGCCAGATCGTGACGTATCGTGTGCAGTTGATGGGAGCCGACAATGACCCGGCTGAAGACGAGTTGATCGACTGGGCCGTAACGGGAGCCGGTGTTCTGTTGGACGTGCAGACGAAGACCGATGCCAATGGCTACGCCACGACTCGGGTGCAGTACCGGGTGGGAGAGACGGGTGATTCGACCGTCACCGCGAGTGTCGCATGCTGAAAGAGATTTTTCGCACCGTCACCGTCCCGTACATGCTGATCAGTGAGTATAAGGGCGGCTACGGGTTTGGCATATCGTACAACGGCAACAAGCCGCCCTACGTGGAGAGCCTATATTACTTTTCGGGGTTATGTGTCGGAGCCTATTCCACTCGTGATAGTCCGAGTAGCATTTATTTGTTTGGCACCATGAGCACCAACTACTGGCCCAGTTGGGATTCGGCTTTTTGGCGGTTTGATGGGAAGACCGGAAAATGTATTAAGCGGATTAATCAGCAAGGAAATCTCGGGTCGATTACCCTTGGGAATAAGCATAGTGCCAGAAGCGGGAAAATGTGGGCCAAAACTTACTGGCAAGATGGCTTGGTCCGCTTCGATTTAGGAAAAACCGCGAAATCCTTACTGGGAGATGAACCGAAGACAGAAGAAGGCTACTGGTGGGCCGCAGGTTCGCTGGGTGCCAATGGGGATGAAGCGGGGTCTGTTCCTGTCGAACATTTTGAGGGAGGTCAGTGGCCCGGAGGTGATCCGGACTCTAATGCACCGCATATCGGTGGTATTGGGATCGGAGGGGATTGGGCGATTGATGACCTCAATAATCGCTTCCTCAACGCGCAATTTGAAGAGTTGAGTGTGTATGTGTGGAGTACGGGAAAATTCTTGTACACCATTCGCCTACCGGAAGTCGTGGTGTCGATTTGCTTGGAAGATAGCAGTCGAGCATACATCTTGATGGGCAATCAGATTGTGGTGCTGTTGGACTATATCCGGGGGGAAGTCTTGGGATCATCGAGAGTCCCGCCCGTCAAGGTTGGACGTTCCTACTGGAACAACACCGAAGTTTCGATGGCCTATGATGAGACGTTTCGTCGGTTGTTGGTGGTGGAACACACGCCTGATAATCCGGATGGGTCTTCCTCGATATACATCCGAGGCTTTCGACAGGTGCCAGAGCCCGTGCGTCTTTCGACGCCCATCCCGTTGAAAGCTCCCCGGCAAGGGCGGGTCATTCCGGTGTTGGTGCAGTGCGTGGGAGGTATGAACGAAGGCGTGGGCGGCTACGTGATCAATGCCAAAGTGGAAGGCGCAGGGTCGCTGGCAGGATTACCTGTCTCGGATTATCGAGGGAATGCGCGTATCCCGGTGGCGTGTGAAGGGTCACGGCTGTTTGTTCCCTCCCCCGCCGATCCGTCATCTGACTGGGAGACGACCGGGTCACCAGATGCTACGCCCCCGCATACCGGGTTGGTGGTAGTGACCGCGTCAGCCCGCATCTATGCACCTGACCCTGCTGATATCCCGGTGAGTGGGGCATCTGGAGAGGTGAGAGGTGGCCCCGGAGAGCCGGGATTTGGTGGGGACCAGACCAAGCATTACCTGTGGACGTGGTACGACCAAGTCGCTGGAGCCCCACCACCGCAGTCTCCGAATCCCGGTGGTCCGCAGAGTATGCAGGCGTGGTACGACTACTTCTGGTCCATCACCAACCAAGAAATAGATACCCCTGCGGATGACTTCAATGATGTGTTGATGGGGTTGGTGAACCAAGGGTGCCATACCAATCCTGCACAAGGCGAGAAGCCTCAAGCCGATTGGCCCTTCAATGGGTTGATGATCATGGTATCGGGTGGAGAAGCCAGAGGCCGTATCTGGCTCCCTACCGCTACGACCAATGCGGCGTCAGGGGGGTGGTATACGCATGAGATGCAAGTCATCAAGGATGACCCCAGTGGCGGAGCCGCCAACGAAACGTCTCCGAACATGTTCTATATCGTGCAGGAAGTCAAAAATTCAAGAGTCTGGCAGTTGAATGATCCGCAACAGGCCAAGTTCTTCGTAGAGCAGTGCGTCACGAAAATGCATGATGTGAATGCCCTGTTTGGTCATCTGAAAGAGGATGCAGGCGGGCATTCGGCGCACTCGGTGCTGTACAAGGCGGATACCACGACGGCGGAGCAGATTCAGATTATCAGTGACAGTGGTGCAGCCGTGTGGACGTGGATTAAGCGGTCGAAAGACCTGTATGCGAAGTGGTATTACCCGGCGTAGAGGTGCAGGATGGCGATGACACGCACGGTCGAGGAAAACGGGACGGTCATTCTCACGAATGATGGGATCTTTGGGGTTGCTGCCGCCGCCGAACGGGTGGTGACCCTCCCCTTGGATATTGCCCCGTCGTTTCCCGTGGGGAGTGGTCGAGGACGCATTGTCCATCCCGTGCTGGGGATGTTTGACTACGAGACGAAGCCGGATGAGTGGGTGAACATCGACGCCGAGGCCATCGTGGCACCTACATGGGCGTCCTCACGGACGTTGACCAGTGCCGCCAACGTCCTGTGGCAGGGGAACCTCCGGGACGTGGTGGTGGAAGAGCGGTGGAAGGCCCTTGGCGGGCTCGCCATGCCCGCTACACAGTTCCGGATGCTGTTGGCCATCTGGACGAACCCGATGGACCCTGACGTGGGCTACGTGCAGTGGTATCCGAACTACATCACGCAAGCTGGGTTCCGGGTGTTACCCGTGGGCCTAACAGCCGGAGGACAGGGCATCACGTTCGATGACGTGGTCAATTACGTGGACGAGCACGACAACCCCATTGGATGGATGACGGCCCCAGTGACGCTCACGCTGAAGATGGTGGAACGGCTGTAATGGATCTGCGCTGGAAGCCCACCCCACGGGATAGCCGGAAGGATGTCAGGGTCATCCTGCATCCAACGGCGGCGATCTGGGATGTCCGGAGAGGACTGGATCCGGGGTCGGATGACTCCGTGGACTTGTCGGAGTTTGTCACGCAGGGGAACCATAGCGCATTCGACGCCAACGTCACCCTCAACTTCAATCGGGAGTTGTTTGGGCTCAACCAGCCGAAGCCCAATCAGGTGCTGGAAATCCAGTATTGGCAGAGTAACGAGTGGAAGCCGGTTTGGTTGGGGATTGTAGACGCCATCAGCCAGTTCACCCTGCAGCGGGGTGAGCGGTCGATGCAATTGATTGCAAAGACCCGTGACCAGCAGGATATCTGGCGGAATACCAAGCGCATCACACCGTTGTTCCCGCAGTTGACGAACTTGACCTACATTATCCAGCGGATTGCTCGCTCCGCAGGGATGAAAGGCGATGAGATTGCGTTGCCGAACAGCGCCTTCACTACCGCCCACAGCAATACGCAGTTGGCGGATATGAATGCGTGGGACATGGTCACCCAGACGTGTCTTCCGCTGGGGTGGACACCATTCATTGATGGTCTGGGACGCCTGCGAGTCGCAGACCGTGGGTTGCAGAATCGCACAGCGGACATTCAGCTAGAGGATGAACGCATTATCAAGGTGGGGGGCCAACGGCAGCGCCCACCAAAGTCGCGGGTGCGGGTGAACTGGTTGAACCCGACCATGAAGAAGCATCTGAAGCAGGGACAATTATTGAAGAGTGAAGTAATCACGCTTGGGTGGTTCATACCAGTGTTCTGGCGACATGGATATTTCTCAGAGGACCAGACGCAGCGGGCCGAGGGCACGTATATGAAGCCCAATCCCAGTTGCAACTCCCCATGGTCCCCTCGATTTGTACGAGAGACGTATCTGCAGCAGACGCAGAATAAGTACAAGTTGAGTTTCACGAATCTTCAAACCGTGGCAGTTATTGCGTTGATTGCCGGGTGGAATCAGGCGATTAGGGCTGGAGCCATTCCCGTTGTCGGGCAAACTGGTGGATCGAGAGTTGTGGAGTCTTTTTTCCAAGCCTCGTTTTGTTATCTGATGATGTGTGTGGGCACAGGCACCTATGAAATCTGGGGCCAGCCCTTCGACTGGGTCCATGCCCGGAACACGTCAGAAGCTTTTGATAGCTCGGTTCCGGAGTGGGTGGATAACACGGTCGATATCGACTCCGACTTCGTTGCCAACGAGGAGCACGCCAAGGCGGTGGCTATCCGGGAGTTGATCTACCAAGCCCGAGAAGCCAACAAGTGGTCCATTACTATCGTGGACGATCCCCGCATCGAATATGGGGACATCCTGCAGTTCGTGGACGGGAACCAGTTGTATGTGGAGGACTTTTCTCGGTCGTTGGAGCGAGGTGGTGAAGCTACCCTCGATGTGAAGGGCTTCCTGATTCCCAAGACGAACCCCGCAGGGCAAGGGTCATTTGGTGGAGATATTCCCCCGGTGATTCCGGGTGGAGGTGGTGGGGATCCGGGCGGTGGTGGGGGAGGGGGAGAAGAAGGTGGCGGTGGCGGAGAGAGTGGTGGTGGTGGTACCAAGAACTACCTCTGGGATTGGCACGACCAGACACCTGAAGCCCCACCCCCGCATGCACCTGATTCAGGTGGACCGCAGAGCATGGATGCATGGCGGGATTACTTCTTCCAGATTTCTGGGCAGACTATCGGCACGCCTGCCAACGACTTCAATGCCGTGCTGATGGGACTGGTGTCACAGGGGTGCAAGACCAATCCTGCTCCTGATGAAAAACCCCAAGCCTCGTGGCCGTTTCACGGACTCGCCATTATGGTGTCTGGGGGTGAGGCCAGAGGCCGCATCTGGTTGCCCACGTCAGAGTCCTATGTGGGAGGCGGGAATGTCTGGTGGACGCATGAAATGCAAGTCATTCGGGATGCTCCAGCCGTGGTTCGTGCCCCGAAACGGAAGTTGAAGCCTCCCGTGAGGTGACCCATGCCTGTCTTAACTGACCTCGCCTCTGCAGAAGTCAAACGTCGTGTCAAGAAGCTCTATGGCATGACGTTGACCCGCCCGACGATCTTGATTTCGGACGGGTTGAATGAGAACTACGCTTGTGATGTCCACATCGGACCCACGGATCCGACCGGGCAGATCAAGCAGTATCTCAACGACAAGAAAAAGGATGATGAAGACCCCAGTGATGACATTGTCACGGGGATCCCCGGCCAGCCGCCCGAATATTGGCAGTTGGACGATTCGTTGCCGGGACATGTGGACTTGACGCTCCACAACGTCGCTATCTCCCGGAACAATCGGGACTTGATTTATGCGGATGTCGGGAGTCCGGTGATCTGTGAGCGCACCGAGAACGGCAACTGGGAGATTACCGGGTTCGCCATGGAGCGTCCCGGCACGCATATGCTGTATCCGGTGAACCTTGGGGACATGACTATTGGGGAAACCATGGACTTGTCCATCGAGACGCGCCTGTTGACGCTGGCGGAGATGGGTGAAGAGCATCCTGAAACGTACCCGTTTGGATCGCTCCCCTTCGGAGCCAGTGCCATCTTTGAAGGTGGCGAAGTCGTTCAAATTGTGTAGGAGTTCGCATGACGATTGAATTGAACACCTTTGCCAGTGGAGATATCGACTATATCTCCAAGATGAACGCGAATGTGGCGGCATTGGAAGCGGCCATCAATGCGTTGCAGCAACAAGCAGGCGCTGGTGGAGCCGGGTCGGCTATCTCGGCAGGGTTCTTCCTCGATGCCCTGTTCAACCATGCCGATGCGCTGATCGGGGTGAACAGTTACAAGCCCACCCAGAATGCCACGGGTGTGACGGTGGCAGTGGGGGCCATGTATCTGGCGGATCTTCAGACGGTGGTGCAGTCTTTTGGCAGCACCACGTTGAACTTCACCGGAGCCGTGCCGGGGCCGTATTACATCGTGATTGATGGAGCAGGGTTCCCGACTCGGAGAGATACGAAAGAAGCCGGTGCCGTATACATGGTGGACTGGCGAGGGAATGGGTTTTACGGAGCCCCAGTCCTGCAGGCCCCGATTTTCTATGACACGGCAGAAGCTGAAGGTTCCCGTAACAGTGCGGTCAAAGGCACGCGGTACCCCACCCTCGATGGACGGTTGGAATACGTCGAAGCGGTGGCCAAAGAGGCGAATCAGGATGCCAACCAAGCCTTGTCTGTGGCCTATGAACTCCAAGCTGCCATTGGGGGCGTGAGCTATCGGAAAATCGGCTGCACGGTGGATGGCACAACCGGCATCAAGGGAGCTATCCAGATCGACTTCGAAGGCACGATTATCGGTTGGAGTGTAATCGCAGATAAAGTGGGTTCGTTGAGCGTGGAAGTGAGTCGGAAGGCATCGAATCAGCCACCGAATGCCCCACAGATTCCGAATACCACGACCGACAAGATTACCGCCTCCGCGCCTATCACGTTGGCCAATGTTCAATCAGCCGCTGTGGCGGATGCGGGTGTTTCGACATGGTTGCGAGACGTGGAGCGATGGGATGTCATCCAGTTCAACGTTATCTCGGTGAATTTGATTACCCGAGCCACGTTGTATCTGCAGATATTTGAATTCCTGCCGTCGCCGCCTGATGTGGTACAGCCGCTCCCGGTGTGGGAGGGATTTTTTGGTGAGTCCCTGCCGCCTCGTCTACCGGAGATTCTTGAGTCTCCGCCAGATTTTCTGGAGTCGCCACCTGATGTGCCTGAAGGGGGAGAATTCTAATGGCTCTGTTGTTCATTGAAGGATTCGACCACCACGGAAACGGCAAAGAACTGGCCTTGACCGGGAAGTGGGCTCCGAATGGTGCTGGTAACCATACGGTCACCAATTCTCAATGGCGTACTGGTGGCTATAGTTCACAAGGGTATTACAGCGGTGCCGGTGATGAAGCGGTAACGAATCCTCTTCCTGTGTCTGGAAATGGATTTGTGGTTGGGGTGGCCATTCGGACGCGAACAGCCGCTTCATCATCGAAAGATTTTCTACGCATCAAAGAAGGTGCGGTCGTTCATCTAGCACTGGCCTTGACCACCGGGATGGTGTTGCAAGTCAAGCAAGGGGCGACGGTCATTGCCACGGGCACGTCTGTGCTTCCGATCAATTCATGGGTGTATATCGAATTCAAAGGCACGATTCACGACACGACCGGAGCCTATGAAGTCCGCATTGATACGGTGAATGAAGCCGCCTTGACAGCCACGGGAGTGGATACGCGCAATGGAGGGACAGGGCAGTGGGATCGGTTTGCGCTGACCCCAGCCGTAGGAGCGTGGGATTCGTGGGCAGATGACATCTACGTCTGTGACCAGAGCGGCACAGCGTGCAACGATTTCCTTGGACCCATTCGTATTGAGACGCTCTTTCCGCAGCCGGGAAATGGTACCAATGTTGGACTCGCCCCCTCCACCGGCACGGACCATGGAGCGATGGTCGATGAGATACCGCCCAATACGACGGACTACAACACCGGAACGGTGGTGGGAGCCAAGGACACGTATAACCTGCCTTCGTTGGTTGGGATCGGAGATGTCATCGGTCTTCAGGTGAATTTGTACGTGGCCAAGACTGATGCTGGGGCTCGTCAGGTCTGTGGCGTAGTGCGGACGGGTGGTGTGGATTACGACGGACCCAGCAGGACGCTGTTGACGACGTTTGCCTACGTGACGGCTCTCTGGCCGATGAACCCCGCCACGGGAGCCCCGTGGACGCCTGCTGAAATCACCGCACTGGAAGCGGGCATGAAAGTGACGGTGTAAGCATGTCGCTCCTGTTCTTTGATGGCTTTGACCACGTCGGGGAAACAGCCCCATCGGGTTCGATTCCGAAGTGGGGGGACACGTACTATTGGCATGTCACGACGAGTGGGGCGGCGAGAACGGGTGTGGGGTGTTTGAAAGCCTATTTCACTGGCTCCAGCACCCAGTATTACGCGCAGACCAAACCTCGGGTGACCAGTGGGGGCGTGGTCGTTGGAGGCGCGTTTTTTCTGTCGCCGGGAGTGGCCGGGACCAACACGATGTTCTTGGAGGTGCGGGAGGGGAGCATTTCGCATCTTGGTCTTCAAGTGAACGCTTTGAATCGCTTGGAAATCAGACGAGGTGCGACCATTATTGCCACGGGGCAACTCACGATTTCGCCAAACAGTTGGTTCTTTCTGGAGTTCAAGGCGGTGATCCACCCGACTACGGGCACGTATGAAGTGCATGTGGACGGAGCCGTGGACCCCGGTTTGGTGGGCACTGGAGCGAATACCCAGAACGGAGGGTCAGGTGTCTGGGATCGCATTCATTTTACTGGCACCGGGACTGTATGGGTTGATGACTTTTATCTGTGTGACACGAACGGAGCCGCCCCCTATAACACGTTCCTTGGTCCCGTTCGTGTGGAGACGCTGTTTCCGCAGACGGATGCTGTCGCAGTGGGCAGTAATCAAGGCTTGACGCCTTCGACCGGTACGGACCATGGCGCACTGGTCGATGAGAATCCGCCGAACACGACCGACTTCAACTCGTCTGCCCAAGTGGGGACCAAAGACACGTACAACTACCCGTCAATGACCTACACTGGGACGGTGTTTGCGGTGCAGCCGCAGTTGTATGTGGCCAAGTCCGACTCGTCAGGCCGACAAATCTGCCCAGTCGTTCGCGTCAATGGAGTGGATTATGACGCGGTTCCCAGTTCGCTCTCGGTGACATGGGGTTATGTGTCCAATGCGTGGCATCAGAACCCCAATACGCTGGTGAGTTGGACGGTGGCTGACGTTGCTGCTCTCCAAGCAGGCATGAAGATTCTGGTATAACCGGGATGATTACCCCTCTCGCTTCAGCGTCGTTCCCTTCGACGCATCGGACTGTCGTCCTGCTGGTGGGGGCAGAAGGTAGTATTGCGGACGAGAGTTCGTACGCTCGTCCTCTGACAGTTGTTGGGAACACGGCACGCACGACGCTACAGCCAAGATTTGGCTCGTTTTCTCTGTTGTTTGACGGGGCTGGGGATGCGATTACCACGCCGGATAGTCCGGACCTTACGTTTGGTTCAGGAGATTTCACGGTTGAGGGGTGGTTTCGCTTCGGGAAGATAACCGATCAGGCGCTGTTAGGGCAGTGGGACAACGCTGGGAGCACTCCCAATTGCAGTTGGTATCTGATCGTCATCGGTGGGTCGCTGTACTTCCGGATGGCGTGGGGAGCGTCTATCACTGACGTGGTTGCCAGTCCCACGTTGGTGGGAGGGCAGTGGTACCACATTGCCGTGGATCGGAGTGGGAGCACCGTCCGGATCTACGTCAACGGAGCCGTCGCGGCAACCGCTACGCTCACGCAACCGTTGAACGATTCGACCAATGTTTTGACCATTGGCACGGTGGGCACGACGGGCACGTATGCGGCCTATGATTTCCAAGGTCAGATGGACGAAATCCGGATCACGAAAGGCGTGGCTCGGTATGACGGCGTGCTGTTTGCTCCACCACAATTCCCGTTCCCTCGTGCTCCTGAGCCGTTACCCATTGACACCACAGGAGCGAATCTGCTCGTGGCGTGGGTCACCGGGTGGATTAATTGGGGAGTTTGGTCCGATTCGAAAGGGAATGTCTGGACCAATTTACCCCAGCGAAATAACGGGAATTATGGAGGGCGGTGGGTCTACTGTACGGCTCCGGTGGTTGGACCGAGTCATACGTTCGCATTCACCAATGCCAGTTATGAGGCATGGCATGTCTATGCCTTTAGTGGCGTCAACACCTTTCAAGGAGAGGTGGTTGCCAACGCCGACAATACTTCGACGGTTGGGTCTGGACCCATTACTCCAACCATCAATGAATCGTTGATTTTGACAGCGTATAGTGGTCCTAACGTGGGACCGCATACCGTTGGTCCTCCAGAGTTTGTTCCCACGTTACATTCGGTGGGCACCAATGCGGTAGCCTACTGGATACAGCCCGTGGCGGCTCAGGTCAGCCCCCTATGGTCGTGGCCTCAGCTAAATACGTTCAATACTCTCGCGGACACCATTGTCTTTGCACCGGGCACGCCCACGGCGCAGGCGCAGTTGTCGCAGTTGCCAGTCGAAATACTGGTGCGGATTGATGCTCCACCCACAGTCAATCTGTCATCCCTGCCGGTAGAGGTACTGGTTGGATCGGGACTGCCGGGTGCCAACCTCACACAGGTGGCCGTTGAAGTCGCCTTGCAGCCACCGCCTCCGGTGCTCCAGCTATCTCAGGTGGCTGTGGAAGTGATGCTGGGCACGCTTCCGAATCTGCCCATCAAGCTCTCGCAAGTGGCCATCGAGGTGCTGTATTTTCCACGGTCCACCACCGGGGTGGTGAGTACAGTATGGATAGGGGAGAGCGGGGGCAACATCTGGATCGACTAGTGCAATTAATTGCAAAGGAGTGCCCGTGCTACGCTTTGCCCAATCCGTGGAAGAGGACAGCTACGAGCCGCCACCCCGGTGCGTGACGTTGACTCGATACTTCTATCCGCCTGCTGAGCGGCCTGCTCTGGAGCTACAGGCCCAACTCCAAGCCGCAGAAACGGTGGTGTCCCATGCGATTGTGCGACCGCTACAGACGCATCAGAGAGAAGCCCTGCTCTGTCTGGTGTCCGACCTGTTGGCAGGGTTGGCGTCCTGCCCATCGGTGCCGTTTGAGAAGTCGTTTCTGGTACTGGCCCTGAACAAGGGGATGTTCCAGATCGCGGCGGCGGAATTCCACGTCTTCTGCTATGCCGAGGGCAAGGTCCAGACCCGGCTCTGGGAGAAGCGGAAGGCGGAGCAATATCTGTTCAGTCGAGGGCACTTGCTATTCGAATGAACAAATGCTAGACTAGCGGGCAGTCACCAATGGAGTGGATTTAATGCTGGATTTCGTTACTGCCCACAAGGCGCATCTCCCGTTCATCGCGGTCCACACAGATGATCCGGTCAATGTCCGGACCATTCTGCAACACCTGTCCGGGAAAACCTTGCAGCCATTGCCCACCGCAAAGAATGCCCCCATTGGTGACATGTATCTCTGGTGGACGGAGGATCCGGCCACGGTCACCACCGACATGTACCGGAAGCTGTGTGCCTCGACGGCGAGTTGTGCGGTCATCAACCCGGAGAAGCCGAACCTGCTGGTCTACGACACCGGCATCCTGCAGACCCCAACCAAGTTCTTCCGGCAATACCTCAACGATTTCGTGGCAGAGGAGCAGATTGAGCCTGTTGTCCAGCAGTTGAAGGGCCTCTCCCTGAAGACCGCCCAAGAGGTGGTCCAGTTGACCATGGCCCGGTGCAATTCGATTGCACCACAGGAGATTCGGAAGACCCGGCAGATGATGGGGGGAGAGACACCCGGCCTCTCCCAACTGGACACGGATTACGACTTCTACGAGTGGCCTCAGCCCCTGCAGGAGTGGCTGACGTTGAACGAGGGGTACTTCCTCGACCTGAACACGCCTCCGCAACTGGTGCCCCGTGGGCTCCTCCTTGGCGGCGAGCCCGGAGTGGGCAAGTCCATGGCCGCTGCCGTGCTGGCCAAGCATTGGGACGTGCCGCTCTTCCGGTTGGACATCTCGACCAGCCTCAACCGGTATCTGGGGGAGTCGGAGAGTCGGATTGCCCGGAACCTTCAGGTCATCGAGCAGAATGCCCCGTGCGTGTGGTTGTTGGACGAGGTGGAGAAGCTGTTCATCTCCAATGGGGATGAGGGCACCACCCAGCGGATCCTCAGCCAGATGCTCTGGTGGCTCCAGTACCACAAGTCACGGGTGCTGACCATCATGACCACGAATAACCTTGCAGGAATCCCGAAGGAGTTGTATCGTGCGGAGCGTCTGGACAAGGTACTCCATCTGGAGAAGCTGTCCCTCTCCGCTGCCAAGTTGTTCGCAGCCAAGGTCTATGAGTCGGTTCTGCAGCATGCGCCACCGCCCAAGCGGCTGAAGGCGGTGCGGGAACTGTTGGAGACGAGCGACAAGGGCATGTATGCCCATGCTGAGGTGCGGGTGATGGTCTACGATGCAATCAAGAGCAACGGCTGGGCAAAAGAGGGCAGTTGACAAACGTTTAGCTGCATGCTATAGTGAGGGCAGGTCACATTTCCGACCTGCTTTCCAAGGAGTGGAAGAAAATGTCAGCAACAGCAACCAGTCCCCTGCGGTATCGCGGATGGCGCAGCACCTACGCGGATGTCGCCAGCCGCAACGGCAACGAATTTCTCGGCCTGTCCATCGAGTACGCCGCGCATCCTTCCGGCATCGGATGCTTCATCCTGCGCTTCATCGTCCACGGCAAGGGTGTGGACCCGAAGAACTACAAACACCTCACCTACCGTGAGATGGCGGAGTTCGTCATCCCCGGTGGCGAAGGCAAATCGTCCGAGAAGTTCAAGGGTTTGCGTCTGAACAAGATCGCCGTCCCTGTGTTCTCCCCGGCCGTCTTCCGTCACGAGGTGGATGAGTTTGCCACCAAGTTCAACCTGTGGCCCGTCCTGACCGAGTGGATCGCGGAGCAGATTGCCGCCGAGGGTTTCACCGTGACGGTGGAGAACCTGCAGGAGACGATTCGGAGTTTGGCGATTCTGCCATCGTCGGAGGCCGGGGCGGTCAAATCCGTGCTGGAGTTCCCCGACCTGAACGCGCCGGAGCAGAAGGTCTTCGCCATGAAGCAAGCCAAGAAGCCTGCACCCGAACCTACTGAGGACGAAGACCTCGATGACGAGGACGGCGACGGCGACGAAGAGGACAAGGAGTGGCTGAACTAGCCATGCCCGACCACGATGAACGGTATCAGGTGCGGAACGCCGAGATTGAACGGGCGCTCCGCACCCTCGCCACCCTCATCAACGACCAAGTCCCCGAAGGGTGGGGCTGGGGACTGTTCATGGTCCCTTTCGGGGAACACAAGGCCGCGCCTGAAGGTATGGGTGCGGTGTTCTGGATTTCCAACAGCGAGCGGGCAGGCATGATCGAATCCCTGAAGGGGTGGATTGCCGATACCGAGAAACGCAACAAGACCTAACATCTCGCTGGTTTATTCGCATCGTCGCCTGCCCTATTGGGGTCAGGAGTGCGTGGAAAACGCCAACCGCCAAGAGGCTCGCTACCTTCTAACGATTGGCCAATCACACGGGCGGTAGACTGGCTGGCCAATCGCAACGCAAGGAGTGTGTATGAAGGAGAAAGTCACGCTGGCAGATCGCCTGCTCAAGCGTCTGAAGGCGCTGGGGGTGGGGGATCGTAAGGCCAAGGCACTGGTCAAGGATCTGGCCCCCACGGCGGCACGGCAGAAGGTGTCGGGCACCGTCACGGAGAAGCTGACCGTTAAGCTGGTCAAGCTGGGCCTGTCGGAACGGAAGGCCAAGGAATTGGCCAAGGGCCTCGCCCCGACCGTCCGGACGGCCATCAAGGCCAAGGCCAAGACGGCCAAGAAGAAGCTGGACGATGTCACGGACGAAGACGTGAACGCCGAGGTGGATGGCGTCGTGGACCTCGCTGAGGATATCGAGTTGGACAAGGTGGCCCCCCGCGTCAACGGCCATCGGGTCCGTCTGGACCTCCCGGTGGTGCTGCGGAGCACGTGGCAGAGCAAGCCTGTCAAGGGCATCGAGTTGCTGCGGGTCATGGACGGCCTGAGCACCACAGCCACCTACCTCGTGGCGGCGGTCAAGAGCGACGAAGGCATCGTGGCGGTGCGGCAGTTGGGATCGGACTTCTACAACGTCAAGTTCTACCCGCACATGGGCTACTGGGGCAAGACGCAGGAAGAACTGGCCAGTCTCGGAGCGCAGGAGTATTTGGCGCGGGAGTGGTACCAGCGCATGCACATGAACCGCGCCACGCTGGAGCAGGTTCTGTTCCGGCTGGAGGCGGAGGCCAAGCCCCGGTCCCGCATGCGAGCGTTGCTCGACCGCATGACGGCGGTCACGGCGGCACCGCTCATCAAGGCGTTCGACTACCTCCACAAGCGGGTGGGTGTTGCCGCTTGATGACACGGCTCGTCTGTCGTCCGTTGACGATAACGAGTTGCTACGCGGCGTGAGGATTGGTGATGGGATGGCGTGGAGGTCGATAGACCTTCCCGGCCATCTCAGAGCCATTGTTGTCTGGGGTGAGACGGCGCAGGAGGCGCTAGACCGTGCCCAGCAAATCATCGAAAGGTGGAATCATGCCTGCCACCAAGGCCGCTAGACCCAATATCCGCCTCGTCAACGGACGGGTGCGGGTGCTGTTGACACCTCCCAAGCCCAAACGGAAGAAGACGTGGACCAAGCGCACGGTCACCGTGGCGAATGAGCGGGTGATGAAGAGAGACATCGCTGCATTGAAGCAGGCGGTGCGGAAGTTGCGGAAGCGACTACAGAAAGCCGGTATCTAGTTCCCGCCGCTGCCCAGCGGCCACAGCCGTGTGACCCCCGAGCGGTGGGAAGACAGATCGGGGGCGTTGCAATTAATTGCAAGCCATGGAGGGTTTCATTGTCACAACCCCGTGTGATTGCTTTTTACCCCTGTCTGATACCCTTGGTCGGTGACCATGCGGCTGTCGTGGTGCTCTGCCAGATTATGTACTGGCATGAGGGACGGCTTCGTGTGTGGCGGAAGGGCCAGTACTGGTTGGCCAAGTCCCGCGCCGACATGTGTGCGGAGACAGGTATCACCCTCGACCAATACAAACGCATCATGCCGTTGCTTGTGAAGCAGGGCTGGATCAAGTTGGAACGTGGCCTCTTCAAGAACAAGGTCACCCCGATGATTCAGTTGACTGAAAAAGGGCAACATGCCATCATTCCAGAGGAGCCTCCCACCCCCACGACGTTGGTGGTGCCCCCCGCCAATCCTCTTACAGAGAGTACAACAGAGAATACAGACATAGAACTCTCTTGCGTCCCATTCGATGATCAAGATCATCGAGTAGCGAGCGAGTACCCGAAGGGGGAAGATCCGGGGGAGGAGAAAGAGAGAGAAAGGGAAATAGAGGAAGTACCGGAAGTACAAGAGCAGTCGGCAAGTGTCAACGACAAAATACAGATCGTTGGAGTCCCCCTTCAACCGATTGAACCCAAGAAGAGGATCTGGATGAAGGCTGAAGATATTCTGAAGGCACATAAAGGCCCCCTGCACGGGAATTTAGGGGCCTACTGGAAGTCCCAGTGCGAGGTGGAGTTTGGGGGATTTCAGAAAGCCCTGACCGGGAAAGAGTGCGGGCAGTTGAAGCAACTCCATAAGCAACTGGGGGAGCAGACTCGTCCGGTGATCAGTTACGTCATTGGGCACTGGTGGAAGTTTGCCAGTCGTGCTGCCACATCTGCGGGGATTTCGTCATGGCCGGTGGACCCGCATATTGGCTACCTTCTGAAGTACCACGCAGTGGCCGTAAATTTGCTATCATCAAAGCAAGCTCTACCGCCACCGGCTGAGCCCCTACCGCCGCCTGCAATTAATTGCAGCGGAGCGGAGGAACAGCCCTACGTTCCGTCGTCTCAGGAGTTGACGGCGTTGCTCGATGGGCTGAAGTCTCCGTAAGGAGCACTCGTGATGACGCCAGCTACCGGATTGCTTGACGCCAAGGAACATTCGCGGATTCTCGCGGACTTCGAACGGGTCTGTACCACGGCCGGAATTCAGGGCCACTTCCTCTATGAGTCCATGACCAAGCACTGTGGACCCGTCGAGGTGGATTGGGTCAAGAAGTTCTGGCACTATAAGGCACAAGGCGTTCCCGGCCTCGTGCTACAGGGCGTGACACGTCCTGATACGCGTTGTCAGTCGATTGCTGCAGCGTTGGTACGGAACTACGTCGATGCGCGGGTCATTCCGCTGAACAGCCTGTTGGACAGCACGATGAACGGCAACCACCCCCCGAGCCCCACGGTGTTGCTGATCCCCAACCTGTTCATGAGTGCGATGGGGAAGAACATCCCCGCGTGGCGGGTGCAGGCCATGTACGACTTGCTGCTGGAGCGGAGCACCAAGAGCAAGCCCACCGTGGTGTACATCGAAGACCTGAAGGGCCTCGTCGGCATCTACGGCGAACCCTTCCGAGATTTCCTCAGCCGCTTCACACTGGTGACGGAGTAACCATGAGTCATAAACACCGGGATCGCACCATGACGGATCCGGAGCCACAAAAGCCAGACCCTGAAGACGATATGGAGCCGTTGGACGAAGCGGAAGATTTGCTGACCGTCCTTGCCCTGCTGGCGCAGCGGCTCCATATCAATGCCGTAGCTCCGGATACGGCCTCCATTGCGGGTATCCAAGCCTTCGCGCAGGAGCATGGGGTGGATATCACCATGGACACCATTGTGAAGGCACTGAAGCAGGCCCAAGTGGTGTTGTTGCAGCGGCAATTGCAGGGGGTGTAGTGGCATTTGCACTGGGCAGTAAGGCCATCAAGCGGCTGTGTGCCGATCAGAACCCCATGCTCTGGCAGAAGGCCAAGCTCTCTCCGGCGCTCTTCAAACCATATGAGCAACCGGTGTATGCGTGGGTGGTGGACCACCTGAAGCTCCACCACGCCCTCCCGCAAATCGAGACGTTACAGGCGCACTTCCCGGACATGGTGCCCGTCGAGGCACCCGAGCCCTCCAGTTACTACGTCGGCCTGCTGGAACAGCAGTATTGTTACGAGAAAATCAACCAAGCGAACGTCGAGTCGCAAGCGATCCTCAAAGAGGATCAGAATGCCCATGAGTCTGCCCTCAATGTGATGCGTGGGTGCATCCGAGATATCACCGAACAGAAGTATCGGGTTCGTATCATGGACGTGGCACTGGATGCCCCCCACGTGGTGCTGACCGCCTACCATCAGACCACCCTGCAGGATGCGGTGGCGATGTTTGGATGGCCTTATATGGATCAGCAAAGTGGCGGGGTGATGCCCGGAGATGTCATCTCCTTCGTCGGTCGGCCAGCGGTGGGCAAGACATGGCTGACCCTGTGGACGGCGCTCCACAACTGGATGAAGCGGAAGCTCAATGTGCTCTATGTCTCCATGGAGATGACGACGCTCCCCATCGCCCAGCGCATTACGGCGCTCTATACCCATCAGAATATCGCCCAACTCAAGGTGGCTGGCTACAGCCACCAAACCTTTGCCAAGTTCTATGCGGGCCTCAAGACGCTGGCGCTGGAGCAGGCCAAGATGTACGTGGTGGATGGTAACCTCGCCACGAGCGTCGAAGACCTGTTCGCGCTGGCGGATATGTTGGAGTGCCGGGTCATCGTGATCGATGGGGCATACCTCCTCCGCCATCGGAACGTCCGATTAGATCGCTTTACCCGAGCGGCTGAGAACGTGGAACTCATCAAACGCCACTGCACGGATTTGGAGATGATGGCGTTCTGCTCGTGGCAGTTCAACCGCGAAGCCACCAAGAAAGCCAAGAAGGGTGGCAGTGACCAAGGGGATCTGGAAGACATCGGGTACTCCGATGCCATCGGGCAAATCTCCTCCATTGCCCTGTCTCTCTTTCAAGAAGACGGCATCGAGACGATGAAGCAGCGGAAGGTCCAAGTCATGAAGGGCCGCAATGGCGAGGTGGGCCAGTTCTCCATCGCATGGGACTTCACGTCCATGACCTTCCATCAGGTGAGTCCACCGATAGGACAGGTAACCACCGCCGAAGAGAGCCACGAGCTACAATGGGTCTGACCATCCATCAGCAACCACTGAAGCACAGTAATCTTAAGCTCACCCTTCAGAAGAAGAAGGAAGATGCGTATGATTTGCTGTGGTTCACGAAAAAGAAACTCATTCTTTTGGGACGACAAGTCGCGTGGGAGTTGACGGCGAATGGTGGAACGGCAACTACCCGTGACGTGCGGAGAGTAATGCTTGCCCAAGGGATGTATCGAGAAGGAAACCCTGAGCATTGGTTGGGGTCCGTTTTCAAAGGTCCGCAGTGGGTGTGGACTGGTCAATGGGCGAAGTATTCGACGCCTCCCACAGCAAAACATACACAAGGTGCATGGCGCACCGTGAGAGTGTGGCAGCGGCGAGCATAGGAGAGACGATGGCGTTGAAGATGTTGGTGAAAACACCAGCCCCGGTCATCGAAGAACCGGTGGTCATCCCCAAGGTAGTCGAGACACCCCAGTCAGAGGTGGAAGCGTTGACGGCGGAGTACATCGCTCTCTACGAGAAGTTCGAATACTTCGAAGTCAAGACCCTCGTCAAGCGGATGGACGATATCCGCAAGCAGTTGGTGGCCATAGCCAACGAGACGCTGGAGGACAAGAAGCCCGCTCTCTTCGTCTGTCCACAGGGAGAGGTGGAATTCTCCGAGCGAGGCACCAAGGCCGTAGCCCAGAACCCGCTGGCGCTGATTCAGGTGCTGTTGGAAAAGTTTGGAGCCGAGGTGACCACTGAAGTCGTGGACATTGGCATCACACCTCTGCGAAAATTGCTCAGTGAGTTCGAACTGAAGGAACATCTGACAGACGTGCCGGGAGTACGCACGTTGAAGTCCGTACGCCCCGCATAAGGAGCTACCCATGCTGTTGATCCTGCTCGTGCTGCTGATTGTGCTGGCGCTCACGGGACCATGGTATCCCTACAGCCGAAATTGGGGCTATGGTCCCAGCGGGTTGCTGACCGTCGTGCTGATCATCTTGCTGGTGTACTTCTTGATGGGTCGTGGCCGGTTGTGACAGCCTTCGACCCCGAAGACCTCTTCTACGGGTGGACGATTTACCATCGTCCACTCGACTTCCCCAACCACTTTGCGGTGCGGATGTGGTTTATTCCGGAGCCGGGGATTGTGGCGCACCATGGGATTGCCTGTTTGTGTGAAAGTCTCGATGAAGCGCGGGAGCAAGTGCCAGCCGGAACCATCCGTGTCCCGCGTGAACCAGAAGACCCCGTCGTAATCGTGGAGACGTGGCTGTAACCCAAGGAGTGGACAATGTTCAAGTGGTACCGCAAGAAGCCGGGATTGCTCCGTCCGTATGTGCCGGGTGAGGACATGACGGGTATTTCGGTCGGACCCGAGGATGTGAAGGTCGGGTCACCGAAGGAAGGAGATTGGATCGGGCAGAACCCGGACAATCCCAAGGATCAGTGGTTGGTGGAGCAGAAGTATTTCGCCAAGAACTTTGAACCTCAGCCCGTGTCAGACCCTACGCAGTAGCAGAGCCTCGGTACCGCTACCAAGATCAAACCGGGGAGCACGAGATGACTCGTGCGGAGATTCTGGCGCAATTCTTTCCGTATTGGTCGGGAGAGATGCGTCGAATAGGGAAAGCCCATGAGATATCAGAAGAATCCTGTGTCGAGGATTTTGTGATTGTTCATTGGGCGTGGAGGGTTTGATGGAGAAGACGTTGAGCAATGTGGATGAGGCGAGCGCAAAACGAGCGATCCCTGATCTACTGGTGATTGGCAATGGAGACATGTTTCGGTTACTCTGCAAAGCCTCCAGTCAGGCTGAAGGCTGGATGAAAAGTACCAAAGCCATGGAAATCCCCGGCGTGGGATGTGTGGTGCAAGTGACGACGCATCAGCGTAATCACGATGGTACGAATGCGGTGGCAGAGGCGGTGACGTTTGTCCCCGGTGCTCGCATCGTGGACGATGTCAATGGTGGGCGTAAATTAACACTCTGATGTGTTGATGATGATGGTTAGTTGATTTTACATTTAATTGTTGATGTATGACGGTTGAGCAAGCCGTGGCCTTCCTAGAAGCGTTAGGGGCCACTCAGATACGCGCCAAGGATAACGGGTGGGTCGAGTCTAGCTGTGTACTGGCTCCGTGGACCCACAAACACCATACCGATTTCACCCCGAGTTTCGGCCTGAGTATCTCCCCCGGAGAGCGGAGTTACTTCCTCTGTTTCGCGTGTCGGCAGGGAAGCGCCGAAGAGTTACTCCACGTGTTGGAGTTATACAGCAAGGGCACCGGGCAGTACGACTTCGCCCGGTGCCACCAGATTCTCTCAGAAGAACAGTATGTGGTGCCGCTCCCTGCGTATGGGGAATTCACGAAGCCCCAACAGGTGTTTCAGGAGTGGCCACAGTATTGGCTGGAGAGTTTCCAGTCCGTGTCATGGGTGATAGACGCCTTGAAGTATCTCACCTTCCGTGAGGTATCAGCCACGACCATCGCTCAGTATGATTTGCGCTATGACCCGAAGCGGCAGATGATCGTGGCTCCCTACTGGGATGTATACAAACGGCTTGCCGGAGCCAGAGGACGCACCATTGTGGACGATGGGTCGAAGGGTCCACAGAAACATTACGACTACACCTTCAAGAGTGTGAACAATGCCAGACTCGTCTGGTATGGAGAGCCGGTCTTAAACCTCTCCGGACCTGTGGTCGTGGTGGAGGGACAGTTCGACCTGTGGCGCACGGTGCAAGCCTTCCCCAAGACCGTGGCCAATTTGACCGCCAAGCCCACACTGGAGAAGATGAAGAAGCTGGGGGACTGTGGCATGGTCATCCAGATCCCCGACCGGGATGAGGCAGGGCAGGAGAGTGTGAGCCGGTATGCTCACTTCTGTCAGCAGTTGGGATTGAAGCATAAGGTGATTCGGTTGGATGACGGGGTGAAGGATCCGGCAGAATGCCATCCGGATTATCTCCGAGACAAGATTCAGGAGCAGCTATGACCGAAAAGGATTTCATTCGGGAGTACTCTCGACTGGGGCACGCCATTCAGACGGGTGTGATGCACGAGCATGAGTTGGGGTCACAGGACGGGACGCCCAAGCACCTACGCACCGGGTTGGCGTGTGTCATGGCAGATGTGGGGTCATTGACACGGCTCTTGGTGGCCAAGGGCATCATCACCAATGATGAGTATTACACGGCTATTCTTGATGGTCTGAGGCGCGAAGTGGCCATTTATGAGTCTCGTCTCGCGGCAAAGATGGGGGCAGCAATCACTCTGCTCTGAGTGCAATCAGTTGCAACTTGACAAACGGAACTACCTATGGTAGAGTAGGTCAACGGTCGTATCATCGACCAGAAGGAGAGCAATGGCTTTCACATTCCTGAAACGGGGCGCAGAAAGCGCCAAGATGGCAGCAAAAGCTGCCGCAGAGGCAGAAGCCAGACGGGAACAGTCGGGGAAGATGTTCCGGTTCTGGATGAAGGAGAAGGAAGAGGCTCGCATCACGTTCGTGGACGGCGAGTTGCAGAAGGATGGAGCCCTCACCGGTTACCTCGATCCTCCCCGCTACTACGAGCACAACCTGTTCCTCAATGGGCAGTGGAACAACTTCTACTACTGCCCCGAGAAGACCAACCCGGACGCCAACGACAAGTGTCCGCTCTGTGAGTCGGGCGACAAGCCTGCGCTGGTGGCGCTGTTCACCATCATCGACCACCGGCAGATCCCCAGCACCAAGGACAAGACCAAGGTCTGGAAGGACCAGAAGAAGCTCTTGGTGGCCAAACCTCAGACGTTCGAACTGCTGACCAAACACGCGCTGAAGCGGGGTGGGCTGGCCGGATGCACCTTCGACGCGAGCCGCGTGGGCGACAAGTCCGCTGCGGTCGGCTCCATGTTCGATTTCGTGGAGAAGAAGACCATCGAGGAGCTTCAGAAGCTGTACATGGTCGAGCGCACCGATCCCAAGACCAACCAGAAGATGAAGGTGACCAACTTCACGCCTGCGGATTACGAGAAGGAAATCGCGTACCGCACGGGCGAGGAGTTGAAGGAACTGGCCAAGGGTGGGCCGGGGTCTGACATACCTTTTAACGCGCCCGGAGGAACCGGGGCAAGCGTAGACTACAGTAAGGAACTGTAAAGCAACCAAGGGGGTGGGGCGTGACGTGGCCGTCCCACCCAGCCCAGTCATGGAGGATTTGTGGGGCTAATGACACTGGAGACACCCATTCGCACAGGGGCGATGTCGGTGTACCCGTATTCCAAGGAATTGGAAGCCCGGTATACCTTCAAATCCGCCTTCGAAGAGACGGTCTTTGGCGCGGTAAAGGTCGGCAACACGCTGTATGTGCCGCGTGAGAGTGTGCCCTATGCGGATGCCAGTGAGGACCATCGCACGTGTCATCTGTCTCACCCGGTGGCCTGCACCTTCGTGCCCCGGAATGACGAGCAACAGTTCTTGGCGGAGAAGTCGTTGGCGTTGCTCCAGCAGGGGAAGAACCACATCTTCGAAGCCCCCACAGGGTGGGGTAAGACGGTCGTCGGAGGGGTCATCGCCGCCCGTTTCGGGCAACCCACGCTCATCGTGGTGACCAAAGAAGACCTGATGCACCAGTGGCGAGACTCGCTCATCACGGTGTTGGGCATCTCACCCTCTCTGGTGGGCAAGATTCAGCAGGACGAGTGTGATTGGGAAGGGAAGCAGTTCGTGATTGGGATGGTCCAGAGCCTGATTATCCCTGACCGCTACCCGACCGACATGGTCAAGTATTTCGGCCTCATGGTGCTCGATGAGTGCCATCAGATGGCCGCAGAGTGTTTCGTGCGGGTGTGTCAGACCTTCCCCGCCAAGTTCCGACTGGGGTTCTCCGCTACGCCCACCCGGCGTGATGGCAAGACCCAGTTGCTGCACTGGCACGTGGGACCGATTCTGACCCGTGGCAAGGTGCTGGAGGCCAAGGCCAAGGTGCTCGTGCGGCAGACGGGATGGATGATTCCCACTCGTAGCACGTTCGTAGGGAGCGGCTGGCAGCAACTGCCAATCCCCCACTCACCGGGCCGCATGATGCTCGTGAGCAAGGCCATGGCGGCATCGGATGGCCGCAACATGGAAATCGTGAACTTCGTGCTCCAAGCCTATAAACAGGGGCGGATTACGCTGGTCCTTTCGGATCTGCGGGAGAGCCATCTCGACCGGCTGTTCCAGATGTTGACAAACGAGGGAGTACCGGGCGAAGATATAGGGTACTACGTGGGCGGGATGTCCAAGGTAGCGTTGTCGCACACCAAGAAGCGACGTGTGGTGCTAGGCACCTATAAGATGTGCTCAACGGGCACAGATGTACCGGTATGGGACACCTTGGTGATGGCAACTCCCCGAGCGGACGTGAAGCAGTCCGTAGGGCGAGTGTTGCGAGCGGTGGCAGGCAAGAAACAACCGGTGATTCTGGATCTGGTCGATAAGAACGCCATCTTCCAAGGGTTCCACTTGTCTCGGCTCAAGCAATATTACGGACTCGGAGCCGAGGTGGTTCGTGTCTAGGGAGAAGGGTTATGGCGTTAATTTTCAAGCAGCATATTACGGAGGTACCTGTTCCGGGGCCAGTCGTCAAGCAAGGGTTCAACTGGGACGCGTGGTACTCCAAAAACAAAACCCGGCTATCGGAGAAGCGAGCAAAGCGGTACCGAGAAGATTCGGCGTATCGTGAAGCCGCGCTGGAACGGAGTCGAGCGCAGCGAGAGCAGAAGAAGGCTGTTCCGGCCATTACGGACCAGCACACGGTGTCGTTCACCGAGGCTGCAGACGATCTGGGCGTGACCGTCTGGGTGTTGCGGGAGTGGCGGCGGAAGAACTACTTCCCCGAGCCCTTTCGGCGTGATGGACGGCTGTGGTTCAGTCAGGCACAGGTGCAGTGGCTGCATCGGTTGCGGCAGTTCTTTATCCAGCGAGGGGCGCGTGTCACCGATGCAATTCGCCCTGAGTTGGAGAGCTTGACCAGTCTGGTCTATGCCAACTGGTAACAGAGAAGTCGGGTGAGGTAAATCGGGAGACTCGCCGCCCGCGCCCGTCACGGGATGGTAGGTCAAAATCCGGGCCTCACCCGGCCCCCAAGGAGTGGATATGGCATTGAAAGGTTTAGGACAGGATACGCCTGCCGTTCAAGCAGGCAAGGACTACACCCAGCATCTTCAGACCAAGCCCGTCACCGGCATTGTGTCTTCGTCCAAGGCGGTGAAGGGCCAGACGATTGCGGAGTCCGTCTCGGAGTCCAAGACGCTGAACCCCGGTGTGTTCACCAACGGCATGGCGATCACGGTGGAGGGGGGCCGGGTGATGAATCTCGGCAACTACGAGACAGCCCGTATCGGCGTGAGCATCACGGTGCCCTGTAGCACGGCTACGCTCGATGAGGCATACAACTTTGGAACTACTTGGGTTTCAGAGAAAATAGAAGAAGCTGTTAAAGCTGCTAAAGAAGGCTGAGGTGCCAGCCCCTAGCCATCGTATGAAGCATACGCTGATTTATGGGGTGTGGTGTGCGATGTTGTCGCGGTGTCGTAATCCTCACAATCCATCGTTTGAGCGTTACGGGGCGCGAGGAGTTAGCGTTTGTGAACGATGGTTGAGATTTGAGAATTTCTACGCTGATATGGGGCCACGACCAGCGGGGTTGTCCATCGAGCGGAAGGACAACAAAGGGAAGTACGAGCCGAGTAACTGTGTGTGGGCCACGCCAACAGAACAAGCTCTGAATCGTCGCAGTAATGTGATGGTTACTTTGGGTGAGAAGACCCAGACCGCTTCTCAATGGGCGCACGAATTAGGTGTGGGACAGAAAACCATTCAACAACGGTTACGTCGAGGGTGGTCAGCAGAAAAAGCGTTGACCAAAAACTATGCCTCTTGATCCTACGCTCTACGATCTATTGCGGGACGAATTCGAACGGGAAATCAACAAGAAACCTGTGTGGCATCGGCTTGAGGTACTGGTCGTGTTCGACAAAGCCGCCATCGCCGCCATGCAGCGATATGCCACTGCCAAGGGCATCAGCCTCACGTAGGGAGTGTGTGTGGCGTTAAAGCTCGCTAAGCCCGTGACGGTGCCAGTCACCACCAGTTCAATGCCTGACACGCCTGTCAAGAAGAAGGACATCAAGGGGAAGCCCCCCTCTGGCACGTTGGTTGAAGTACTCGCCGGGATCCGGAAGGACAAAGGAGAGAAGGTCGTCGTCATGGGGAACAAGATCCCCGTGGTCCGTCGCCTGCCAACCGGCGTCTTTGAGTTTGATTTCTATACCGGGGGTGGGTTCCCCTGCGGGCGGTACACCATCGTCTATGGCCCGGAGTCGAGCAACAAGACGAACTTGGCCCTGAAGGCGGTGGCCAATGCTCAGAAGCTTCCCCCACCCTGCAACAAAGCGGTGTGGGTGAACATTGAGCAGAGTTTCGATCCCATCTGGGCTGAGAAGATGGGTGTCAATACCGCAGAGTTACTGGTAGTGCAGGCGGGCTATGGCGAAGAAGCCATCGATTTGGTTGATGCTCTGGTACGGGCTGAAGATGTGGCTATTCTTGTTGTTGATTCCATGGCTGGACTCATCGGCTCCAAGGAAATCGCCCAGAGTGTCGAGAACTACGATATCGGCTCGTCGGCGCTTCTCATCAAGCGAATGGTGAACAAGCTCATGATCGCCTTCTGTGAGGAACAGAAGCGGGACCATGACCCGTGCGTTATCCTCATCAACCAGACCCGCTTCAAGCCGGGGGTGATGTTTGGTGACCCAGAGACGATGCCCGGAGGCGAGGCCCAGAAGTTCCTCAGTAGCCTCCGTGTGCGCGTCAGAGCCACCAATGTGGTAGACAAGGCCACCAGCACCATCACCTTCAAGGAGACGGGGGTCATCATCAAGAAGGCCAAGGTGCCCGTCCGAGCGGTCAGCTTCGACTTCCGGTTCTGCGTGCATGCCCATGACGACCTCCAGATAGGGGACACTGACAGCTTCACCATGGTGAAGTCCCATCTGCAGGCCCTGAACCTGATTGTGAAGGTGCCGAAGGGGTATTCACTGTTGAATGCGTCGTATGGTATCTTCCCCACACTCACCGCAATGCAGGACCGATACGCCAAAGACCTCAAGTTCAAGATGGTGCTGCAAGGCATGGTGATTGACTCCTACAAGGACAAGTTGTTGCTGGTCGAAGAGTCGGATTACTCACCCAAGGATGTGCCACCGGGCACTGCTGTCGAGGTAACCAATGGAACCGAAACCCAGTCCGAGTGATACCAACACGTCCCGCACGACGGAGTCAGAATCTCAAGCCTCCGAGAATCCGGTGCCGGGGAGTATGCCCGAGGCCATCATCGAGAAGCCTGCCGCGAAGACCCGAGAAGACGCACGCAAGGAGCGACATGGGAAACCCGTATCTGGACCGACTGGCAGCAGCGGCGACTAACGCCCACGGGAAGAAGTCCGAGAAGCGGGTGGCCAAGAAGATGGGAGCTAGACTGCATCCGAATTCCGGAGCCATGGCGGGGGCGAAGTCAGACGCCAGTCTCCCGGACTTCCGGCTGGAGATGAAGAGCACCATGACCCAAGCCATGCTGTTGGAGATGGCGTGGCTCGTAAAGATCGCCCATGAGGCACTGGACCATGGCAAGACCCCGGCTGTCGCTCTCGCCTTTGTGGATGCCAACGGGGCTCCGCGCATGAAGCACTATTCGGAGTGGGTGGTGATCCCCATGGCCGCATTTCAGGAACTGACGGAGAAGTGATGAATTCGTGGCTTCGCCTCCCGTTGCACAAGGTCACGAAGCCGAAGCAATCCATCATCAGTGTGTTGAAGCAGACATTGGGCGGCTCGCAACCGGGCCGCTCGATGAAGGTGCTCCATGCGTCTGATGTGACGCAGACGGACTTCTGTCCCCGTCGCTGGGCGTTCTTCGACCTGTTTGAGAAGGATCCTCCCATGGATACCGTCTCCACGGCGATGGACATGACCTATCGCATGGGCACCGTGACTGAACGTCTCTTGGTAGAGGAGTGGGCCGGAGAGGCCGTGGTGGGCAACTGGCGGTGCCGCTGGTGCGGGGATAAGCGGTCCATGGTGCCCAAACCAGATGGGTATTGCGGTGGACAGGCTCCATGGCCGACACCTCGTAAACACTGGTGGCAATATTGCCAGATGGTGGTCGAAGCCCCGGAGTATGATATTCAGGGTGGGCTGGATGCCCTCTTCAACATCGGAGCCCCCCAACTGGTGGTCACGGAGTTGAAGACGCTGAACCCGGTGGAATTCGATTCCATCCTCACACCGTTTCCCGAACACCGGCTCCGGACCAATCTCTATATGTGGATACTGGACCACTCCCAGAATCCCTACAAAGATAAAATCAATACCACGGAAGCTCGCGTGCTGTATATTAGCCGTGGTTATGGCAAGATGAATGCGGAGTGGAACGAAATCCTGCCCTTCAAGGAATTCGTGGTCAAGCGCAACGACGCAGACCTTGCCGAGTTTCTGAAGCGGGCCGCTGCACTGCGAGTGTTTCGGAAAGTGGGCCATATGCCGCACGGCATCTGTAGCACTGCACTGGATAAGATCGCCAAGAAATGCAGCGTAGCGCAGGCGTGTTTCTCCGGCACCTATCCCGCAGGGAAGTACCCACCCTCACCCCCGGAATGATCATTGTCCTGTGGGTGGTCGTGTTCATTTTGCTCCTCGTGGAAGCATGGAACCTGTTCCGTATCCACATCCTGATGGGATATGTTGAGGAGTTGGCAGACCGCCTGCGACGATTAGATGAGGATTTACGTGGGTAATGGTTGTTCATGGTGGCAGCGAGTCCAGCATCGCTCTCGACGCACGTCAGATGTCGAGGTGATGTGGCCATCGCTTCTCGCACGAGCCCCAGACATGGAGCATGCGAAGGTGGCGTGGGAGGTGTTCTTGGGACAACGGGGGCAGGAGCATTGGCACTGTGCGTGCGGAGCCCCCATCGTGGAGTTGTTTCGGAACATCACCGTGACGGTGGAAAATTCCTGAGATGCGTACTGTGGGTCTGGACTGCGCCACCTGTACCGGGATGGCATTAGTGGGTGAGAACGAGGATCGCGGCAAGACCATTGAAATCCCCAAGGGACGTGGCTTTTTACGACTGCAATTGATTGCCAAGCAAGTGGCAGAAACCCTGCACGTCTGGGAGCCAGAGTTTGCAGCCGTTGAGGGGTATGCCTATGTGCGGAATGTCGGCTCGTTTCGCACACTGGTGGAAGTGGGCACGGTGGTTCGCATGACGTTGCACGAGTTGTCGCTGCCGTGGGTAGAAGTCCCACCTACGGTGTTGAAGAAATGGACCACCGGCAAGGGCAATGCGGACAAGGCAGACATGGCATTTGCTGTGAATGCACGATGGGGCTATCACAGTCCGTCGCATGACATCGTGGACGCCTTCGCGCTGGCACAAATGGCCCAGTTGGGATGGGCCGAGGTGCTGGAAATAAAAGGGGTCACGGTCGGATGGGAAGATTTTTCGGGTTGACAAACAGGGGTAAAGACTTTATCGTGTGAGAAGCCACAAAACTGGGCTCAAACAAACACGGACGAGTTTATTAACACTGTAGTCCAAGGAGTGGAAAGGACGGAACGCATGCAGATCGGAACATTTCGACGGAACGTAGGGAAGACGCTGACACCGAAGCTCACCAAGACCGCTCTTCGGTTGGTGTCGAAGAACACAGTTCGCACGCAGACGGCGCAGGGTGCGGTGGCGCTGAAGGGCCACACTGGCCAGTTGCTGCAGATCACGGGGCAGTATCTGCTCGGTCTGCCGCAGACGCAGGAGATGAAGAACGACGCCAGCACGGTGCTGGGCGACATCGGCTACGATTTGGCGGTGCTGGCCCGAGTGCTCAAGGTCAAGATGCCTTCGACCACCAAGAAGGCCAAGCTCGTGGGCACGCGTGGTGCGGCCATCCTGCAGTTGGACAGTCTGGCGACGGACCTCCTCCGGCAGGCCGAGAAGGGCCTGTTCGTCAGCCCCAAGATGACCACGGTCAAGAAGATGGTGTCCATGCCCCAGAAGGGCGGAGCCAAGGAAGAGCGGGACGTGGAAGTCGTGGATGCGGCAACGGATACGGCGGCGGAGCAGGAGCGGCAGACCGAGATGAAGTCCTTCCTGTCGGGAGCCATCGACGTGTTCTGGAGGCTGTGCTTCGACATGACGGGTGCTGCCCCGGTGGCGGTGCTGGAGGCCAAGCTGGCCCGCATGAAGACGGAGTACCCTTCGGTCACGTTCGATACTGAGGAGAAGGCTGAAGAGGCCGTCCCCGCGTAGGTTTTCCCAGCAAAAACGCAGTGCTTGACAAACTGATGCCACTGTGGCATCATATATCCAGTTCGTTAGTCGCATTTGATGTGGCCGTCATCGGGGCCAACAACAGTCTGAGGGAGTTTGTAATGAGTTCAACAGCAGCGGAAGAGACGGTTGTCGAAGCCAAGGCCGAGACGACCACCATCGGGAAGAAGAAGGTCGAGAAGACGGGCAATCTGATCGTGGACATCGCCCACGAAGTGGAGAGCCTGACGAAGACCAAGGCGCTCAATCTGGCAGAGAATCTGGCCGAGAACATCGAAGTCAACTACTTCAAGCTCGGTGGGGTGCTCAGCAAGATCAACGAAAACTCGTGGTTCGAAGGCTTCAACGCGTTCGATGACTTCGTCTACGAGAAGTACGGGTTCGCGGGCCGCAAGGCACGCTACCTCATCTCCATCTACGACAACCTCGTCACGAAGCAGATTCCGTGGGACAAGGTCAGCCACTTGGGCTGGACGAAGCTCAAGGATCTGGCTCCGGTGCTCACGCTGGAGAACGTGGACGAGTGGGTGGCGAAGGCGGAGAAGGCCACCGTGGTCGAACTGCAGGCCATGCTCAAGGCGGAGAAGCCCGCCGATGGCGAGGAGAAGACCCAGAAGACGACCGACGACTCGGTCAAGATGACCTTCAAGTTGAAGCCCGATCAGGCCGAGGCGGTCACGCAGGCGCTGGCGAAGGCCAAGGGTGAACTGCAGACCGAGTACGACACCGTCGCCTTGGAGAACATCTGCTCCGGGTATCTCGGCGGCACGATTGCGGCCAACAAGCCGTTCTCGCTGGACGAGGTCATCGAGGCCACCGGGTTCGAACCGATGCTCAAGCGCATCGCGGAACTGTTCCCGGCTTACGATATCACCGTCGCGCCCGTCGAGGGCTAAAGGTGAAGTGCCGGTGTTCGCATGGGGTGCCGTGGTTTCGTGACTGTCCATGGTGTGACATGGCCAGCAGTCGAGACATCGGCTGGCTGTATCTGTGGCTTCACGATCCGGCATTCCATGCGAACGTCACGGCAGTGTCTCAGGAACTGGCCCATCAAGTGCGGTTGCGGATGACAGGGTAGTCATTGATGGGGCGGTTGACATATGATTGGCGTGGTGGTATAGTGCCCCCACGCCAATTGTCTTTTTTGCACGTTTGCACGACCACCTCCGCAGGGGTGCTGTAAGAACTGGAACGTGGGCGCACTGCGTTCTGAAACATGGGGACTTGGGAGTACGTTCATGAAAACAGTCGTGGGAACACTCGTTTGTGCGCTGTTGCTGACGGTATCAGTAGTACAGGCAGCACCGATTTCGATCTTCACGGTCGAGGGGGCCAACACCTACCAGAACACCACCAACAACCCGTGCATCTTCTTCGGGCCGGGTGGCAGTGGGTGCAATCAGAACCCCGCTGGGTGGAGCACGGTGGGAGACACGGGTGGCGGTGACCCGTTCAATCCGAACCCACTGGTCAACACCTACGGGGACCAAGCGGGTGAACTGGCATTGTTCGCGGCGAATGTCGGGCGAGACTTCTATCTCGGACTCGATGTCAACGACACCTCGACGGCGCAGTTGCTGGAGAACACGACGATCAACTTCTTCAATGCATCGAACGTGAACATCGGCAGCTACACGTTCTCGCCAGCGACGTTGGTGCCCAACAGCAACAACGGCCTTGGCTACGCGGACTACCTGCTGGCCAAGGGCTGCACCTCCGGTGGAGCAGGCAGCGGCAACACGGCCACCTGTACCACGCCGACACCGTTCAGTGCTCCGGCAGGCACGCGGCAGATCACGTTCACGTTTGGGCTGGCGGATTCCGGCACCAACATGTACAACGATGGTCCCGATAAGCTGTTCTTGATCGCGGCGGGTGGTGTCGTGACACCGTTTGACCCTGATCCTCCGGGAGACGATCCCGGTGCGCCGGTTCCAGAACCCGGTAGCATGATTTTGCTGGGCTCAGGACTGTTTGCACTGGCGAACAAGGCTCGCAAGCGGTGGGGCCTCAACGCGTAGGTGGCGTGAAATATGCTCTGGGTAGGGTGTCCAAAAGGAGGACATCACATGCCCGGAGACAAACACGGCCATCCCGATCCGAACAACCCGAGTGACAAGCCCACGAAGCTCCCCGAGGAGTTTCAGAAGCCCACCGACACCGGCAACAAGGGTGTGAGTGGCACCCCCGGACCCGGTCATCCGACAAAGACCACGTCGTAGGTATCGCGGGAGGCAGGAGAGCGTAGCATTACCCTGTTGGTGCGTGTGAGGGGCAGTGCCGAGGGCCAGAAGGACGACAGACGCTGAGCCGGTAAGTCTAGCCTAGTAGCCCCAGCCATCAGGGGGTCTGCAATCAATTGCACCTGTTGATCGCCGTAATCAACCGGCCCCATGGCACGTGGAGCCAATGGGAGAAAGTCCACGCAGGGCTGAGTCGTAGCCGCCTGAGATAAAAGAGAGAACGGTCATCCTCCCCACCCAAAGGCCACGGATGGGGAGGGTGACCGCTACGACACTTTTTCATTTGACACACTAGGGCTTTATGGTTACACTACGGGAAATCGCACGCATCTCTGTTGTGAAGGAGCTTCGCATGGCGGATACCCCCTCGACCACGACACCCGGACCCACGCCGAACACCACGACCACTACGTCAAACCCCGGCACCACGGCACCCGCACCGGCCACACCCCAATCCCCGAACACCCCGGTGCATCCGGATCGTCCCGATCACGACCTCCCCACGACAGGCACGCCCAGACCCGGTATCCCCGGCCGACCGGACACCCGCCCGGAACAGCCGAACAAGAAGTCCTAATCGTTCGTGTCGAGACGGTGGAAGGGGGTCCGATGTGACCCCTCGTTGTTGGTGGCGGCGGAGGTAGGCATGGCAAAGGCACAACCCGATCACGAACCCGAAGCACGACAGGAAGGGTTCGTGGTCAAGCTGATGACTGACAAAGGTTTCGGGTTCATCGCAGACAACAAGGGCACCGAGTACTTCTTTCACCGTTCAGCCTTATCGCCCATGGAGTGGGCTACCCTGTCGGTGAATACCCCGGTGACCTTCGTGGTCCGCAGCAACCCCAAAGGCCCGAGGGCAGAGGATGTCGTCCAAGCGCAATGACGGAATAGTCCGAAGAGACTAGGACTATAGGCGTATTGTCATCATACGGGGAGTGTGGTATATTTCCACCTTCCCAATGCATTCTTGCGAATCCTGCTGTTTCTGGAAGAAAGACTGGGGAATCTGGGCACATAACCGGTGGACCAGAGCCCACACGGATAGAGGGTTCTGTACGTTCCGTGAAATCTCCCCTCCCCTCCAGATGTCTGGTCAAGCTATCGCGTGTCACTTTTACCAACAGAAACCTCCAGCCCCCGAGGTGTTCTATGCCCCCGTCTCGCAAGGAAGTCATTCAGCAGATGCTCCATGCACTGGAGAGCCCCCACAAGGATCTGACCGAGTGGGAGGAAAACTTTCTTGAATCCATCGCCAAGCAATTTGATAGGTCTGGCTCTCTGTCTGATAAACAGTTCGAAATCCTAGATCGTATCTACGCTGAAAAGACCCCCTAAGTGTCGAGCCCCCGAGTGGCGGGGAAGGGTCCAGATTCATGTTCGTGAACCACCGTGTCTTCCGGGAGAAGACTCCAGAAAGCTCCACCCACTTCCACCAACGAATGGCTCTCCCTATGCCTACCCCCTACGATACCGTCATCCAGTCCCTGTCCACAGGCCAAGCCACCCCGGAGGTGCAGCACCAAGCGGCAGACCGCCTCCGCTATCTCGTCGCCCGCGAGCAGACCCTCACCGCCACCCTGAAGCGCATTGAGGAGTTCCTGAAGAGCATCCAGAAGGAAGTCCCCCAAGCCTCCACCCATGCAACGCCAGACACGCGATAAGTTCGTCATCGCCACGCAGAAGGACGTGACCAGTGGCAACGCCTGCCTTGAGACACCTCCGGCTGTCTTCACCAAGTTGCAGGAGGATTTTGGTCCGTTTGATCTTGATCTGTGTGCTGATGCTGGCAACCACCTCTGTGACGTGTGGTTTGGTCCTTGCAGTCCCTACCATGAGAATGCGCTGATCGCACCATGGGGGGACTTTGGGGAAACTGGGTACGCTAATCCGCCGTATGGGCCGTTTGTGGGCAAGATGTTGCGGAAGGCGAAGGAAGAAGCGGCGAAGGGTGTACCCTCCACTCTATTGCTCCCTGTCCGCATTACGAAGGCGTTCCATGCTCATATACTCTGCGGAGCGACAGAAGTCTGGTTCTGCGACAAGAGGATCGCCTTCTGGCAAGGAGGAGCCCCCAAGCTAATCCAGCACAAGGATGGGAGTTGGAAGCCAGATGCGGCCCTCTTTGACTCCATGATTGTCCGCTACGAGCCGGGGATGCGGTTCAGCCCCCCGAAGGTGCGAAGCTGGAAGGTGCCCAAGCACACTGGCCCTATGGGGTGGGGATGATGGGACATTGGACTGAGAAATATGGCTGGGTGGAGTGGGACGAAGAAAGTCCCCCAGAAGTGAAGCTGTGGGTGCCAAAGCCTGTTCCAGTAGTAGAGCATCAGACCAAGCATGAACCCGCTAAGCATTCTGAACCCGCTAAGCATCCAAACCCTGAACCCGCTAAGCATGGGCAAGTAAGTAAGCATCGGAACGCCTCAACGTGGACCGCCGAGCAGGCACGTAAAAATGGTGCTAAAGGTGGGGAAAATCGGAAACTTGTGGTGTCAAAGATAGAACGCTCGGAAATAGCCCGTCAAGGAGCCCAAGCCCGGTGGATGAAAAAGGATAAAGGTGAGCAAAATACATGATAGGGTAGCCCAATGAAGATACGTGCCCTTGCCGTGTGTTTGTGCTTACTCGTCGCCGCGAGTGTGGAAGCCCAGCACCCCTGCGATGTGGTGCAACCCACGCTCTTCCGCTACAACGTGAACATGCTGCCCACCCTCACGGTGGGATGGTGCTTTGCCCCGGTGGATACCAATGGCGTGCCCTTGGTGGAGGCCGTGGGGTTCACCGTGCAAGTGAATGGCGGGCCGGATATCGACTTAGGTATCGTGCAGCCCCAGTCCTTGCCGAATACTCAAGGGATGATGTCGTACAAGGTGACGGTGCCCGGTTTAGCGGCTGGCGCGATTACGGTGAAAGCCTATACCGCGTCTGCGGGGATGAGTGCCCCCAGTACCCCAGTCACCCTGACGCTCTTAGGGAGCCCGAAGAAGGTCACGAACGTGGTGATTGATAGAGGAGGACTATGAAGCCCAAGCCCTTAACCCCTCCGCAACAGCGACAACTGGAAAAGCGCCGGGAAGAAGAGGAGCGCCTGCATCGAGTGGGGGATGCGATCAAGAAGCATTTCTCCAAGCAGGATTTGGCCTTACGTCGCTGGGCCAAACCCATGCTCTGAGCAGGGATTTGACAAGTGGAAGAGGCCGGGAGTAGGATGAAGGTTCTGTGCAATTGATTGCAGAGGACACACCATGGGGTTCGAACGCCTGCAAGGGCTCGGTGAAGAGAAGTTTCAGAAGATCCTCAACCTCTTGATGCGAGGTGAGCCTGCTATGGGGCTCGCTCGTACGATTCAGCAGCAACCACCGAAGGGGTGGGGGCTGTTTCAGGATGTGAAGGAAACCACCCTCACCCAGCAACTCAATCGCCTGCGTCAGGTGGCGTCAGAAGGCGCATTCGGACTGAAGGTGGCCCGCCGCATTGCCGAAGGCGCAACCCCTGCACAGGCCATGAAGCGGCTGGAGCACGTGAACATCCGGGTGCTGGACCGGCTGGAGGAACTGGCCGAGATACAGCGCACACGTGTGCTCAATCTCGTGGAGAAGGAGAAGGACGCCATTCTGCCCAAGATTGGCAACCTCCATCTCCCCAATAACCTCCCCACCAGTACGAAGATGGCCCCGCAGGAGTATCGGCACCTTCTCACACAAACGAACCTCGTGTTCAACGACTATCGGCAACTCCTCCTCGACTTGCAGAAGATTCGCTTCGATCTGGGCCTCGATGAGTTCAAAGGCCCAGTCAGTACCACCTCAATGAAGGGAGCCGTCCAGACCACCGTCTTCCCGGATGGGATGAGCGTGCAGAAGCAAATCTTCGAAGCCGTCACCACCATTGAACAGATTTTCGATGCGCGGAAAATCCCCCGCCTGACAGGAGATTCATGATCCCACTGCATGTGAAGCCCAGTCCTACCGCCGATACCCGCACGTGTGACTATGAGAAGGTCACTATCGAGCAACTACTGGAGAGTTCGAAGTCCCACATCGCTGATGTGCGGGCCGCACTGGGGTTCTTTGTCGCTCGCATTTATGAGGCCGAAGCTGCTCACGATACCGACAAAATCAGCGATATTCAGATGTTCCATCATGACTTCCTTACCGGGTTCAAGGAAACCACGTGGTGGGATCGGCACCGGAAGCTCAATCGGCATCATCTAACGCACCCGGACGGTATCCCTCAAGACGTGAACCTCATCGACGTGCTGGACTACATCGCGGACTGCGTGATGTCGGGCATGGCGCGGAGCGGAGAGGTCTATCCACTGGAACTGCCTCTCCCCCTGCTCAAACAGGCGTTTGAGAACACCGTCACCCTCCTCAAGACCCACGTTATCGTGGACAAGAGCGAATAAGTGGCCATGCCTCCCGTGCATATTCGACGGAACAACCCGAGCCTCACGCTTTGTGGACGAGAGTCCAAGGACCACGGCACGGTGAGCCAGTTTCATGTGGCCGCACAGCCGGAACATATCAAGCTCTTGGTGATGTGCCGGGAGTGTCTTGGCGTGATGAACCTGAAGAAGTCATGACATGTTGGTCTTCAAGCGAGGCCCCGGTAGTGCGGACCACCTTCACAAAACAACCCCTGAATATCTGGACTCACTGAATGAACGCGCCTACGTGTATCTCCGTCAGTTCCTCGGTACCCAAGAAGCCAAACAAATCTGGCTCTCCGGCCAAAAAATCCACGACCTGAATGAGCGGGCGATGTACTACGCCCAAGCCGTGGTGCATTGCGAAGAGCAGATACGTGGCGTGCAGTCGAACAGGCTCGCGGACTACTCGCAGTTCCGCTGGAAGCCTGTGGGTATCGTGGAATTCATCTGCAGTCCCCACTACCTGAACAAGGAGAAGGAAATCTATCCGGGTGTGCTGGAGGCCGCCGAGGAACTGAACAGCGGTGGCTATGTGGAAGCCATCATGACGGGTGGTATTGGTTCAGGGAAGACCACGCTGGCCCTGTATACCAATGCCTATCAACTCTATCTCCTGTCCTGCATGCGCTCTCCGCACAAGCAGTTTGGACTGGATCCATCGAGTGAAATCCTGCTCATCTTCCAGAGCATGACACTCAAGCTTGCACAGGGGGTGGACTACCAACGCTTCCGGAACATGATCGAGGGCTCGCCCTACTTCCTGAAGCACTACCCCTTCGACCGGCAGTTGAAGAGTAAGTTGGTGTTCCAGAACCGGGTGGAAGTCATCCCCGTGGCAGGCAACGAGACGGCGGCGATAGGCCAGAACGTCATGGGCGGTCTGATAGACGAATTGAACTACATGGCAGTGGTCGAGAAGAGCCGCGTAGCCGTAGATAAGGGAACGTATGACCAAGCCATTTTGCTTTATAATTCCATCGCTCGACGTAGGAAGTCTCGCTTCATGGAGAATGGGAAGTTACCGGGAATACTCTGCTTGGTATCATCGAAGAAATACCCCGGACAGTTCACCGACCAAAAGGTCAAAGAAGCCGAGAAAGACCCCAGCATCTTCGTCTATGACAAGCGCGTCTGGGACATCAAGCCTGATGACTTTGGTAACCAAGGCTGGTTCCCTGTCTTTGCGGGAGATTTGACTCGGAAGCCCAAGATTCTTGACGAAGATGACCATCTGGCGGATGAAGATCGCGGCCTCGTGGTGCAAGTCCCGGAAGAGTTCCGGTTGGAATTCGAAAAGGATGTCATCAATGCGCTGCGAGAAATTGCCGGGGTCAGCACCTTGGCTCGTCACCCGTTCTTTCTGGAAGTACAGAAGGTCTATGCGGCGTTTAAGCCCCGCGAAAGCATCTTCAGTCAGCCCGTGGTGGATTTTGTTGAAAGCCGACTCACCCTCCTCAAGAAGAACTTCTGGAATCCAGAGATTCCGCGTTTCGCGCATTGCGACTTGGCACTGAGTGGGGATAGTGCGGGGTTGGCCATCGGGACTGTCTCCGGCTTTGCTAACGTCTCCTCAGACCCCCAGCAACCGGCCTATATGCCGAACATCTGGATCGATGGCACGTTGGAGGTGAGGCCACCGAAGAACTGCGAAATCCTCCTGAGCAAGATTCGGGAGGTCATCATCGTGCTGAAGAAGATGGGCCTGAACATCATCTGGGTGACGTTCGACCAGTTCCAGAGCAGCGATAGCCAGCAGATTCTGCGACAGCAGGGGCTCATCACCGGGCACCAGAGCATGGACGATGTGCCCTGCAGGCCGTATGACTTCACGAAGACGGCGATGTACGAGGGCCGGATGGACATCCCTGCCCACCCGAAGCTGAACAAAGAAATCCTGATGCTGGAGAAGGATGCGAAGACCGGGAGGATTGATCACCCACCCGGAGGGTCGAAGGACGTGGCTGATGCCCTGTCAGGGGTGACCTATGGTCTGACCATGCGCCGGGAGCTATGGGGTTTGTATCGTATCCCCGTGCTGATGATCCCCCAGAGCGTGTATGCAGCCGCAGACAAGCTCAAGAAGGAGCAACAGCCCGAGTATCAGAGCGAAGAGAGCCTTACGGCGTGATACCCGCGCAGTCCTGCGTGAGGGCCTTGCCGTAGATGTCCGGGAAGTCCTCCGGAGCCTCTGTGCAGACCACCGCAAGGCGGTTACAGGAGGCGCAGAAGGCGTTCCAGCGGCCTGCTGGGTCATTGGCTCGCTGATGCCATGGCAACAGGTCGTGGCCCAGTCTCCGGGCGATTTCAGCGGCTTCACGCTTCCGCACGGACAACTCCCCAAACTGGTCGATGGCCGCATAGTCCTGCTTGATGACCACGGGCTTCGCCGTGGAGAGCAGGAGCGACTTGCGAGGGATGCGCTTCTTGATGCCCTGCCGCTTGACAGGGGTGGTCACGAACTTAAGAGCCATGGGCCTCCTCCTCATTATCATCGTTGGTGAGCCCGGTGCCGCCACAGTCAGGACACTCGACGCGCAGGACATCGTCCTCGCAGTCGCACCCGTCAGGGCTGTCGTGGTGGCCACACCAGACGCCATCACCATCACAGGTGAGGCAGCGGTCGTGGTCGCGGGGATCAGGCATTGGGCTCCTCCATGAGCGAATCGAACTGCAACCATGATACACTACCCCGGAGGATTTGTCAAATGTGCAATGAATTGCAGGGCATTTGACAAATTACTTGAGCCGTGCTATGATCTTCACATGCTCAATGTCCAAGGAGGGACGCTCACATGGCACTGTTGAATTTCGAACACTATCTCGTGGAGTACTGGCACGAAGGCAAGGGCACCGACTGGCGGTGGTCGCTGGAGCACTGCACGAATTCGTTGGACGAGGCCCGGAGCGTGCTCAGGAGACTCGCGGAGCACGGGAAGAAGGCGCGGTTGACGCGGGTGCTGGAAACGCTGGATGCCAATGACATCAGGCAGGGGGTCTAATGAAGAAACCTCTCAAGACCCTGACGTGTGTCCGCAGAGGGTGCTACACGGACAAGCACGAGTCGAAGTGTCGCAAGTGCCAGAAGCCCATCAAGGCCAACGGCCCCCGGCACTCGTTCATCAACTTCGGTGCTGCCGACAGCGGCATCGTGAATTTCTGTTGCCGGTGCGCCCGTGGCTAAGCGATTCGCACGAGAGCGGTGGGAAGTCGAGTGGCAGGCATTGACGCCTGCCGCTTCGGCTCGCATGGCGGCAGACCCTAATGGTTACGACCACGACCGGGACCGTGACGAGGACACGCTTCACGAGGTGTTCGTGAACGAGAAGAAGGCTCGTGCGTTTGCGCGGGCCACGGTGGATGCGAAGGCCACGGTCTATGGCCATGTTATCATCACGCATCAGCGGCTGGAGAAGATCGAAGGCACGCAGGCGTGGGACTGGGAGAACATCAGCGAACCGGAGTACGTGGAGTAGGATCATGGGTGAGAGAGACGATAGCGAGGCACCGTACGATGAACAGGTGTTGTGGAGGCTGATTCAGACGCTTGAACGTGCGGCGTGGGCTCGCCGCTGGTCGGACGTGAAACACGCCCGTCGAGCACTGGAGAAGGTGCTGGGGAAGCGTCCCCATGACCCGCTCTTCCAGATCCCGACCGGGCAGCACATGCTGGATGACTCGTTGAACAAAGGGTGACCATGGACGAGGTGACACAGGTGGTGATGTCGGAGTCTCAGCGGGAATTGCTAGAAGAAGTCCAAGTGCAGTATGCTCGCAAGATGAAGCAGTTCACGGAGGCAGGCGGCGATCCCAGCAAGCGGAAGGGGAATCTGACGTGTCACCTCCCGTGGGAGATGTGTCGAGAGGCGTTTGAGGGGAAACCCCCTTCGAAGGAGGAGCATGTCTGAGACGGCGGCGGCGATGACGAAGAAGGCACAGGCGGCACTGGAGAAGGAGTTGCGGAACCTTCAGACCCGCCACCGGGTGGTGAACCTGAAACCCGAGGAGCGGGAGCGGATGCAGGAGTTGAAGAAGCTCCTGCTCGGCAATCGAGTGCAGGCCAACTGAACAAAGGTAGGTGGTGCATAAAACTCAGTAAAACCTGATAAAAAAGGCCCTAGTTGACAGGTTGACAGAAGTCTGCCATACTCGGCCCTTCATGTGCGTTGAGTTCAAGGAGTGAAAATGCCCGTATTATGGCTCCCAAGTGATGAATTGGAAGCTCTGCAGGCGGTCTTTCGCGCAGCGGAAGAGGTCAATTGGGAGGCGTATGAGCGAGCACGGCTGTATATCCTGCAACCGCAACCCGAGGCTCCCGCCGAAGACTCCCCAGTGGAGTGCTAGAAGCAGGAAGGCCCGCCACGGTCAGCGGGCCATCACTGTTACCACTTGCCGCGTGCTTGGGCCTCTTCGCGGGCCTTGAAGCCATCCGCCCGTCCACACTGCTCAGCGTGGGCCTCGTTCCAGACGTTCTCCTGTTCCAGCTTGGTGACGATGGCCTGATCGTCCCGAATATCCTCATCCCTGCCCCCACCGGAGATGTAGCCTGCCCGGTAGGACGGCACCATCGCTAACAGCTTGTCACGAGTGATGCCCTGTTTGGCGGGTGGTTCTCCCATGTCTCCGTACTTGGTCATGTATACCTCCGGTTGCACTCAGTTGCACGAGAGGTGCCACACTTGACAAATCCTGTAAGGTCTGCGATACTGAGGAATCGCCCCAAGGAGGGGGCCACCTCATGACTTTTCTCACCATCGAAAACGGCCAGTTCGTGGCCTACGACAACGCCGATCACCAGACGGTCATCTCGACAGCGCAGGAGCTTGAAGTGCTGCTCCGCAGGGATGAGGACATCTCGCGGTCTTCGTCACTGGACTTCCCCGAAGAATACACGACGGACCCCATCGTGCTCGCCCTCGTGACCTATCTGAACGGGCTGGAAGACGATCCGGAGTGGAACGAGGAGCCCAAGGACTTCTGCCCCCGATGCGAGGAGTTCGCGGTCCTGAGCGCCGACAAGGAGGCAGGCGTCACGTTCGATGTCGCCTTGTGCGACGAGTGCCGTAGGGTAGTCATACAGGAGTTGTCGATGGACGATTTCGATGACGCCTACGAGCGGGCGCGAGCGAATGGGTGGGCCGACTGATGGCTCCCGGCGAGAAGTACTGTCGGTGTCCGGGGTGTGGGACGTGTGCGGCCCACGATCAGGTCCGTGAAGCCAAACGGCTGGCCCTTGGGATGGCCGTGTTGCATCAGAAGGCTATCGGAGGAAACACGTTGCCGGAGGCTCAGAAGGTCGGCTTGGTGAAGGTGCTGAAGGCGCTGGGGGTCACGAAGGAAGAATTGGACAACGTGGTGGGGAGTTACTGATGAAGTTTGTCACATTGTTGGGAGTCATCATCATCGTGGCCTTTGGGATTCGTGGATGCCAGTCCCTGATGGACCCGTCGAAGGCAGCGGCACAGGCGGCGAAGGACCGTCAGTATCTGGACCGCAAATGCGGGTATCCAAACTGTGGGGTGCGTTGATACCCCCCCCTGCAATTAATTGCAGGCCACCACTTGACAAATCCCCAGCGGAGTGCGATACTGAAAGGACTGGAGGGCGCGACGATGCATTAGACGAGGAGCCGGTGAGTAGGGGGCGGGCGACAAGCACCGTGGCTACCCCTGAAACGGTCAAACAAGCGCGGGCTCGACGGGTGGCAGAATCCTTACCGCTGGGAAGGGCCACCCCGGATGAAACACCCAGCATTCTCTTTTTCGCTCATGGAGGAGCCTCAATGGAAATCTTTTTCTCAGTCAGCTATCGCGGCGTGTTCGTGTTCAGGACCGACATCTTCACCACCGAGGGGGATGCCAAGCGGGCGCAACTCGCCCTCGCTGAGGCGTTTACGCAGGACGGCTACGAACTCACGCGCAACGCTCGCCCCGCGACGTGGTACTGCAAGGACATCCAGACTCCTTGACAAATGCCCGGAGGGGCTGTAAACTGGTCTTACGTCAACGCCGTATGCTCATGGAGGAGCCAGCATGATCACCAACACCGCAGTGACCGCCGTCCCCGACTTCAACGCAGCCCTCGACGCCTTCGTCAAGGCCACCCAGCAGGCCCTGATCGACCACTACGAGCGCAATTACACCCGCGTGTGGGCTCCGAGGCTCACTGTGGAGCGTGGCCTCAAGAACGTCCGCATCGTGGCCAACGACAACAGCGGCTCGTCCCGCTCGGTGTTCTGCTTTGTCCGTATCGCGGACGGGGCCATCCTCAAGGCGGCGGGCTGGAAGGCCCCTGCGAAGCACGCCAGAGGCTCGATTTACGTGAATGCGGGGCAGGATGCCGTGGGGATCTACGGCGCGAACTACCTCCGCTGAGGCGGCGAGGAGGGGTGAAAAATCCCCTCCAATCCCCCTTGACAAACCTCTCGACCTCTGTCATACTGGTCTTGTCAGTCAGGAACACGGCAACCGCTAAGGAGTAGCACAATGGCCAAGACCCCCACCGTTCACAACCCCACGAACTTCGACCCCGCGAACTACGAAGTGCTCGATTACCTCGACGGCAAGCGTCCCGCGTATTTCGGACAGGGCATCGAGGCGTTCGAAGCCGAGGTCAAGTTCTGGGAGGCCGACTTGGCCCGCTACTTCGGCGCGGACTGGAAGTCCAAGAATGTCCGCAAGTGCGTCCACTGCGGGCACAACCCGCTCCGCTGGCTCACCGTCGTGAAGCACCTCACCACGGGTGACGTGGTGGTCTTCGGCGCGGACTGCACCAAGCGGCTGGAATTCATCGACCAGAAGACCTTCAAGCTCGCCCAGCTTCAGGCCCGCGATGCCGCGAACAAGGTCCGCATCAAGGTCTGGAACGCCCGCGAAGCCTTCCTGCAGGCCAACCCGCTCTTCGCGGCGGTGCTGCCCTACACGGGCACCAACACCTTCGTCAAGGACGTGGTGGCCAAGCTGGGGCAGTACGGCTCGCTCAGCGAGCGTCAGGTGGCAGCGGTCCTCAACGCCATCGCACGGGACGCCCAGAAGGCCACCCAGCAGGCTGTGGAGGCGCTGGAGGTCAAAGGTGAGGCCCCGGTGGGCCGCGTGACGGTCACGGGCGTCGTGCTCTCCACGAAGACCGTGGAAGGCTTCTACGGCACTACGCGCAAGATGCTGGTCAAGCTGGAGAACAACTCCCGCGTGTGGGTGACCACCCCCGCAGGCTCCGGCATCGAGCGCAACGACACGGTGACCTTTACGGCCACCTTCGAAGCCTCCAAGGACGACAAGTCCTTCGCCTTCGGGTCACGTCCCACACTGGTGGGCGTGACGGCGGCGGCATAATGCCCTACCGCAGATACAAGGTGTCGCTGGCCACGCTCGCCCGAGAGAAGGGGGTGAGCCGCCAGCGCATGTGGCAGCTTTCGCGGATGGAAGAGGGCCTGTGCAGTACCTGTGGAAAACCTCGCAACCTCTACGCGTGGATTTGCGATGACTGCGCCAAGAAGCACCGGGAGCGCACCAGACAGGTGACCGGGAGTCGGGAGTGGCAACCCGGCATGGGTGGCCGCAAGCCGCTCGACTTTGACAAACGCTAGAGCCGTGCTATACTGTCAACCTCAAAGGAGTTGAGACGTGGCCGATTATCACACCCCGCAGGAATTGATTGATGCACTGGAGTCCGTGACCGACTGGGGACTCGTGCCGCACCACCACGAGCCCTCCGGGGAGACGTTGGTGGAGTGCAAAGTGTGCGGGGAGTGGGAAGGCCACACGGACCTGTGTCCAGTCCCGGCGATCCAGAAGTGGCAAAACCATGGCTGACAAGAAACGAGAACCCTCCTGCACCAACAACCACGACGCCTTTCGGCGTATGCTGCGTGACAGGTGTTTGCCGGAGACACCCTGTCCCAACTGCGGGTGGGTGCTCAGAGCCGCACGGGAGGAGCCGGAGACGTTGGAGGAGCGGTTCGCGGCACTGGAAGAGCGGGTGGCAGAGTTGGAGGGACGGCTGAATGCCCAGTGACGTGTTGGTGTGCGTGAACTGCGGACGGCGTTATCCGCTTTTCGAAATCAACGCACTGAAGTTCGACAACCACCGCTGTCCCGTGTGCGGACGTGTGGGCCTTCGATTGGAAGAGAAGGAACAGAATGCCCATTAAAATTCGGGTGACTTCCACGTTCGATTCTGGTGGAGGCCCAGAGGAAATCTCGGAGCAGTATCAGGTTGAGACGTGGCCAGAAATGGTCAAAGTGCTCATCGAGGTGCATGCGGATGCTCCGGTGTTGCCAGACCACATTGAGATTGAGTACGAACCGTGAGAGTGCAGGAGCGGATGTGCGATACCTGTGTGTATCGCAAGAATTCGCCACTCGATCCGACTGAGTTGGAGGAAGCGGTGAAGTCTCCACGAGGGGATTTCGACGGATTTCGCATTTGTCACAGTTCGATGACGGCGTGTTGTGCAGGGTTCTGGGCACGACATAAGGACGCATTCCAGCTTGGACAGGTGGCCCAGCGGTTGGGGCTCGTGCAGTTGGTGCAGGACAATGTGCCGACACGTATTAGTCGGCAAGTCGCCAAGTTGTGGCAGATAGCCCGTCGTCAAGCGGCAGCAAAGATGAGAAAGCTATGAAGAAAACACAGGCTCGGAAAGCATCCAGTTTTGGACGAATCAGTCTCGCGGAGAAACTGTCAGCCAAGCAACGCGCAGAGTTGCTGGACTGGGCAGGCCGCTCGCTCAAGGGGTTGGATGAGTCGCACGTCTTCGTGGGCATCATGGACGACAAGCCACTCAGCGTGGCGCGGATCGAGTTCCTGATTCAGATAGGCCATGCCATCCTGAACGACAAGACGCTCGTGTTCCCGGTGCCCCACGGCGTGGAGTTGCCCAAAAAGCTGGAGGCGGTGGCCGATGCGATCATCCGCTACAACCCGAAGGACTTGCACACGCTGGAGTTGGGGTTGGAGAAGTGGTTTACGGAGTCAGGGAAGAAGGTGCAGTGATGACGATGGTGTTCAAATGCCCACAGGAGGTGAAACTCCTCGATACCGGTGAGCGGGTGATGGTGGTGGAGATTCTGCCGGTGGGCACGGTGGTGTTTTATCGCATCGAGTTCATGAACGGCGACCTCTCGCTGGTGATGGGGTCCAAGCTCCGCCCGGTGTAATGGCGACGATTTACCCTACGGGCACATGCTTCGATGACGTGCTGGACCACCAGTCGGCTGTGTTCATGCAGAACCCACACTCGGTGTTGCACCAGTTTATCGTGCATGGCATCTGTCTCATGCCGGAAGGGCCACACAAGGATCAGCCCTATGCCCATGCGTGGGTGGAAGATGAAAAGACGGGGTTGGTCTGGCAGTCTGGACTGATTGAAGGCGTGAAGGTGTGGTTTGGGACGCCTCGCACGGACTGGTTCCCCCTGATGCGGGTGCAGCGGTCTACCCGGTATACCTTCATGGAAGCCATGCGGAAAAACTGGCAGACCAATCATTACGGGCCGTGGGACGAGAGCTACGCGAAGCTGTGCCGGTAAATTGCAATTAATTGCAGGAGGTGAAATGGCGGATCGACAATTCTCAATGGAATCAGAAACGGACGAGTGCGCCCACTGCAAAGCGAAGATCGTGGCGGGGGACCGGGTGCTGGCGTACATCGACAATGATGCAGCCAAGACCAAAAACATCGGCAAGATGATGGTGCATGAGAAATGCGCCGAGGCGTTCTTCGGGACATCGAAGAGGGTGCAATGAACAGACTAGAACCGGGGATGACGTGCTTCTGTTGTCAGGGGCACAAGGTGGTCACCGAGATGACCGATGGCATTACCAGTCACACGGTGTGCGACGACTGCCGGGAGATGGTGAACACGTTCTTCCATGTTTACGGCAACCTGATGACAGCGGTGCTGGAAGTGGCGCAAGCCAAGCGAGGAAGCCGTGGCTGACCCCAAAAACCCGGAGTTGTTGGAACTGCCTGCAGACCTCCGAGAAGAAGCTCTGGCCTGTGGAGCCCCCATCGAGTTGATGGGCCGTATCTACCGGCGAGGTTTCAACGCCAAGGTGGGTGGCACAGGTGAATTCCCCTACGGCAAGATGAACCCCTCCGACCAAGGGGAACTGACCGTGGCGGTAGCCGCTGACCCTGCCCTTGGTGTCATCAAGTTCATGTTTGGCAAGCCCGTGGCGTGGCTCGCCCTCCCCGTGGCGCATGCGCGACAGCTTGCCAAGGTGTTGTTGGAGAAGGCGACCGAAATCGAAAAGAAGATGTCTTGACATACGGTCCTGCTGTGCTACACTGGGGTAGCTCAAGGAGGAGCCGATGAAATTTACACCCGCCGACAAAAAGCAAATGGAAGCCATCGAGAACGCAATGCGGGACGTTCGCACACCCCCGTCGAACGGCGACGAGGATGGTGCGTTTCCCAACGATGTGGCCAAGTTGCTCATCGCGCAGGAGAAGTTGAACGACCTGATCGGTCTGTTGTTGGGGAGGCTCCTGTAATGCCCTTCACACCTTCACCACCCACGCACCACTGCGCCGTCTGTGGCAAGGCCCTGTGGGACAATCGCTGGCCCTATGCGGTTTGTAAGGACTGCCAGAAGAAGCCGTGCAAGCACGGAGTGCCGGTGAACGAACCGTGCGGCAAGTGCGATCTGGAAGGCGATTTGGCCTATGACGCGGCGAAAGGAAACTGAGATGAGACAGGCAGGGAAACACAAGCGAGTCTCAACACCGAGACTTCCCGTCCCAACAGAGACTGTGCGGGATTTGTATTCGGAAGCGGTCGTGGCTGGAACACGGGAGTGGATGACTCAAACCGGACTGGCACCGAAGAATCATCCTATTGGACCGATGGCACCGGAGAATCAACCGCTGGGACCGGAGACAAAGGAGTACTGGATCGCTCGTTATGCAGCCAGAGAGACGGCGACGGCACTGTTGAAGTCGGCGCAATTGTTGGGTCTGTCCGAAGACCAGTACGAGGAACTGCGGAAGGTGGCAGCGGAGGTGGCCTATGACTGAGCACCTTCGTGGCTGTACCTGCATCATTGTCAACGGGGAGTACCGGAGCACCGAGCGAGGTGGGTGTCCTGTGCATGGCACGCCCAGAGCGGCAGTGGACCCCGATGACCCCATGCTCACCATCGAAGCCCAGAAGCGTGTCATCGCGGAGTTGATGGGCAAGATTCAGATGCTCGTGGACTGGGCCGACAGCAATCACATGTTGCAGGATGGAGCGTTCACGTTCCCGGACGGGGACACATGGAAAGCACGGGATGTGGAACCCAGTTGACAAACGTCTGAACTGGGTCTATACTGGTTTTGTCCTCAAGGAGTGGGGCAAAACATGGCAAATCTGGAAGTCGCAAATACCATTCTCTCGCAACTCGGTGGCAGGCGGTTTCTCGTGATGACCGGGGCCAAGAACCTCGTGGGCTCCGAGAACAGCCTGTCTCTCCGGATCAACTCGGTGAACTACGACGGGAAGCGCGTCAACGTGGTCCGCGTCACGCTGGACCCCAGCGACACCTACACGGTGACGGCCAGCTACCTCCGGTCGGGCAAGCTGACCACCGTGGCGGAGCGGAGCGATGTCTACAACGACCAGCTTCAAGAGGTGTTCACGCGCCTGACGGGCCTGCACACGTCGTTGGGCCTCCCGGCGTTCGCGGAGCGCCAGTTCAACAACAGACACGAGGACTGAGCACCCTCCCATTCCGTGACGGCCACCCATACGGAAGGGCGACTAGCAGAGTGGCGGCTGACGAGGGGCAGCTTGATATCCCCTCAGAGTTTTCTGCTCATGGAGGAGCGCGATGCAGTGTCCAGAATGCGGCGGCGAGATGGTGAAGGAATCGGGGCAGATCGTGGAGCCCCTGATGAACCCCCTGCGGGGGGAGCACGGGATCATCCGGGCGTGGTCCCGAAGGTTGGCGTCCTTCTGGGCGTGCAGTGCGTGCGAGCATTGCGAGGAGTGGACCCGATGAAGTCCCCTCGCTTTTGCCCCTCCTGTGGGGGCGCAGAATTCTGTCTGGCGATGTGTCGTCTGACCACGGCACAGGAACGGTATCACCAGCGCACCATCTGGGTGGCGCGGGTGATGCTCATGAGTGTTCAACTTCAGGAGTCCCGGCAATACTATCGGGCACAGATTCAACACGCACAAGAGGCCCTGCGGTGGGGCCAGCAACAACAGAGGGCAGCATGAAGAAGTACGTGATACGATGGCTCATTGCGAGCCTGATGATGAGCGGGACGGCGTGGGCGCAAGTACCACCGGGGGCGGTACCGCTGGAGCGGTTGCTGCCTGAAGGCACGGTGAAGGCGGAGGCCCAGCCCACGACCAAGCCGTTCAGCCGGAAGCTGGGTATCGCGGGTGTCGTGGTCGCACTGGGAGGCGTAGCGGTCCTTGGTCCGTGGGGCACCCCGGTGACGGTGGTGGACAGCACCTACTGCGTGACCGATGCCTACAACGTCTACGAGGGTGGCTGTAACGCCAGAGGCAAACAGGCCCTCGTGGGGGCGGCTCTAGTCGGCGGCGGAATTCTGCTGGCGTGGACTGGGCTCCGCAGCGTGAAAGTCTCGCCACAGGTGTCGAAGACCAGTCAGGCGGTCAACGTGTCCGTGCAGTGGGGAGGCCAACGTGCCAAACGACCATGATCTGGAACGGATGACCGTCTCGATGACGGCACTCGGCTGGGCCACCCTTCAGGAGTGGCCGAAGTCGTTTGAGCGAGACGACCGGACGTGGGTGCTGCAGCACGTGACCATCGCCACCGAGACGGGCGAGGTGCAGTGTGCGGAGTACCAGAGCGGCCCGCAGGAATGGTTCATCGTGTACAATGAGTAGGTAGCTGCAATCAATTGCAAGGAGTGCAACGTGGCGCTGAAGAAAATCGTCTCCTTCGGATTCAAATACCCAGACCTCCCGGAGCAGGAGCCGGGTGTCGTGGTGGTGGACATCCGGACCTTGTTCCGGAACCCCTATCGAGACAAGAGCCTCCGCTACAAGACCGGCCAAGACCCAGCGGTGCAGGCGGATGTCATGAAGACGCCTGAATTCCACGCCAAGTATGCCCACATCAGGGCCACAGCGACCGCTCCGGGCACCGAAGTCGTGTTCATTGGGTGTCACGGCGGCAAGCACCGCAGCGTCTTCCTAGCGGAGCGTCTGGGGCAGGAATTGGGTATTCCGGTGGAGCATCGAGACATAGATCGGGAGGTGACGCATGTTGGGGCATTCTGAGCATTTCCACGAAACGGAGTTGTTTCAGCACTGGCTGAAGGAACGGGGGCTGGAGTGGCCAGCGGACCCGTTTGATCAGCATCAAATTGTGGAGCAGTTCTGGAAGGAAGGGGCTGAGGAAGCCCAGCAAAGTCCCGACCGGACGTGGGTGGGAGAAGAAAAAAGCTGAGAGGGTCTTGACAAATCCTGTAGGGGTGCTATACTAGTCTTACGTCAACAACAGCCCAACGGAGTGGGCGCAGGAGATACCAAGATGAACCTCTCAGAAAACGTCGCCAAGCTCGCCAGCCTCGTCCCCGCCCTCAAGGCCAATGACGCCAAGTTCGCGTCGGACCTCGTCGCCAGCTTCAAGAAGTACGGTTCGCTCACCCCCAAGCAGGAGCCGTGGATCGAGCGTCTCATCGCCCGTGCGGTGGCCCCGGTGGCTCCTGTGGCGCAGGCGGCGGTCAGCGTCGGCAGCTTCGCCAACGTCGTGGCGCTCTTCAACACGGCCAAGGAATCGGGCCTGAAGTTCCCGAAGGTGCGTCTGTCGGTCGGCGGCACCAAGGTGGTCCTCTCCCTGAACGGCAAGAATTCGAAGGCCCCCGGCTACGTCAGCATCTCCGGCGAGGGCACGTATCCCAACCGTGCCTACTACGGCCGCGTGAGCCCGGACGGTGCGTTCCAGCCCTTCAAGAGTGGCCTGACGGGCCTCGTGGAACTGCTCACGGAGTTCTCAGCCAACCCGGCCCGCGTGGCCAAGGACCACGGCAAGCTGACAGGCAACTGTTGCTTCTGCAACAAGGTGCTGGGGCTCGGCAAGGAGCAGCGGTCGGTCCTCGTGGGCTTCGGCCCGGACTGCGCCGAGAACTACGGCCTCAAGGCCGAGTGGCTGGCGGCGGCGGAGAAGGCGGAGGCGAAAGCCTCCGTCACCTTCCCAAACGAAGCGGAAGTCAATGCGGCTCTCGCGGAGATTGCGGCGGAGCCCACGCTGACGGTGTCCCCGGCCGCGCAGGCGGAGATTGACACACTGGCCCAGTCGCTGGCCCAGTGCTTGGGCTCGACCAAGGTCACGGTCACGGACGGCCCCCTGACTGGCACCAGCAAGCCGTGGGCACCGGGCACGCCCAACGAGGCAGCGGACGGCACGCCCCTGAACACGCTGGGTCAGCCTATCGTGAACACGGACGAACTGCAGGCGGAGTTGGGTCCGGAGTACGCCCAGCCCGCTCTGCTGGACTCCAAGGTGTGCTTCTTCTGCGAGGAAGCGTCCACCAGCACCAAGACCCTGCACGGGATCGTGGTCTGCATCGAGTGCTGCAAGCAGTTGGCGTAAGAAAAAGGCCGGGGGAAACCCCGGCTTGTTTTGTCAGGTGTGGTGTGTCACACTCCCCCCCGGCCACTGAGGGCCGCGCAACCGAGGGCATCATGGACACCGAGAAGATTTTGAGCTACTGCAATCAGATTGATATTCTGACGCAGAAGATACGGGAAGAAATCATCATCGCACCCCCTGAACCCCCCGAACCTACAGACGAAACACTCGTGCCTGCAGGCGGCGACTTGCAAGCGGCGATGGACGAGGGTGGCAACCTGCGACTGGCCGAGGGGGCGACCTTCACCAAGTCCGATGGCTACCTGTTCAACACCCCGCAGACAGCGGTGCGTGGCAGCGGGAACGTCATCTCGTCAGACAGCAGCAATGGTGGCTTTCGTCTCCCGGTGGGCGCACGGGGCTGCACGCTGGAGCACTTGACCGTCAAGGCTCCCAAGAACGAGGTGGCGGTCCAGATTGGGAAGAACGACAGCAACCAGACGACCGTCGAGCAGGCCCCAGCCGAGGTGACAGTGACACAGGTCACGGTGATGGGGCATCGGGGCAAGCGTGCAATTGAGTGCAACGGCAACGGCGTGGTGTTCACCGACTGTGACATCCGCGACGTGTATGACCCGGAGAAGGCCGACAGCCAAGCCATCTGGATTGGCAACAGCCCCGGTGACGTGACGATCAAAGGTGGGCACTTCGAAGCGGCCAGCGAGAACATCATGGTCGGCGGAGACAAGATGAAGATCCCCAACTGCCGCCCGACCAACATCCTGATCGAAGACGCCACCTTCACCAAGCCCCTCACATGGAAGGGCAATACTGCCATTCCCACCAAGAACCTCATCGAACTGAAGGACGGCCACAACGTCCATCTGCGTCGGCTCATTCTGTTCCACTCGTGGGCCAGTGGGCAGGACGGCTACGGCTTCATGTTCACGCCCAAGAACGGTGGGTCACTGCGGAACGTGTTGGTGGAAGGCTGTGAGATGTCCGAGGTCGGCGCGATTGTCAACATCACTGGCCACGACTTCACCGCTGACAACGCCTCATCGCTCCCCCGCACACAGGTGGAGTTCCGAGGGGGCACGTATCGCACCAACAAGGTAGCGATGGGAGGCCCCGGACGCTTCTGTCTCATCACCGAAGGCCCGGAGCGAGTGGTGTTCACCGGCCTGACGATTGAGCATGAGGGCTCTTCGTTTCTGGAGGTGGGAGACAAGGATGCGTGTGATGTCATCCATGTCTGCGACAGCGAGTGGAACTATGGCAGCTATGGCATTCGCATCGGCGGCTACAACCACGGGGACAACGCGCTGGGCATCGTCAAGGAATTGAAGATCGAGGGCAACACCATCCGAGGCGCACACTCGCAGTTTAAGTCCCGGTATCCCGACAACACGTACATCGACTCGATGAGCTATGAGCGGGAGCGAGAGGTGGATCGGAAGGATGTCATCGCGGCGATGGAGCGTGAGGTGGCGGAGGAACTGAAGCGGCTGAAACAGTGGCTGAAATGAGGTGAGCATGATTTCGTTGTTATTGATGGTGTTGGGAGCGGGGTTACTGGTGTGGCCCCGCAAACGGAGTCTGACGAATGCCATTACCCCGATGTCCACGGCGTGGATGCGGGAGAATGTCTATCGAGAAGGAGTCGAGCGGTAAAACGTCGTGAGCGCATCAGAGCCGAATCGGCGGCATTCGCACAGCTTCACTGTGCGTTTGACCCCGGAGGAATACGAGGACATGATTGCGAAATGCGAGTCCTGTGAGCCTCCTACCACGCCCACTTCCGCCATTCGCTGGCTGTTGAAGATGTGGATCGAAGAAGGGCAAGTGAAAATTCCCGAAGAAAGATGAAGTTGATCACCATGGAGGGTGTCATGAGATTGGGAGAGATAGCACGGTTCACACGGATGCGACTGGCTCCGTGTTGGCGGAAGCAGAAGTGGCCGTCTGAAGGAGCAGCGAAGGCCCATCTGCGGTCGTTACTTCGGGCACCTTTCGTCAAGGACAAGGCCCATCTAGGGGTCTATATATGTCCTCATTGCCGGTGGTATCATGTCGGGCGAGGATGACATGGAGGGAGAAGCCGAAGACTTTGTGATCGATGAGAACGGCGACCTGTGCCCCGTAGTCGAGTGGGACGAGGAAGACGAAGAAGAGTGCTGCGAGCAGGATAGTAGCGGGTCCATCCTGCTCATTACCGATGAGATGATCAGGCAGTTGTTTCGCGTTCCCCAAGAGGACGTGCTTGCACTCCAGATGGCGCTGAAGACGCTGATGACCACGCCGTTGACCCCGCAGTAATTGCAATTGATTGCACCCAGAGACTGGGATACTATGCGCTGGTCCGTCTGGAAATATTTGGTGTATCCTGATTCGTCTGCCGATCCAGACCAGCAAACGGTAGAAGAGAATTGCGCTCGGTTTGGAGCGTTGACGTTTGGGACCATCGAGATGAAGGTCATCCACACTGAAGATCGCAAAGGGTGGATGTGTTGGCAGATTGCGTTCTTGGCGAAAGCCCCGGTGCAGGACTCGACCTACATCGAGTGGATGCACGAGCAGTGGGACATGTTCTTCCGACAGGGGTTTGGAGCAGAGTGCATCGTGAATTCCTCTGCACCACTTCTGATAGCGTAGGAGTCTATCTGCCGTGGATGACTTCAAGAACTTTGCGATAGGTATCGTTGACCTTCCCCCGACTCCTGCACATGCAGGGGATCGGTTGCGCGTGGCCCCCGGTCATATCACACGGTTTCCCGTTCCACCCTTCTACGTCACCATCTGCCCGAAGAACGTCCTCCCCGACCCGACCAATGCCGAAGTCGCTCGCTGCGTGGCTATCGAGGGAGATGAACTCCTTCTTGAGCGTGCCCAGCAGGACACCATTGCCCGCTCGGTGCTGGCTGGGGATCTGATTGCGGCGACGATTACCGATAACCTGCTGATTGAACTGCACGAGCCCGTCTTCAGCAAGTACATCGTGCAACAGCGGCCAGACCTTCGCTTTGCACCAGACCTCCCGAACGCCCAAGCCATCGGTGACCTCGCCACGGGGTATCTCAAAGGAGAAACCGTCAGTGGCGTTATCAGTAGCGTCGGGCTTATTCCTCCGACTGACCTTGTCCTCCCTGAAGACCCCGATGTCTATTTGAACGGGGAGGGTGAGTGGGTCACGCCCGGTCCTATCGAAGGCCCTGAAGGTCCGGAAGGCCCACAAGGCCCTCCGGGACAGTCCACCTCTGTCTTCCTCTACCGTGCGGATGCGAATAGTCAGGATGCGGAGGATCCGGGACCGGGGTATCTCCGGTGGAATGCGACCATTCAGCGGGAAGCCTCTGTCCTGTATCTCGACTGGCTGACGGTCGATGGCTTCGATGCTCACGTCCTGTTGCAGTTGGCGAAAGCGGCCAGCAAGATCCTGATTCAGGATACGCAGAACGCCGAAACCCATCAGGTCTGGGAACTACTTGGAGCCACCGAGTACGACAGCTATCTGGAAGTTTTCGTCTCGTTCATTTCGATGTCCGGGCCGGGAGGGGTGTGCCAGTTCCCGCACGACCAACCCATCTCCTTCCTGCTCGTGACCGAGGGCGTACCGGGGCCACAGGGCGAACAGGGTCCGACCGGAGCACAGGGTCCGACCGGCCTGCAAGGAGAGACAGGTCCGCAGGGAAACACGGGGGCTCAAGGCCCGGTGGGTGTGCAAGGGTCCACCGGACCCACCGGACCCACAGGTCCAGACGGCCCTCAAGGTCCGCAGGGATTGCCCGGAGCCACTGGACCCACGGGGCCGACTGGCCCACAGGGTACCCAAGGCCCGGAAGGCCCCCAAGGTGACGTGGGTCCGGAAGGTCCAGAGGGTCCGCGAGGTGAAGCCGGGACCAGCATCACGATCAAGGGGTCCGTGGGATCCGAGGAGGAGCTACCGCCTACCGGTGAAGCGGGAGACGGGTGGATTACGGAGGATGACGGCCACCTCTGGGTGTGGGATGCTGAGAACGGCGTGTGGGTGGATGTTGGAGAAATCCAAGGCCCCGAAGGCCCGCCCGGACCCCAAGGCATTCAGGGACCGCAAGGCACGCAGGGACCGCAGGGGCTGCAAGGCCCCGCAGGCGTGCAGGGAGAGCCCGGTATTGACGGTCCCCAAGGCCCGGTAGGCCCGACCGGAGCCACAGGCCCGCAGGGGTCACAGGGCACGATTGGTCCCGAGGGTCCGACCGGATCGACCGGTCCTCAAGGCCCCACCGGCATTCCCGGTCCTGTGGGACCGACAGGCCCCACCGGAACCCAAGGCCCCATTGGCCCCCAAGGTATCGAGGGAGAGCCGGGGTCTGTTGGTGCGACTGGAGCACCCGGAGCCACCGGCCCGGAAGGCCCGATGGGGCCACAGGGCGAGGACGGCGCACCCGGTAGCGGGTTTTCTATTCTTGGCACCGTGCCCAGCGAGGGTGACCTTCCCGCCACCGGCAATCCCGGTGATGCGTGGATCACTGAGGACACGGACCACGTCTGGATTTGGGACAGCGACACCGGGACGTGGGTGGATATCGGAGGCGTGTCCGGTCCTGCAGGCCCCCAAGGCCCACCGGGACCAACAGGCCCTACAGGTCCGCAGGGTCCACGAGGCCCGCTCGGTCCACGCGGGGAGCAGGGGTTCCAAGGCCCTGAAGGAGCCACCGGTCCCACTGGAGACACGGGCGCACAGGGTCCAGCGGGAGAAGCCGGAGCAACCGGCCCCACAGGGGCTACAGGGGCCACAGGACCGCAAGGGGAGATGGGCCTCACCGGACCCACCGGAGCCACGGGAGCGACTGGCCCAGAGGGTGTACAGGGCATCCAAGGGCTACAGGGCATCCCCGGCCCGGAGGGCGTCCCCGGACCCGAGGGTCCGGAAGGCGAGCAGGGGTTACAAGGCGTTAGGGGTCCACAGGGCATTCCGGGGACGGAAGGTCCGGAAGGCCCCATCGGTCCCACAGGAGCCACGGGGCCGGAGGGCGCACAGGGAGTACCCGGTCCCCAAGGACCACAGGGAATCCAAGGCGAGGTAGGTCCAGCAGGGGCTACCGGTCCCGAAGGCCCCGTTGGCGCAACAGGACCAGCCGGGGAAGATGGTCTACAAGGTCCAATCGGCCCAGAAGGCCCGGAGGGTCCACAAGGGCTCAAAGGCGATACCGGTGCTACCGGCCCTGAAGGCCCTGTGGGAGACACGGGACCGGAAGGCCCCCAAGGGGCCACAGGTGACCCCGGATCCGCAGGAGCGCCCGGTGAGGCCGGTCCAGAAGGTCCACAGGGAGTCCCCGGTGCAGACGGAGCACCCGGAGCCGAGGGTCCGATAGGCCCAGAAGGCCCAGAAGGCCCAGAAGGCCCAGAAGGTCCGGAAGGTCCGCAAGGTCCGATTGGGTTGACAGGGCCAGAAGGCCCAGCAGGAGTTGAAGGCCCCGAAGGGCCGCAGGGTATCCAAGGAGAAACTGGTCCACAAGGTCCAGCGGGAGACATTTCTGACTTTTGGACGATGCACACGGGTGTAGGACCGCCCGTCGATACGATAGGTGATATCGGGGATTACTACATCGACACCGAGGCCGATATTATTTACGGCCCGAAGGCCCCAAACACGTCCCCGCTGCAATTTACGGATTTCCCGGCCCCGTATACCAAGGGGATCGTCGGGGATATTTACACGGTGGCGATGAAGTACCGGTTCGCGGTAGCCGGTGAGGTCGCAGGCATCCGGTTCTTTGTGGATGCCACCACGCTGGGGCCACTGGACCAGTATTTCGTGAAGTTGTGGTCGAATACGGGGGACTTGCTGGCAACGGCGGTACCCACTGCACCGTTGGTGCAGGGGTACAACGACGTGTTTTTCGATGCCCCCGTGCATGTGCTCGCCAACACGATCTATCAGGCGTCGTGGACCGTCTCACCCGGTGGTCAATGGGTGTATATCGATCCGGGAACCGCAGGATTTCAGGGACAAACCTCCGGCGATGTGCGGTGTCTGGCGAATAATGAGGGAGGTCAGTACCAAGGCTACTTCGGAACGGGTACGTCGTTCCCCACCAATTACTGGAGCGGGATTTACACGCTAGTCAGTCCGCTGTTCCGCAAGAGTGGGCCAGTTTGGCCGGTTGCATTGGAAGCAGGCCAAGGCCCAGAGGGTCCAGCAGGCCCACCGGGTCCAGAAGGCCCAGAAGGACCGCAGGGTGAACCCGGTATTGGTATCACGATTCAAGGCAGCGTGCCGAGTGCTGGGGACTTGCCGCCTACTGGAGTCCCCGGTGAGGGCTGGATTGCGTCGGACACCGGCCATCTCTGGGTCTGGGATGAAGAATCAGGGACGTGGGTGGATGCAGGGCTGATCCAAGGTCCACCCGGTCCACAGGGACCACAAGGACCACAAGGTCCGCAAGGGGTCATTGGTCCCGAAGGTCCACAAGGTGAGACGGGGGCTGATGGTCCGCAGGGGCAGCAGGGGATCCAAGGTGTGCCCGGTGTGCAGGGACCGGAAGGCCCACAGGGCGACATTGGAGCTACGGGTGCGACTGGTCCCGAAGGCCCACAGGGCATTCAGGGCGTCAAGGGAGATACCGGAGACACCGGTCCTGAAGGTCCAATTGGGTTGACTGGACCCGAAGGTCCAGAGGGAGCCAAAGGTGATCCCGGTGATACGGGTGCTACCGGTGCCACCGGAGCGCAGGGTATCCAAGGCCCGCCCGGAGAACAAGGCGTCCCCGGTCCCGAGGGACCGCAGGGCATCGAGGGTGAGCCGGGAACGGCTCTCGACATTCAGGGCGGCTTGCCGTCGTCAGGTGATTTGCCTCCCACCGGAGAGCCGGGGGATGCGTGGATCACGGCTGATGACGGGCACATGTGGTTCTGGGATGACGATACCGGTGAGTGGGTGGATGTCGGACAGGTGCAAGGCCCGCCCGGTCCCACAGGACCACAGGGACCACAAGGTGTCCAAGGCCCGCAGGGTCTGCAAGGCACGCAGGGCCTACAAGGCGAGACTGGCCTGACGGGTGCAACCGGAGCAGAAGGACCAAAAGGTGATCAAGGTGATGTCGGAGCCACAGGTGCCACTGGTGCAACTGGCCCGAAGGGTGACCAAGGGGATCAGGGTCCAGTTGGTGCAGATGGCCCACCGGGTGTTCAGGGTTTGCCGGGTGTTAAGGGTGATACCGGTGCGCCCGGAGCCACAGGACCAGAAGGTCCGCAAGGCATTCAAGGTGTCAAGGGCGACAAGGGTGACCCCGGAGCCCAAGGTGTACAGGGCATTCAAGGCCCCATCGGTCTGACCGGACCACAGGGCGATCCCGGTGCCACAGGTGCGACGGGAGCCACAGGACCAGAAGGTCCACAGGGTGAAGAGGGTCCAGAAGGCCCAGAGGGTCCACAGGGTATCCAAGGTGTCAAAGGCGATACGGGTCTGACCGGAGCACAAGGCCCGAAGGGTGACCCCGGAGCACAGGGTATTCAGGGTGTGAAGGGTGATACTGGAGCCACCGGTCCAGAGGGGCCAGTAGGACCACAAGGCCCCATTGGTTTGACCGGCGCAGATGGTGTCCAAGGTCCGAAGGGGGATCCCGGCGTCCAAGGTCCACAAGGCGATCAGGGTATCCAAGGCGTTAAAGGCGATCCCGGTGCTACTGGAGCGACAGGAGCCACTGGAGCAACAGGACCGAAAGGTGATCCCGGCGTACAGGGTATTCAAGGTGTGCCCGGTAACCCCGGTGCGGATGGAGCCCAAGGCCCGAAGGGCGACAAAGGCGACCCCGGTGTACAGGGCATCCAAGGCATTCAGGGCGTGCAAGGCCCTATTGGCCCAACCGGTGCGCCCGGAGAGGTGTGGTTCTCGGATCCCGGTGTGCCCGCCGCTGGCGTCGGTATTGTGGGGGATTGGTATCTCGATGAAACCACCGGGAATGTCTACGAGAAGACGGGTGCTTCGACGTGGACGCTGACCGCCAACATCAAGGGCGCTACCGGCGCACAGGGGCCACAGGGCATTCAGGGTGTGCAAGGCATTCCCGGTACGCAAGGTCCGAAGGGTGACCAAGGCGTACAGGGTAATCAGGGCGTACCGGGTCCAGAAGGACCAGAAGGCCCGCAGGGAGAACAGGGTGAGCAGGGCATCCAAGGGGTGCCCGGTCCTCTGATTGTCCACCCGCATGAAGACCCAACTACGGGTGGCACACTGCGGGAGCACGCGCTGGCGCTGACCGATATCACGATCAACAATGCGTCCGGGGCGAAGCACGGACTGTTGCCCAAGCTGTCAGCCATTGCTACGGAGTACTTGAACGGCACAGGCGTATGGACCACACCGTCGAATGTCCCCGGAGCCCACGCCCCCTCGCACAACACCGGAGGTAGCGATCCGCTGACGGCCCTGAGTGCCAGCATCTTGACGACGGGGAGTCTGCCGTTCGCTCGCGTGCAATTGAGTGCAACGGCGAAGCTACTCGGTCGAGGCAGTGCCGGTGCCGGGGCGATGGAAGAAATCGGGCTCGGCACGGGCTTGAGTCTGGTAGGCACGACGTTGAATGCGACGGCGATAGCGCCAGCCGCCCACGCCACCACGCACCAACCCGGTGGCAGTGACCCGATGGCCGTGGATGCCGTCCCGGCCACAGGGAGTCTCCGGACGCTGGGAACCGGTGCGAACCAAGCTGCACCGGGGAATGACCCTCGACTCAGTGACACTCGTACGCCCAAGGTGCATGCTCCCACACATGCCTCCGCAGGGAGTGATCCGATAGACGTAAAGGGACTAGCGGGGTATCCCGGAGGGACAGGCACGTTCCTCCGAGCCGATGGGACGTTTGCGGCTCCAGCCGTTGTGGCTGGCATGAATCTCGATTATCTGGGGAGTTTTGTTGGAGGCCCCACGTATTTCGACGGCGATATCGTGGTAGCGGCGGATGGGATTGCTTACATGTGCGTGGTCGATGGAACGACCACAGCCCCAGAGCAGTGGCCGGGAGTTGGACTCGCCACGGCGAAAGGGGAAAAGGGAGATAAGGGAGACAAAGGCGATAAAGGTGATCCCGGTCCAGCCGGGACTGCGGTAGCAGACGCCACCTACTGGACACAGACGCCGCACACAGGATTGGTGAGTGAGCATGCCTTGAATGCCTTCGCCAATGGCTACGTCAAGAGCACAGCAGGCGTCCCTAGTACGATTGCGGTGATCCCAGTGTCGGAGGGTGGCACCGGAGCCACAGTCGCCTCGACAGCACGCACCAATCTCGGAGTCGGGAACGTCGGCACGCTGAATTTGAATGGTGACCCGAACGCCTTCCTGAGCGGCACAGGTGCGTGGGCTTATCCGACTCACCCGCAGCAGATTCCCAGCGGGATGCTGGCGCATTTCAATATGGCGGCATGCCCGCCCGGTTGGACGCGAGTTGCGGCGTGGGACGGCTACTTTTTGCGACCATCAGCGGTGGCTGGTGGCTCCGGTGGCGCGACGAATCACTACCACGGCGCAGATGGTGGCCTTATCGTTCCCGCTCACCAACATGCAGCGGCGGGCTTGACGATGCCGTGGCACAGTCATGGAGGCGTGGTTGGCGTGAGCGGAAATACCGGTAGTGCGGGTGATCACACGCATGGCTTCGGCATCCACCAGACGACCGGCGATAACAATGCTGGCAATATGAACGTCGATGCGGGCAACAGCGGTAATATGTCGCGGGGTTCGCACACGCACAACATCGACGTGCAAGGGAATACAGACGGCGGTGGCACGCACACCCATTCGTTTAGCGGTAGTGGTGGCATCCCGAATGACGGTGGTCAGGCGATTGATGGCCTTACTGCTATGTCTGGTGCTATGGCGGTGACGGGGAACGTCGGCTGGGCCACTAACCATTATCCGCCCTTTGTTGATGTGTTGCTTTGTTCAAAGGATTAGTTTGTGATCCTCGACTTCAGCGATGAGTTGGGTAGGCGGCACTTTGAATTCTGTTTTGTCGGTTTCGTGCTCGGTGGCTCGATGCAGCAGCAGAAGGGGATGACGGTGATGCGTCGTGAGGTGTCACTGTTTGAGAAGCTGGAGTCGATCAGTGACTTGAAGCCGTGCGGCAAGAAGATGGTCAATGGTGAGCCCGAACGTCAGTTGAAGGTAGCCGAGGGGAAAGCACCTCTTGATCTGCCACTGGCGCTCGACCTCGACGTTCATGAATTCGATTTGTTGTACGGCTATGTGGCGGCAGTGCCATGGCAATCTGGCACGCCCATGAAGCATGCGCTTGAAGCGTTGGACTGGTTGCAGCGGTGTCAGCAGGAGACTCAGCGTGGCTGAAGATACGGTTGATACTCCAGAAACTCAGGCGATCCCTGATCCCGGTACCACGAAGTGGGTGCCGATCTGGAATCCCATCAGCACTGGTCCGGTCGGGCCACAAGGCCCTGTAGGTGCGACGGGGGTTCAAGGTCCAATGGGTCCAGCAGGACCACAGGGGATACAGGGAATTCAAGGCATCCCCGGCACCCCCGGTGAGATGTGGTTTGCCGGTGCCGGTGTGCCTGCCGGTGCCTTGGCTGGGAGTGTCACTGGAGACTGGTATCTCGATACCGTCACTGGGGATGTCTACGAGAAGACAGGCACATCGATCTGGACGTTGCGCGGCAATATCAAAGGCACGCCCGGTGAAAAATGGTTCTCTGGGACAGGTATGCCATCTGGAGCGATGGCGGGCACGCTGACGGGAGATTGGTACCTCGACACGCTGACAGGTGATGTGTACGAGAAGACCACGCCATCGGTGTGGACGTTCCGGGCCAACATCAAAGGTCCGCAAGGTATCCAAGGACCACAAGGCATTCAGGGAGTCAAGGGCGATCCCGGCAATCCAGCGGCAAACCATCATGCGCTGCATGAGCCTGCAGGGTCCGATCAGATCACGCGGTTGGATTTGACCGGTGTCACCTACCCGCAGTTGCAATTGACTGCAGCACTGCCGCTGATGATGTGGAAGGACACGAATGCGCCAGTCGATAAGAAGCAGTGGCGTATCTGGGTGAACGATGGCGTGTTCACCTTCGACATGATGAACGATGCCAGCAATGCCGTTTTGGCAGTGCCTCTGACGCTGTGGTCAGACGGCAGTGTAGCGACAGGCGGTAATCTGACCATTGCAACTACGTATTATCCCAGCCTTGTTCTGAAGAATTCATCGGTCGCGGTGGATAGTCGGTACTGGTGGATCCGAGTCCCGCAGGACGGCACGTTGGTCGTGCAGGCGATCAATGACGCGAACACGTTGATTCAGGCCCAGCCGCTGACGCTTTTGCGGAATGGCGATGTGACTGTGCCCCGAATGATCGTGACGAATTCGGTGGCGGTTGGTGCGACGTTGGTCTTGCGCGAGGTCACGACTGACATAAGTATCATGAATAGTCAGGCGTATCTCCGGATCAACACGAGTGCCTACGGACAGGTCACCTACATGGACATGGCCGGAAGTTGGGTCATGAGTGGGAACGTCGATGCCGGTGGTCGCTTGCTTGCAAATAAGATGGTTATCGCCGGTAATACTCAAACCATTGGCGGTGCCCCATCGCTCTCGACCAGTACGAACACCGTTCTGCAAGTCAAGACGGCGTCCACGGTCCACATGGACTTCGGCGGGGTCATGGACTCAGACTATGCCTTTTGGATGCAGACGAAGGTCAACGGGCAGAACTCTTCCTACCCGTTGCGGATCAACCCGCTGGGTGGCTCGGTTAGTATCGGTGCGTCGTTGTATGTCACCGGCAACGTCCAGTTGACTTCGAATCTTCACAGTACTGGCTATATCTATCCGGGGCGGATCGACGTGAGCGGGCAGCAGGCGGTCTGGGCTCTGATGTCGCACGGTGGTTACGGCTTGTATATCAACACCGGGTTATATGTGGTGGGGGCTGTATGGGCGACTCAGTTAGTGACTCATGCGCTGCAGTTCAAGACTGTTCATACCGCTCCGACTGGAAGACGGACGAAAGAGCTTGATACCCAGAATTTCCCCGGCACAGACTTCGCCGCGAATGCTGGGTGGATCCAAGCCCACGATGATACTGGAGCAGTGATTTACTTTCCGTATTGGAAAAAGGAGACAGCGAATGACAATGTCCGAGAGCACGCTCCAGATGATGCTGGCGAAGGATCCGGCCTTCCTGAACCGCCTGAATTATTTGATGCTGCAGACGGCGCGGACGGTGAAAGAGGAAGCTCCTAGCACGCCGCACCACCAGAAACGGACCACCTACGCCTCGCAGGTGCTGATGAATTCCGCGATGATGGTGGCGCAAGCGGCCTCTACCATTGTTGGTGGCATCAACCTGATCGGCACCGTCGAACTGAACGACGACGGCGTGACGACCACGGCGTCTGATGCCGCCATCCTGAGTCAGGTATCGACGTTCTGGAATGCGTTGTCAGGGGTGGATTCAGCAGATGATCCCAGTGGGACGCCAGCCGCATTTCCAATGGCCGTACCTCCGCCTCCCACGTTTGGAGACAGATAGACTATGAATCAGCCTATGAATCCTCCCCCGTCTGACCTGTCACGAGTGGAACTCACTCTTGAAGAGTTGTATCAGATTGTCGGGGAGTTGGAAGTGATGCGTCGGAAGCAGCAGCAGATGATCGCTAATTTGACCAAGGAACTTGCCGCCAAGTCTGAACCCAAGTAAATGGTCAATCTCGTTGGTGGACTGTACCCGGCGCTCTATGACTGGATGGTGGAAGTTGCCGTCCCAGTCGTACCACCGGGGGTGTGTCTCACTAGCGATGTGGTGGTGCAGGAGTTGGTGACGAGTGACGCCGAAGTCTGCACCTATGTGGCCGTGGATGCGTGGGTGTGGGCGCATATCCTTCCGAAGGAAGAAGAAACCACCGTGCTGGTCATGGCCTGTGAAATTGATGTGCGGGGCCGGGTTATCTATGAGACATTGGAGTGCCGCGACTTTGTCACCAGCGAGGTGAGCGTGCAATACATGGATGTGCCACCACCGTCTCAGCCCCCAGCCGTGTGTGCAGAGGTGGGTGTCTGGTATCTGAGCAGTGCAATTGATTGCATCAGCGTCAAGACACCGGGCAGTGTGGTGGCCGAGGTGGAAGCGAAGCTGTCGGTGGAAGCGGACGTGTCGTTCTGCTGTGCGGAGACGCCAACATGGCACGAATAACGTTGAAACGGGGCAACGATCAGGTGGTGACGCTGAAGGGTCTGCGGACCACGACGCCTCCACCGATTTACCTGAACACGGCTATCGTCAAGGCCACGCTCCGGGACCAGAAGGAGCAACCGATACCGGGGTTCCAAGACATCTCCCTCCCGTATGTCCCCGGCAGCGATGGCAATTACGAGTGGGTGATTGATTCGACCGTCATGATGCTGCCGAAAGGCTCGGAATATTCGATGGTGTTCGTCGCCAAGCAGGACGAGTTGGATTACCGCGTGGTGCATCCTGTATCGGTGGTGGACTGATGGAGAAGAAAACCAAGAAGAAGCGGTATGCGGACATTCTTCGACTGAAGAAAAAGAAGAAGCGTCCGGTGGGATTTCAGGAAGTCCCCATGGACATCGGCAAGATCAACGCCTCGTTCGAAAAGACGCAGGGGAAGTGATGTTTGCTGCCCTGTTGAAGTATGACCCCGCGCAGCCGCGAGAGCCGAAGGGCACATCAACAGGCGGGCAATTCACGTCGGTGGCGGGAGCCATGGCTTCGTTCAAGGCCAAGTACCCAGTGGTGGCCAAGAACCTCCCCCGCTCCACCTACACCGAGATGGGGAGCATCGAGTCCCACACCACGGACGTGGGCCGGGAGTGGGTGACACAACTCACCTCCCACGACCTCCACGGTATCTCCGACCGCTTCGGGAGCGATGTGGAGCGGCTGATGACCGCTGCCATCCCTCTCCACGATATCGGCAAGGCCGAAGCCTACGAGCGGGGGGAGTCCCAGCACCAGCACTCGATCCCCATTTTGCAGGAAGTGCTCCGGCAGGAGGGCTTCTCTGACAAGGATATCACACTCGCCACCGAATTGCTCAACCACGACCTGATGGGAAATTTGGTCAGGAGTTTTGAGGACAAGACCGCAGAGACGGCGGCGAAGCTGACGGAGAAGGCCCAGAAGGTGGGGATGGGCGTCGAGGACTTCACCACGCTGCAACTGGCGTTTTACCAAGCGGATGCCGCTGCTTACCCCTACATCACCTCGTTCATGCAACAGGAGCCGTCAGGCCGGTGGACGTTCGCAGGGAACAAGAAGCTCGCTGCATTACAGGCCCTGATTCACAAACGAGACTACGTCCGGGAGCCCGCAGGCACATCGGAAGGCGGGCAATTCGCCAAAGCCACAGGAACCGGAGGACTGGACCCCAAGAAGAAGGAGACGTGGTACCGCAAGGGCGGTGGCTGGCATGTCGGACCCGAGGGTGAGAAGGATTACCAGTGGGAAGTCCATCTGGTGACGCAGACAGAGGACTATGAGCCTCCTCCTATTGTGCATAAGCTCCTCCGAGGGTCGAATGCGGCTATCTGGGGAGGATCACACCACGGGAGCAGTGTCATCACGGGGGAGTCGGCCCAGCAGATGGGGATCGACGGCTACAACGATCTGGATGCCACCAAGGAAGCCACGGCTCTCGCCACCCGAATGTTGCAGGAAATTGCCAGTGATACCACAGGAGCCGAAGAAATCCTGTATCATGCTTTTGAGAACACGCGGGGGACGGTGTTCAGACCGGGTGACACGATGCGGTTGCCGTTAACGGCAACGGCGGGAGAACCTCAAACCACGTACGCCACACGCGCTGAGTGGGAGAGTCAAGAGGGAGCCCCCACGGTGTTCGTGTTTCCCAAGGGCACGAAGATGGTGGCCTACGGCAAATGGCCTACGAATCCCAAACAACGTGGTTACGAGGACGGCAACGCCAAAGAATTCGGCCACGTGTATTCGGAAGCGATTGTGGCGGGGAAGTTTCGGGTGGAGAAGGTTGAGACGAAGTACTTCGGCTCCCAACACAGTCGAAAGCCCCTCACGATGGAGGACGTGCCGCAACTCTATGGACAGGTGGTGCATGTGACACCCATCGAGTATTTCGATCCGGAGACGAAGAAGTGGGTGTCTCATGGCTGATCTGACGCTGGAAGTGGCCCAGTCGCACCGGGAGGCTCCCCATCAGACGGGATTCTCGACCAAGCAGCACGCCGCAAGGCGGAAGAAGCGGAAGAAGAAGCCCCCTGTGCAATTAATTGCACAAAAATTTGTCAGTGTGCTAAAGTATAGCCCAGCACAGCCCCGTGATGACCAAGGACAGTGGACCACGGGTGGCTTGCCCACACTGCCCAAGGTGAGTGGGATCCTCGATGCGATTCACCGAGCGGATGGGGGGTTCACCTACCATGCGGTGACAGGGGAGCAACCCACCACCGGCTTCGCGTTGTCGTTGCATCCAGACCGTGAAGCGATCATGGACGATTCGCAGGCCACGGTCGTGGCGCTGGCGCAGTATGCCGCGAAGAACTGGGATTTGCTCAAGGAATCAGGCAATTTCATGGGCGGGTGGCACAATCCAGACGATGGAAAGGTCTATCTGGACGTGTCTACCGTGGTGAAGACCGCAGAGGAAGCGGATCGCCTCGCCCGTGAGGCCAAGCAGATTGCCTACTTCGATTTGGTCAAGGGGCAATCAATCAAGATCGGAACACGACATGCCGCAAAAGCCGACACTGCATCTCACAGGTCCACAGGACGGACCACCGACACTCGCAGACCTGATCGCCCTCTCCAAGCGGTTGACGGGACGGGATCCCACGCCGGAGGAAATCGAGCAGGCGAAGCAGATTCTTTCACAACAGTCCTGAAGTATAGCCCTACCCAACAGCGAGACAAATCTGGACGGTGGACGGAGGGTGGTGGCGCAGGCCCTGCAAAGCTCCCCCCAGCGGTGCTGAAAGCTCTGAAGGGCAAGCGCACGGTGGGAGCAGATGGAGTGGTGGGTCAGACGGACTTCGATCCTCCTGTAGTCTTGTCACAGGCACAGCGCAAGGCGTTCGTGAAGAAACACGCGGAACGTGAGACAGAAATGGACGTGGCGTTCGACGCCGAGGGTCGCATTGTGGCCATGCGGTCGGATGGTCAGAAGACTTCGACGTATCCAGCACTCCACGAGAACAAAGTCGAGGGTATGCACAATCATCCGAATGGACACGCCATCCAGTCGTGGGAAGACTTCAAGATGTCGGCTGACCATCCTGTGACAACGGTGGCCAAGCGGGAGGATGGTGTCATTGAGACGATGCGAGTGACGATGACCCCCTTGGGGAAGAAGTCTTTCGTTGCAGATATGCGAAAGGTGTTTGAGTGGGCTCAGGGGTTAGAGATGGAGACGATTCGAAAGCAATGGGCCGCAGGAGAGCAGATCAAGAGCAGTGAAGCTGTGATCCGGACCTACGAGAGAGCGTGGCAGGCCATGGTAGACGCCGAGTATGTCACGGTGGAGCGGTCATGACGCCCGTCTTGATTGATGATTCGGAATTCCTCCGGCTGAAGAAGAAGTTTGCCTATCTCTCGACACCACCACCCACGCCCACGCAGAAGTACGACCCCAACCAGCCCCGCGATGAGCAGGGACAGTGGTCGAAGACCACCGGCCGCACGTTCACCAGTGACGAGGGGTATGAGTGGCACGAGAAGGGACCAGCGGCGGAGTGGGCGAAGGCGCTCCCCTACAAGGACGCACAGGCTATCAACGGCTATGCAGGTTTCGGCTACCACGACATCAACGATTTGCGGCGAGGGACGTATAAGACGCCGGTCAAGAACCATTTTGTCCGAGCCGCGACGGTCGAGGAGATGAAGCGCGTCGGGTGGGATCCTGAGAAGAACGAGTGGGTGCCCAGCATCAAAGTGCGAGAGGGTGAATTCAAAACGGGATATCCGATTGATCCACGGGATGCGATTACTCCTGAATCCATTGCCCGTTTTGGGCATCCGATGGGTAGACGGAATCCGAGTGATTTTGATCCGGAGGATCCTTACCATCGGGTGGATGACGGGCGTATTGTCGTTAACCAATACTATCGTCCGGTGGAGGGTGGCCCGCCGATGATGTTCAGCATCCAGAAGGCGGGTCCGGATCTGGAGCAGTTGCAGCAAGTGCAGAAGGCCGCAGACGCGCTGGATGACCTGATCACAAATCGGGGCTATGTCTTGCCGGAGGCTATCACGGTGGAGCGTGGAGCCTACCTCCCCGGCATTTCGTATGAAGACCTGAAGGCGATGGAAGACCCGTGGCCGGATGAGAGCAAGGCCATCTGGGAGGAGAAGGGATTCACGTCCACGATGGTCGGTGATGCGGGAGGACGCGCCAAGAGCTACCCGGCACTGGGTAAGTGGGAGAGCATCAGCCACCGGCACGGGTCAGCCTCTGGGGTGCTGGTGAAGCATCAGGACGAGGTGGGGTCAGCGGTGCGGTTCCACATCACCCTCCCGGAGGGCACCAAGGTGGCCCCGGTGGAAGGCGTGCGACGGTTGCGGCACGAGTTTCCTCGTATTCCGAATCCTGAGCCGATGGGGCCGAAAGAACTGGCCGATCCGTTTTGGCAGGAACATCCGGACCTGTGGCAAGTCACGGACTACACGCAGGCCCCCAAAGTGAATGCTGAGGATCTGACCGACAAGGGACGACGCACGGAAAGTGAGTTGTTGCTGGGCAGTGGAGCCCGGTTCCGGGTGACGAAAGTTCACCACGGGCAGAAATACCTCGTGGGTGACCCCACGCTGAAAGACGTGCCGATTGTCGAGGTATACTTGGAATATATCGGTGGCGGCAGTAGCCAAGGAGACTGAATGGCCCTGAAATTCGTGGAAAAAGCGGAAAAACCACAAGAAGACCCGAAAAAACTGCCGGAAGGGGCAGATCGGTTCATGTGGACCGAGGTGCCGGAGTCAGCCCAGCGACCGGTGATCAAGAAGACGGATTACGCATGGATTCTGAAGGGGGAGAAACCGACTGCTTGACAAACCAATTCCCCCGTGCTATCGTGGGTGGAGTAGCAGAGGTGACGACGGGACGGCAGGCAGTAGGGCTTGACAAACCGCAGTGTCTGGTGCTACACTCGTTCTAGGTTAGATTTTCTCCAATGGAGTGGGGGCACACGACAATGCAATTCTTCTCATTCGGATTCGGCAACGAAGGCACAGGGTCTGTCGATGAACTCGGCGGCAAGGGTGCGGGCCTCCTGTGGCTGGCCAAGGAAGGCGTCCCGGTTCCTCCGGGGTTCGTCATCCCCACGTCGGTCTGGGCGGAGTACGACAAGAAGCCGAAGGGCACGATGAAGGCGATTGCCAAGGCCCTGCCCGCGTATCTCTACAAGCTGGAGGCGCACTTCGGCTATCTGCCGCTTCTCTCCGTCCGCTCTGGTGCCCGTGTCTCATGTCCCGGCATGATGGACACGATCCTCAACGTGGGGATCGATGACTCCAACGTGGCGGAGTGGGCTACTCGTCTTGGCCCGAAGTGCTTCGGTGATTCGTTCCAGCGTCTGGTCGAGATGTACGGCTCGGTGGTCAAGGGTCTGCGTCGGGAGTCGCTGAGTGGCACCCTGAAGGCTTCGCTGGAGTCTTACGAGGCTCAGACGGGTGAGACGTTTCCCGCTGCCGAGGCGCAGTTGCTGGGTGCGATTGAAGCGGTCTTCAAGTCATGGGACAACAACCGTGCGGACGAATACCGCAGGATGCATGGCTACGACCGCTCGTGGGGTACGGCCGTCACGGTGCAGGCCATGGTCTTCGGCAACATGGACGAGCAGAGCGGGTCTGGTGTCCTCTTCACCCGGAACCCGGACACAGGCGGCATGATCGTCACGGGTGAGTGGCTTCCGAATGCACAGGGCGAGGATATCGTGGCGGGCATCCGTACTCCTCAGCCGCTGGAGACGATGAAGCTGTGGAGCCCGGTGGTCCACGATGCTCTGCTCGATACGGTCATCAAGCTGGAGAACCTGAAGCAGGATATGCTGGACATCGAGTTCACGATTCAGAGCGGGGCGCTCTATCTCCTGCAGGTTCGCAGTGGCAAGCGCAGTGCGACGGCGGCTCTGAAGATTGCGGTGGACATGGTCAAGCAGGGGCTGATTGATGCTCCGACCGCTGTGAAGCGTGTCTCAGCGAAGCAGTTCGACTTGGCCCAGATGGCCTCGATTGACCCGAAGTTCACCAAGGAGCCCGCGTATCAGGGCATCGGAGCCTGCTCTGGTGTGGTGACGGGCAAGCCAGTGTTCAGCCGCAAGGATGCAATTGAGTGCAAGGAACCCTGCATCCTCGTGACGCACGAAACCACGCCGGATGATATCGCCGGAATGGCGGCAGCGGTGGGCGTGCTGACGATGGTCGGCGGGCTCACGAGTCACGCGGCAGTCGTTGCACGAGCGATGGACCGGGCCTGTGTCGTGGGCGTGGGTGCCTCTATCGAGGCGTTCAAGGACATCGAAGTCCTGAGCCTCGACGGAGCCACGGGCCGCATCTGGGCGGAGGTGGTCCCTATCATCAACGGGCAGACCAACGGGGTGGTGCGAGACTTCAACGCGCTGGTGTCGGATGCACTGGGCATCGTGCCGGTCATCTTCTCAGCCCCAGAGTATCCGATGAAGGAAGCCCTGCTCTACTTGGGCGACCAGATTCTGGACCCCATCAAGGCGGCGGAGACGGTGGTCAATGCCACAGCCAAGGTCGGCAAGCTCTATCTGGATCTGGTGCCCTCGACGGAAGAGACACGCTTCCTGAATCTCGTGACGGCGCACGACCACACGGCCAAGGTGCTGGACATCCTTCACGCGGTGATGCCCGATGGCAATGATGGTCTGGTGTTGGTGGTGAGTGACAAGTACGCGACCAAGTTCTCACGCATCGTGCCGGGTGCGGATCTGCGAAGCATCGTGATGTCAGGGGCTGAACTGGTCCTCGACGGGATCGATACGACGGACCCGGCCGTCCAGCGGGTGCTGGCGTGGCGGCAGGCGGAGGGTTGCACGGTGGTATCCATCGGCAAGTACCTCGCAGGTAGCAAGTCCATGATTTCAGTGTCGCAGGCACTGCAGGTTCTTGGGGAGGGTGCATAAAATGGCGCTCAGCATCGGAGTCTCAGTTGGGAGTAAGATTGATGTGGGGGGCCATATGCTGCACGTGAAAGCATTGGTCCACCCCAACGTCGTGGTGGTCACGCTGGACCGGGGAGAAGAGATTGTCATCAGCGAGGCCAGAGCCGTGGAGATTCTCCCCGGCGTGAAAGTGCAGTCTGGGTCCGGGGGCAACCGGTTGGCCTTCCATGCGGCCAAGTCGATTCGGATTTCCCGTGTTGGGGAACCATCGACACCTAAAGGGGAATGACCGTGCAGATCAATGACAAAGTCCTGCGAGTGTTGCAGGCCGAGAAGATATCCGCAGATGAGTTGTACCACATGCTGGACGAGGTGGCGTTCACCTCTCTGCGGGGCTGCAACCGGCGCTACTTCCAGTGGCTGTTCCTCGTGAAGGACAACGTCCTGCAGGACATGCAGCGAGTAGAATTGGTGGAGGTGGGCCGAGGCCCCCATCGCATGCTGGAGGAGCACGAGCCGTGTAACGGCGCAGGCTGTAGATCCTGTGGCTGGATCGGGTCCGTGTCGCGGGCCATCGAGGATACGACCGAGCGAGCGATGCACGCGGCTCGTTGACAAATTCACAGGTGACGTGGTAGGATCAAGACCGGTCACAATCTCAAGGAGTGAGGCAGATGGCGTTAGGACAGTTGAGAATCCCGCTGAACAGGCGGCAGTATTTCGTGGTGACAGGCGGGCCGTTCTTCGATTGCCCAAAGACCATGGTCGGCGTCAAGATGGCGAAGGAGATTCGGCAGACGTGCGCTGTCGATATCCCGACCGAGGATTTCAAGACGCCCGACCGCAAGGTGCTCACCAGCGGGCTGGAGAAGGCCCTGAACCTGTTGTTGGACGGTGAGCCCCTGTATGTGGGCTGCATGGGCGGCAAGGGGCGTACAGGGCTCTTCATGGCGGTGCTGGCGAAAGCCTTCGGGGTCAAGAACCCGGTCGAGTACGTGCGGAAGCACTACTACGCACATGCGGTCGAGACGAAGGACCAGTACGCGTTCGTGGAGCGGTTCCCCATCACCCCCGAGGTGCAGGCGAAGATCAAGCGGGCCAAGCGGTGGGCGTGGACCCGGTTCTGGAAAACAAATCTGACCGATGCCGTTTGACAAACGGTTCAGGTGCTGGTAAACTCTCTGTAGTCACGTTTTTCCTCCAAGGAGTGGGGTTCATGAAGTTTCTTCCAAACAATACGCTGGCGTACTTCAACGCGGCACCGCAGACGCACCAGCACAACCTGTCGGAACTGCCGACAGCGGTCTTCGCCCAGTCCACGCTGGAGTACAAGAAGAATTGCGACCAAGCCTCTCCCAACAATGACGCCGTCTCGTTCTACACGCTGAACCACTGCGCCTCCATCGTCCGGAAGCTGTTCACGGCAAACGAACCGCTCCCGGCGTGGGCACAGTCGATCATGCAGACCTATACGGACGTGGCGATGGCACAGGGTGAGCGGATGTTGCATTACATCCTCTGCATCACGACGCGTGAGACGCGTCACCTGAAGTCCTGCACCACGCCGTTCTGGAATCAGGTCAAGGCCAAGTGGGGCCAGCAGGGAGTGGACATCCTCCGGCACATCTCCAGCAATGGGGGCGAGGATACGGCGATGAACAAGTACCTCGTGACGCCACCGGACATCTCGATTGGCGACTACACGAAGCTCCTGTCCTACGCGTTCCACAATGCGGGCCACTCCGGCTGGAGCGGCGGCTACGGCGGGCACCCGTGGGGCGACGTGACCGATGCATGCATTGCCATGCTGACGGGCGTCACCTCGATGGAGATGCTGGTGGATACCGGCTATACGCTGGCCCACAACGGTGGTCCCATCTTCAACAAGGGCATGATGTACTCGCATTACGACGGGCACTTCATGACCATCCTCGACGTGCAGAGGTCGGGGCAGATGCTGGACCTGATGTTCGAAACCCAGACGCTGGGCATCAAGAAAACGGTAGAGGCGGAGGGGGCAGCACAGTTGATCAAGATGCACCGTCCACAGGAGTGCAAGGGGTATCTCGACTGGAAGCTGGTCGATGAACTGCGTCCCCAGAAGGACAAGGATTCGAATCCCGGCAAGTACGCCGCGCAGACGAAGGCTCAGAAGCAGGCGACCGTGAAGCCGAAGGCTGTCAAGGCGGCGGCGAAGGCTCCGAAGGTCGAGCCCACAATGACGACGCTGCTCGGCAAGAAGGTCAAGGTAACCGGTGCGTGGAAGGTGGCCCCCCATCAGACCGTGACCGTGGTTGAAAGGGCGGAGTAGTCACATGTCTGTATGGAATTTCAAGGACAAGGGCGTCGATGACGCCTTCTCCGGCACCAACTTATCGGTGCGGTGTTACGAGTCGCACCCACGGTTGAAGATCGGCAAGGGCACGCTGTGCGGCGGGAGTGCCAGTTACCCGGTGGTGAAGGATGCCCACGTCTACGTGGCCCTGCAGAGCGGCAGCACCAGCGGGCGCATCTCGGACCCGTGGGAGACGCAGACGGTGGTGGAGGTGCAGTACAGCATTCAGGACATGCACGCGCCCACCAACGTCACCCGGTTCAAGAAGATGATCACGTGGCTGTGCAATCAATTGCACGAGGGCAAGACGGTCCATGTGGGCTGCATCGGGGGCCATGGCAGGACCGGCACGGTGTTCGCGGCGATTGTCGCGGAGGCACTGGGAGAGAAGGACGCCATCCAGTGGGTGCGGAAGCACTACTGCAAGAAGGCCGTGGAGGCACGGGAGCAAGTCAAGTTCCTGATGAAGCACTACGGGGTGTCTGAGGCCGAGGGGGCGAAGAGTGCGCCCGCCGTCAAGTGGACGACCAAGCATGGCCTGAGCAAGCCCACAGAGGCCGTGGGCCTGTCCTTGGACGAGTGGGAGGCCAACATGAAGGCCAAGCCCAAGCCCAAGGAGAAGTCGTCTCCGGGGCGACGTGTGATACTCTCAGTGGGGGCGGCGAAGGCCACCAAGGCGTTCGAACCCATGGCTTCTGACCGGAGCCTGTGGAAGCTGAAGAAAAAGTCCAAGGCGGTTTGACAAACCCGGAGACGACGTGTTACACTGTCTCCAGTTCAATTTCGTCCAAGGAGTGGGCAATGCCAGTCACGATTAGTTCAGAGGCGCAGTTGGTGTTCTTCAACAAGGTTTTCGGGATCACGCACCCGGTGACCCTCAAGGCCAAGGTCTTGTTGACACAGGGAGTGGCGTTCGAAGTCTCCCTTTACAACGTCCGGGCACAGGTCAAGGGCAAGACCCAACAGGTCAACCTGACCTACGGGACGACGGCTCTGATGAAGGGCACGGCAGACGCCGTGGTCCTCTCGCAGAACAAGAAGCTCATCGAGGAATGGGTGACCGGGCTCTACGTGAGCATGGGTTCTCCGGAGGCCCAGAAGGCCACCCTGAAGGCACCTGTGCAGACCGCTCCGATTGCCTACAGAGTGGTCTTGCTGGGCGTGACGCACCCGCTGCCGCATCTTCTAAAGCTGGTCAAGGCGGTGCATTCGGTGACCGGTGGTACCGTGGCAGCGGCCAAGAAGAAGGTCGATGATGCGGTGGCCGGAGCGACGGTGGAGATTGGCACGTATCCGTCGTTGGAAGCGGCGAATATCGCGGCGGCACCCATCACAGCGGCGGAAGGCCATCTGCAGTTCGTACCTCTGGTCCCTCCGACCGTGACGGTGGCCCCACCACAGGTGGTGGGGGGTCCGGGTCCATATGCGTGGGCCAAGCCGGTGGACCAAGTCATCGACCTGAAGGCGGCGAAGGCTCTGGGCCAGAAGGTCCACGGCACGAGCACCGGCAGCGTGTATCACACGATTGCCATCAGCGAGCACGTGAAGGTGGCGGCACGGCTCTATACGACCGGGTCCATCTCGATCCGGGCGGAGTGGACGGACAATCCCACGGGTGACCTGAAGCTGCTCGCGGAAGCGGGCCTGCAGATGAAGCCCAGCTACGGCAGCATCCATTTCGACGCGCAGGACGTGCCGCTCCAGCGGGTCATCGGGGCCTTCCTGCTCGGCACGGGCATCGAGTGGCAGCAAGTGGTGACCAAGGGTGCGGATCTGGTCATCGGGGAATACAAGTGACGGCCACCGATAGCCTGCGAGTCGAGGCCCCGGCCGCGCAGGCAGAGTTGACGTGGCTGTTGGCGGTCAAGGTGGGGGACACACGCTCCGGCGTGCTGTTCCCGGCCTTTGAGACGCCCGTGGAGTGGGTCTGCACGGAGGTGGGCATTGCCCACTGGGAGTTCACAGCACAGTTCTGTGGCCTGCCGCTGTGCGGCGTGAGGATAGAACCGCGAGAGGGCATGCTGGTGCTCACGATGAAGGAGTCTGTATGACGAAGAAGCGTGCCGTGTTGACCGTTACCGTGCGGGCCAGCACTCTGAAGCGGGCGTTCTTGAAGTTGTTCCCCGGCAAGACCGCGCAGGAGATGTACCCGCACTGGCTGAAGTTCTGGGGGAACCTTTCGCACAGTGACTTCACCACGGTGCAGTACGTGACACCGGAGTCTCCGGTGGAGGCCGATGGTCCGCTCGATCCAGCGTTGCTGGCAGCGGCGTTGAAGGATCTGGAAGTCGCTCGGTTGGAACGGGAAGGTGAGGACGTATGAACCTCCCATTCTTTGCAGCCGACACGCTTGGCTGCACGCTTTACGCGGTGAAGGGCGGGCTCGTCGCCAACGAAGTACATCGCATGGACTTCGGCCCGTGGCATGTGGACTTGGCCATCGACGTGACCTCCGACTTGATGTCCGGGTCCGAGATTGGCCTATGGGTGACACTGGCCAAGAAGCTGCAGACCTATCTCATCGTCCGGGAGAAGGAAAGCTGGTTGCTCGTGCTGGATGACACGCTCCTGAAGGAGTGCGGGGCTCGCACCGGCTTCGGCAGCACCACGGTGAAAGAGCGGGTGGTGGAAGTCAAACCAGCGGTGAAGGGGGTTTTCCGATGGTCTGGTGACGCGTGGTCCCGTGTGCAGTATGATGGAACGCATACCATGGGAGGGTAGATGCTCGTCATCTGGTCCAAAGCTGCGCCTGCGAAAGTCTTGAAGAGCCTGTCCCCGGTCCTCCGGACAGTGCCCAATCTGAACGTGACGGTGTCCAACGGGTACGAGGTGCCGGAGGGCACCACCACCATCCTCGCACTCGGCTCAGATGCCCTGAAGCAACTCCAGACAGAGAAGATCGTCGCCAAGAACCGGACTATGACTTCCTTCCGCACGCTCCCCCAGATGCGCGGGGGCGTGCCGGTCCTTATCAGCTACAGCCCAGATATCGGAGAGATTGACCACGGCTATTACGTGGACCTCCTGACGGATGTCAGCCTCTCCATTCGCTATTGCCTCACCGGGAAGTGGCAACCCTCCTACGGCAAGTACCGCTACGTCCATGACTTCTCGGAGTTGTGTGCGGACATCCAGCAGCAATACCAAGACACTGAAGACCCGGTGGATGTGGCGATGGACTTGGAAACGCTGGGCCTTGACCCTTATGCAGAGCCATCACTGGTGCCTCCCTACCCCGGTGCCTACATTGTCAGTATGCAGGCGTCGTGTCGGTATGGCACGGCTGATGTGGTCCGGTTCGTAGACCGCATGCACGAGAGCCAGCGGCTGTCAGACTCAGCCTTCCGAGAGCAGATTGAATTCTTGCTCAACTGTCCCTATGTGCGGCTGAAGGGGGCCAATTTCAAGTACGACCTCCACTGGCTCTGGAGGCGTGGTGCATTCAAGTGCAGCACGTTCAGCTTCGACACCACCATTGTGGGCTCGTTGCTCGATGAGAACCGGAGTAACGCCCTCGATGTCCACGTCAAGATTTACGCCCCGTCGTTGGGCGGCTACAGCGATACCTTCGACCGCACGGTGAAGAAGGATCGGATGGACAAGGTACCACCGGACCAACTCCTGCCCTATGCTGGTGGCGACGTGGATGGGGATCTGCAAGTCGCCTCTGCCATGAAACAGGAACTGTTGCGTGACCAGAAGCTCACCAGTTTCTACGTGAACATTCTTCATCCCGCTGCCCGCGCCTTTGAGTGGGTGGAGCAGGGTGGCATCCTCGTAGACAAGCAGGCGTATGCGGAACTGAAAGCGGACTTGGAGGCGGAGCATATCCGTCTCGTGAAGGAAGCCAGTAAGATCATGGGTGGCCGCATCGTGGCGAAGCACGGGGATCCCCGGCGTCCCGGTGGCATGAACCTCACCAAGGCCAGCATGCTCTGTGACTTCATGTTTGGACCGATGGGTCTGAACCTGAAGCCCAAGATGTCCACGGAGAAGCCTGACAAGGATGGCATCCAACGGCCCAGCACCGCCATGCAGCATCTGGAGATGTTCGCAAACGTGCCGGAGGCCAAGGCATTCATCGACATCATCCGGCAGGACAGTGGCGTGATGAAGACCCTCAACACCTATGTGGTGGGGTTCCTTAGTCATCTCCGCTCCGATGGTCGTTACCACCCGAACTACTACCTCTACGTGGGCAATCAGGAGGAGGGTGAAGGAGGAGCCAAGACCGGTCGTCTGTCTTGCAAGGCTCCTGCATTCCAGACCGTCCCCAAACACACCTTTTGGGCTCAGCGCATCCGGCGTTGTTTCCCCGCTCCTCCCGGATATGTCGTCGTGGAGCGGGACTATAGTCAAGGTGAACTGCGTGTAATTGCCTGTATCGCGGATGAGACAAACATGATCGCTGCCTACAAGGCCGGTCGTGATTTGCACATCGAGACAGCGGCACCGTTCGCTGGGTTCACCTACGAGAGTCTGGTGGCACTGGAGAAGACGGACTTACACACGTTCGAAGAAACCCGGCAGCTTGGCAAGGCGGGAAACTTCGGACTGGTCTTCGGGATGCGAGAAGACGGATTCGTGGTCTATGCCCGTGTCAACTATGGCGTGAACCTGTCGTGGGAAGACGCACACACGTTCCGAAACACGTTCTTCAAGAAGTATCCACGGTTGTTGGGGTATCACACGGCGTACAAGGACTTCGCTAAGCAGAACCGGTTCGTCAGGACACCGCTGGGGCGCATCCGGCATCTGCCGCTGATCAAGTCTCCCAACCAAGAGGTGGCGTCGAAGGCGGAGCGGCAGGCCATCAACAGCCCTGTGCAGGGGACGTTGACGGACATGGTTCTCTGGACCATCGGGCTGGAGCATAAGTCTGGACTCTCAGAGATTGCTCCGTGCTTCGGTGCGTGTCACGATAGTATCCTCAACTATGTGCCGGAGGATCGAGTCGATGAGATTGTGACCAAGCAACTGGAGCAAATGGAGAACCTGCCCTTCAATAAGGTCGAGTGGACTCCCCAGTTGAAGTTCGTAGCGGACGCCAAGTTTGGACAGAACTGGGGTGCGCTGCAGAAATTCCAGAGGTCGTCATGACTACTACTCCATGGTGGGCGGGTGGCAGCAAGATAGAACACCAGCATCAGTGCCCGGTCTGCGGGTATGTGATGGACTCGGTCTGCACAGCTTACGTGGACGGTATGGGAGAGGCGTCACAGCCCAAGGCCGGAGACTTGTCCATCTGCGTGGGGTGCTGGTCCATCGGGATGTTCGAAGAGGGAGGCACGTTGCGGGTGGCTACGTCCGAGGAATGCGAGCAGGTTCCTGACTGGGTGCGAGCCCGGATTGCGTTGCGGGAGTCGGAGACGATGGATCGTCCGTCTTGACAAACGAAACTCCCGTGTGCTAAGCTAGAGCCTCACAGTCAATGGAGTGATCAGGAGCACCACACATGCAGTTACCAGTAGGATTTACGCCCGCAACGTTGGATCGGGTAACGGAGTTTTTTGCCGATGAAAAGCTCGGAGAGTTGCTCTTTGCCCACATGGGGGATCCCGAGGCCAAGACGAAGATCGTGGACTTGGAGTCGCGGAAGCTGATTCAGTTCGCGTTTGCCCCCAACGGTGAACCGGCGTTGTTCATTGCTTCCAAGGAGCGATACGCCACGGTCGAGGAGCACGCCTTTGCTGAGAAGCTGGTGTCGTTCTGGGACCGTGGGGGGAAGTTCGATTCCCGTGACGGACGCATCATCACGAACGATGACATTCCGCCGCACGTCTACCGCATCTCGACGCCGGAGGGCGAGGTGGCCGTGGTGGAGTCGGTGGCGTCGAAGCTCCTGAAGCTGGGACTGATTCACGAGCACGATGGCAAGTTGTATGGACCCTCCAAGTTGCTCGTGGAGCAGTGGATCCATGAGAACGGCGTCTGTGACTTCTGCTCAGAAGAGCACCCGAAGCATGCGGTGATGATCCCGGAGTTTTCTCTCGGTGATGGTATCACCCAGAGTGTCGGCGGGTGGGCGGCATGCGATCCGTGCCACACGATGATCGTGGAGAGCCGGAAGACAGACCTCCTTCGGCGGGCCA
>Ga0184640_10000004_pt1 | contig 56992 bp, 65 predicted proteins | sample PLM31_200_b2_FD_133161 | JGI IMG/M metagenome (GOLD analysis project Ga0184640, IMG submission 133161) | Groundwater sediment microbial communities from an aquifer in East River, Colorado, USA - PLM3-1_200_b2 | ecosystem: Environmental > Terrestrial > Soil > Riparian zone | place: USA: East...
AGATTCTTTATATCTGCATCAAGAAATAATATAATGTCTGCATCAATACTTATAGCTTCACTCAGTCCTTTTTTCATGGCGATCCCTTTTCCAGGAAACAGTCTATCACCTTGTTGAATCACCCTTGCGCCAATTTTATTGGCTATTTCAGCTGTCGCATCTGACGAATAAGCATCAACAACTATTACTTCGGGACTATGACGGCTTTTTTTTGCAGTTGTTATGGCATGTTCAATGGTATCCTGTTCATTTTTTGCTGGAAATACCACTACTATTTTTTGGTAAGAAATTTGCTTACTCACATCACTATGCACACTACATTCTTTAAAATTCTTATGGTGACGTTGTTATCTTACTTAGGATGATAAGTGTATTGAGCTGTTATTCTTTTCAAGACATTAGCTGTTAGATTTTGATTCTGCAGTCACTTACTTCCATTTTAGCGTATGAAGATATTTTCGCCTTTCAGCTGCTATGCTTAAGACATCAGTCTTTGTTACAAGGCCCTCGATTTTTCCATCGGCATTACAAAGAAAAACCATATTCATTTTTCTTTTTGCCATTTCTTTTAGCGCTTCGTTTGCATTGTTCATAAAGTCCATAACTAGTAAGTCATCTCGGGGGATCATCACATCATCTACAATGATATGCCGTCTTTTGTGCTCTGGAATATTAGTTACCATAGGAAGTGTTATCGCCCCTAACAATGAACCTCCGTCATCAACAACTGGAAAGGCAGTTTTCATATAAACACCAAAATAATTGGTGAAAATATCATGCAAATTTTCACCCTTCCTTATAGCAATTATTTTGGTATTCATGATATCCCTAAGACGAACGCTAGAAAGAATGGAACTCAGTTCTTGTTCCTGTAAGTACGACTGCGCCCCTGCATTTAGAAACCAACCTATGAGCAAGATCCAAAACCCTCCAACAAAAGATCCAGTTACTATACTAATGAAACCAATTCCCATTAAGGCATACGATATTAGTGTGCTTATCCTCACTACAATCCTTGTGGCTGAATCGGAATCTCTCTTCCGTTTCATTAGTACGGATCGGAGTATCCTACCTCCATCCAAAGGAAATGCAGGAATTAGGTTAAAAGCACCCAACATTATGTTTACAAGAGCACCATAAGACAACAAGATACCTATCGCTTGCAAGATTACTAGAGAATCGCTGCCAGGAATGTTTTCAACCAAGAAACTGGACAACGAAAATATACCTGCTAACCCGAAACTAGTAAGAGGACCAACAACAGCTATCTTGAATTGTTTCTGAAAATCTTTTGGTTCTTCCTCTATTTCAGAAACTCCGCCAAAGATGAATAGTATGATTTGTCTAACTTTGATTCTATATCTGGTTGCCATAATTGAGTGTGCCAATTCGTGGAGTATTACAGAACCAAATAGAACTATAGCTCCCACCACTGCAATAGATAAGTAAATCACATATGTCAATCCTGGAAGTAGCATTGGCACGAGTTCAACTGAAAGTGTCCATGTTACTAACGCGAATACTATGAGGAAAGTAAAGTGGATTCTGATCTTAACACCCTTAACTTTAGCTATAGTAACAGACATTGAATTATCTACTTGTTCGTGCCATTTGTATTAAATACTTCGCTTGTTATCCAATCAGATTCAAAGATAGTTCTACATTTTCTCGACAACTGTTAAATCTTCATATTAGGACTAAAATAATCTCCCTTAGTGAACCATTAATGCAGCACACTAGGATAATACTCACACCTTTGTTGCGACATTATCGAGAGCCTTTATCTTGGAAATTCGTTCAAATCTACGACTTCCTATAACAATGGCGTATTTTTTGTTGTTCTCGATGAAGCGTATGATTTGCTCAGCTGCCGACACAACCAAGCATTCACAAGACTATTTTTCTACTTTATTTCGACTTTAGTTTCCTCTTGGATTTTTTTCGCTGTTTTTTTCGGAAGTTCTATTTGCAAAACACCATTCTCCATTTTTGCATTTATTTTTGAAGGATCAATTTCCTCCGGAATTGATATCCGTCTACTTAATGAACTGTATGATCTTTCTTTATACAAATAATTTTTTCCTTTGTCTTCCGTCTTTTTTTCTTGTTCTCCTGAAATATCAACATGGTCACTACTGGCCTTAATATTTATCTTCTCTTTTAGAATACCCGGAGCTTCTAACGAAATTTCATATTTATCACCCTTATCTATCATATCGCAAAGAGGAAACCTGGTATCTAATTCTGTTTCAAGCTCTGGCATTTTCCATCTACCCAAGCTCGGCCACTCTGGCGCTAAGAACGCATCCTCCATGTCCCTTCTAAAGCTTTCAAATATGTCGTCAAAGGCTCGAGGAAATAATGGCTTTCCCCTTGTATTTTCTCTTTTTGTAATATCAGATTTTCCTGATGTCATGTTAATTTCAGTATCAGTATTCTATTTTAAAACTATGTATGCAGTGCATTACACAGAATGCATTTCATTTACCATGTTAGCTAGAAAAAAGATAAGCACTTTTCGCCTTTTCACCAGAATTTCGGTCGGAATGGCAGGAATCTTTGTTCATGTAAACGATAAGATTATTCGTTACAGATACAGGTAAAACAATATTGAAAATCCTAGTTCCTCATGATGGATCAGCAATATCTGATAAGGCATTTAACAAAGCAATCGTGTTTGCGAAGAAATTGAATTATGAGATTATATTGCTACACATAATAGACCTCGAATTGCTTAAAGCTGATTCGATTACAAAATACATCCATGAAAAGTCTGAGTTAAAAAAAGCAAATGCACAACTTCTTACCTATCTTAAATTGGGCAGTGAATCTATGTTAAAGGATAGGATCAGAGAGGCCAAAAAAGAAAATGTGAAAGTTCGTTTCACATTAGGAATAGGATCTACACCTGAAGGTATTGTAAATGTTGCGAATAGTGAAAATGTGGATTTTATCATAATAGGTAGCAGAGGACTCTCGAGTGAAGGCAAGGATGAACGAGATAGACTCAGAATTTTAGGCAGTGTGGCTAGACATGTTTCAGAAATAGCGGTATGTCCAGTAATGATCATAAAATGACCTAGAGAACATGTCTTCCTTTCCTTAATTTAGGAATCTACCCAAATTCTTACAAATAAGTCAATGGATGATGGATAAGGATTGATCGAGAGAGAACAATCGCTTTGACTAACTAAAAAATGCAAAACAAATATGACATTAATGGTCGAGTGGTACGAAGATACTTTTATATTATTAACACCAATTTGTTGACACTGAGCTAAGTTACTCTGTAAGAATAACAAACGCATATCATATGTATCTGGACGAAGCCAAAGGTTACTAAAATAATATTACATCGATAAATTAGTATTGACTTGAAGATAAATGATATTCAGAATTCAAATCACAGATATTTAATAGATTTTTGTTTGTAACAAAGAGAAATAGATATATCATCTCTTGTCTTATGTGAGTTAAATTGGTAGAGTCTAATTCAACTCGGAAAAAAATTAAAGCAGAAGAAAAAGTTGCCGCAAACTCTCTTAGAACTTTAGTTTATTCTATTGTCATGAGTGTTGAGGATAAAGTCGTATTGGAAGATATGATAAACAAACTTTCTCAAGAGGCAGATACTATGTTGGATATCATAAATGATATACCAAAAACACACCAGAGAGAACTACTACTTGGATATAAAATGCTGCTACAGAGTGGCATCAATGCTGTGGATCGTAGACTTACAAACTTATGAGATAAGAATACAATTATTAATTCACATAATCCTTCATTTTTTTAGATTCTTGAGCTATTATATTTTAATGCTGATATCGACTACTTGTTTAATAAGAATATCAATAAGTTTGTTTGCAGTGCATTGCAATGCAAACGGTTTGGATAAATGATACTGCCTTTAAGAATAATTAATGATATTGCATACCAAAGAAAACCTAAAACTCGAAGTTAGCGAAATAATGGACAAAAATCTTGTAATCCTAGATGAATCTGCAAGCATTTATGAAGCTGCAAAAGTAATGCAAACTAAAGGAATTTCAAGCGTCTTGGTTAAGGACTCCCATTCCGGTACAATCAACGGGATTGTAACTGAGAGAGATATTTTATATCGAGTAGTAGCTGAATGCAAAGGGATATTTAAGGTCAAACTTCATAAGATTATGAGCTCGCCACTGGTAACAGTTGAAAAAGACACGCCATCTATCGAAGCGATTATGATAATGCGGAAAAAAGGGATAAGACGTCTTCTAGTCATTGATAATGGGGATATTGTAGGTATAGTAACATTAATGTCGCTCGTTGGAAACATGCCTGTTAGAAACATAGATTTGGCAGAGCTAGATATGCACGCCACCCAACCCGATCTAACAGTAAGATGTCCATATTGCCAATCTAAGTTCGATGATAAAACAGAGTTATCATCGCATATAGACAGGATTCATCTCGGAAGTGGACTGTTAGAAGGGAATCTGAGAAACTGGGAGTAGGGAAAGAAATAATCAATATATGACAAAAAAACAAACCTATTATACAAGGATATTCTACTATAGTAAAATAAGCCTTATTTTGTAACTCTAGTTTAACAAAAATTAGTCTAGTAGGTTCATAAATTCGGGCTCAAATTGTCAAATTTGTATTGAGTGAATTTTTCGTAAATTTGGTTAAGTCTTGCAGGAAAGTTGTCACCGTAAAATTCTGTAAACAAACGAGCGCTTTTGTTAATGACCTTGAATACATCCTTCTGCGTTAATATTCCAACCATATTGTGATGACCATTGACTACCACAAGCCTTCTAATATTCTTGTCGTTCATAATCTTAATCGCGTCATTTATGGATGAGGAAAGTTCTATTGTTATTAGAGGTTTACTCATCAGCGTGCGCAACGGTGTCTGAAGTATTGCCGGAGTACCTGTACTTAAAAAGCGTACAACATCTCGCTCTGTAATTATACCAAGAGGACTTCTGTTTCCAGTAAGTTTAATAATTATCACACATCCTAAATTGTTCTCTTACATAATTCTACATGCACTCATAATATTTTGATCTTCAGTGGCTGTTACTACATTTGGATTCATTACGCTTGAAACCGATATCGTATCTAGGCTCATTTAGGAAAGGTAAACCAGTCGTGATATTTGTTGAATATGACTTCAGTGCAATGCTGAGTATGTGAGTACTATTTTTATCGTATTACTAAGACTGGACAATGCGCATATGTAACAACTCCTGATGCAACACTACCTAATAATATTCTCTTAAATCCAGTAACGCCTCTTGTTCCAATAATTATAAGATCTGTGTTTTCTTTTTCAGCATATTCAAGTATCGTAGAGACAATAGATACTGGAGTAGTAACGACATCTGTTTTTATTTTCTTAATTTCAAGTCCCTCTTTTTTCATCTTGTCAATGATCTGGTTAAACCATTTCTTTGCTTCATTTTTATATTTCTTGAAGTATGTCGGTGGAACGGCACCAAAAATACCAGATGAATCTCCATACCGTATTTTAGATGGAACCACTGATAACAGAATGAGATTGGATCTATTTTTTATTGATATGTCGATTGCATACTGGGCAGCCTTAAGTGAGTATTCAGACCCATCTACAGGAACTAAGATCTTTGAGAAAAGGTTCTTCATGCAAATTAAGAGATTAATGACGAAATTTAAATTCTTTTAGTTCAACACAAAGAATCTCCTATTTTCGTGTTCCTTTGAGATATACAAATTATTGATAGAAGTCATACTAATCGATGAATTCAATGTTTAGGGTCTTGATTCTACTTTTCAATTTGGGTTCATTTGCATCTTCGAACCCGAACGTAAATCTGGCCCTTACTGCATTTTCTTTGCGAAAAATGACAAGAGCGGCCATACTATTTTTATGCATCTTGTCCATTTCTTTTTCAATTTTTATTTCATACTGTACTCCTTCATTGGCCATAATTACGGTTCTAAAAAAGGATTCTATTTCTGATTTACCAGATATATATTTTGATTTGCTAAAAGGTTCATGAATCACAGCATCATCTGAAAAGAGGTTCAAAAGACCATGTAGGTCTCTGGCTCTGATTCTTTTGAAGTACTCTTGGACCAGTAATTCATAGATTTCACATTGTTGGATATCATACTTCAATTTGTCCTCTTTCAATTTTCTTCACTATTTTACATGCATTGTAGTTCTACAAGGTATATATCAACTTTGAATGCAGTGCATTATAAACTGGTGCACCTAAAGTACCGTATAATAACCAAGGGATCATTAGATTGCAGATCGTGACAAATGATCGATTAGTTATATGATAAGTTTAATAATACTGTGAACCGGTAGCAAAATGAGCAGTTATCTGCAATATGTTAAATTTGGCAGAAGATTGAAACATCTAGCATAGAACCTTCATCATAAAACGACTTCTGCCTTAATTGTTTTTGGTGTCGTGCTAATTTCAGCCTTAACTTCTGCCAATTCTGTAAATATCATATACAAGAGTTCCTTTGTAAATAGTGACCAGTTTTCTCCCATCTCATGTTGTATAAGGAAGATATGTCTTCTCCCAACCTCTATTCTGTGATCTGACATTATTCCAGACACTTTCATATACTCTTGCAGTACCGACAATACGGTCCATAAACTACACTTTTTTCTCATGAACAATACAGATTCTTTCATTATACTGAATGCGGTTTCTGCAGCGCTCTTTACTATCTTATTTCTATGAAACTCTAATCCTGATATTCCAGCGTCTGTTGCGAGTTTCATGGTTTGATCTATCAATTCAGACAATAATGTTTTTGGAACTGGTATCATTCCTAACTTGTTTTCGTATCTATCCCACTCAACATATCTTCTAAGAACTTGATTCACCAATACATTTAGAGAGAACTCTGCTTGATCAGCATCTCTTTGTAATTCATCTAACACATTTGTGTCCAGCCTGAATGTTATACTTCTTGATTTCCTAGTTTTTACACTTTCGCTTGAGTCGGACAATTCCAAAATTATTCTCAATTAAAATAAAACAATATCCAATTAATATGCTTTATACATTATTAGCTCTTTTTTTACCTTATGAAGAATTTTATTTTAGGAAAAGTGGCCACATATTTTGAAGTACACATGTTACTACTATACAGTTAAGGCTGTGGAATTAAATGATCCTTATCATGTTTGATCGTAATAATAGATCTCTTCTAGTTAGAGAATAGTTTTGAGCAATTAATTTATCGGAGTAACTAAAAATGAGTTAAAAAAAATTAAGGTATAATTACAGCACGGCCGGTAATATTCCCGCTATGCAATAGGTCAATTGCATCATTTACTTCAGAAAGCGTAAATTTTTGGATTCGATGTTTAACTTTACCTGTTTTGGCCAAATCGACAACTTCACGAAGCTCGTTATAATTTCCCCAAAGAGAACCGTAGATCTGATACTCATTGATGACTGTCTGGAACAAAGGTATTATGATTTTTTTACCAAACAATCCTACCACTACGATTGCACCATTCTTATTTAAAACAGTAACCGCCAGATTAAGAGTGCTTTCCAACCCTACGGTGTCCAGTACTACATCAATGCCGTTTCCCTTTGTTATCCTGTCTATTTCATTCCTAATATCAAGTGGCTTACCTACAGTAACTGTAAAATCTGCACCTATCTCTTTAGCTAACTGCAATTTATTTTCGTCACGATCGAAGGCAACGACATTCGCACCGCAACCTAATATTCTTGCATATTGAGTGGCATAGAAACCCAGTCCTCCTATTCCAACTATTCCTATTGACTTGCCTGGTCCAAGAAGATGCCGTACTTTTTTAATGGCTCGATATGGTGTGAGCCCTGCATCAGTAAGAGGAGCCAGCTCTTCAGGCTTCAATGCAGTTTGTTCATCGACCTTTACCAAAAATCTATAAGACGGCACCAAAAGATATTCCGAAAAGCCCCCGTCATAATCAGAAAGGCCAGGCCACTTGGGCATTATGCACATTTGCTCATCACCTTTTTTACAGTAGACACAGAATCCACAACCCCATCCTCCGAAAACGGCTACCATGTCTCCCTTCTTGATGCTATTTTCAGGAACCGAAAATCCAGTTTCTTCAACCCAGCCTGCTATTTCATGACCAGGAGTCTTGGGCAAGTTAAGTGGCAGGCTTTTCTTCCAGTCTCCGTTAATTAAGTGTAGATCAGAGTGGCATAGTCCAGTAGCTCCGACTTTCACTACAACTTCTTCAGTAGATGAAATAACTGGTTTCTTGATATCATCGATTACAAGAGGAGCACTGTATTCATGAATTCTTGCTGCGGAGATATTGTTTCCGCTTGTACCTTTACTAATTTGTTTTGTCATGATGACGTAAGCAGTACTATTGGATATATTTAGTGTGAGTACACCGCGTTGCATAACATTTCAATTTCAGTGACTGTTTACACGTAACAAACAATCAGTCAATCTTTGCAAGTAAAATTGTTGAAGTCAAAAGCAGAAATAAGATGAGTACTCGCTGACAGTAAAGTATTATGAAATAGATATTCAGTTCACTGTACTGCAGTGCATTCTAACTACTTATTTGATATGATCAGTATTGATTATTATGATATTTGATAATTCCAAGCAAATAGAATCATACTCTTCACCGGAAGCATCTGTTATACCTTATGAAAGTTTGGATGATAGACAAAAAACTATATCTGGAGAATGCTTTCCTGAACATTATATTGTTATATGCGATAGCTGCTATTGGTGCTGTACTTGTTTTAATAACCGGGGACTGATCAGAATTTGCCCGCTATGTTTCAAGGAGACATCAAGAATTCCATTAACAATTGAGGAGAATTGTAAAATTAGTTATGACAATAGCCATGGATTGACCATAAGGTTTGGCCGTAAATTGCCTTTAAGATGATAACGATCACCTTAAAATTGATTCCGCTTTATCTGCATTCTTACTCTGTTTGGATAAGTGGTGTCGATTATTTTTATTCATTACAGAAGACTGTGAGCAGGATATAGGGACACAAAACAGAAGAAAAAATAGAATTTATTGTATTTGATTCCCTAAATCTTCCATACAATCTAATGAAAGAATGTTACTTTGATCCACTTATCAATAATATCCTCCTTATAGTCGATACCTGCCTACAATCTTGATAAAGAGGCTTCTATGCTTTGACCACTTAAGTTGATTAGAAAATATTTCTTTTAAAACTCTTCCTGTAACCATTGAAATAACCGTCACCTCTCACCTGAAGTGTTGACAGGAAAATTTGGTGGAGGTATTTCTGTAATAATATTAGCAATCCACACTCAAAGGCAAAGTCATTACATTGTGTGTGGTTATTTGCGTGCATGCCAATGGATGAAGACACTCTAACATAGGCATTATGATCAAAATGTAAAGTTGTTCATTGCGGATAGCATGCATTGCAATTCAGTGCAACCCTCTTAGTCTTATATAAACTCATGGAAATATTATTCATGATGACTGAATCATGTATTAGAGCAAGCTCAGTTAGAGATAAGAAAATTCTCATTTGGAATTTCATGGAAGAACTATGCGATATGTATGATACAGCATCCAAAAAGCGTTCTCAAACAGTCTTTAAGATACGGGATTTCAAGTCAACCAGACTGCCCATCTTCACACCAGGTGAACCATTCATATTTCAGACGCTTAAAGAATACGAACAAGACAAGGGATTTATAAGAATTCAGGGTGATACTGTTACGGTAACATCAAAAGGCTTGCTTAAGGCTAAAGAAGCCCGACATGATTGGGACTGAATGTCATATGATTTATGATATTTGCGCCACCTGAACCTCCAACAAATCTGATTAATTCGTACGGGATCCCTTAATAAGTAAAAGTTTGTTATATCTGTTTATAACAGCAGAAAAATTGAGTTATTGAATTAAAATAAAATAAAACATATTAAAGGATTACGGCTACCCACATCAATGACAAGTAAATGTCCATCGTGCAAGAGCACGATAGCAGAAACAGGGTGGAGCACAGAAGAAATAGATGTTGACCATCACAGGCGAATAAGGGCCAAGGTAATGTACTGCAACAAGTGTCAAGCAATTCTAGCAGTATTTCAAATGTAGACTTTTTATGCGAAGCGCTAGAGACTTATTCAAATAATCTTACTTTACTGTTCATGACGCAAGCAAGCAACTTTACTTCCTCCTGCAATTAAACCTAAACAGTAATACCCTCAGCCGCTTAGCTAACGATGTTAACAGAATTTGGAAATAATATTGTACATTATCTCTAATTATTGACATATCAATGATGCTCCCAAGACTGATAGTCCTAATTTGTTGTTCTATACTTTTGCATGATTTCTATAACTTCATCGTCACTAACCTGTGAGAAGTCTTCATAAAAAGCTCCAACAGCTTTGAATATCGTTGGCGAATGCAAAACAATGACTTTATCTACGATTTCTCTAAGTTTTTCTATTGTCTCCCTTGGCCCTACAGGTATTGCGATTATCAGACGTCTTAGTTTCTGCCTCTTCAACCACATAATTGCTAGAAACAGGGTCGTACCAGTGGCAACTCCATCATCAACTAGGATCACGACTTTGCCTACTAGATCATACTCCTTACTTCCTCTGAATATCATGATACGACGCTCTATTTCTTTCGTCAATATGGAAATACTATCCGTGATGTATTCATATGGTATGTCTAACGAATTGAGAATAGCTTCATTTGGAATGAAGGTTCCGTCATGCATGACCGCGCCTATAGCCACCTCTGGATTTGACGGATGCCCTATTTTCTTTGCGACTATTATATCGAGATTAACTCCGAGACTGGTAGCTATGACGTCTCCAGTAACGACACCTCCACGTGGTACTGCTAAAACTAACAAGCTACCGCGTGGTCCTTCCTCCTTAAGCCATTCTAATTTTTCTGCAAGCAAAACTGCAGCTTCCGTTCTGTCTTTGAACAACATTCTGATTCTATGCAAATATACCTGCATAAAATAGTTTCATGCAAGATGCTTCCTATGAATAAAGCATCCTAAGAATCTTTGAACAGACGAATAGAGATAACTCATTCAGTTACATCATTTATTAATTCATTTATCGGATTATTTCTTGTATGGACTCCAATGTCTTCAGCTAAATGTAACTAATCTCCATCATAATGTGGCAAAGAGATGGCTCCGTGTGTTTTGAAACGCAACTCAAATTTTAAATACTCAATCGAGTAAAGTTGAATAGGTAATATTAGAATGAGCGTTGAACCAGATGATTGGCTTACTAGATTCTTTAATACTGGAAGTTGGCCATTTAGTCGAAGAGGTGGTACGGGCATCAATTATTTTGGCGAAATGTTAAGAGGATTTGATGAGATGAGACGTGAGATGGAAAGACAATTTGAAGAATCTTTTAAGAATATAGAAATGAAAGCACCAAAAGATCTGTTAAGAGAGTATGAAACACCAGAAGGAGGCAAGGTAAGAGAAGTAGGGCCTATTGTTTATGGTTATTCGATGACGATAGGACCTGATGGCAAACCAAGAGTAAGAGAATTTGGGAATCTTAAATCTCCAATGCTAAGTGGTTTCTTTGGGTCTCCCATGATATCTTCAGAGAGAGAACCTATGTCAGATGTAACCGAGACCGATAAGGAAGTCAAAGTTGTAGTCGAAATTCCAGGTGTATCAAAAGAGAATATCAAAATAAATGCATATGAAAATAAGGTGGAGGTAAAAACCGAGGATACCAAAAGAAAATATCACGAAGTAATAGAAATACCGCTTGATGTCGATATTGAAACTGCCAAATCTAATTACAATAATGGAATTCTTGAGATAACATTCAAAAAGAAAGATGCAGCCAAACCAAAAGGTAAGGAAATAAAAATTGAATAAATAAAAACTAAAATACTAGTAAAAGATCACCTGCATTAATAAATCCATTTTAAGTCCTACAAATTATATCATATGAAGTTTGTTACTAATTCAATATAGGTACCTTACCTTAATTTCTATCTACTATCATCATATAATTATTCTGTTATCTGACAAAAAAACACATGAACAACATGCTTTCTGGAGAGATTAAGCGCAACAGTGCGATTCCTCTTGATGTTACAAGCACTATGAGAAGGGATTTTGTCTTACAAAATGTTATGATATGCATAACTACTTTCATTATAAAGATGTACAAATAATTTAATCCGATCAGATATGGATCTTGTCAATTGTTTTCATGACGATATCCCAAGGAGTTATAATAGATCCTTCCAGCAACAAGCAAGGGGTATTTACATCCATTAGTAACTCGGCAGCTTGACTTACAGTTGTATTTTCTTCCACCTTAATTGCAGGTACTATGTCGATAAGATCAATTTGAACTGCCTGTGCTCCCATATTGTTCGTATGCATTAGTTTTCTACCATTCTGACTAAATAGAAATTCCAGAATTTTTCTATCGTTTGCAACGTAGTAGTCATTGTCAACTCTAACAATCATGTTCCTTATCTTCCTCTCAAACATAATTCTCAAGGCCGCTTTGAGGTTAGTTTTATTTGACAATAAGACTAGTGGAGAAGAAATATCTTTTAATGAAACACAGGGAATGCTTCTTGCTATTATAGGTAAAACATCCCTTATGGAGAGCGAAGCTACAGCCAAACCTAATTTCGTTATTGGCATAAAAGCGAAGCATGTTTGTTTAAAAATATTTATAGCTTTACTCAGTGGGAGATCCATTTCAAGGTAGATACCAGAATTATCCATCATCTGCGCTGCACTTACCTCCAACCAGTCTGGGTATTTCGAATTAATAATAGTAAGCAAGATTTGTTTACTACCAATCCTACCAATCGGTCTTTCACCTTCTACAACAACTAAGCCATCTACATATATCTGTGGCCCTATTGCCAAAAAAGGTGCAATCTGCATTAAGGTGGAATCAGGAAGAACCGACAGGTATGGTCGCTTGAATATCTGCGGAACACAATCTCTTAGAGCGATATCCATTACTTTTGACAACAGATCTTGTTATAATATCAGTTATTTAACAAGTTTATTCGTCACGAAGTAGTAACATGAAGGGAGCCGATCGTATGCCAATTTTGTTTTACTGTAAGATACAATATCGCAAGGTTTGAAAAAACCTTTACATATGTTATAAACGTTGGAATCACTAACACATCAAACCATCCAAGTTGGGGTTACAAAATACTTAGAAAGAAACGAAGTTGCATAGGAAACATATGTATTAGGTCGAATAACCATAAGGTGATCTAAAAGTAAATCCATGAATATTGTAAAGTCGAGTCAACATCCAAGAGTGTTTCACGATATGAACTTAGTGATTGCTTTTCAAATGTAGACAATGTTATCAGACAGTGTTGGGGTGTTGTAGGATAAGAATGAAACATGATTCAATAAAGATAAATTCATTGCACTATTAATACAATTCCCACCATACCTCCGAATAATAGAAGGATTAGACACACTCGTTTGGAACTGTTTTCCAACACCAACTTTGAGACGCTTGCAAATGAACGTAAGATTTTGGCGGATTATACATACGTAATCCTGAAATATGGGGTTGATTTGGATCTTACTTTGTGGTTATCAGAGGGAATAAATTCCAAGGAAGAGGTAATCCGACTCATGCATGATGACAAAACTACTAGCGTTACATCTATAATGACCCCTGCTCCACTCGAAACTTCTAACCGTTCAGATAATGTTGATACTATTATAAGGACTATGACAGTGAAAAATAAAAGTTCGGTAGTTATCTTGAATGAACTTAAACATCCAGAAGGAATTATCACCGAGAGAGATATTGTAAGAAGGTTAGTTTTTGAGTCTAAAGATGCGAAACTTACCCAAGCCTCAGAGATTATGTCTTCTCCTTTGATTTCGCTTAACGACGATGCCTATATTTACGATGCGGCATTGGTCATGACTAAGTATTCAATTAGGCGACTTCCTATAATTAAAGATAATGTATTGTTAGGAATAGTAACTGCAACGGATTTAGCACGTAGATTGTACGAAGAAAATAGGAAAGATCCTAGTTTGCACGCAATTGCCAGAGCTAGCTTAGTTAGGAACAAAAAGTTTCTCATATGGAATTTCATGGAAGAACTATGCGATATGTATGATACAGCATCCAAAAAGCGTTCTCCAACAGTCTTTAAGATACGGGATTTCAAGTCAACCAGACTGCCGATCTTCACACTAGGTAAACCATTCATATTTCAGACACTTAAAGAATACGAACAAGACAAGGGCTTTATAAGAATACGGGGTGATACTGTTACGCCAACATCAAAAGGCTTGCTTAAGGCTAAAGAAGCCCACCATGATTGGGACTGAATCTCATATGATTTATGATATTTGTGCCTCCTGAACCTCCAAACAAATCTATTTAATACGTACGGGATCCTTTAATTAAAAACTGAGTTTGTTGTAACCGATTATAATAACGGAAAAATGGAGTTATTGAAATGAACTGAAATAAAACATACTAATGGATTAATTTTTTGGAATTTATACAATGAGTCGGATCTTATAAAAACCTAAAAAACAGTCTTTTCCTCTTTCACCAGCTTTCAAAAAATTCTCATGTAGCAAAGATTACAACCTTTAGTAACTAATTAATTTCCCAAATTATTGAAAGTTTGATATCCGAAATGTATCTTACTCTTTTATTGATTAATTTATTAAATATTCATACACATGATAAAAACTCTGAGGATCAGATTGAGAAAGGTACTTCCATTTTATTGGATCCAAACTAACCTCTACGAACTTGCTCTTGTCTAATGAGTCGTTATCGTTAGATGATGATGATACAATTAGATTGTAAATAAATTCACCTACCAACACCTGATTCGGCTTGGCCATCGATGCTATCTTAGAGGCCAGGCTTATACTAGAACCGGTTATATCTATATGAGCTTTCTCCAAGCTCTTTCCGTAAAGTACTACTAAAGCAGATCCGTAAGCTAATCCAGTTCTTACCGTAATTTCAGGTAATTTATTTTCCTTGAATATGGGATTGATGGCGTTTTTTATAATTTCCAAGACTACTCTGGAACAGGTCAACGCATTCTTACAGGCTTTTATCTGATCATGTTCTGCTGGAAAAATTACAATAACAGCGTCGTCCTCATATTTGAATACATAGCCGCCATATCCAAATACAGCAATACTTACCTCTTGTGCAAAAGTTTGTAATATTAAAGCGAATTTAAATTCTGGTAAGGAGAGGCTCATTTGCGTTGAACTGTTAATGTCTATAATCAATATAGCAAGATTTGTTTTAGTGTTTACGTGTCTCCTTAGGAATTTTTTAGATTCTTCGGTTGACATATTAAGCTGGATACCCCCCTTTAGAGTTTTAGATATTCTTGCACGAATTTGTTCCAACAGTGCAGAGTTAGGAAAAACCATAATAATCCTATATATAAGACCTTAAACAACTTTTGGTTAAATTATCAAAACTCCATTAGATTTTTGATTGCGAGCACAATTAACAACTATCTCTAGTGAGATATAATTTCATTATCATTGTCATTTATAGAACTATACCATAACATAGTATAAGAAGCTATATAGGCAAAATTGTTACTGTGACTATATTACAAATATCATAAGTCTTTTTTGGTCCTTAACCTTCGAATTAATCAAATATAATATTCTAATATCATTTCAATACTATTTTTATCCTCCTCGTCTCTTGGATATTCTCCAACCTTTGCAAAGTCAAGTGGAGTAATCATGCCAATGGGTTTGTTTGCGTCATCAGATTTCTCGTCGATTACAAGTAGATGCCTTACATTATTTTTTAACATTAAATCAGCTGCGACTGATGCCGATAATCTATAGTCAATAGTAATTAGAGGAGAAGACATTACTTCTCTGTTTTTAACTTCGCTAGTCCTAACGTCATTAATACAATGCCTTCTAACTATGTCACGCTCAGTAACTATACCGGTTGGTCTCTCACTAGAGTCAATAACAAGCAACGAACTTATATTCTTGTCTTTCATTTTGATTGCTGTTTCTTGAATGGAGTCTGATTCTTGGATTGATTCTATTCTTTTTCTCATAAAGTCACTGACAGTTATTGTCATCGTAGAAGTATACGTATTCTAACCTTTAAGTAATTCTTTCTATCGCAAGGCCAATCCTTTCTCCAAGACTCTTATAATACCTTGGTCTTCTAGTCAATCAGAAACATTGATTAACTCTGGCATTTCGCACATAGTAGCATTGAACAATGGATTCCACCTTGCTTTCCTAGGAGCTGCCATAATATCATTTGCGGCAACAGCTCTTATTTTGTTCTCAATCAAGAAGAAGAATCAGAAGGAGATTTTAAATTGACACAAATGGTAAAAATTTTAGTTCCACATGACGGTACTGAGATGTCTGATAAGGCATTTGGAAAGGCAATAGAATTGGCAAAGGCGTTTGCTGCCAAATTGATATTACTTCATGTTATCGAAGAAATTCCTGTTCCGTCAAGTCTTATTCTGGGAAATGACAGGGCTTTAATAAATAGGGCAAGAAGAAGTGTTAGGAGAGAGCTAGAAAAAGGATGGGACAAATTAGTGGAAATTAAGACCCATGAGATCGAAGGTCATAATCTGTTGTTGAGTGGTGAGTGCCGATATGGATCCGCCGCTGATCAGATCTTGCGATCCGCAAAAGATAACAAGATTGATACCATTGTAATGGGAAGTCGAAGATTAAAAGGAGTTTCCAAGCTAAAGGCTCTCGGTAGTGTTACCAGAAAGGTGTCAGAGCTTGCTGACTGTCCTGTACTAATAGTTCACTAACCTAGTTTGCTGCTGTCGCATTAGATACATTTGAACACTCGTGACAGACTTTCGCAGATAGTTTACAGTGATCCATAAACTGGTCATGTGAATTTAGTTCGCTTAATTTAAAGAAAAACTTATAGCTTAGTAGTCTTCTCTATTAGCTAGAATCTCATTTTAGAACCGATAGCGTCGTGGGTACCGACAGGCCCGAAGTATTTAAGCTTTACTATCTAATTAATTGTTCTTAATTTTAGTAAAAGTATATAGCCATGAAGTTGCGTTTTGTTATCTTTTTTGTACGAGTAATCAATAAGTCGAATCCTTCGTTGTGTCTACAGGGATACTCTAGGCTTATTGTTAACGCACAGCATTGCACTGCGTACCAGCTGCTTATATGGATCAAATCGGGCAATTAACTGAATAAAGCTTTGAAAAGAAATAAACTTTGCAGTGACGGTAATATGAAAAATATAAGCCTTATACTAAATTTGTTGATGAGAAGTGACTGCATATTTCCTGAGTGGGAGATTGATTCAAGATATTAAAGTTACTACTAGACGAGTGGCAGATCAGGCCAATTTTACCATTTGTAATATGTGCTTTTGGTGTGCAACTGTTCTCTATCGTAACAAAGAAATCAGAAGATGTCCTATGTGTCATACTGAGGCAATGAAAATTATTCCTATCACTGATGAAGAATCATTCACGATAAAGTATAATCCAACGTTCGATATGACGCTAGAATTCACGATAGATGTTCAATGGGAAAATGCACATGAATATTGATGAGTCTGAGGTACCATCGGTCATTGTTGCTAAGACTTGTGGATGTAAAAACAATAGGCGAGTAACATATTTGTTCGTTGAAGGGTATCACAGTCTTTGCCATAACAAGAAGGATATCATTATAGCGGAAATAGAGGCTTGTGAAAAGTTACTAAAATACAGTAGGAGTAGTGATGAAAAAGAGTTGGTACAGCGTGAGATTGACGAACTCAAGACTATGCTTGATCTTATTCAGTAAGAGTAAAATTCAGATTTGGCAAATACAACGCAAACGGATGGTCAAAAGGAAGGCATACCGCGAGGGATGGTTAGATTCCACAATGTTCTGGCAAGGACAACTCGATAAGATATTCGAGAAATGGGAAACAAAACTTCAATAATAAAATAACTTTCAATTTTTTTTATCTTTGCTGTTTATGAATTGATATATACGTAATCCATTATAAAAAACCCTAAAATACCACGGACAGAACCCTACTACATGAAAGGAACTAATCCCGAAGACACCTATAATATTCTGAGGACTTGTTACGATGATATAGAAATATTCTAAATAATGGAAAGCTTTAAAGCTGTTATATTGAATAGATTGGAGGATCACTTTTTAGCAACTATCGACAAAAATAAGATAGGAAATCAATAATGGATAAAGTAGTGAGAAAGAAAACATTTTCCAAAATTCTTGTAGCCATAAATGAATCCAGTAAATCGGCAGATAAAGCAGTGTATTACGCAACTAGAATTGCCAAAGATTATAACGCAATACTAGTAGTCCTTTACGTCGTCCGAACACAAACCAATTTAGGCACTGTAACCCTTCCGGCCCACCATATTTTGAGATTGAATTTCTGTCGATCGTTTTGTCTTCATTTTGATAGTTGGTAGTGTCTTTCATAATTTAGAGATCCAAGAAGTAAATTAAATAAGAGACAATTGAAAATTACTAATGATGAGCATATTGTTTCTATTGATGGTCATCTGTATCTTGATGTTGTCTGGATTAATCTATTCCAATACAACAGTCAATGCACTGCAAGTAGACCGATACTGGAGCGTGCTTGAAGGAGATCAGCTAATACCACCTACTATTACATATGCTCATGGCTTCATTGGTCTGAAGTTCAGAGAGGATTTCAAGCAACTTGTATACAATGTTAATGTGAACAATATCGACAACATAACTAGTATTTATATTTACAGTCGTGGTGACAATACTAAAAATGCAACTATGCTATTAGATTTGTTGGAAGAAGCAAAGGAAGTCAAAGTCAAAGACAAATTCAAGGAGGCTAGCATGATGTTAGCAAAAAAATATGAAGTGGAAGGAACAGTTGCTGTTGGTGGTTTAACCTCTGATGATCTCCAGGGAGAATTAAAAGGCAAATCTCTGGAGGATCTTCACAAATTGATGCTGAATGGAGGAATATTTGTGATTGTTGTGACAAAGGAGTTTCCGCGTGGTGAGATTGGGGGAGGCGAATTCGTGGCGATTGATAGATTTTTTCCGGATATTTCAGATTTCGACTGGAACTGAACAAATATAATACTAAGAAATTAACGCCAGACGCGATAAAGAAGTATATCAACTAGATTTTGAAGTATGTTTCGATTGTTGGATGAATCAAACTACTCCTAAAATTTACTAAAGTTACCTTCAAATTCGAAATTCTAACTAATGTTCCAATTAAATATTCAGTCATATCCCGACGGGCATAATAACAATAATGTGCAGAACCTTTCTAAAAATAGAATCAAAAATGGTTCAAAAACCACTGGTGTACATTCTGTAACAACATAGAATTTCAGTATTTGGATCTATCTGAATCCTCTTTTAGGGACAATTTTGTCGTTAATCCCTCCGGGCCCGAGAAATTTACATAAATCGTCTACCTTTTAACATATTTATAAATAAAATATTTCTTATGGAGACGGATTTGCAATTCTTATATACCCCTTTCTACAAAAATATCCAATGAAAAGTGCATGGGTAAATTTAGCCCTTATTACAGCAGTAGTCCCTGCTACAATATTAAGTATTAGCATTATGACAATTCTTTTACTACAACCAGCATATGGTGCTGTCGGTGTCGGCGGTGCCGGTGTTGATAGGCAATATTCAGGTCCAAGAGCTTCGATGGCGGTATCTGAGAATAATATCTATCTTACATGGTGGGATAACAAAACTGGGAACAATGAAGTATTCTTTGCAGGAAGTAATGATAGTGGCAAGACGTTTGATGAACCAATTAACTTAAGCAATGCTGAAGGAGCTTCTGCTGATAGTAATATCGCCGTTGCTCAAGAAAACAACGTATACGTTGCTTGGTGGGATAACAAGACTGGAAGTTGGGAAGTATTCTCAAGAGCAAGTACAGACAGTGGAAAGACATTTGGTGAAGCAGTTATGCTAAAAAGTATTGGTACATCACCTGTAAATACACTAAAGGCGCCTCCTCCTACTACAATTTCAGTAGATACGCTCGTAGCTGCATCTGGTAATAGCAATGAATATGTTATCTGGTGGGATAACACAACTGGAAACTGGGAGGTAGTATTTGCCAAAAGTACAGATGGCGGTAAAACGTTTGGTGAACCAACGAATATAAGCAATTCTCCTGACGCACGTTCAATAGGTGCACGAATAGCAGCTCAAGGAAATAATGTATACATATCATGGATTGACATTGATGAAAATACTCGACAAAAACAAGTCTTATTTAGTTCAAGCAATGATAATGGAAAAACATTTGGCAATCCAGTTATTGTAAGTGGTAAGACTAATTCCTCTGGGACTGGATGATAGGAACATCTAAATAAAATTCAACATCACTCTACCGTTACTGCATAACAATCTTTTTTCTTTATTTCTACTACTAAATAACATATAATTCCAAAATACATTATATACACTCCGTGCGATCATGCTAGAAGAGTCCTGCAATTAATATCATCATTTTGAGTAGAACGTTTTGAGATCCCCTCTGGCATAGGGAAAGAATTGACTTTAAAAGAAGGCAGAATTGAAACTATAAACATGCTAATAAACCAGATACTTTTCGAACAAAAATCTTATTCAAAAAATATTTGAATCCAAATAAGAATAGATCCTTTTATACTTGTCTTTAGTTGTATAAATTATGAGTACAGTTAGTATGCAATCAGTTATCGCACTAGGATTTTTGACAGCAGCTGTCATGATATTGCCATCAGTCTTATACCCTGTGTTTGCTGTATCAGAGAAGATAAATGTGGATCTTATTGTAGACACTACTACATTAAAATTTACAGATCTAAATAATAATCAACAGCCTGACCCAGGTGAATTTGGTGTTGTAACAGGCAAGTTGTACACAAAAGGAACACAAGACGAAATTGGGCTGTATAGATGCAGTTTTTCTTGGGGCGGTTGGGCTAATTCGACTGAAGGAATACCTGTTACACCCGGTTTACAAATCTTTGATATGAAGGGTAATGGAACAATAGTCGTAGTGGGAGATGAGCCACCTACTGGTGCAATTGGCAAACAGGTTGTTGGGGCAATTGCAGGCGGAACAGGAGAGCTCAAAGGAGTAAGTGGAACAGCCACACTGACAGCAAAACCCATGGAAGGAACCAACTGGCCTATTGAAGTTGTTCTAGATGTTGAGCGTCCCACATGAGCCACTTGTGTGACACTGAACAAATCTGTAATTATACTCATGTCGTGTAGCAGTGCAAATTACTAATAGCGATATGCAGAAAATTCGTGCGTCAAGGCATCTGTCTAGGGACTCAATTTAATTGAGCCCTTGATAATATTTTCATTGAATGGTCCTTCTGAACCATCAGGCATATTTCCTTGAATACCATCACCGTTTACATCTGTAGTAAGTATGAGTGTACCATTAGCAGTACCACCGTATCCTTGTGTTACTGTGGCTTCGAAAGTACCTTTACCGGCTCCAAACCCTGTAACTGTTGTTGGCCCCGTCAGGGTTGCTGAAGTTTCATTAGCAGCTATTGTAAGATCTGTTACTTTACCATTTACATACATAGTATTCCCGTCAGGCATCACTGCAAAACATTCAAAATTACCAGATACAGTCCCATTTTCATGCTTTATAGCTTCGAAGCTAAAGAGTGTAGGAATATCACCAGGTAGGACAGATTGACCCCAGCCTGAAGCATTTTGCTGTTGCTGGCCAGCATAGATATGTGGAATTTGTAAGGGCATAATTGCCAGTATTACTAAACTTGATCCTACCATCATTGTAATCTCTGTCACCGGTATTTTCATTGCACTCATTCATTAGTCCATTCAAATAAACTTATCTATATACATCAAGATTTTATTTTTAATCGATGTGTATGCATTATGATTAACTTACGTCACCTTTAACTGCTCATGTTTTACCTTTTAATTGCAAGTAAATATGTCGTGTTCCCAAACAGATATCTAAGAATCATATATGAATTTGTGAGGAGACTTGTGCATGTCATCAATCACCTTTTCCACTATCTTGCTACCTTGGTTCATACCCTTAACGATATCCTGCTTAAAGTGGATGCCTGCCCACAATCTTGACAAGCCCGCTTCTGTAGCCTGCTTACTAAAATAATCTCCTTCGTTAGGAAAAATCTCGCCTAAAATTCTTCCTGCAATAGTTGAAATTACCGAGTGACCCGATGTATAGCCGGGAAAATTAGGAGTAGGTTTTTCCGCCGTAATATTTGCAATTCGTTGAAAAGGTCTGGCGGTCCAGTAATCATATTTGGTATACCAACAGGATACGAATCCATCGTACATTCCTACGTTGAGATATACGCTAGCATAGGAAGCATCAAAAAAACTCATGTTGTATTTTTCAATTTGCTCATTTAATATAGTATTCCATATGACAGGAGGAGGTTTATCACCCCAATAATGTACAGCAGCAATTTGTTCGGGAGTTCTCTGTTTCCAAGCTTCATAGGTTTGTTTTAAATCCAGCAAGTCAGCCTCTGAATCACATGTTTCAGGCTTTTGTGGCTGAATCTCAGATCCGGACTTGAGTATAATTGTTTTCCAAAATCCAGCAGTGGGATTAAGAGGTTTGGTTCCATTCCAAATGCAACTCTCTACTTTAGGAATTGTTTGATTCCATACCAAATCGGAATTATCTTTTTCAGCGTAGTCACTTACGGCTTTGGCAACTTCGTCTCCTAATATCGAACCTTTTTCTCTCATTAAGTTATCATGATCTTGGAATTTATTGATTTGTGTATACTTTAAATTGGTAATTCTATCCGCATCATTTGGAAATAAATAAATCAATATATTAGATGCCGCTTCTGCTATAGACGAAACAATAAAATGATTTTTCACGTGTGATGTTATCTTCTTTATTTCCAGCCGCCAACAAAGAATCGTATATAGAGATATGAACTAAAGTATATACCCTTGAAAATTCTGGTGGTGATAATTTTTCTTTCATCCCAAGTTCGGCAATAAAATTATTCCAAACTGTAATGGCACTTGCGTCTATATGTTGATTACCTATGCTATACGTGGTTGTTGCAAAAGATGGAGCAGTAATACCACTGCTTGTCATTATACCTATCACGGTAAGGAGGCAAATAATAAAAGACTTGGTGGTATTTGATCTGAAAGAAAAAAAAATTTTGACCATAGCTATTACATTTTTAACCAATTTTGCAGAACAGATATTAGAAATAATGCATATATTTAACTGTGACCTAAATCAATGATAAATTAAATGACTAGCATTTGAAAAGTTTTTGAACTGCTTTTAAAGGTCAAAAATGGTTCACAAACCTCCGCGTCTATACCAACGATATATCATTTCCTTGTTACTGAACTGTATTTTCTAATTGCTTCTGTATGTCGTGTCAAAAATGATTCACAGACCACTGGCCTCATAATATTTAAATTTAAATTTTTCTCTTAAGCTTTACTAAATGAGAGTAACTATAATTGATGGGGTATTAAATTATCATTTCCTGTCCATGCAATATCAAAATATGATAATGATTCCTCAAAAGCTGATAAATTCTAATATATTGACGTTATATTGGCCAATCTCTATAGCTATATAATCTGCATCTATCTTGGTCCATAAAATATTATAGCTGCTCCTAGAACTGCCACCATAGCTCCTATTATCTCATATCTATCTGGCTTCTTTTTGTCTATCATCATACCCCATAAAATTGAAGAAATAATAAAGAATCCACCATAAGCAGCATAGACTCTCCCAAAGTTTGATGGTTGTAGTGTTGGGATTATGCCATAAGTAAATAATATGATCCCACCAACAATACCAAAGATTAATCTCTTTTTCTGTCTTATCCATAACCACACTAAATATCCTCCACCGATTTCAGCAAGTGCTGCCAGAAGAAATAGTCCTAATGAAGATATAGTAATCGCAGTAGTACTCATTCTCCTTCTCTCCGTATCATCTCATTTTTTCTTGGCATGTAGAAGATTATGACAACTCCAAGAATTGATATACATGCACCAACGATGTCAAAGATATCTGGTCTTATCCCTTGGAAAATCCAACCCCATAACAAGGCCATTACAATGAAGATTCCACCATAAGCAGAGTAGATTCTATGGAAGTGGGATGGTTGAAAAGTAGGAACTACTCCATACGCAAAGAGAACAAAACCACCTAGGACACCAAGCATCCAGCTCATACCATCTCTAAGCCAGAGCCATACCAGATAACCACCACCTATCTCACATAACCCAGCTGTCAGAAAGAATATCAGTGAAACTACTATCTTATTCCAGCGTATTTTATTTTTATTAACCAAGAGTCATTCCTTGATAGTGTATGTCTTTGTAATTAGAACATATGATGAGCCAGCAATTATTCCACCCTGGAGTGTTCCCACAATAAGGTCCAACATTCCGACAGGTTCTATACCTAAACTGGAAATGCCAACCGTTCTGGAAGCAACATAAATTCCTAATAATACCAAAGAACCCACTATTGCTATCATGTAAGGAATCTTACTGTTCCACTTATCTAGTATCATCCACAATCCTATTACAGCATATCCAACTCCCGCACTTACTGAGAGTGGAAATTCCAACTTCTTCCTTTGAGTTTCAGAAGCTGATTCTTGATGTAAAGCCTGTTCTGTTCCTTTGCTTTCGATGTGTTCAGATTCGTTTGTGCTCTGTTCTCTCTGGCTTTCTTGCAAAAGTTCCTCCGAAGTTTCATTAGATTCATTGTGTATTTCACTCAGTGATTCCTCTTGACTCTCATTGTGGATAGATTCTTTGTTTTCGCTACCTTGTCCTTCAACTAATTGCAGACCGTGAGTTTCACTGCTTTCAATATTCTCACCAAAGATTGCAACTAAAAAGTATAGAGCAGATGTAGAAAACATCAAAAATGTTATAAAATAAACTAACAATGATTTCAATTAAACAGCATTAGTAGGTTTTGTTCATAAACTTTATTCTTGTTTAAGGTTAAGCCTTAATGGGTGCAAAAATTATGTCAAATTTGATTCACAAACCACTCGCTATTCCCAGAATAACTATAGTGGAATTTCTAATTAGATTCGTCACTTATTCCTGAATCACATCTATAAAAGCAAATTGTTATCTAATACGATACAATATGCAATTATATTAATATCCTGACAACATCATTATAGTGTTGCTTTTTAGATTATGGTCTATGCTGTTTATTATTAGCATGGCTTCTCTAATACTTTACTCTGTTCCAAACAGTAGCTTCAATTACAATGACACGTCCGCTCAGAAGTCAAATGAGCAAATTAAAAACCTATCTTTACATCACCTCATAAAAAATGGTTCTCCTTTTCAAGGAAATGTGTCTGCTCCTATAACGATAATTGATTTTAGTGATTTCCAATGCTATTTGTGTAATAGATATGTAAAAAATACTGAGCCATTAATAAATCAGTCATATATTCAGACAGGAAAAGTAGCATTGGTTTTTAAACATGTTCCTAACAGAGGACTCGACTCTATGGATGCAGCTCTTGCAGCCCAATGTACTAATGAGCAGGGAAAATTCTGGCAGTTTCATAATCTGCTTTATAGTAACCAAAAACTTATTGATTCGGGATGGGTGAGCAAAGAAAATTTGAAGAATTTTGCTTTACAAATTCCAGGACTTGATAGCCAACAGTTTGACTCCTGCTTTGATAGCGAAAAGTACAAAAGCTTTGTTCAAAAAGACACTGACTTGGCTTTATCTTTTGGATTTATGGAGACACCTTCATTCATAATTGAAAATAGCAATGGTTCAAACCCAGAAATGCTGGCAGGAGCTCATCCATTTGAGTCATTTAAGGCAGTAATTGATAAGAAAATCTCTGGAGGCTAATACCATCAATGAATGAAGAGAAAAAGACACCCATTGCATCGTCATCTAAGGGTCAAAGCCCATTCATTCTCTCGTTCAAAATTGTTTTTTCAACCCTACTATATATCCTATTTGCAGCAACAGTTACTGCTATTTTTTGGATTGTTTCTAGTATTTTTGACCAGTTGATTTTCTTTTATCCGACAGTGGTATTTTATCTTCCTGATGACGCAGTGGTGGGTTTTATTCTTGTAAACATTACGTCTATACTCTTAGGTATAGTTGTAAGTATGAATATTTACGTATTTAGGCACTCAAAAATGAAGTTAAATAGTCTTTCATTCTTCTCTGGGTCATCACTAAGTGTGCTTTCAAGTACATGTGTTAGTTGTTCATCGTTAGGATTTTTCCTAGTTTCTACACTGGGAGCAGCAGGAGTAACTGCTTCTGCTTTCGTTTCCAATTATCAGACCCCGTTACGGTTACTGTCAATAGCGCTTCTGATATGGGCATACTATTCGATAAGTAAAAAATTAACAAAGAGTTGTATGATAAATTATCCAAACGATTCGAAGTAATCTCTTACGCCACAGACTTTCCCCATCGAATGGTTCCAATTATTTTAAAAATTCGATAAATTGAGATGAAAGATGAAATATGACTTATGACCATAGCTACTTATCATTCGTCATGGTTTATCTCCACATGAGTACACATTGTATGAATATCAGTTATGTCACGTATTTATTTATCCATCAAAACGTTTATGAGAAATTAACTTAGATTTTCAACTTTCGTGAATGGTTTTCCAGCAACAGCATTCTTCGAGAATACAGTTATGACATTTTAATGGACAGACACTAGATTCACATTCTTCCGGTTTGCAATTACAATCTGAACATTTCATCTACCTGATATTGTACTTCGGTTATTTCATATGTTTGTTACCACGACCCCTGCTTCTTGACAAATGTGTAATTATTGGTAGATTCCAATATTAGGTCAAATTTGATTCACAAACCTCCAAAAACAATAAATATATTAAAGAAAATACTGGGCAAGATAGTTCTTTCCATGTTAACTGTAATTATCTGTTGATGTTGAAGATATAGCAATAATGCAATTATTCCACCGGCAACAAACATTAGTATCTTGATTATTTTCTTTATCTTCAATAATACGTCGCTTGTGACAACGGCACAACTGTCACAGGTTGGAAGCAAATCCACCTAAAGCCATTCCCATAATATTCCCAAAAAAGTTATTTACTAAATTTCCATGGATTAATGATAATACTATTTCTGGTCCCTGTCCTTGTTGTTGCCCTACAACAGTAAAAGGATATGATCCCGATAGCTCGTATGTTCCAGGTTTATCAATAGTAAAATCAAAAAGTCCTATACCTGATCGGTTTCCTATGGTATAGGTCATGCTCATCCACGTGCTAGAAAGTGGAGCCTCAGCGCCAGTCTCTTTAGATATTAGGTTGAATTGAACCTGGTATGACTTCTCCTGTAGAAAATACTCTATTTGCTACCACAGATTCATATCATAGAATATAGTATATTTTCCAGTTTCTGAAAGCATGATATCGCTTGTACCTGGTACAATCACTTGTATTGAGGGCATCTGTGTTAAAGAACTAATATTTGAAAAGATGGAGGAGAATTTGGTTTTACCGGATTTCTTTAAATATCAAATAAAGGCTCTATAAATGGTAATTGCAATGCAATAGACCAATAATAATAACTGATGCATTAGTAATAGCAATGATCGCTCTAATATTTCTATATTCAACTATAGCAGCAGCTCCTTCTTCTATAATTAATTCAATATCTACTACTGCTTATGCAAGTACAATAGCAGTACCCTCAGAACAACAAGGCTCACTAAATCTAAGTAATAATGAAGGAGACTCGATTAGTCCGGTTATGGCTGCATCAGGCAATAATAATGTATACGTAGCGTGGGTTGACGACACTCGGGGCTATAAGGCTGTATTTCTGGCTAAGAGTTTAGATGGCGGAATCGCTTTTGGGAATGCTACTCTTTTAAGCAATAGTAATAATAGTCGGAACTCATCTTTCCCAGAGGAACCACAGATAGCTGCGTCAGGCAATAATGTGTATATAGCATGGTATGATAACATAACTGGAAACTATGAACCGTTTCTAGTCGTAAGTACAGATAATGGTACTAGCTTCAGTAATCCGATCAGCCTTAAAGAAAAGGTAGGTGTCCAAAATAAGGATGCATCAGATGAATATGGTCTTTTAGCTAGTTTTTCGCAGATAGCTGCTTCAGGAAATAATCTGTATGTAATTTGGTATGATAATATTACGGGCAGTGTTGAGACTTTTTTAACAAAAAGTACAGATAACGGGATTAGTTTTAGCGATCCAATCAATCTAAGCCAAAAGGCAAAGGTTGGAACCACGAAGAATATTGCTGTATCAGGAAATAATGTTTACGTGCTATGGGCTGTAAGAGAGGATGAAGATAATAATACTTCTACCGCTGCTTCTCCTTTGACTACTAATACCCAATTTCTATTAGTAAAAAGTACAGAGGGCGGAACTACCTTTAGCCAACCTGTCATCGTAACTAATGAAGGTGGATTTTTGGGTGGTGGGTTAGCTGCTTCAGGAAATAATAATAATGTATATGTGGCCTGGAAAGACGATACTCTATCAGAGACTACAGCTGAAGGATTTATGCGAGTGTTATCTAATAAAATATCGTTAGCAAAGAGCACAGATGGCGGAACTACCTTTAGCAAACCTGTCAATATAATTGAGAGTAAATCTTCTATTGGTAGTGATTTTAACATAGCAGCAAATGCAAACAATGTATATGCAGTGTGGTCAATGGATGTTGGTGCGGGTGAGTTCATTCCGGAATTAGGACGTCTTCCAGGAGAACACATATTTGCAGCAAAAAGTACAGATGGCGGAACTACCTTTAACAAGCCACCAATAGATGTAGGCAATGGACGTTTTCCAGAGGTATCTGTATCAGATGATAATAATAACTTGTATGTGACCTGGCTTTACAACATTGGAAATGCTGAAATATTCTTCACAAAAATTACAGGCAACCTATCATCACAATTAACGGATACTGCTAGCCTTGGAACAACAGAAACAAATGCAACAGACGCTGCTTCGACCTTGGCAGTAGAAGAACCGAAAGAAGAAGGAGCTTTTCTTACCTATGAAAATCCAAATTATGGAATAAAAATACAATATCCATCTAGTTGGGTAAAGATAGAAGAACAGGAAGGAGGAGGAGAACTTGGCAGTACAGCAACTACTCCCGTTCTCGTTAGTTTTTTTTCTCCTGCTAAAAGTCCCACCGATGAACATCCAGAATCTGTTAACATCGTAGTAGAAGTCTTGCCTTCTCAAACATTCACCTTAGATGAGTATACTCAGTCAGGTATTAACGAACTGAGAACATCTCTACAAGATGTCAACATTATAGAATCAACTGATAATACCACTTTAGCAGGAAATCCCGCTCATAAAATAATCTATACTTTTACATTCATAGATAAAGATAATCCTTCCAATCAACTTTCAATAAAGAATATGCAAATATGGACCGTAAAGAATGGTAAAGCGTATGTGTTTAGCTATGGAGGAGTTGTAAGCGAATTCTCTGAATCGCTGGCAGATGCACAAAAGATGATCGATTCATCTGAAATTTCTAGCTTGCTACCGACAATTACTGGGAGAGGTAGTATTGGATAATATATTGTACTTATAAGTAATGGTAGTATTATCTTTGCTTAAGTGAAATAAAAATACTCTGTTTATGGGAATGATCATACACATTAGCACAGTACATAGTCAAGGTGGGATTCTTTTGTTGAAGGAATAATAATATCATCTGCATAAGATAAGCAAAGAGCATCTCTAACTAAATCTGTAAATATTAATAAATTGGAAGGTATTTCCTTATCCTGAGAATAGCCCCATATTACAGTATGTGTCGTGTTGCCATTCATAGTAGTAGCAGTCAATGTCTCGATGGCACTGTCTGGAATAAATGGAGGTCCATTTCCATGAGCTGTAAAAAAACCATTTTCATCAAATACATATTTCAAATTCTTGGCTGCGATATAAGGAGTAGTAACGTATAACTTATCATCAAGTGCTTCTCCTCCTGCACTAGTAACTGTTAATTCATTAGTACTTGAATCATATGAAATTATGTAGTGTATACCACTCATTGCATGCGAATATGTATAATTGAAAGCAAATGTTTGTTCTTGTTCTTTTTCTTCCTGTGCTTGTGCTAAATGCGCCAAAGTGGGATTAACACTACTAGATAATAGGGAAAAGAACTCAGAAGATATATCATCTGTGATATCAATCTTCACGCCTGCTTGTTTTGATGATTGTATTAAAGATGAATGGGATTGCAATAAAGTATTATTATTATTATTATTGTTCAATGACAAAAACAATAAAACAACAATAGCTGCTATTGTCATGGAGCTAAGCCCTAGATTAAGACGAGATGCCATAGAGGAGAAACACATTAAGATAATTATAAGGATTTTTTGTATATTTCCTAAACCAATGTTGCAATTAGAATATACTTCATAATAGAAGATTAAGGGAAGTTGAATTGCACAATATTGTTTAAGGTAGAATCTTTTTATTCCATCACATATCAAAGCTTATTAGATAGTTTCCTTATCATATTGTTTATATGAAGAAGGGAACACAAACTACAATTACTACCGTAATCTTTTTGTCACTAGCAATGCTTTTTACAAGCATTATTCTAGTTGAGACAACAACAAAACAACTTGTATATGCACAGAATGCGACAAGTAGTAACCAAACACCAACATCATCAAATGTTACTACCACTACTACTGCTGCAGGTGTCACTGATTTTAAGACTCTACGAGACGGGTATTTCGCCCAATGGCAACAGCTTAATTTCCAATCAGGTTTTGACACATTCGTAGAGTATGGTTCAGTTCAAGGATATGGTGTATACAAAGAACATCCATCTAATATTTTTACTCCAGATACCAGTTCAATTTCACTATACGTTGAACCTATTGGATACGGATACGAAGAAAGAGTAGATGAAAAAGGCACAGTATTGTATTCATTCAATTTCACAGCAACCATAAATATTTCAGATAAACAAGGAAAGCCAGTAACTGAACCTATTCTTGCAGAATTCGGTGAACCTCTTAACTCACATAAGAAGGCTACGGAAGCATTCATGCCTTTAACATTAACTGTAGACCAACCACTTCCTATTGGTGAATATACAATAACATACACCATAAATGACGGTAAATCTGGCAAGAGCTTTGAGATAGTAAAAGACATCAAAGTAGCTGAAACTGTCAGTTGAGATAACGATATACCTCAAAACAAAATTTTTTGTTCGTATAAAGCTAGATACAATATTAACATTAAAACATTAAGCGAATTGTTTCTGCTTCTTCTTAATTGATAACTATTGTTGCTAGTCCCATGACTATGTCATAGAATAGTATCAATGAATTATTATCCGCAGCTAACCGAGTCTTTTTTTTGCTTTACGTCTCTTTAGGAACGTTATTACTATTATAGCGATTGCTATGGCAGCTGAGCCAAAGAATATAGCCAATCCACCTAGAATTGCTCCCATAAGCTTACCTGCAAAACCATGCATGACAGCCAAAACAATATTCTTTGGACTGGATTGTTCACCAGAAGGATAAAATGCAGATAGCTCGTATGTTCCAGGTTTGTCAATAGTAAAATCAAAAAGTCCTATACCTGATCGACCTCCTATAGAATAAGTACTGCTCAAGGATGTCCTAAAAAGTGGTATCTTTAATCCTGTATCTTTAGATACAAGAGTAACTCCAATACCCGGTATATCCCCACCTGTGGAAAACACTCTATTTCCTACCACAGATTCATATTCATAGTATATAGTATATTTTCCAGTTTCTGAAAGCATGATATCGCTTCCTCCAGGTACGACTACTTGTATTGGAGATTCTGCTGCAAAGTTTCCTAAGCTTGAAAATATGAACAAACCAAATAACACACCGCCTATTATGAATACGGCAATGCCTAGAACATAAAACCAAGCGGTTGGTTTTATCTTTGTCTGATTACTTCCCATTTTATCTATTGTTCATAATTCTGGTATATCTCTGTTTCGTGTAGAAACATTTTGAATTAGCATACATTTGGTTTATTTATAAACATACGTAAGATCACATTGACATTGAATAGTAAAAATAGCTTTTGTTTAGAGGTTTTGTCTAATTTGTCAGCTCTAACAAACAAGATAAGGTTGGGTCCAGTTATAACATATTTATTTCCAAATTATAGGAACATTGTGCTTTTAGCTAAGCAGGCATTAACATTACAAGACGTATCAAATGGAAGACTGGAATTCAGAACAGATACCGGAGCAACACTTCAATATGCTAAGCAATGGCGGTATCCATATGGTAATAAGAGTATCGAGATTTCCATTTGCTTTATATTTTAATTTTTAATCAATATTGGTCCTTATTTGGTTCCAATTCATACATTCATATAATCTGTGGGTGTGGTTTTATTATCTTGATATTCCATTCTTGCTTTTATTTTAGATAATTCTTGATTGTAAATTCTTTTGACATAATGTCTATGACAGGAAAGTTCTTCTTTTTCATAACATAGTAATGTAATATTTTTGCCATTCAAACTTTCGATTGCAATCTGCTTACACAATTCCAAGTTTTTCTTATTATCAATTAATTCAGAACAGAAAAAATGCCAAAATATTTTTCGATCAATTTTTTCATCTTTATATGATTGTAATAATTCCTTTGAAGGTGTATGTGAGAACTCTAAAGACACAAGAAACCAATCTCAAGAATATAGCGCATTCGGAATCATAAATTGTAACAAAATGTTATAAATAAGTATCACTTTCCATAATTTATTGTTATTTCATAAGATAAACACTTACAAAAATGCAATAATCCTAACATTAATAATCACCATATCAATGGTTACCACCTTATTGATCGGTCTCCCGTTAGTGCAGGATGCTATGTCATCAGTCCAGCAAAGCAATTCAACTAATGTAACAAATGATGAAGCTAAAAAATTCAATGACGAAGGTCTAGCTCTCTTGAAGCTAGGGAAATACAATGAAGCTATTAGCTATTACGATAAGGCTTTAGCTATAAATCCAAATGATACTACAGCATTGAATAACAAAGGCTTCTCTCTAGCTTTTCTAGGAAAGTATAATGAAGCTATTAGCTATTACGATAAGGCTTTAGCTATAAATCCAAATGATGTTGATGTTTTGAATAACAAAGGCTGGTCTCTAGCTTTTCTAGGAAAGTATAATGAAGCTATTATCTATTACGATAAGGCTTTAGCTATAAATCCAAATGATGTTGATGTTTTGAGTAACAAAGGCTTATCTCTTGCTTTTCTAGGAAAGTATAATGAAGCTATTAGCTATTACGATAAGGCTTTAGCTATAAATCCAAATTATACTATAGCATTGGATAACAAAGGCTTATCTCTTGCTCTTCTAGGAAAATACAACGAAGCTATTAGCTATTACGATAAGGCTTTAGCTATAAATCCAAATGACACTGATGTTTTGGATCACAAACAAGCAGCTCTTGATGCGTTGAGTAGAGAAAAGTAATAACGCATGATAAAAGATTTAAGAATGTAGAAAAAGAATTGGAGTTATTTTATGAGAGAATGGAACCACTTCAGGAAAAGATTTTGTCGTTACTAATCCAGTTACCTCCATCTTATGAACTTAAAGAAGGATTAGAAGATTTCAGAAATTATAATTTTTTCTTTGAAGGTAGTTTTAGATATGCTGTTGAAGTAAGACATCCATCTTGGTTCAACGAATTAGCTTACAACTTTTTTAAAAATAATAACGTAGCGATGGTCTGGAGTCAAATGAATGGATTGCAAATCCCTCCAATAGTAACATCGGATTTTGTGTATCTTCGATTAATTGGAGATCGAAGGTTGGCTGAAAGTCAATTTGGTAAAATACAAATTGATAGGACTGAAGAGATTAGAAATTGGGCTGCTAAAATCAAAGAAGTAAAGCAAAATGAAAAAGATGTCAAGGCAGCAATAGTAGCAGCAAATAACCACTATGGAGGATATGGACCAGGAACTGTTGATATCTTTAGACAAAACATGGATATGGAAAAATTATCTTTCGATAATGTAAACATAAAAAAAATAAACCATCAATTAGAATTAGAGAATAGATTCATCAGCTGGAAGCCAAAGGAAAAAGCAAAGCAAACTACTTTATCCGATTTTTTATAGATAAGGTAATGAAGAAAAAATAAATAAAAAAAGAAAGGGAAAAGCTAATGTAAAATACATTCTCAAATATAATGAAATGTTAAGGGATGACTGGCCAGAAATAGCAACTGACCAATGGGAAAGGTTGGAAACTGATCAAGATTACAAGCAAGGATTCCTCTTAGTATTAAGTAATATCTCGTATATAATAGATGGTATAAGGAAGAATTGGATGCATACAAGTGAAAATATTGATAACGTAAAGCGACCGGCTAATCTGGAGCCACATGAAAAATCAGACTAGTCCCTCCGGGCCCGTATGTAAATACACGATTCCAGAAAAATGCATTAAGTTGTACGAGCTACTACAGAAGATTGATGAGTTAGAATCATATATTATGCGATTCATAGTAGCTCAAAAAGAAAGTATTGAAAATAAAGAGAATTCGGAAGGAACACTTTGTAATTACATAAAGGCATGCATTAGAAATTCCCCTCGAAATTTAGTATTCCATATACGTAGTTCTATTGTCTTCTTACCAGATACTAATAATTCTGCATAAGGTTGTTTTAGTGAAAGACACTTCATATCTTCATCTTTGTAAGACAAACACATTATAGCAATATGGAGTCATTCAATTGAACTTCCTTCACATGCGAATGCCACTTTTTATGGTACTCTTCGTGTTCAGTATGTACCGGTACAAATGCTCTTCTTTTAGAGGCCAATGCTAAGTTATACATAAGGCTAATTTATAAAGACTTTTTGTAAATGATTCAAGTACATTGTTATTGTATTGATTCTTACCTCTGCGGTTCCAATTAACTCTAATATTGCAATTCACGAATTCGAGTTTAAGTGTAGGTTCAGTAGGATTCAGCTATGTAGTATAATAAATCATCCAGAACGGCAAATTTGTTTGCACAGTCGTTTCTCTCGGGATTGAATGCATAATGAATCATGATTTGGGTACAGTTGGCACTATCGTGTGGAAAAACTCGCAGTCAGTTCCTTTAAGGAAATTTAATTAAATAGTCCATACACATCAAAAGTTCAAAATTCAATAGCAAAAGTAATCACGACAAGCAAAAAATTGCAAAACCTGTATAAATAAATTGATAGCAATCACCAATGGTGAGGACATATACTAAGTATTACCGCTAGTTACATGTAGCAATAATCAACTAAGCAAATCTAAAATGAAGGTCAAATAGTTTATGGGCTTTGCTGGCTGACACTAAGTCGTTTGAAAAACAACTGTTGATTTAGGAATCTTAGGGGGGAGTAAACATAATGCAGATATTCAAAGCCATCGATGTTTTTTCCTGTACTTGATGCCTTTTGGGCAACAGGTCTGGCTTATTTGGTTACAAAGTCCTTTTTCTCGGGATTCAAGTAACGGGTGTGTACTAGTTTGGCAATGCGGACACACAGTCAACTCGTGGATAGAAAGGGAGCCAAGTTCTACAGGAAATTTGATAAAATTCCACAAAGATCTCGTTGGTTCCATATTTGACACTCGGGAATATGGCATGATAAGCAAATAGCGCAGATTCCTGGATTATAACCTAATACATTTTACCACTGGTGAACAGATATATTTGGTTTTACCATTGGTTACATGTATTAGATGCCTATTCATAATGTGCGAGTGAAGGAGTACCAATGTGCTCATTGTGCCTACAGGTGGATTAATCGAACAAATGGAAAGGATGGAAATATTCCTCGCAGATGCGCAAGATGCAAGAGAAAGAACTGGAATCATGGTCAAGCCAATCAAATTTCGCCAAAAGAGAATGGGATGAGAAGGAGAATAAACGGATTCAATAAACTGTATGAAAACGACTCTTATTATTCAAGTCGTTTAAAGTATTTGATCGGTTGGGACAAAGGCCTTTGCGAAAGATTCCTGAATTTGGAGCCGAGACCCACGATTCAGGAAATGGAAGAAGTGATCTACTCCTCGCCGTTACAAAGATACAACAATGGCTCTGATTTTTACAGAATGCAACAAAAAGTGCCGCTTGAAGGTAAACCTGGTTCTTTTAAGAAGGACCTTAGCGGCTTGATACAAGATCCAAAAAGGCCAGGGAAAGTCATATACAATCCGGACCCAAATTTTATAAGCAATTATCAAAAACTCGTCGCGAAGGAGGCTCACATAAGGCAAGCCCTTATGACTAGGATAACTAATTCAAGGACTACGTAACCCGCCCCTAACATAAACTTCAAGTTGCCATCACAACCAAAAACTTCGATTAGAAGGGATGGTGACTAATGTTTTGTCCTTTTTATGATTTCTTCATAGAGGAATATTCGCCTAGGTTTTACGTTGTAACGCGTCTAAAAATTGTGTAAAAATGATTCACAAATCTCCAAACCCGAAAAAATTTACACACATTAAAATAAAATGATGTAAACATTACAGGAAAATTTAGACATTCAAAATTGCTTGAAATTGAATTCACCAATATTCTTCTAGGCTCCATATCTGCCAATCGCTTTTAGTTTATATATCAATTTGTATCGTTACCAGCAAGCGTCTATGAACCTATTTTACTTTCAATTACGGCCAAATATAGGTATCATATATAGAAACTATTGGTGCAAAGAAATGTTCCAACGGAACGATACCATTAAGAAAGATAGTAGAACTGGGAAGGGAGGAAGAGGTAGGCAAACAATATTAGCTGATTTTATAGAGGAAATTAGTAACAATAATTTAACTTCTAAAAACATGCTTCATTCCTTCATTCAAAATATTTAAAATAAATACAAACTTCCAGCTAATATAAAATGCATGATTGGATATTACATTCACCTAAACGATATAGATATAGACAAGGTAAATGACAAAGAAATAATTTTAAAGTATTTGAAGTCAAAACAAAAGTCTATTGACACAAGACCAGACAAAAGACCATGCTAGATCATTACAGTTAGCTAAGCAAAGATTACTTCTCTTGATGTAAAGACTTTAACTAACTCTCATTACCATAATTTAGGAATACTCTGTAATATAATCCTCATTTCATCTATCTAGGATCCCTTTCTGCCTCCTCTATAATATTTATTATATCGTCTTCAGTTAATGATGATTTGACTCCCCCTGACTCTTGCAGACGCTCCTTTTGTTCCTCCCTTGCCTTTAACACCATTCTTTTCGTCAAGTCCTTTTCCATATGTGCTGTTCCCATGCTATCAAGGAACTTTGATTCACGCAGTGTGGATTTTTTTATGGATTTGCGTAGCTCTATATCCTCTGATACTGAAATCGCACAGGAGTAAAGACCCAACAATATCATATATGTCGCTAATCCATACAGTGACATTGTGGCAAGACCAAATGGTGGATATAACGTATTTGTCAAAGTACTCTGACCTGCACTGAAAAAAAGTAAGAAACCAAATCCACACATTATCAAATAGTCTTTAACAGCCATATTTCCATGAAAATGCCGAGCTGCGACAACAAATCCTATGTAAAACAAGATTCCACCTGCAGTAGAGTTTAGGGAAGTATACAGGTCCCAGTAAAGCTCTTCTATTTCTGTATGTGGCTCATATAGATGATAGTCATCCAAATAAGTACCTGCAAAATATACTAAAGGAAGGCTGATCAAGATCCAGTATTTGGTCTTGCCCATCTTCTGAGAATAATGATACAAAAGTAATGCCGTAGCAACCCATTTCAAAACAAAGGAAACAATATCAGAATAATGATACATCTTAGCAAGCTCATATAATAGTGATCCTGGTTCTGATTTCATTAATGGTGGCAGAGCCTCAGGTGATATATAAAGAGGTTTTTCTACAAGCCGATAAAGACTACCTGTTAAAAAAATAGTTGATGCAATGACTACGGCTACAAAAGATAAACCATAAATCAAAATTACTATTGAATTTCTATTCGATTTGTACCATGAGAAAAATATTATGGTAAAGATACCCATAAGACCAATAGTCAAACCATAAGTCATCGTTGTAACTATCGTTAGGGCAATGGAGGAGTATTGTTGAATAAAAATTATCTGGATCAGTACAAATACGAAAATTGATATTACCAAGTATTGAATAAGAAATACGATCTTATACGAAATGCGCAGATAGGCAACCTTCTTACGAATTTGACTGCTTTTCTGTCTAACAAATTCTAGAACATAAAACTGGCCACCAATAACTATCATCCCCATGACAACAAATAATGCAACACTGAACCCAGAACTCTCTAGGTGAAAGCGCATTTCAGAATTTTGATTAAGGCTAGTATCTATTACAATGATGGCAAGAACAGTATAGACTATAATAGAGATCTTGATAGTGTTATGGACTGAGGTAAGAGCAAACTGGTTATAAAAATTATTGAAGAAGGAATTGCTAGTCTTTCCCATCCCTTAATCCCACTTTCAATAAAAAAGAAAGATTTGAGTCGAAGGCAGACGTATATACTTCTGCAAGATTTGACTTTATCTATTTCTCAAAATCCAGGATCTTCAACACCCGATATGTTGCCAGTTCCATTTGTCATGTTCGTGTCTGTCATATTTTCTGCACCCAGCGTCTCATTTCCAGCCATTGTTGCATTCTCTTCCTGGGCTATCGCTGAAGATATCACAGTCAATCCTGCCGTTGCTACTGCGATTGAGGTTCCTGCGAGAATGGCAAACGTTGTCAATAATGCTATTTTATTCATTGACAAGTTAAGAAATTTCGTACTATATAAGGAGATCATGGATTTTTCTCTTCGTCTTTGATCATTTGACTGCAAAACCATCAATCTTTTATCAATGCGTTACGCTTCATTTTTTGTTAATCGCTTATCTTTAATCATACAGTGGAATGTTCCAAGAATATAACAGTAACAGAAGACAGACTTAATACATTTCCAAAGGAGAGACAAGGCCATACTGGCCTATGGGTTTCTAAAACCTGTCCCTGTTAGATTCCTAATGGTGAAGGATTCTTTATGTACTTCTAACCTTCTCTGTGAGTGCTTGGTATTTTTGCTCTTTCAGTACCTCATGTTCTGCTTCTACCGTCATATCAGGGTCAAAAATGGTTCACAAACCTCCGGGCTCTCACTCAAGAATTATGTAGCTTGCTATAAGATTTATTATTTCTAACATCGTACAAGACGCATATGCAAGGTTAGACGTGATAAGTGAAATTGAGCCAAGCTCTGTTTAATTAAAATATCAAGTTTTGATGAATCTCCGATCCAATCTTACATTCGTAATGAAACGATAAATCACATATATTAAATAAAATCAAATATATCTAAGGATAGGCCATTACGAGATAAGTAAGATGGAATCACCTAATGATACTCCGCCAGCAGCATCAGAAGGTAAAGGAAGAAACAATTTTCCTGTCGAATTAAGATTAGCCAGTTGGGTGGATAGATTTCTAGCGTGGCTAGTTGATTTCATTATAGTTTCAATAGCCTTGGGAATTTTATTTGCATTGATAGCATTTCCATTTTGGTTCTTCAACTACAGTAACGACATGACAATGGAGCACAAGAACGTTACACCGTTCAACTACATCTTATCAAGCCTTGCTTTCTTTGCATATTGGACTTACTTTGAGTGTACTAGGGGACAATCAATGGGTAAGAGGCTACTGAATATAAAGGCAACAGACTTGTCTGGCAATGATGTTAATATCAAAAGTGCTGCCATAGAAAGCTTTGGTAAAGCATTCTTGCTTCCTATAGACGTAATCTTAGGATTGATTTTTACTAATAATAAGAGACAGAGAATATTTAACAAAATAAGCAATACAATAGTAATCAAATTGAAGTCTAGAGAAGAACTAAGATCTGAAAATATTAAATACACGAAGGACTAGTACGGAATGTTAGTAACGTTTTATCAACCCTAATAGGCACCGTTTGTTCTCCGTAACTGAATGTTAGAATGGATCCGCCAAGTAATGACGGAAAATTCCTAATAAAATGGGGTTCTTTTGGATCTGATGATGGACAGTTTGTTCATTTACATGATATGACTTTGTCTATGTTACGGATGGTAGAAACAATTCTCGTGTTGCAAAATTTGATAGTGAGGGTAATTTTGTGTAAGAATGATTCACAAACCTCCGAGACCGAAAAATTCTGGAAATGTAATTCTCTTGGCAAGATTAGAAAATTCTTAATAGCTCGATTTACATTCTATTCAAGATGAATAGTTGATATCATCCATACTTTTGCAATACACCTTGATCCTGATATCTCTTATATCTTCAATAGGCTTGTATGCGCTGGAAAACCAGGCTCAGGCAAGCCTAGAAATCAATGTCACACGGCAATTAAAGAATCTAAGCCAAAATCAAAATGATTCTGTTTATCCTCAAGTCGCGGCTTGGAAAAATAATGTATATGTAGTATGGAGTGAGTCGACTCAAAGCTCCACAGACAATAATTACGATATATATTTCAAAGCCAGTAGTGATGGCGGTATAACCTTCGGAGGGAGTATAAATCTAAGTGACAACCCGAGCTTTTCAGAACATCCCCAGATTGCTGCAGTTGAAAATAATGTCTATGTAGTCTGGACCGATAATACGTCCGGACACAAAGAGGTCTTGTTCAGAATGAGTACTAATCAAGGAACGGCATTTGGAAAGGTCATAACGATAAGTGACGAAAATGTTATTGCTTATCATCCAGAGATAACAGCATCAGGGACCAACGTTTTTGTGATTTGGAATAATCTTGACGCGGATAAAGGAAACCACATCTTGCTCAGGCATGGTATTGATGGAGGTTCAACATTTGACTCGAAAATACAAATCGGTGCAGGTGTTAATGATTCTTTCCCAAAGGTTGCAGCAGACGATACTAACTTTTTTGTAGTGTGGGACGTAAACGGATATGACAATAATACAAAAGTCGTGTATAAGAATGGCCAAGACAATAATGTATCTCTTAATGATAAAATTGTTGATTTGAACCAAGGTAAAAATGGAGGAGAACCACAGATACTCTCAAAAGACAATTACATATTAGTCTTCTGGACAAGTAACAGGCAGATAGAAGGTAACGAACTTTATTCGGTCAAAAGTGACGATTTCGGCATTAGTTTTGGAAACATTGTAAAAGTTTCAAATGGCATTAAATCATCTAATGTGGAGACGGTCATGGTAGATAATAACTTATTTGTTGTGTGGCAGGAGTCGGTTCATGATGCAGAAGAAATATTATTAAAGAAGAGTACAGACAGAGGAATAACATTCAGTCAAACAGTAGATTTAAGCAATAACAATGGAATCTCAGAATGTCCTTCAATCGCAGCAACAGAAAGCAATTTGCATATAGTATGGCAAGACAATACTACGGGTAATAATGAGGTATTTTATAAACAAATACCAGCAGAAGCTTGAAAATTAATAATCATAAATTCACATCTTCTTTAAATTCAGCAGGAAAATGTTAACAATATCGTTAAGTCTATTGATTTAATGATCACTAAAGAATGGTAACCATTAGGTATTAAGTCTAACTTTCAATATAGTCTAGTCAATCAAAACTCTTCATTTTCAGTAACCGGAAGGACATAATAAAGACCGTAAATATTACCCCAGCGCTAACTAGGAAAGTAGCTGCTCCGACCAAGTTATACAAAAATCCTCCCAATGTTAACCCGATGATACTTGCTAAGCCTCCAAAACTACCTGCAACACCTTGTACTGATCCTTGAAAAGCTGTTCCTGCACGCTTTGACAATATGGACATAAATGATGGCCACATAAGACCATTACCAACTGCAAACAAAATTACAGCCGCATATACACTGATAATATTATTGAATACAAATAAGATAAAATTTGTACCTAAAATTATGCTACCAATTATAACCAGTTTTTCTTCCGAGAATTTTTTTAACGCCTTGCGTAAGACAGGACCTTGGATGAGAACCATTACTCCACTTAATATCGCATAAAATATTCCTAGCTGTGTTATTGACCACTTTAGATCATTAGCGGCATGAGTCGGAAATGAAGCATAGTATATATTAAATCCAAGAAATATCAAAAAGTATAGTACAAGCAAATATGGAATATGTTCCAACTTAAAGACATCTCGAAATTTGAGTTTCTTGGAATTTTCATTATCGTAACAGTCTTTGCATTCCTGTGCAAATACTTTTCTTATACTACCTTCTTCTGGGACCAGAATTTCAGGAGAAGAGGGCCTAGATTCCTTTAATCTAAAACCAATTACAATTAGCGTAATTAATGACAGAAGCAATGCAGCCGAAACTGGCAATACCGCACCGTAGATCGTTCCTCCCAATATCCCTGCTATGGCAGGACCTAAAATAAAACCTAGGTTAGCTGATATAGCCATTTTTCCAAAGTTACTACTCCGGGTTTCATCCGATGATATATCGGAAAGATATGCATTGGCTACAGAAATATTTCCGCCTGTAATTCCATCGATAGCTCGGGCAAAGAATAAAACAAGGAGAGGAAGAGTTATAACAATACTTCCGACAAGAACAGTATCAAGATGAAGTTTTTCTATTGGTAACAATAGTGCAAAAACGAAAAATATCCAACCAAGTAAAGTTCCGAAATTACTTAATAGAAGAACTTTTTTTCTACCATAAACATCAGACCATTTTCCTAAAATTGGAGCACCGATAAGCTGGAAAGCAGAATAAGTTGCACCTAGTATACCATAAACTATAGCATTTCCGCCAAAATCCCTAACTAAAAAGACAAGAAAAGGTAGGACGATACTAAATCCTAGGGTACCTATAAAATTAACCAACAATATAGGAAATACTTGACCATGTCTTTCTATACCTGCCACTAGTAAGAGAACATATGATCGAATTTAAGATTTCTTTGATCTTAGTAAGATAGAAGTAGCAACCAAACTAATTTAGAAATTATTAGATATAATTCGGTTAAAACATGAGGTTGCCCATAAAAACAAAAATACTTAGGCAATTTTATGAAAATAACCAGACAGTTAAAGCAAGAGAATCAATTAACAACTATTAAATATTCTCGGAGCAAATAATATGAAGTGAAGTGAACAATAAAGTTGCGGATTCATGTGATCACATGGATAAAGTGAATCAAAGAATCAATGGAAATACAAAAGGATGTGAAGAATGTGAGAAAATCGGATCTGACTGGGTGCATTTGCGTCTTTGCTTAACGTGTGGTCATGTAGGATGTTGTGACTCTTCTGTAAATAAACACGGGACAAACCATTTTAAGTCAACAGGTCACCCAATCATAAGATCTTTTGATCTTGGTGAAAAATGGAAATGGTGTTATGTCGATGAAGTTTTTATCAGGTAACAAAAGTATTACTTTTCCGAAGAAACCAAAACAAGTGGTGTTTGCATGATATCAAATAAAAATAATGATAATACTGATGTTAATGATGAAGTGAAGCCGAAGATTCTGCCACTGGTAAATGGTCCATATTACTTGATAAACGACATGAAACCTAAGTTAGTTGACAATCTTCAGGACTCAAAAGGCGAGCCCCTTTCAACTATACGCGGAGTCGCCTTATGTAGATGCGGAGCATCAAAAAATAAACCATTTTGTGATGGAACACACGGAACAATCGGATTTTCAAGTCTAAACAAAACTCTGAACGAGAATGATAACGAGAAAAGAATTAAAGACAAAAGACGGAACTATTTTGGAAAGGAAATTACGATACATGATAATAGGAAGATTTGTTCTCACGCCGCTGAATGTGTAGACAATTTGCCATCGGTTTTCAAGCTTAATGAAAGGCCATGGATTGATGCTGATGGTGCTAGAATACAAGAAGTAATTAATACAATTAGAAAGTGTCCCTCTGGTGCCCTCAGCTATTCCATTGATGATATTGAATATAGGGACCCGGAAGAAAAAAGAAATCCAATGGTTACAGTTTCAAAAAACGGACCTTATCATATTACTGGAGGAATAGAACTTCTTGGAGAAGGGGTAGAGTTTGGTGAGGGAGCATCGATGGAACATTATGCTCTCTGTCGTTGTGGTGCTTCAGAGAATAAGCCATTTTGTGATGGGCACATAGAAACATAAATTTCAAGGATGGATAGAGCAAAAATTTCTACATGTAATCAATGGGATTGTGTTTTCTAAACAGTCCCTCCGAGCCCTCCGAAAACAATAATTAAACATTTATCACGCCCGTAGTTATTGGTAAAAGTAACTAGATATAGGAGAGATTACCTAACTAATAATACGAGTAGATATATAATGAATATTTTAATTCATGACAACAATCGTTTCTTGATAATGTCTTGCACATGGTGCTTCTAAGCAATGGCAGTGTGTGAAAAATGTACTAAACATGAACAATACCATACATGTTCAACATGTAACCAACACTTGTGTATTGATTGTTTTAATACAGTTCATTTTGGTATTAATGCTCCTAGGGCTAGTAAATCAATAGTATATAACAAATGCGTTTTTTGTGGTGAAATATATGGGGCCAATGTTAAAGTTGAAGTTTGCGACAAATGTACAATCATACTGACTTGGATATCTTCCATGAATTATCTTGCTGCAGTAAATAGGGTTTCACAGTTGATAAGGACAAACAAGCTTGATTCAAAGCTGACAAATGAAAACTATTGTAAGGCAAAGTTTGGAGTACACGCTACTCAAGTTATCATGGACGCAGTAGATAGTTTGAAAATACATTAACAATATGCACTCCTTGGGTTCGTAATCCTAGCATTATCAGTTCCACCGCATCCGCATCTCTGGTAGTTCTCTAAATGTACTCAGCAACAATATATAGTAACATATTTCATAATTCAAAATATTAACCATTTATCTCGTATAAGAGATTATTCCAACTATCTGAAACATATGTTTGTTAGTTGGAAGGATTAGTTAGTTTGTTAGTTTGAACTCTTGGGAGTGAAGATAAATTCTTCGATAGCATCAACTATAACCTATTTTTTGAAAATGGTATAATTGTAGAACACCGGTATGTCGTAGATCAATTGAATTTGTTGCAACAAACAGGCGCAACTCTCTAATTTGCGATAATGTGTAGTGAATACATATTGTAAACAATACTCATACGACCAGTCTCAACTGGACTAGCGTAGAATTCCACACTGTTACCACCGAACCCTAATTAAAATTTACGAAAATTTGCAAAGCTATTTTACAGAAGAATGCCATAAAGACAAGAATGATAAACAACAATAAAAAAGTATTCAAATTTCATGGTTCTGAAGTAGAGAATATAATCATTCGTTATGCGGTTAGACAATATGATAAGCCAGGTACAGTTGTGATTGAAGAATTCGACGCATTAAAAGATCCAGAACCTTGTGAAACTATAAACGTGCAGGTTGTAGCTGATTTTGTTACAATCACTTTTTATAGAAAGGAAAATGAAAATTCTATCATACGTAGAGAATTGATACCTTCATATGCCATAGAACATATTTGGGTGAAGGATTTACAGGAACAAAATCTTCAGTAAATTATTTCGAGTTGGAAACTCTTAATTTTTAGTTTCAAATCCTTCAATTCCATTCATCACCAACGAATGGTCTTCTTTTTTACAACAGTCGCAATGAAGTTTGAAGCAGTCTCTACTCATCTTATGATTGCATTCCTTACACGTGCAAATGCTATCAGAAAAATCTATACTCTTATGATGATTATCGACATTCATTTACGATCATTAATTACTGGAGAACCATATAATACATCTTTCCAATATGGTTGAGCGTTCGTTCGGGTTTCTAAAATAACACTGATTCAAAGAGACGGATTATATGTCATAAAAACAAAACAACTTATGGTATGGACAAAATGAATCAGGATACTATCTTGCATTTTTACAGGATACTAGAAAATTCACTTCTTGAAAGTGATATATCCAAAATAAATGAAGAAGACATTGATGCTTGGTCACAATCGTTCAAAAAAGTTGTGAGAGAAAGTAAAGAAAAGAGTGGTAAGGGAGTATTCGTCCCTTTTTTAATGTGGAGGTTGGGCGAGATAAGCCCTGTTGAGGCAAGCAAATACCTAGTTAACAGAAAACAGGATGAATGCCGAGTTAGTTATGATCATAATAATGTTGAATATATAATCTGGGTGATGGCATTAATGTTTATGTCTTGGTCTGTTACAAATCTTAAACGAAAAACGCAAAATGGACATTGTCAGAATATCGATCATCCACATGGAGATACGAACCCCAGACTTTGTCAAGAAGGAACAAAATTTCATCAAGTACTTTACAATGAATGTGTTAAAACTTTCAAAGATTTACTGATTGATTCAAATTCTGAAAAAGATCATTAATTCAAATTCAGTTTACTTTCAATATCTTTGTTCAAATTACAAACCCTTTGGGCCTGAATCAGTTGAATTTCTTTTTGGAGTACACTTAAGTACAGTGAAACTTATTTGAACATAATGTTGGGAGAATCAATCGGAGAATTGAAAGGTAAAATTTCTAGTCAAAGAGTCCTCGATGTGGAAGGTCCTACAATGGAGACAAGTATATCGACGACCGGTAGTCTTAAGGGGGTACAGGTAACCGAAATATTGACGTATGTGGCCAGCCCATCGTCTAAAGGAGTACTCCATGGAGTTGGTAATGGAGTGATAACGACTACAGACGGAGAGATCGCGACATACACTGGTGAGGGAATTGGGAGGTTTGATTCCTCAGGTCTTCTAAAATGGCGGGGAGCAATATTTTTTGAGACAAGTTCAGAGGGCAAATTGGAATTCCTCAATAACATAGTCGGAGTCTTCGAGGCACAACTTGATGCTCAGGGAAATTTCATAGACAAGACCTGGGAATGGAAATAGCGAAGGATAGAGTAGGTGAGATTATTTGGTACTACAACGTAACAGCAAGAACCGATGAAGGTAAGAGTATATTACTGCAACGAACCTGATATACAATCTGTTATCTTAAGGAACAATAAAATCAGTAGACAGGCACTAGATACCGTGTATCATTTGGTATGGGAATGTGAATTTAAGAATATTGTCAACGTGGGTAAGATTTGGCTTAAATTTATTGAAGAGGAGAAAAGTCCATTTGGAATAGCATTAAGAAAAAAAAGGAGTCACAACAAAATAGCTCCTGGAGACATTATTCAAGTATCTAATGATTTTTATGTGGTTCACGAAGTTGGTGCTAGCAAAATACAGGTAAATGATTAATTGATTGTACTTAAATCAAATAAATCCTCTTTTAGCGACAAATTAGTCCTTAACCCCTCCGTGCCTACACCAACGATATATTGTTTCCTTGTTACTTTACTCTATTTTCTAATTGCTTCTATATGTCGTGTCAAATTTGATTCATATTTTTTTCTTAGCATCAAAGCAACCAATGCAGTCCCAATAAAAGTCGCAGACCAATATAACCACAAATCTCCCAAAGAACCTGATAACAATGCTGGAGCTAAAGAGCGAGCAGGATTCATAGAAGCACCGGAAATAAATCCAAAGAAGTAAATATCCAATCCCACTATTCCCCCTATTGCAATACCGCTGAGGCCTCTCAATCCTTTTGTATATACGACTGCATATATTACCCCCATTAAAAGTCCAGATGCCAAAACTTCTGTCCCAAATATCACAAGAAGCGGAAAGTCATAGTTTGGAGCATTAGCTCCTAGATTAGCTTCTGTTCCAATTACATACTTCACAAAAATACTTCCAAGTAAAGCACCTGTTATTTCGGCACCAAGGTAACATGGTAGTAAATTTTTTGGCAAGTGTTTCGTAATTAAGTATCCGATTGTGACAGCAGGATTAAAATGAGCCATCGAAACTTTACCAAAAAGGTAAACACTTATTGCAACTCCCACAAAAGGAGCAAAAGCTATGAATGGAATTCCCAGCGTTTTACCAAGTTTTGCATCAAGTACAACAGAACCTGAAGCCAAGACTACTACTATGAAGGTGCCGATAAGTTCAGCAAAAAATTTCTTTTGGGTGGTTGTTAACTTACTTGCTAGTCTTAAGACCTGCGACAAGCTCTTTTACTCTCTGGTTAATTTCATTTCTTATCTCCTCCACTTTCCCAATGGGTTTATCCTTTGGGTCTTCAATGTTCCGATCCAGGAAATTGTGCAAAAAAAGTGTTGGACATGAATCTCTTTCCATACAACCCATATTTACTATTTTTGCAGAATTACGAATCATGTCTTCTGTAATGTCCTTTGATTTTTGATTACTAATGTCAATACCAACCTCTCTCATAACCTCCACTGCTAATGGATTAATTTGTGAAACAGGTTTGGTTCCAGCACTTATTGCCTTGTATCCTTTTGGAGCATATTTATTGAAGAATCCTTCAGCCATTTGACTCCTGCCCGCATTTTCAATACAGACAAACAAAATTGTCTTTTCAGGTTCTCGTTTTAAGAATCTCATTTACCTGTTACCGCTCCTACAACTACACTTGTAATTTTTCTTCCGTTTTTCTTATCTTCATCTTTGTACAACTGCTCGTTCAAAATTCTCACATTATGAAAACTGGCTTTCTGTATGCTGTTAATGTAATTTTGCTTTGTTAACGCTCCATCAATGCAACTACACCAATCGTCAGCATTGATTGATTCCCCAGGTACTTCTTTGCTTGTAACCAAATCAGAAATAATGATTCTTCCTTGGCCATCTTTCTTCAAAATTCTGTAAACTTCCTTGAAGGTACTTGACTTATCCGTAGTAAGGTTGATAACACAATTGCTTATGACAGCATCAACTGAATTACTTTGAACAGGGATATTGTTTTCAATGTCTCCTTTCCTAAACTCAACATTTGTTATTTTGTTATCATTAGCTGCCGATGTGGCCTTCTTCAGCATATCATCTGTAAAATCAATCCCAATTACTTTACCTTTTCGCATAACCTGTTTCGATGCTAAGAAAACATCTATTCCAGCACCAGAGCCCAAGTCAACTACAGTTTCTCCTTCTTTCAGATTAGCAAAGTTAAGAGGTGCACCACAACCAAGTCCAAGAATAGAGGATTCCGGTATTGATTCCAACGCTTTGTCATTATAACCAATAACAAGTGATGAATGTTTAGGATTGGAATCTGTGGTATTACAGCATTCCTGAGGCGCACAACAGCAATTTGAATTACCGTTTAATGCAATCTTACGATACCTTTCTCTTATTTTCGCTTTCAAAATGTTTTGTTTCATTGCTATATAGTTTACTACAGAAACTATTTAAGTTGTCAAGGAGAGTTTAGTAAACTAGGTGACACATTGGAAACAAAAGGACAAAGAGTAAAGCAATTACCGATGTATAAGAATGAATGTAGTTTTGCAGGTTATAACGCAGCAAATCTAATGAAAGAAACGGCCAAAATTAGGAAGTTAATTACCAAAAGGGGAACAATAGAGATGTTAATACCTCTTTGTTGCTCTACAGACCCAGTCAGACACAAAGAATTTAGACAGTTACTAAAAGGCTTTAGTAGTAAGACCCTAGCTCGCAGACTAAAAGAATTAGAAAAAGGAGGAATATTAGAAAGGCAAGCATACAACGAGATACCTCCCAGGGTAGAGTATAGACTTACTTCAAAAGGTCAGGAACTAGTAGAATCCATCATTACACTATTGCAATGGATGAGAAAGTGGTCGAAATCTTAGGAATATCTCGAGATGAAATAATTCATCGGGCCAAAAAATTGAGTCAAAAATCGTTTACTACTATAGCAGCTCCGTGGAAGAGCTCTCATTACCCTAATAGAAAAACTTAACTTCGTAATCGTTATCGTTGGATTTTTTGCTTTTAATCCTTGTTTGTGTCATACGTTGAACAGAATATGTAATCCCATGGTCCACTTTCAGATGACTTAAAAATGCCACTCCATTGTTAACTGTATCTTTAACTATCAAATTTCTTCCACATTCACTACATCGAATTATATGCTCATCTATTGAAGCCATATTTAGAATAATTTTACTATATCCTTACTAATATAGATAATCGTAAGGATATCCGCATCTCTCAAATTTTCATTGACCTACCGTCTAAGATATATGACATGTCGAAGGCCCTAACGTCTTTGCTCAAGCTTGGTATACACGTCATCTTACAATTAGTAAATCTTTACTACCATATTGGTACATTTTACTTTATTTGATTGACATTATCATTTTGTAATAAGAACGTGGAAAATTGTAACTAATGTTAGCATAAGTTCGAATATGGACACTTAGTGTGTCAGTACAACGCAATCCTATAAATTCTCAAAATAGCCCACCCTTATCAGATTTTTTTGTAAAGATTTGTTAAGTCACTTCAACTTACACTCTTTATTTGTAAACGCCTTACACTTGTCACTATGACGCCACTGTCCATTATTAAAATATTCCAAATGTCTGATATTGTCTCTGTTTGTAATGATGCGCTCATGACCATTCTTGGCAGATGTTGACTTTGCCATCATTTCGATTCTTTTTCTCATAATAAACAATTATTATTTGAAAAACATTCCATAAAAACCTTAGCATCACTCCTCAATCGCGTCTTACAACATTAATGGCTACTAGAGGCTGAAACTTATGAATATTTTTCGAAAGTTTATAGAAATAGTTTTAGCAAGACTAATAGTGCTAATTTAGACAACCAAAAGAATCCAAAATAAGGAATCGTTTAGGTTTTCTAGGGAGTACTTGACATTCACATGAATTTGTAATCCTTGTAAGGGACCTACTTATAGATACGTGATATATGTACTCAACAAAATCACTATGATTTCAAATGCGTATTGATGGATCGTTCTAGGATACATGACAAGTTGAAGAACAAGAACAATATCAGATATTCACATTTCCTTCTCTTTAATTCCTGGTATTAGCAGATAATGATGCATGCTTTAATTAATAATTGAAAATAGGAATTAAAGACCTTTTTTAATATTACTAATACAGGTATCACAATATTTTTCAATGACAGTTACATTATCTCCAACCTCAAAGCATGCTATCTGTGTTGCTACATTTGCACACATTACACAGAATTTACTTTTTTGCTTGGGCCGAGCAGTAAAGGACTTCACATACTGCAAAGTCTTCAATTAGGCCAACTTCCTGATAATGTAGTTGACACAAATATAGACATTTTTGTTCCTGGTCGAGCATGCAAATACACGATTTGTTTCAATATTGATCATAACATGTACTAGTGTCATCCTCTTAAGAACGTATTGATAGTATAAATTTCTGTGTCCTTTAATCTGAAAATCACGCAAAATATACATTGATGATATTACAATCACTGTTAAGAGTGCGGTACTTTAGCCTTCACTATTATAATAAATGATTCAAAGCCTAAAAAATTAATGGATCAAATATCTAAATGATGATATGAACGGATTGGTGTCAAATGAGTAGTAAAAAATCTGGCTTACCAAGACAAGTAACATGAGATTATTTTATTCTTTATTGGCAATGATGATATAACACATGCTAGTATTAAGATAGTTATCAAATTAGGTTTTGAAGCAATTTTGCTAAACCAAGACTTTTGAATTTAATTTAAAAGTGATGCTAATTGATAGGCTTGAAATTCATCCCTTACCCTTTGACATAGTGCATTTATAGTAACAGGTTTCTGAATAGATGAATCTATAATACCCTCTTTCATATATCTCTGGAATAGTTCATCTTCTTCAAAATTATAAGCACTCATCAATATCGTTCTTACATTAGGATTTATGCTCTTTACCTTCTTTAGTAGCTCCAAACCATTAAGACCTGGCATTCTTAGATCAGAAATAACCAGAGCGTAGACCTGTTTATTATCCGTAAAATGTTCTAAAGCAACAACAGGATCATTGAAACTTACAACAGAAATGCCTTCAATGCTACCGGATATGGCATAGTGAAATAGCTCAATTATATCTAACTCATCATCTACTATGCTAACGATTTTGTTATTATTCGACAATAAAGGCTCCACACCTCCCGCCATCTCAGGAACATGACTGTATGCCATTCGCAGATATAAGTTTTTAATATAATTATTTTAATTTTATTTAAATTCATTATATAACATCTAAGAATTCCGCTGAAAGTTTCAACATTTAATATAAATTTCGTTCGATAAAAATATTTCTTTATGCACAAGAAGCTTAACTAGAAGGCATTTATTGTTGGGCTGTAAGGAGAATTTATGAAAAATATTAAATATTTTTCAAATACCTATAGGAACCATTTAAAAATCTGAACTCAAACTGATTTAAGTTTATTTAAAATAACTTATCACTAAAGGTGGTTATAGTTTAACTCGTTTGTTTGATGACATAACTTGCTTGGGGCTATTCCTAAATCTAGTGGTTTGTGAATATAAATTTATAAACAATTTAGCATTTTCATTTGACTAAATGTATTTTTACATGATTATATTTGGAGTTGTCCTCTTTTTAGGAATACCCTATGTTTCATCAACATTTGCAGTCAATCAGAACGCTTCTTTTAACAATCAAACTAATATCTCTGAGGCCGGTAACGGTAAGGAACCAGCTAATGAATTAATCCTAATATCTGATGTAATAGAAAATAGGCTCGAAAAGGCAGCAGCAATTCTTGAGCTTACAACTAAATTACCTGAAATGAGGGTTCTCCCTTTCTCAAATCTATTTAATACAGCTTTCAATGGAATACCATCTAATGCAGACATGGAAAAAAGACAAATTGGACAAGAGATACTATCAAGATACCCTGAAGAGATTGTTTCATTCTTATTTCTTATGCCAAATGGCACTGTGTATCTATTAGAACCATTTACTCGCCAACAGAATTTGTCTACTTCAGACTTGTCATATAGAGATTATTATAAAGGAGTGATAGAGACAAAGGATACCTTTCTTGGTAATGTAATTACATCTGTTGCTTCTGGTCGTAATCAAGCACAATTAGCAGTTCCTGTATTTGGTTTGGAAAGTAATAATGATTCCATAATAGGAGTTTTATCAGCTGGGTTAAATTTTAAAACTTATAATGATATTCTACAAACTGTTAATTTAAAAGATCAGGAAAGAATTGTATTGCTAGATAGTAATGGTACTAAGATCGCAGACTCGGATCAAATACAAATAACTTCTCTATCAAAAAATACTATTGGCGATGTATCATTTAGAAATCTCCAAAGTTTTAATAATGCAATGAAGGGAAGAACAGGAATAGTAGAAGAAATGGTCAATGGTTCGAGTATGCTTGTACAATATAAGCCAGTGAAGGCAATACAAAACAATTGGGTAATTTTGTTATTACGAAAGTAAGTTTGAAGTTGTCAAGAGTATGGAACAACATGCTTGCAAATCAATCAGGCTCATAACTTAACTTTAATAGATTACAATGTCCATAAACATCAATTTTATGTTTTGAACTTAGGTTGATTTAATATCAATTTTATCAACATACGATTTTTAAGCCTCATGAATTGAGGATAGCACGTTTGGAGGATTCGACGAAATGAGAAAGCATATTGTGAGCAAGAATGTACGATTACTCAATAATGAACCATTATGATAAAATAGGTTCATAAATGATAATTCTAACATTATCAGTCTTGGTCAAGAATACATCAAAATCCTATTCAATTATTAGAATAAAATTATGGTGCGAACACCTAGACATCGATGAAGAAAACGATACTCGCAGAAAAGATATAAGAGATTTTCGTAAAGGATTTGATCTATGGAAAAAAGTTGCCAGTGAGAATGCGGACCAAGTTGTAAATAGGAGACCCTTACAGGGATTTGTATATTACTTTAATTTTGAAGAGATGAATTATCCACCACCATATGAAGAAGCTGCGGATACGAACAAATTTCACTTAATTTGAAACGTGAACTTTGAATTTCATTGTTACTTCCATAGTTGTTGAATCATGTTGTAAATTTAATTGGACGTAATGGAAAGATATTCATAGATAGTCAGTTAACAGGTAAATTCAGCATTGCTGTTAAATAGAATTAATAGACTTTTGACGCTTGTAAGGCGCAATGAACGTAGCGTTGTTAATTTATACCAATTTTTAACAAAGTACTCACAACTTTTGACTGGCACAACTATGTTTAATTTTGGTTTTTGGACTCACGAAACCAAGAGTATTAAGCAAGCACAACAAGCCCTATGTACACTGACAGGAAACTTTGCTGAGCTCGATAATGCGAAAAAGATAATAGACGTTGGAAGTGGTTTCTCAGGTCCAGCAGAGCAATGGAACTCTGAATACAAATCCATTGACAATCTTATTTGCATCGATATCAACTCTCAGGCATTGAAGATGTCGTCTGTCACAAATAGTAGATACGCTAATGACAAGAAGCGTGTAATGGAATCATCGATTAAAACAAATGTTACTAGTAACAAGTATAATAGTAATCGTGGTGATGCTGCCATATCATTAATAAATGCCACTGCGACATCTCTCCCATTTGCAGATTCCTTTGCAGATAGAATTATCGCTCTAGAGTCAGCACAACATTTTAAACCATTTCTGCGGTTTATTGAAGAGTCACATAGAGTCTTAAAAAAAGGGGGCGTCCTAGTTATTGCCATTCCTGTTGTAACAAGGACAAGACCTATTGGAATGTCCGGTAAAAACATGCTATTTGATTCTTTAAGAAATCTTAGAGTTCTAGGGATTTTATCATTCACTTGGGCTTCAGAGCACTATGAATTAAACCGAATTAAATCCATTATTGCAATGGAGCACTTCCTGATAAAAGATATCTTATGTATAGGACAATCTGTATATGTGCCATTAACAGATTTTTATGTTAAGGACAGAAAAGAGTTCAGGAGGATGATTATGGGCGAACATAGTTCTTTTTTGGAGAGACTTGCTGTAGATATTGCTGAAAGAATAGTACACCGATCAGCACTGAAAATGAAACAGCTTTCTCTATCAGGGGATATAGATTATGTTCTGATAAAGGCTCTTAACAAGTAATTCTTTTAGCGGACGTATTCTACATATACTTCGGATATAATATAAGTGGCTATTGCTCTTGGTAACTTACAAATTAATAACGGCTAGCATCGCGCCCGTCAAAAGTTTAGGAAGTTATTGCGTCATAAATAAGAAAATGAAACAAATCCCCAAGTCATAAATCATTGTTTGTGCTATCACAATTGAATGAAAAGAATTTCAAGTAGTAATCTCACAAGTTTCTTTACAAAATTTTATAAAAAGAATAAAAGTATCATATCTCTCAACAAAAATCTACTGCTTTCAGGAATAGTTGGTTTTGTAGTAAGTCTTGTCGTAGCATACTATTCTACGACCTATTCCACTGACAATTTTCTCAATTCAGCATTAACTGTAATAACCGGATTCATCTCTTCTAAATTAGTTTTTGCTATTCTTTTTCACCTTGATAATAGAAAGAAGTATCCAAAAAAAATTACTGGCAAATTGAATTTTCATATTTTCAAACAAATAGTAACCAAGATGGTATTTGCTGATTCTATATTTGATGTTATCAATAATGTATCACGGTTCTTCATTTTACTTGAATTGCTGAAGATAAATTATCAGCCAGTACATGCTGCAATAATAGCCTCAATCATTGCATCAAGTTTCTCATATTTAGCTATCAATTTAATTGTTAGACGTTTGCATGTATTTGGCTCGAAGAAAAAGATGTTCTGATACAGTAGATTTTTGATATTAATTTCCACTCTGTATCTTTAACGCCGTTTGATCATCAAATACTATTTTACTACTCTTGCAATAATTTCATTCTTTAATACCGAACTCGCTAGGTACGGTTTTAGTAAATATTATTCGCTGCATTTATGTAAACCAAGACGTCAATATTCATTCATTTACTGCCTCATGAGAATATGTAAAAAAAAGAGTGTGATTGGTTATACCGCGATCATAGTGTATTTATACACAGATTTTTCTAGCCAAGGTTAGTCTTCTTTATCATTCACGTCAATATCTCCCGGTTCATCATCATCTTCACCAGGCCCTTCTTCTATTTCGCCTTTGTCATCTGCTTCTTCATTAGACGTAATTCCTGTTATATTCTGTGTTCCAGTCACGTTCTCTTGAGAATATACTGTCTCTGGTGTTGTTAATGTCTCTTGAGCATATGTCATGATATTAGTACCAATAGGTAGTATTGATGCTGCTGCTATTAGAATTACAACTATGGGACCAAAGACTGAAGCTGTTTTTGTATTCATATTAAGACTTAGTAAGTTACAAGAGTTAATAAGAAATTTGATACAACCTTGTCAGTCAGTTAATAATTAAATGAAGGAAAGATATCAATTATCTACATGCTTGTACCACAATACATTATAATAGGGCAGATAATAGCAAAAGGAAATATTGTATATATGTAAAAGAGGTTATTATATTGATAGTTACGATATTAGTTATGTATTTTGGGTGGCTGCTTGGATTTGGATGAGATTGAAGGTACTGCTGAGAAATTGTTGTCTTTCATCCAAGATAATCCTGGGTGCCATTTACGCAGAATCAAAAGGGCAGTGGGCATTTCAATGGGAACAGTTCAATATCAGTTAGACAAATTAGAAAAAATAGGGAGGGTAACATCTACTAGACGTGGTTTGTATAAATATTATTTTCCTGTAGGGCTTTTCAAAGATAACGAAAAAGATATACTCGAGGTTTTGACTCACGAAACTGCAAGAAAAATCCTTATGTTTATATTAGAACAAAAAAGTCCCACTCAA
>Ga0184640_10000005_pt1 | contig 56220 bp, 62 predicted proteins | sample PLM31_200_b2_FD_133161 | JGI IMG/M metagenome (GOLD analysis project Ga0184640, IMG submission 133161) | Groundwater sediment microbial communities from an aquifer in East River, Colorado, USA - PLM3-1_200_b2 | ecosystem: Environmental > Terrestrial > Soil > Riparian zone | place: USA: East...
CTGCTACGAAGTAGATGATCCTCTAGTAGTTCAAGAAATAATCAATAATCCAAATAATTTGGAAGACATACTGCTAAAACATTCGAAGGAATGACAAATCAACAACTAATATATTTAGGATTTTAGCATCGCTCTAATAATATGACTTCAAGGGTTGAAACAAGGAGGGCAAGTAATGAAATTTTGATAGGAAAGAAACCTTTGATGATCTACGTAACTGCAACATTGGTTCAATTGGCACATGAGCCAACAGTTTTTGTAAAAGCCAGAGGGAGAAGCATAACTCGTGCAGTAGACGTAGCACAAATTATTGTTAAACGTATGGCTAACATGGGATATAAAATTGGATCTGTAAAAATAGGATCACAACTAATTCAATCTGAAGATGGTAAAGCGCGAAATGTTTCAACCATAGAAGTACAAATATCTAGATAAAAAATCTAGCCTTAATTTAGCACATAAATTAATTTAGGCAAGATCCACACAATAAAATTGACAACAAATCAAGACGTCTTAGTTTTTATTTCTATTTTCCACAATTGCTAAAATTTTGAGTGATAAGAACGTGGTTATTAATTAGGAAATATTAATAATTGAGATTCTAAAATCTCTCATTGATGGTAAATGGATGGCTCTCATGGGTGAGGAATAATGACAAGGCAATCTTATCCGTATTGGAGGAGCAAGCAGCTACTCTACTAAAAGCAACTTCAACTCTAATGGAATTGGTAAGCAATTATGACAGTATGTTAGAAAAAAATTCTATCATTAAGGAACTTGAACATCAAGGAGACGAAATAACCCATAAATTATTTACAATAATTGATAAGACTTTTGTAACTCCACTGGACCGTGAAGACATTTCGGAATTAACAAGTGCAATTGACGAAGTACTGGATCATGTTGATGGTTTTTCTGAAAGATTGATATTGTTTAAAATTAATAAACCTACTAAATATATCAAAGAACTTGCTATTTCTCTAAACAGTTCTGCTAACGAAATAAATCATGCAGTTGGAAACATTAGAAAACTCAAAAATCCTGAACATCTATTAGTACACTGCAGAAAAATTAGTGGCTTTGAACATGATGGTGATAGGGTATATCGGAAGGCTATTGCAGAATTGTTCGAAACAACTGATCCTATTGAAATAATTAAATTAAAAGAACTTTATGAAACACTAGAAAAAGCCTTAGATTGTTGTGCAGATGTTGCAGACGTAATCGAAGATATTGCCTTAAAATATGGCTAGCTGATAATATGGAAAATCTTCAATTTATTGTATTCGGAACCATTGCTACTGCTTTATTTTTTGATTTTGTTAATGGTTTTCATGACTCTGCAAATTCAATCGCTACTATAGTAGGAACAAGGGTTCTCCGACCTCTCTATGCCGTCACTATTGCTGCAATGGCAAACTTTGTTGGACCATTTATTTTCGGAACGGCCGTAGCTACTACAGTGGGTAAAGGTATAATCCAACCTTCATTCTCTACTATAGATGTAATTTTTGCGGGTTTGGTAGGTGCTATAGTATGGGATTTGATAACATGGTACTTCGGACTACCGTCTTCAAGTAGTCATGCACTTGTTGGAGGTCTAATTGGTTCAGCTCTAATTGCCGGAGGATTCAATGCCCTAGTATTTTCAGGGATAGAAAAAATTTTGATCTTTATTGTAGTTTCTCCGGTATCGGGTTTTGTTGTATCGTTTGTACTGGCAATTTTCATAATGTATATTTTAAGAAATAGATCAAATTCAAAAATAAACAAAATTTTCGGAAAAATACAAATTTGTTCATCAGCATTTTTTTCTCTTACACATGGTGCAAACGATGGTCAGAAGACGATGGGTGTTATTACTGCACTCTTGATTGCAGGAGGCCTGTTAGATTCTAAATCATTCGTTGTTCCAGTTCCAGTGATATTCTTGGCCGCAACTGCCATTGGATTAGGTACGTTTTTTGGAGGTTGGCGTATCGTCAGAACAATGGCTTTTAAAATTACAGACCTTAAACCATATCAAGGATTTTGTGCAGAAACTGGTGGAGGAGTCATACTCACATCTATGGCATGGCTGGGCATTCCAGTTAGTACTACTCACGCAATTTCGGGAGCAATAATGGGTGTTGGTGCAACAACTAGATTGTCGGCTGTTCGTTGGGGAATTGGGAAACGCCTAGTCTATGCTTGGATAATTACCATTCCAGCTAGTGCACTTGTTGCAGGTCTCATATTATATATTATTAGGCTCTTGTCTTGATATTTATGAAAATAAGCCAATGAATTTAATTGATGAAAGTAAAACTATTTTGGATTCAATAAATGGTAACAGAATATTCCTTTCCAAAAATATTATCAATTAATTTATGAATATATTTAATATCACTACAAAATCTAATTTCTGTCATATCAGTTGAATCTGAGTATGTTATTTCAAGAACAAAACATGCTGACGTTCTCTTATTAATGTACATCTTCTTCTTCCTATTCTTAGTTGATTCTATTCGTATCCCCTCATCAATGTCCAAAGTTAACAATTTATGTGATAATTTTTTCGAAACCGATACAATCGAAGACAATAATTATTCCATGTTAGTAAGTAGTTTGAATTTATTCTTATCTTTACAGAATACTGCTACTAAAAATGCTTTTTTATTTCAAGAATATAACTTTATAAAATGGGTATTGTAGAAAAATAGTATTACAGACTTCTATCATCTATAGTGCTAGTAAGGGATTATGTGAATAAGTTTATTCTGAAGCAATACGTAATTTCTATCAACTACTAATCCAACATACTTTATTCTCCCTTTCTGAAATACAACCGCAATTTGAGAGATAATATTTGCCCTTTCAAAAGGAAATTTACCCTCCTTATGGGCAAGTGAAATTTCATCAGGATGGATAAACAGAGACATTTTGGATGTTGTTAGATTTTTTTTCTCTCGCCTGTGATTTAACATCTTGATGATAAGATCCAAATCATGATCTACATCAGGTAATTCAACATTCTCTTTAAAAGTGATATTTTTAACAGAATCATCAGGGGTACTTATCCATGCAATCCTGTATACGCTAGGAAGTTTAGTCCAACTATCGTTGAATTCTGAAAATTCGGATAGAAGATTTTGGATCTCCATTACGGATGTCTTTAAATTAGTTTCAATTTGTCTATGTTGATTGAAAATAATTTTGATAATTTGCTCTTTAACATCATCAATATTTTTCAACTGTTTTTTATTAGGTAACAACATCCTGACAGACAATTACTGCTGAATTTTTACCTTTATGAATGCTCCATCTCTTTTATCTGACGAGGTATAGTAAAGGTAACCGCAAATGCAATGGACATATCTTTTTATCAAGAAAATTTCAATCCACTTGGACTAGTATAGCCCTTAAGGTCTTGACCCAATATTATATCTTCTTCTGGTGGAACATATTCTATAACACCATGTCTCTCTACTCCCGGATGCTTCTTCTGTGTTGCAAGTGCTACTATTACAAATGCCGTAAACGATACTACTGGTGGTATCATTGTATCAAGACCAGCAAGTTCTAGAGGAATAACGAAAAACAATAACAATCTGAGGGCAGATCCTAAGACCAATGATGTGATCGCAGCTGGTAAATTTGATTTTCTCCAAAACAAACCCAAAGTAAGAGGAGCCCATGCTCCAGCAAACACAATATCAAAGGCTAAAATGAGATAGACACCGGGTTGAGGCAATAAATATCCCAGAATAAATGCAGCCGCCATCATCGGAATGGTAAATATCCTTGTGGTTCTCAATAGTTTTCTATCATCCATTCCCGGTTTTTTGAACCATTTTTTCAATATGTCACGTTGTATTATGTTTCTTGACATGACGCTGGATATTGCAAGTAGTCCTCCGTTTGCAGTAGACATAGATGCTCCCAAAACCCCCATTAGAAGAGCAATACCTATTGCAAATGGTACGTGATTTATGGCCAACTCAGGAAATGCCGTAAATGGATCAGCAAGACCTGGAAGTAAATATAATGCTACTATGCCCATCATACTTGTGGGAATGACTGTAAATAATGTCAATCCTCCGCCCATAAATGCACCTCTTCGTGCCGTCTTGCCATCTTTTGCTGCAAAAACTCTTTCCATAAAGTCAAGGGCGACTATATCACCCAAAGCTAAAGCCATAATTCCTGCCCAATTAATAAGCGCCCCATTTCCCATATCAGTTAGTCCTGAGAGATCAAGGTAAGAAGGTGGTGCATTACCTAGAATAGTACCAAAATCGATTCCTGCAAATCCTCCAGCGAAAAATATGAAAGCAGCCCAAAATGCAGCTATTGCTAGATATATTTGGAATATATCAGTATATGCTGAGGAAAAGAGGCCACCAGCAAAAGTATAAACCAGCACAACTAGTGCAGCTATGAGCATTGCCCAAAAGAAATCAATATGTAATACGGTAGTAAGAATATATCCACTAGCAGCAAAGTTACCAGCTACGAGAACTACAAAACTAATCATCATTATTACACCCGAGATACCTTCTGCACCTGCTCCAAACCTTCTGTAGTAAAAGTCAGGGAGAGTAAGCAGTGACATCTTGTTCAATTTTTTACCATAAAATGCCCCTGTAAGTATCAAACATACACCAAGTCCAATAGGGATGACAGCTCCAGCCCAAAACCCAAATTGGTAGACTAAGGAAACATTACCAAGAGAAGAGTTACCATCTATTGCTTGAGCAGCCAGCATTGTACCTACAAAAAAAAGCGGAAGACTCTTACCCGCAACCATAAACCTTCTACTGCTTTTCTTTACTAGCCTTGAGGTTAACGTTCCAACAATCAAAGATGCAGCCAAAAAAGCAATTACACCGACTCCATACCAGTCAAGTGATACCATCATCCCATTTTATAGAACTATATATATAAGGATTAACTATAAAAACGTAAAATAACTAAGGAATTTACAAGTGTTAAAAGATTTACAATCATTTTTCTAAAAAACAATAACTATTCTAGAGTATTTGGATGGACCTGCGAAGTGGATTAAAAATGCACTTATGATAGTTAAACTACATACAATTCCTTAGCAATATTTAAAAAATACACTGCGATTAAAAAGATAGACAAAATATGGGTATGGAATTTTATGGTAATTCGTACAAAGGTAACGATGAACCAATTTTTGTGGGAATACCTACATTCTTGAAACTACCTTGGATAAGAAGTCACGATGAACTAAAAAGCGTCAAACCAGATGTAGCCATAATTGGAGAGCCGTTTGACTTTGGTACCACTATTCGTCCTGGCGCAAGGTACGGGCCGCGTGCAATCAGGGCTGCGTCTACCGTGCCCTCGCCACCGTATGAACATTTCAATATAGAAACAGGGGTTGATCCATTTGGAGTTTTTAGGAGTGTTGATTATGGAGATGTAGTAGTCTCTCCTGGTGATGTCGTGGAATCCCACAGAAGGATGACAGATAAGGTCAAAGAGGTTCTAGATTTAGACGGCATCCCAATTATGCTCGGTGGAGACCATTCAATAACTTTTGCAAACGTTCGTGCGTTCGCCAAGAAGTACAAGAATATTGGAATGATCCATATTGATACACATGCCGATTGTGCCCCGCAGGGATTGTGTGGATTCAAGTATGATCATGGGGCACATATAAGAAGAATAATGGAGCTTGGCTGTCTTAAAGGAAAGAACTATACTTTGATAGGACCACGTGGTTACTGGCCTGGTCCAGACTTGTATAAATGGATGGCTGACCAGGATTTCCAGTGGTTCACAATGCTAGATGTTGAAGAGATGGGTATTGACAAGATAGCAAAAGAGGCTGCAGACAGAGCGAACGATAATGTAGATGCAGTCTATATAAGCTGGGACATAGATACTTTCGATCCTGCTTATGCTCCTGGTACAGGAGAACCAGAACCAAATGGTCTGACCTCAAGGGAGGGTATGCGATTGATGCGACTTCTTTCTACCTCCTTTGATCCAGATAGATTTGCGTTTGATCTGGTTGAAGTAGCCCCCAATTATGACGTAAGTGATGGTAATTCATATAATGGTGGTATCACCTCAGGTTTAGCAAATAGACTGATTGTAGAACTATTGGCAGGATTGTCACTAACAAAGAAGGGCTTGACTGAAGGAGATCCAGTGAGACCGAAATTCTACAGGGGTTTGGGTAATACTTATGATTTTGGTAAAGGACCCAAGGCCAAAGCTCCAAAGAGACCTCCACTAAGCTATGGAAAAGATGCCAAAAAATAAGTAATGGGCTGGTTAGACTATCCTGATAAATGTCACAGTTATCGTGCAAGGAGAACCCGACACAGCTCCTTTCACAAGAATTTATCAGTTTTACAATAAGACAGACTACGTCATTCTATCAAATTCCATCAAGACTATAAAGAATAAATTATCAAGAAAAATGAGGATAAACATTAATGAGACACTTTACATTTATCTTAAATACGTCATGGATGAATTGCGATTGAATAAGAAAAAAAGTGAAATAAAAACAAATGCTTCAAGGCTCTTGATACCGGCTCAAGTCATGATAGGCGTACCAGAGAGCCTCAGAAGGATCAATTTTAATATAAAGCTTGAGGGGACACAAACACTACGTCTAACAATAAAAGAGCCTATTTCAACTACAAGCTATATTCTTGCTTCTTAGTGGAAAGCATTAGTTTTTGATTTCTGAAGCTAGTAATGCGCTAATTCAAATTTTTTTGTGGTAGAAAGTTTTACTAGGAATGCCAAAATATTTTTTCAATTGATGTCAAATAGACTATGATTGTGAAGTGAGTATTATTGTATCTAGATCAGTAATAGTGATGCATAGGTCTCTGCTGTTTTCCTAATCTATCAAAGTGATCATGTGGTTTGTTTCCTCCCTTATGTGAATGCGAAGTACCGTCCATGTGGGTATGCGTATGCCCATGTATGTCTACTGGTTTTTTCATCAGTACGTCATCCACTCTTAAAAGAAGAATAATTACCTCGGTTGCAGTAATAAGGATCTGTTCCTTAACCATTAGCGGCTCTATGACATGCAGATTCATCATATTGTCAATTTTTCTTTCAATTGCATTGATTCCATACCAATCATTATTATTGTTGTATGCAAGATCCATTTTCGATATTTTCTTATCCTTTAGAAGAGATTGAGAATAAACCTTTTCCCTCAGACGCGTTCTTACATCTATAGTATTCATTCCAGCATTTCTGGCAATTGTTAGTGGAATCTCTTCAAGTGCTTCTGCAAATTTTTGGATTACAATTTGTTCCTTGCCAGAATATATATACGATCTTTCCTTAACTAGCTGAGCAATGAATGCTTCTACCGCACCCCCTCCGGGAACAATTTTTGGTACCATAATAAAATTTCTCAAAACATAAATAGAATCAAGGATTGTGCGATGAAATTCATCAAGGATCTTCTTTGAACTAGCGCGCAAAAGAAATGTAATTGACTTTGGATTCCTGCACCCATTAACAAACACCATTTTGTCATCACCTACCATTTTTTCGTAGACTTTTGCAGCATAACCGATATCATTGCTGCTTATCCTATCTAGATCTCTGACAACTCTGGCTCCTGTGGCCTTTTCCAGCCATAGTAAATCATTTTCCTTAACTCTTCTAACGGTTATCATCCTGTTCCTGGCAAAATGATTCAAAGCAAGGGGATCAATTCCTCCGCGGGAAAAAATAACATTTGCACCAGATTCGATTACATTTTGAATCTTTTGAATTAGGTTACGGGTTTTGCTATCAAGGAATAGTGCTACTTCGCTTGGCGCTGAAATTCTAATTTCCGCATCAGTTTTAGTGCGTTCATCTTGAATATCGCTGTCAATAAGTAAAATCTGTGCATTCTCAATAATTCGGGGCATCGAAGAGTCATCTATTGTTTTGTCTATTACGGTTCCATGAATAAGCTCAGTTTCAGAACTGTTTCCTATTTTTTCTTCAATTTTTATATCATCTACTTCAAGATGACTTTTTGAAAAGTCGGCAATCGTACATATACCATCAACAACAAGACTGGGAATCATCTTCTCTTCAGTAATATGAGAAACTGCTTTTGATCTCAAACAAGTATCAACAAGATACTCCATTATTTTCCTGTCATAATTTTTTGATTCTATAGCGATTGTCCTTACAATTTCAATTGCCATCTGCAAGGCATTGTGATAACCATCTAGAATTATTGTAGGCGATATTCCCTTTTCCAACAATTCTTCTGCTTTTTCAACAAGCGCTCCGGCAAGCACGACAACTGACGTAGTACCATCACCTACAGAATTATCTACTGCATTGGACGCTTCAATTATTACCTTAGCAGCCGGATGTTCTACGTCAATCTTTCTTAGGAAAGTTGCACCATCCTTAGTAACGGTCATTTCTCCAAGAATATCAATAAACATTTTTTCAAGTCCTCCGGGACCTAAAAAACCCTTTACAAGATCAGCAATCAATCTTGCAGCAAAAAGATTATGTCTTCTTGCTTCAGTACCGTAGCTTCTCTTTACACCATTAGCAAATAACTCCATATTTTTACGCTCCATGGAAAATTAATCTTGAATTCATAAATTGAGATCAATTATAAATATATGACTTTATAATAAATTTTGAATTTAGAGTGTTTCTTTCCCCACGAGACATTGATAAATTATACATTTTTATTAGCGCAGAGGTTGCACGAAAAAGAAAAACAAGAGGTTTGAAACTCAATTATTCTGAATCGGTGGCCCTAATAGCAGATCACATTCTGGAGGGTGCGCGAGATGGCAGGTCAGTTTCTGAACTTATGAAATCTGGAAGACATGTGTTAGAGAAGGATGATGTATTACCCGGCGTCCCGGAATTAGTACAAAGTGTCCAAGTAGAAGCAACCTTTGATGATGGTACCAAACTAGTGACCGTTCACAATCCTATTATATGAATAATGGAGCATGTAAATCATGATCCCCGGTGAATACTTTTTGTCTAAGAATCCAATACTGGCTAATGTAGGAAAAAAAACAATAAAAATTAATGTGGCAAACACAGGCGACAGGCCTATTCAGGTTGGCTCTCATACACATTTTTTCGAAACAAACAGGGCCTTACTGTTTCAAAGGAGGAAAACATTTGGGTTTCATCTAAATATTCCATCAGGAACATCACTACGGTTTGAACCGGGTGATTCAAGAACTGTAGAGTTAACTGAATACGGTGGAAAAAAGATTGTTTTTGGTTTTAATGGTCTTGTTAATGGTAAACTATCAAATAAACAGAAAGAAATATCTCTATTAAAGTTAAAGAAAAAAGGTTTCTTGGAAGCAAAATAAAAATGGTTCTAAAAATTCCTAGGAAACAATATGTGGAGCTATACGGACCGACAAAGGGAGACAGAATTAGACTTGGAGATACAGATCTTATAATAGAGATCGAAAAGGATCTGATAACTTATGGTGACGAACTTGTTTTTGGTGGGGGCAAGAATATAAGAGATGGAATGGGACAGGCAAGTGGGATATTAAGCAAATATTCCCTGGATCTTGTGATCACAAACACTATACTAATGGATCCATTGATGGGTATTATCAAGGCAGATATTGGTATCAAAAATGGGTTAATTTTAGGAATAGGCAAGGCCGGAAATCCCAACGTGATGGATGGAGTATCTGATAACATGATTGTCTCTTCAAATACAGAAGTTATTTCAGGCGAACACACTATCTGCGCTCCAGGAACGATTGATACTCATATACATTTTATTTCGCCACAGCAAATCGTAGAAGCAATATGCAGCGGTACCACCACGATGATAGGTGGGGGGACTGGTCCCTCTGAAGGTACTAAAGCTACGACATGTAGTCCGGGACCATGGAATATTCATAGAATGTTAGAATCCTTGGATGAATTTCCATTGAATTTTGGATTGTTAGGAAAAGGAAATGACTCATTAGAACCTGCCTTATTAGAGCAAATTAATGCAGGGGCGTGTGGTCTGAAACTTCATGAAGATTGGGGGTCTACTCCAGCAACCATTGATGCAGCACTTAAGGTTGCAGATAAAACGGATACCCAGGTAGCAATCCATACCGATACCCTGAATGAATGTGGATATGTAGATGATACAATCAGAGCAATCTCAGGCAGAACGATTCATACTTATCATACGGAAGGGGCCGGTGGAGGTCATGCACCAGATATACTAAAAATCGCCGGAGAACTAAACATATTGCCTTCATCAACAAACCCAACAAGACCATTTACTGTAAACACTCTTGAAGAACATCTCGATATGATGATGGTCTGTCATCATCTAAATCCGTCAATATCAGAAGACGTTGCATTTGCTGAATCAAGGATAAGGGCTGAAACAATAGCCGCCGAAGATGTGTTGCATGATTTAGGGGCTCTTAGCATGTATTCTTCTGATAGTCAAGCTATGGGTAGAGTTGGTGAAGTAACAACAAGAGCTTGGCAGACTGCAGATAAAATGAAAAAGATGTCAGGAAGATTAAAAGAAGAAAAAGGCGATAATGACAATCTACGTGTTAAAAGATATCTAGCAAAACTTACTATTAATCCTGCAATAACACATGGAATTTCAGAGTATGTAGGTTCACTTCAACGAGGGAAAATAGCTGATATTGTAATGTGGACACCACAATTTTTTGGTATAAAACCCAAGCTCATTATTAAAGGAGGTTTTATCGCATATTCTCTCATGGGAGATCCAAGTGCTTCCATTCCAACTCCAGAACCTGTATATTATCGACCGATGTTTGGAGCCATGGGTAAAGCTAGATATTCTACTTCAGTAACATTTAGTTCAAGGAATGCAATACGAACCGGGCTTCAAAAGAAATTAGGCCTAAAGAAAAAACTTTTGCCAGTGAAAAACTGTCGCAATATATCCAAGAAAAATATGGTATACAATGATCTGATACCTAAAATAGAAATCGATCCAGAAACCTATGTTGTTAAAGTAGATGGAAACATAGCGACCACCGAGCCTGCAAAGAAGCTATCATTGTCACGACTGTACAATCTATTTTAGTTTTTCAAATTATCAATTAAAATAATAATGCTTATATATTTTGCAAATACATTTTGATTTATGAATCCCGTCCACACGGAAAAAGAAGTCGAAACTGCAGCAAAAAAAGCGACAGAGGCACTTTATGGGAGCAATATTGAAGATTTTAAGATAAGAACACTTCTGCCATTTCCAACTGAACAGAATAGAGAAGCCTGGGACGCTCAAGTTACTTTCTTACTTGGTGGTCTACAATACACGGTTGACCTTTTGATTAATGAAAAAGATGGACAGATAACAAATGCAAGGCTAATAGATACAATGGCTCCATTATAACATCAAAAGTTATTGGAATTACCATAGATTTGCCGTTGGATAAACTGTGATGTGCTGTTTTGAGGCAGTTAAAAACACAACTAAACATATTACCTTTTTAGAAAAACTCATCCAATCACAATAAAAATATGTCCCAGACACTGATTTTAGCAAAAAACAAAAGGTTGGTAGGACTTTTTGTTCTTGCAATTCTATCAATACTTCTTTTAGTTATTCCAGATTTAGTTGGAATTAAGATTACACTGCCTTTAAGACTTACATCTCTAGGTCTATTGGCAGTTTACGTTTTATTTCTTTTGAAATAGTTCATAGAACTGCAGTTGCAATAGTAGGAGCAACTTTTGTGATACTGATAGGCATCACCACAGGGCTCTTTAGTGCTTCTTCTAGTTTTAATTTTGCAATGGAATCTATCGATTTCAATACAATTGGTCTCTTATTAGGAATGATGATAATAGCTACGATACTGGGGGAAACTGGAGTGTTTCAGTATCTTGGTATAAGGATGAGTAAAGCATCAAAGGGAAATATGTGGAAGTTGATGGTTATCCTTTGTGTCTTTACAGCAACGATTTCTATGTTTATAGATAATGTTACTACTGTTTTGCTTATGGTTCCAATAACCATATCTGTATTCAAGACTCTTAAGATATCTCCAATTCCATTCATAATTGCCCAGGTACTTGCATCAAATGTAGGAGGTACCGCAACACTAATTGGAGATCCACCTAATATATTAATTGGTTCTGCTGCAAATATAGACTTTAATTCATTTATTGTCAATATGGGTCCTACAATTGCCATTTCTCTGGTTGTTTCACTATTTGTTTTAAAATTTCTATTTAGAAAAGATCTTGCTCAAAAACCACTTAACCTTAAGGATCTATTGTCTCAAAATGAAAAGGTCCTTATCAAGGATAGATCAGTTCTGAAAAAATCTTTAGCTGTATTAACTGCAGTCATTATTCTTTTTGTTATACACGGTAGTATCAATATAGAACCTTCCATTATAGCTCTAAGTGGTGCAGGGATACTTATGATTGTAGCAAGGTCGAGACCTGAAAACATCTTGAGTCAAGTTGATTGGTCTACCTTGATCTTTTTTGCAGGTCTATTCATTATCATTAGCGGAGCAGAAAAAGCAGGTGCAATAGATCTATTGTCTAATACTGCATTACAAATTAGCGGTGGTAATCCTTGGGTACTGTTCTTCATGATTATTTGGTTATCCGCAATAGCAAGTGCTTTCATAGACAACATTCCGTTTGCTGCTACGATGATTCCTCTGATATTTGCCATTTACAACAATGAATCGATAATTGCTGTCTTTGGCGACCTCGCTATCAGTCCATTATGGTGGGCATTATCACTTGGAGTAGGACTTGGAGGGAATGGTACACTGATAGGTTCAAGTGCTGGTATAGTTGCCACAGGGTTGGCTGAAATAAATGGCTACAAAATCACCTATAACCAATTTCTTAGAAAGGGATTTCCTTTCATGATAGTCAGTGTAGCAGTTGGCTCCATCATACTACTCATAGACATCCTGATAAGACTCAATATCGCAGCATGACAATTCGAATTTATTATTGGATGTTTTGCTAATTGATTGAATTCTAAGTACATCTTGCTCTACATGTTTCTTTCATATGAGTAAAATGAAAATATGAGAATGAAAATATGATATAGTAATAATGAAAATGAGGAGTGACAAGTATTGACATTGTTCCAGATCGATAAAATAATTGGAAATATTAATTTTGACAAAAACCTAAGATCCAAATTCGAGAATATGTCCAAGAATGATAAAGTTGAAACTGTAAATATTTCACGGCTAGAGTCAGAAAGAATCAGGATGCGAAAGGTTTCTGACAGAGGAACAGAGCTTGCCCTCACTTTATCTCCTGGTTCACATCTAATAGATGGAGACGTAATTTTTTTGACAGACGAAAAGATAATAGTGGTAAGGAGAACTGTCGAAAATGTGTTGGTAATATCTTTAAACAAGGATATACCAAAGGACCGTATACTGGAGGTTGCCATAAAGATTGGACATAAAATAGGTAACATGCATAGACCAATAAAAATACTTGGAGAACAAATTTCTTTCCCCATACAATCGAATTCTGAATTAGAAGTTTTTGAGAAACTCTTTTTCAGTTTTAGAAATAATCTTGATATCAGCAAGGATACTATTATTTTTGAACCAGATGAAGGTTACAACATCCATGAACACTGAAATAAGCGTTGAAGATCTGAGCTTCCTTCAGTTATCTGATTCTTTTTTCCCTACGGGATTATATACAACGTCTAATGGACTAGAGTTTATTTTTCATGAGAAGAAATTGAAATCCAGAGATATTTTGAAGTTAATAAAGATTCATTTAAAACAACAAGTAGGTCCAGCAGACTGTGTTGCCCTAGGTAACGCATATGACTGTGTTGAGAAATCCGATTTACAGGGACTCCTAGAAGCAGATCAAACTCTTTACTCTATGCGACTTATGGAGGAGAGTCGGAATGCAGCAGTTAGATCCGGTATTCAGTTACTTAAATGTACGCGATACTTTATGACTCAAAATAAGATATTAAATCTTTACCAAAAGTCCGTAACTAATGGTTATGCATCAGGAATATATCCAATTTCATTTGCAGTAGTATGCAAGTCTCTGAATATTCCAAAACACAAGACAGGATTAATGTTGTTATATGGTTTTGTCGTGAGTGTTATTGGAGCTGCACTCCGGTTAGGAATATTACAACATTTAGATGGTCAAAAGATAATTCACGAGCTCAAACCATTCACTTTGGTATCTGTCAATGAAAACATAGGAAAACCCCTTTCTAGTATATGGCAGTTTGCACCGGCAATAGATATAATACAGATGAAACACGAACAGATGGATTCAAGAATGTTTATTACTTGACTGAAAGTTAATTCTTCTGTGCCTTCTTACAAAAGAATACCTAGAGTGGGAATAGGAGGACCCGTCGGATCAGGTAAAACAATGCTGATTGAGCGGATTGTTCCTTTACTATATGACAAAGGATACAGGGTCGGTATAATTTCTAACGATGTTGTGTCCAAAGAAGACGCAGATAGAATGAGACACAATCTTGCAACTAAGAGAGGACTTTTGCCTGAAGAATTGGTAATTGGTATAGCAACGGGTGGCTGTCCTCACACCGCAGTTAGAGAGGATCCGTCAATGAATCTATCTGTGGTTGAAGAAATGGAATCAAAGCACAACTATCTTGATCTAATAATAATTGAAAGTGGCGGTGACAATATTACTACTACTTTTAGCCCTGCTTTGGCAGATTACTTCATTTACTTGATAGATGTTTCAGGCGGTGATAAATATCCTCGAAAAAGAGGTCTTGGAATTGAAACTTGCGATCTATTAGTTATAAACAAGATAGATATTGCTCCATATGTGGAAGCAGATCTTAAAGTTATGGAAAATGATGCCAAACATGTAAGAGGCAATAAACCATTTGTCTTCGTAAATTCTAAAGGAGGAGAGGGAATAAACGAGGTAGCATCATATATTATTCGAGACGTTCTATTCGAAGCTCCAAAAAATATTCAAAGCTAGTTATGGTAAACAAATTTGGACTATGTTAAATTTTCTACGCCAATTAATATTCCCTCAGAAATCCTAGCATACAAATCCGAACCACAAAAGCTGAGTGTTGATAAAACTGGAAAGATAGGTATTGTGCAATTCAGTCTTGAAGAAGATATCGAAAGTAAAAAAACGGTTGTAAAAGAACAATTCGCCAAAGTTCCTCTTTGTATCCAAAGAGCGTTGTATCTTGAGGAGAGCATTCCATCAATGGCCTATATATATATTATATCACCTTCTGGGGGAATACTCCAAGGCGATAGATACAGAATTGATATTTCGCTTAGTAACCATGCATACGCTCATGTTACTACACAGGGTGCGACACGGATTTATAAAATGGAACAAGATTTCGGGACGCAGATGATTAATATTGCTGTAGATGAAGGGTGTTACTTTGAATATATTCCAGATCAAATAATCCCATTTCGCAATTCTAGGTTCTATCAGATGGTTAATTTGAAGGTTCATGAAAGCGCGACGATGATATATTCAGAAATGTTGGTACCTGGCAGAGTAGCAAGCGGTGAGTCATTTGAATATGATATTTGCTATATCAAAACAATAGCAAAGGATAATGTAGAAAAGATGAGATTTATTGATATAATGAAACTAGAGCCTAAGAAAGAAAATTTAGAATCATTTGGTATAATGAATAATTTTGAGATTATTGCTAACGTATACATCCTTTGTAAAGAAAAATATGTAAATAACCTGAAAGAAAAAATAAATTCAACAATGAAAAACAAGAATAGAATTTATGGAGGTACGTCATCTTTTCCAAACAACAATGGGATAGTCGTTAGAATTTTGGGGAACACTACAAGAGATGTTAAGAAAATAATTTTTGATATTCTAGAAATTTTGAGGCAAACAATTCTAGGCGCTTCTTTCAGTGGCATAAGAAAAGCTTGAATACAAGTATCATCTTTTGATAATTTGGCAATACTCATGACTACTAAGAGGTGTATCACAAAATGGTAGACACATTATCATTTATACTGATATCGATTCCACCAATGATCTTGTTAGGTCTACGTCATGCACTTGACGTAGATCACATCACAGCTATAGATAATCTTGTAAGACTGCACAACGCAACAAGAAAATCGCGGTGGGTTGGAGCCGGATTCAGTATTGGCCATATGATTTCAGTTGTAGCTGAAATGATTCTTATCATATACATTATAGGCAATATAACAAGGATTGATCAGCTTTCGTTTTGGGGTGGAGTAATAGGAGCCATCGCCTTAGGAATAATTGGGACAGTAAATATATACTCAATGAAGAAATGGGGTAAAACTGGCTCTGCTATCCTTGCCAGCAAAGTTCTAGCCAGGATCGGAGTGATGAAGCCTTTTAGTTCTGCCCTTCTTACAGGAATGGTATTTGGTTTAGGATTTGATACAGCCACTCAGATTTCAGCGATCACTTTATCAGCCGTAGCCTCAGCTACCCTTGGAATGCAGATGGCCCTCGTTCTTGCAGGGTTCTTCGCTGCGGGAATGATTCCTGTCGATACACTAGATAGCTTCATACTCCGATCAGCATTTTCTAGAATATTTAACACAAAAGGTTTCAAATACATGATATACGCTTTGAGCGCAGTTGCATTGACCATAGCGGCTGTGACATCATACGAGACAATATCTAGTTCAGAAATATTACCTGACTTGACTGGTCCGGTTTTAGCAATAACCATAATTTTGGTTTCTTTTGGATCTGCCTATATAACTAGAAAGAGACAACTTGTTAATCTAGACGATGTGAGTCCAGTTTCATCACCAACAAAGGATAGATCTGACAACGGAAAAGAGGATGTAACAAACTAACTTTAAGATCAAGAAGATTTGTTACTTATATTGATTGAATGTAAAATAAATCTACCATCTCTACAAATACAACAATTAATATTTTGATGCCATAAAGGAAAAATGGCATCAGAAAATATGATATTTCAGGAAATCAGTAAAAATTCTATTCCTTCAAAAAGCTGAGAAATCAATCGTTCCATTATTAAAAACAGAATTGTCTTTAATCACTTAAGTGTGAAACTAAATCACGTATTAATTCACTTGGTAACCTATTGCATGAACTCAAGGTCCTACATAAGCTCAATCTATTTTTTTCAAGTATCTCATTTGAGATCAGTCCTTTACCAAAAGATTTTTTTAAAAAAGTATTAATCTCCAAAACTAACTCGTTAATCTCGCTCAATGAGGAAATGGGCGAATTTCCATATTCCAAGTTAACACTAATTATGCGAATTATATTATTCAGATCTCTCGAAATTAATTCTTGTGGTAGTTTACTAGTATATATGAGCTTAGAAAGATTTGAAAGGATGTCAAGCTGCTCAGTTACTAAACTAGCATATGTTTTTTTATTTGAATAATGAATATCACTGATATCCCTTGGCAATACTTTCTATTCACCTAAAGCTTAGCTTTAAAGGATTAACTTGAAAAAAATTATAGTAAAGGTTGAAATTATTTGATTTAGTTTTTGCAAAATTGACGAAAAGGGGCACTAGCGAATATACAACTTTTGCAATGCATAGTAAGACCCTGATCTGCGAACTGAATTCATATTAAAAACCAACAACTTTTATTTAATATTATGACCCTTTAGTCTTACGATACGATTAGAAGTCCAGGAAGATAGGCAAGGATTGTTATACCTGATGTATTATAACTATACTATGGCAAGAATAGTAAAACCGGCAGGCGTACCAGGCGAATTTAAATGTAGAACATGTCAGATTATGTGGTCAAGTTATATGGAGAATAATATTCCATGCACAGATACAACAATAAGATCTGGATTACACAACTTTGACTTTGCAAATCCTGTTTTTGTGGAACAAATAAGAAGTTAATTTTTTATTTTTTATTGGTACAAACCTGATAAATCTCAGAATATAATAGACAAAGTTCTTTTAAGAGAGGGGACTTAATTTTTTGTTTATTCTAAAGTCTATTTTATCAATCTTTATATGGATATCAATCAACCATATTTAGCGTAGGTAGTTTGACAACAATAGGTGAATTAATGACTCAAAAATTAGAGACCATTGAAGCATCTAGTTCCGCCCAAGAAGCAGCAAAGAAAATGCGAGATAAAAAGATAAGCTCCTTAGTAGTTGTTGACGGCAATAGCAAACCTGTGGGCATAATAACAGAACGAGATTTAGCAAGAAAGGTATGTGTTCATGACGCAAGCAGTAAAAATACTTTAGTTCAAGATATAATGTCTGATGCCTTAGTCACTACTGATGCCATATCGGAAGTGGGAGTTGCTGCAGATATAATGATACAAAATCAAGTCAGACATTTGCTTGTTGTAGAAGACGATGATATAAGCAAACCGCTGGGTATAATTACACCTAGTGATTTTGCAGGTTATCTTAAAGAAAATTTGAATATTGATGACGTTAATGCAAAGATAATTGAATCCTTAAAAGAGACAGAAAAAGAAGGAACAGGGTCAAAATCACTGTAAAAAATGCGGTGAATGGAACGAATTTGATAGCAGCGTATGTTCAGAGTCTGGAGAAATTTGTAAATGATACCAACTTTTAGTTAAGAATTCCAAACATTTATGTCCTCATAATTCTACTATTGCTTCAATGAGTCAACATGACGCTTGCATGTATTGTCTACATCCTAAAAACCAGCACGTATATCATGTTGGTCAAATAGACAACAAACATCCTTGTAGGCTATGTGATTGTGTTTACTTTAAATCAATGTAATCATTAGCAACGAATATTCTTTCGCTTGCGCAATTCCTTAAAGATACAATAAGTTTATCATATTTTTCTGGTATACTAAATTTAGAAATTCTAACTACGACCCATATGAAAAATCAGACTAGTCCCTTTCGGAGGGTATAACGACATAATGAATCATATCTTTATTTCAACAAAATCTATTTAATATTCTAAAACATTTGGCATTAACAACATAATTTCTATATTACCTCAAAAATTAATATATGTAAACTTTACAGGATTATTGAGAAAATAATTATCAATTTGGTGTGCGGAACTGTCTGAATAAGATAGATTATTGTAGTATTTCCCATAATAATTAATATTTTGTTGTATCAACCATTAGTTGATTGAAAATATTTGATACCTTTACAAAAACTAAAGTTTCAATAAGGCCTTTAAACAAGATAATTAAAATTTTTGTTTGCGGTCCTACTCTTTATGATAACTGTCACATAGGACATGCAAGAATTTTCATTCTGATAGATCTTATAATTAGATTATTAGAATCAAGAAATTATATCCCTCATGTAATAGTAAATGTTACTGATATTGATCCAAAGATAAACGAAAAAAATATCAATTCTGATCTTGTATTTAAAGAGTTTATTGATGATCTAAATAGACTTGAAATCAGTGATTTGATCTATGCTAAAACTACTGATTATGTAAAACAAGCAAGGGATTTGATAGAAATACTAATCAAGAGGAATTTAGCTTATTCTGTAAATGGAAATGTATACCTAGATACATCCAAATTCAAATCATATGGTCATCTTTCACATCTGTCCAAAAAAGATTTGGAGGATCAGAGATATGACATTGATATCAATAAACGGAACAGTACAGATATTTTTTTATGGAATACCAGCGATTACTATGGAACTGAATTTAATGAAAAGTTCCTGGGAGATGGTGCACCATGGTGGCACATGCAAGATACTGCTGTGGCAATGTTTCATTTTAATGGTATTTATGATATGCATGTTGGAGGCATTGATCTATGCTATCCACATCATGAAGTAATATTATCAAATTTAATGGCACTTTCACAAAAACAAAAGCCTGTTAAATCCTGGGTACATGTAGGTATTTTGGATGTTGGTAATGCAAAGATGTCCAAGTCTTCTGATAACGCAATTTACATCAGGGAATTACTGAAAAAATATGATGCAAATACGCTGAGACTTTATTCTTACTCGCATAACTATAATAAGTTAATTAATTTTAAATTCTCAGAATTAAAGAAATTCGATAGAATAAATGATATGATTAGAAATTTAGTTTTTACTTCAGCTGATAATTATGAAAATGAAAAACATGATCATGCTAATGATAATAGTCAAAATGCAAAAGAATCAGACACAATAAAAAAATTCAAAAGTTATATTGAAGATGATCTGGATACACCAAACGCACTAAAATTGTTCTTAGATACGGTAAAGCATTCAGATAAAATGAATGATGCAAAAGAGATGATGGAAATTTTTGGACTTAGGTATTGAAGATATAGGTGATAATGAGTCATCACTTTGTTCCCTGTGGAGCAGAACTCATAGAAAAATAGATTGTGTTGAATTATTTTCAAATCCTAATCTGGGAGATGATTATTTTTTTAATAGATTGAATATAAAGAATTACTGTAATAATATTAGTGATACCCTAAATTTTGTAAAGAATAATTACACTTACGGCCTCAATAATTATTATATACATCTAATTTGCAACAATGAAAATCCTATTACCAAGTTGAATATACCGAAATTTGGAGCTATGAAGATTCTGAGTCTTGATGTTGCCCAAAGTGCCATGCGGAATAGTAAACATATCGAGATTAAAGTTGCTGACAAAGTTCGCTTGAGCGATTGGATTGATGTTTTTTGTAGATCTTTTGATTCGATGCAAATTAAAAATGAACTAACAACTATTATTTCTCAACACTACAAAAAACTTACATTATTGATTGCGAATTATAATATAGATGGATTAAGATATCCTGCGGGATGTTGTTTATTATTTGAAAAAAATAAAACACTTGGTTTGTACTGTTTGGGTACCATTTCTCAGTTTAGAAGAAAAGGTGTAGCAAGAGAATTAATAAGCAATGCAGCAAAAATGGCAAAAAATAATGGCTACGATTCAATTATACTGCAGACATTAACTAAAGAAAGATCTGAAGAATTTTACAAAAGATTAGGATTTAAAACGGTTTACAAAAAGATGCTTTATACATTTTATTTGAAGTAGAAGTAGAAATTTTCAGTTTTGAAACATTTTCAAGGCATAAGTAACCGTATGAACATCCAATTACAAAATGAATATTTAAATTAACATTACTACTCAAAATTCAAGGGCTCGTAGCGCAGATCATTTCCAATATTGAAGTGAGCGCAGAATGGATAGCGCGGACGCCCCCTAAGCGTCAGGTCGAGGGTTCAAATCCCTCCGGGCCCGTTCCGATATTAGTGCTTTTATGCGGGTTTCGCAAATATATTGTCATTGAGAATTGAGAAAGCTCGAAGTAAGAGAAGAATGTCAACTTGACCCTTGGATATTATTTCTCAATGCAATGAGAGCACCTATGACAAGGGATAGATATCAGACAAGAGTAGCAAAATTTTTTAATTTTATTGGAATCCAGTAACAGGACTAATTTTATTGCTCATCCCGACGTCCGAAGACTTGCCAATTTCATCTTTGAAATATGATAGTGATTCTCAAAAGCTACCTTTGCATGTTTTAACTGCTATTGTTGTGGTATCGTATTGTTTTGACCGTTGTTTTGTCATTAAAGAATTCTCATCACTCTGAACGTTAAACGCCATAGATTTGATTTTCTCAGGATTATGCTACAACGAGATCCAATTTACTATAATCTTATGTAACAGAATTAGCAGAATGTACTATTATAGCTTCCAATTCGTGATCTTTTAAATATTTATTCAAGATACCAGGGAATTTTTTCATAAACATTCGTCCTCACATTATATGTGATTGGTTTTAGAATTCTAGTTAAAGGGTGATCATCGTAGAAATTCTGGATAGCAACTGAGGCGATGGAGTCAGGATCGAGAGATGACAAATTACTATTGTTCAAGTTCGGGACAACTCCACATATTTCTCTCTGCAAACTTTCAATACGGTTCCTGATCATTTCATTTATTATTTCTTTTAAATTCTTTACTAGATCTGAATATTTATCGACTATCTTCATTGAAAATGGAATTATGTGTGGATCCGAAAAGGGATCAGGTCCGACTGAAGTTAATGAGAATGCTTCAAAATCCCTTAATAAACCATCACTGGGTTTGTATCCAGAGTCCGAGTTTATAGGTGACCCGCCATGTTTAAACCTTCGATAGAGCGGATGATTTGAATTTCTAAACATTCTTAGCTCTTTCATGAATTTTCTAGTGTACGAAATATTGTTTTCAAGAAATTTATCTAGTATCATGCCGATTTTATTATCTGTTGTTACCTTTTTAGTATCAATCCAATTCATAATTGACAATATTTCGTCGTCTGAATAGTCATTTTCTAAAAATCCACGTATGAAGGGACCAAGGTCTGGAGATCCTGGTGATAATGAATTCTGATAAAAATTCTTTCCAATTAGAAAACTATTTGCAATTACAACAAAATCTTCAATTAGCATCATTATCTTGGAGATGATGTTGATCTGAATTGCAATGGCATAAGTTACAATTTTTTCTCCAGGCGCAATTTTGTAGTTTTCAGGTTTAATTAATAAATCTTTTATCAGATCAAAATCGATCCTTAATAACCAGACTCTGCTCTCCAAATTCCCTAAGTAGGTCGTAAGCATGTTATAATCAATATCCGCCTGATTAACCATGATTTCCAAAATCTCCTAAATTTCTGATTCATTGGTAAATTTCGAAAGGAGTTCTTTCGCTTCTGGAAGATTCAAGTTAACATAGTCGCTTTGTGTCATTCTTTCAATTATTGCAATTAACTCTGTTTTTACCTTATTTGGTACTTCTGCATATAATAATTTTGAGATAGTAGTAAAAATATGTTTAAGGTAGAAAGGAGATGAAATTAAGAATGGGTTTTTTTCAGTTAGTCTGACTAGTAATTCTCCTGATTTTCCCGGGAATTCTAAACAAAATTTGTCGAGATAACGGATAATTTCCACGCTACCAAGTGAAGAATCACTATATACTTCTACAGAAGCCTTTTCCAAGAAAGGTAAGATTTTTGGGATTAAGGAAATATTTTTCTCGATTAGTGTATATAGCAAAAAGAAGCTAGCGTCTGACCGTACTTTCTTTGAATCACTGTTCATTAACCTAGTATAATAGCTAATTATTTTTTCTGATAGTTTGTTATTAAGAAGAAGATTATCATTTCTTAACGTAAACGCCAGTCGCTTTTTCACGTAGTAATTATACTGTGAGTTATCCACTAAATCGTCAATAATTTTACAGAAATTTTCCTTATTGCCTAGGAGTGCCAAATAAGTACTAACTTCAACAGCACCTGTGAGTATAATAGACTCGTCTTCTGGTAACTCTTTCTTTCCATACATTTCAAAAATATTTTTACAAAATTCGTGATACAATTCAGGACTTTTCATTGCAAGATAATACAGATATCCCTGTAGATACCATCTTACAAATTTGTTATCACTTAGATATCTAGTCCCGATTGAATATGCTAAAGATGTGTCACCCATACATATGTTTTGAAGATCCCTGGCAATATGTTCTCTGACATAACTATTATGATGATTAGATAACGATTCTACCAAATGCATGTTAACTTCCGTATCCCTATGTCTTATCAATCTAGATAGGCAGCCTGCTGCAAGTGCCTTAACGGGGATCGGGTGAAGTAGGATCATAGAGCTTGCTATTATGTTATCATCTCTATACGAGATACCATCATCCAATTCCTGATCATACTCGCAATATTTTTTAATGATACTTTCTATCTCGTCAAGTAATTCCGGATCAATCACTTTTACTTCAAGATAGTCATAAATATTTTCAAGAAGAGCTCGTTTATCATCTTCTAGAACCAGTTTTTTTTCTGTTTCGAGAACTTCCTTGATGGTGTTAGTCTTCTGATCATCAGACAAATTGGTTATCGTTTTAGTTTGATCTTTTGTCAACAGAGGCTCAGAAACACTCTTTATCAAACCGGACTCCTCCAACTCTGTCTTAGATAATTTGACACTTGGATCGGGTTCTTTATTTTCTATGTATTTTCCATTATATAGTGTAGAGGAGAAAATTATGACACCAGACAGATAAGGATATTGTTTCAAGTGTTCTTGAATTGTATCCCTAATTTTAATAAAGTCATCATAATCATTTTCGAAGTCAAATCGCCATTCACTTGCATTGATAGCTACTATTGCAGGATATCCAACTTCGTATTGTTTTTCCTTTGCCTTTTCATCTATTTTTTTCTTTAATTGACTAATAAAAGCAGACTTAATTTTGGTCGAGGTGGCGAATAATTCACTATCTTGCATATCAGGATCAGTTGTGTCTGTATCAACAGTTTGAATTTCTATACATTCATTATTATTCTTGGTGACAAAAAAAGCGATATTTTTAAACGGTGAACTTGAGAAATCAGATAAAAGGACTTTCTTTGACCAATTTGTAACTAAATCATTCTTTTTAAGTTCGTTGGCTAATTGGACAGTGCCATTATGAAAAGTTGTTTCAGAGTTGTTGAGGAAATCATAAAGATATCGATTTTCTCCCATCGTATCGACCTTCGAAAATTCAATCTTCCCTGTCCAACCTATGAGGTCATTTACAAATAATTTATCGATTGCATTAAATAAATAAAGTTTAGAATTTTCTTCATCTATATTTTTATTCTCATCTAGAATCAAATTTGAAGTATCGAAGTATATAGAAATCAGATAATTTTTTTTACTGCTCTTCTTTAAAAGATACTTAGCCAGATGGGTCAAAATATTGACAATTTTTACTTCAGAAAAACGAGAATTGAGGAGTGTTAATTCTAGACATACGTTCTTGTCCTTAATATTAAGAAAGATATCTGGTCTCTTACCGTTCTTTAATACACGTTGAAACTCAATTTTGCCGAGACCGATTCGATGTCCAATCTCGTAAGCTGTTAAGACTTCGGCTAAAGCAGAATTGCTTGTGAACAAATGCGAAGAAGTTAGTCTGCTAACGAGCTCATTAAATTCAGTAATAGACAGTTTGCCCTTCAAGTACTTTAAAGCATGTTCTAGATTTTCCAAAATAGTGGGCGAATACTCGTGCTCTGTCCAATAGCCTTTATTCCATTTCGGCATCGAAATATTCAAAATAATGTTTCTGGAATTAGCTCGGGCATAATCTTCAAACCGGCCGAAATTTTTCAGAATTTCATTCAACAATGGGTAATGCGATATTCTCTCTTTTGCGGTTTCTAGCCGCTCTTTATACTTCTGTATCAGATCAGTGTCATTATTACATTCGAAAATCTGACCCATGTTTTTTTAGCCGTGTATACAAAATTAAACTTTTTGAAAAGACCTCCAATTATCTTAAATTAATTATATTTGGGATATTGCAATATTTAGTGATGGAGAATGTACACGCCGATTTTAAGGGAAAAGGAAAAATTGTTTATATCGCTGTGTTGATATCAGGATGGGTAATTTAAAATGAAAAAATATGTAAAATGGATAATGGCAAGTGTTGTGCTAAGTCTGACGGTTGTCCTTAATATGTCAGTCGTTGACCAGCAGGTGTATGCAGTAAGTTATCCGTACAAGGCAACATTAAGTGGGCAAAACCAAGTACCGCCTGTTGAATCTAGTGCCAGCGGTGAGGCTGAGTTTACTGCGCCGGCTAACGGAATTATAAAGTATAGAGTCAATATCACAGGAATATCTAATGCCTCAGGGGCTCAGATTCATGCAGGAACCGAGGGACAAAATGGTGATGTCGTTGCCGATCTTCTCTACACTCCTACAAGCCAAAATAGGGAGATGCCTTACGGCATGATATTCAGGGGAGATCTAGATGAGTCGAGTCTTAAAGGCCCAATGGCAGGAAAGACCATAGACGACTTGGCTGCTGCTATGGATTCAGGCGAGATATATCTAAACGTGCAAACTAGGGAGCATCCCGACGGTGAAATTAGAGACCAGTTGAGCAATACCGACAAGATTGTTAATGTTGGATCAAATCCTGATTCTTCCAAAGAAACTTGGCAAACATTCAAGGATCCAGAAAATGAATTTTCAATAGAATATCCATCTTCGTGGCAATTAAAACCTGCCGAAAACAGATTTGCCACAACAGATCTGACTATCATGCATAGTAACGGTTTTCAGGATGGGTTCGTTACGATGAGCTATAACATTGTCCCAGAGGCATTAACTCAGATAATTAAAGAATATGGTGCCGATCAAAAGGATATAGAGGATGCATTCAAAATTATATTTCCTACTTTGCTAACTTCATCTTCTGCTGCTTTTGATTCATTTCATCAGGTAGAAGACACTGACTATAATAAATATAAAGTTGACGGATATGGAACGGCATCAACCATATTTTCGTTTGAACAATCCGGACTTGATTTTGCAGGATGGTCGGTTGGGGCATTAACAGGGAATAAAATATTTTGGTTTCATTATGCAGCCGGTCCGAATCAATTTGATCCAAACTTTCCAACTGCAGAGCGAATGCTAGAATCCATCAAATTATTAGATAAGTAAAGATGAAAAAAGAGAGAATTAGAGTGATTAAATAAATGATTTATTTGGATTCACTGGATAGTTACTATACGATTGATCATGAACCTGAACTTAATCGGTTCATTCTTGAAATCCATTTTGTCATGTATGAACGAGCATCTTAACTTATAAACTGATATTTTACTCGTAACTTATCCCCAAATTGTAAGACAAGTAACTATATGGTAAGTAAACTCGGAAAGCAGACTCAAGTCCCAAATGAGTCTAAAAGTTTCTAAAAGTGATTCACAAACGATCAGTTCTTGATTCTTTGATGGATTCATTTATCCAGGCTGCAAGTTTTAGTTGTCCACATCTCTATCAAAGTAATTGGTTACTTTTCATTATATGCATACTTATGTCCAGAAATAAATAATGACGGAAAGTTGAGTCGTCCGGTTATCTTGGAAGTTCTAACAGTCAATAAACTATTAAATCCTTTTATTTTTACCGGAGTAGACCGTGAAAATATCTTTGTTCCAGTATTTTCGATTTTAATGATATCATTTGTTACCGTAAAAATTCCTGGTGGTAGAAAATATTCTTCTTCTAAGATATTTCGATTAGCGGTTAAAAAGAATTCAAAGTTAAGAAAATATTTTTTATTTGGAGAACTTGGAACATTTGCTACTGGCATTTCACAATTAACTGTAGCCTCTTTAATTGTTTTCAACCTGTGTCTTAGATCTCTAGAAGTTTGACAAACTAACTTTATTTCTAATTCTTTCGGTAATTTTACCAAGTGAGTATGACTGGATAAACACATTACAAACCATAAGGAAATATTATTTTCAATTTGTTTTGTTCTGTATGTATTCAATTTCTTTTTCGGATCTTGCCGTTTCTCATATACGGTAATATGCCAATCGATAAGATTATTTTCTAAGGTCAAGTGATTCAAATGACTTTCATTAAGAACATTTTTATCTGATAAGATAACTCTTGAAAAATTAATTGCAGGGAAAAAGAGTAGCCTTTTTTTGGTCAAGATAAAGGTACCTAAAAAATAGTAAGATTGATTTTTCTTTTCTTGATATAGTAAATAAACAAGTTTCTCTATAGGCGATCCTGTATCAATAAAATTTTCTAATGGTCTTCCCAAAAGAGAATCTGTAGTTGAGATTTTACCAATTCCGTATGAAAATTTATAAGATATCTTGATTTCGTAAGTGTGTTTATCATTCATGGTGTTATTTTTGTCATGATTTACTACGGGGAGCTAGCTTGATTAATAATCATCGTTGTACTGTACTGGTCTAGGAATTTTTCAATATAAATATCAACAATCTCATTGAACTTTTTGTAATAAGTGATGATTTCACCGAGCTTCACTTTCTCCTTAATATCTATATTACCATGAGCGGGTCTCGATCTATGACCGTAAATCTGATTAATAAGTTTCTTAAAAATATCTTTTTTCATATGCTTTATTTTCCTCACTTTATCTAAATATTTTACCAGGTCACCAAGCGTAATATCTGCACCTATTTTGTATTCGTCTTTGATTATCGAAGAAATGCAACTTACTAATAAAATTGTCTTGATGTGAAGATTTTCCGTTTCTAAGGCGGCCTGATAGTATGCTAACGCCTTACTCAACATACTATTCATTGCAGGGTTCAATAGCACTATTTTATCACTTAAGCTCGCGTGATCTACATTCATTGAATACCTAATAGTGGAACTAGTACATGTAAAATAAGGATTTTTGTGGGTTCAGTAGAAAACGGGATGATTTATCATTTTGATCTGAATAATGATAGAAAATCACTGTCGTTAACAGGTGATCTTGCTGATTTAGTATTGAATAAAAAAGATAATGCCAGCCAAATAATATTTGGTAAAAATTTTGGAATTGTAACAGACATGGAAGTTGGACCTGATGGCTACCTGTATATAGTATCAGGCAATCGAGGAACAGATGCCGGAGCAATATACAGAATAGTGCCCAATATGAGATAAGATCACACAACTCAACCGAGTTAACTGGCTCGAGGCAAATATTGACTACAAGTGATTTTGTATCAAGTTATGATTCTTTTATTATAGTAAAATGATCCTAGTCGTACATCTTTCTGTGCTCACGTTACTATCAGAGTTATCTGATAGAGTAAATAGTAGTGCCAGAATACAATATTTAATTCAATTAAACATCGTAGTGCTTTGTGCAGCTGAACCCACTTTTCTATCGGGACCAAGCAGATATGAATCCTTATGATGCTTTTCGTCCTGACGCTTAAAAACTTGGATATACGACTTTGATTATAGTGGTCACGGTTACCACCATGATCACTCTAATATAGTTAAAGAGAACATATAGCAAGGAACAACAAAAGACTAGTACTAGGAAATATTAGTAACGTCAAATTCAGTCAAACTAATCATTCATATACTGAGGAATGACCTTGTTGATTCTGACCACCAGCTATCATATTTTTGTATCGATTTTTTGATTTCTTGGAGTCAATTGAACGTGTTCTAGTTATATCCTTCTCTATATTCGAGTTTCTTTTATTAACATCATTACCATCTGACTCTTTTTTTATATCAGTCAATCCTGTGTCTATGAACGTGTAATCAATCTCGCTCTCATGTACTATTTTTATTTCCTTTCTTTTTTTTACCAATTTTATTGCACTTGTAAGTATCACCAAAAAACATACCACGTTAATAAGGAGTAGCACAGAAGCATCATATCACGAAAAATCTTCGGAGAACACCATAGCACATGCTACCTCTGTCAGAACTTAACTTACGTGGTTGATGCTAGGTTAGACACTTGATCTATAAAATGAACCTGTAATATTTAAATGTAAATTCCTTTGGTTCTGTTAAGTTGACTTGTGTGGACAACACAATTTTAAGGAAATACAGGACTTTCATTCAATATGACTTGAAGAAAGTTAAGAATAGATCTAGTAATAATATCGCTACTGCTAAGATCACTGATACTGCAATTATGACACTGCTGCACCAGCACAACAAGAACATTAAAGAAGTGGAAAAAAATAGAAAAAGGTTCTAAAAACGATTAATAGGGTAAAAACCATAAATGCAACAAGGAATGAGTTTAACTAGTGAAACCTGACCTTCCTTACTATTACCAAATAAAATCAGTAATCAAAACATTAAGAGGCATGAAGTGGAATTTAGATTTTAGCTACTTCAGAAAGTGGATACTTATAGGTTTTCTACTAGGTGTCGTTGCGGGTTTAGGCGCTGTAGCTCTATTTCTTTCCGTTGAATTTTTCACAGGCGTATTCCTTGAAATGGGAACAGGATATTCTCCTCCACTGCCAGGAGGATTTCAAAGTAACTTAGGTTATACAATGTTTATCGAAAAACCATGGTTGACACCCTTGATAACGGGTTTAGGTGGTCTTTTAGTTGGAATAATCACCACCAGGTTCTCTCCTGAATCTGAAGGACATGGGACAGATGCAGTAATTGATGCATATCATCACAAAAGTGGCAATATAAGAGCAAGAGTTCCTCTTGTCAAGGCCGTTGCGTCATCCATTACTTTAGGAAGTGGTGGCAGTGGAGGAACAGAAGGTCCTGCCGGACAGATAGCCGCTGGTTTTGGATCACTCATAGGAAGACTATTCAAACTAGATGAAGATGAAAGAAGAATTGCAGTTGCTGCTGGTCTTGGCGCAGGTATTGGAAGTATATTCAAGATTCCATTAGGTGGTGCTGTCTTTAGTGCAGAAGTTTTCTATCGAAGGGATTTTGAAGTTAGAGCCTTAATACCCGGATTGGTAGCTTCTGTAACTGGCTATACTATATTTGGCTTCGTTTTTGGATGGGATCGGCTATTTACTATCCCGCTTGATCTCGTAAAATATACCCATCCAGTATCGCTAATTCTTTATGCAATAGTAGGTCTGATCTCCGCCGGAGTCAGCATAGGATATGTAAAGACTTTCTATACGATATCGGATTATTTCAGCAAAATTCGGGTTCCAAAGTATTTGAAACCAGCTATTGGAGGCGTGCTGGTAGGAATGATAGGAATAGCATTTCCCCAAATATTGGGAACTTCGTATGGGTGGTTACAGATTGCAATTGACAAGGACTATGTTCTGTTTCCTCTGTATATTATTGGTGCTGTAATTATCCTCAAGATCTTAGCAACTTCATTGACATTAGGTTCTGGTGGAAGTGCAGGTGTTTTTGGACCTTCTATGGTAATAGGTGGGCTTCTGGGCGCATTTATTGGTACATCTTTCCACTTGCTGGGATTATTTACGTGGATAGATGTTTCTTCTGTAATCATAGTGTCAATGGTATCATTTTTTGGAGCGACGGCAAAAACGCCGATATCATCAATAATCATGGGAAGCGAATTAACAGGAGGTTATGCCCTTTTAGCACCTATGATGTTGGCCACTTTTATAGCTTACATAATGTCAGGACAGCATAATTCAATATTCCGAAACCAAGTCCTAAACAGGTCTGATTCACCTGCTCACAGAATGGAGTATCAACGTGTTATACTAAGTAATCTTTATGTAAAAGATGTTATGAAAAATGCGGTCAATAAACTCTCGAAAGAAGTATCAATTGAAGAAGCACTCCAAATAATGAATAGAAATAACAGCAAAATGATTATGGTAGTTAACGAAAAAGATATACTTCAGGGTGTTGTATACAAATACAAGCTATTTGAGTTTCCTGAAGAATATCGCAAATCTGTTAAATTAGAAAGCATCATGATAAAGGATCCCTTTTTTGCTTATACCTCGGACTCTCTTCACCAAGCATTAGTTAGGCTTTCTTCAAACGAGCTTCAAGAAATGCCGGTCATATCGAATGAAAATAATAAGGTCCTTGGAATTATAACGATTGCAGCATTGGTAAAACTATATGACGAAGAAGTAGAAAAGATACTGAAATTAAGGAACCGCTCTAATCTCAGTATTGATATCAACGGTAATGGAATGAATAAAACAGAAGACCGTCATCTAACGGATAAAACCAAAAATAAATAAATGATGAGAAGTGACTACAATATCCGCACCGAATTATTCACGAAGACACATACATTTAGTCTTGATATTTAATTTAGCACTAACATACTACATACTTTAAGGTTCCCTTACCGTAATTGTAGCATTATCAATCGCACCAAACCGATATAAAATTTACAGATATTTAAACTGGTTTTTTATAAATATTATAATGCATCTTAGAAACTTCCATCCAGTGATCTTCTACACTTTATTAAGATATTAGCCATCTATTTCTTATGAGATATTGTTCCTACTATATGAAACACACATTTTGTTAGTTTAAATTATGAACGATACCGTAATCTTTTCCACAGGCACATATTAGCCATTATTTCTAAAATGAGCTCATGTCTTACTCCATCTTTTGGTCATTAAATCATATTGCTTTGAAACTAGAGATGTTTTAGACATTCTAGAGTTTATTGTGAGTTTTTGGAATTTTCTAGATCTTTCGGAACATCATTAGACTGAATAGTGTTAGATAATCAATTTCTATTTTTTATCTATCTTTTGAAATTTTAGAGTATGCCTTCGATGCAGAGGACGTTCTTCATATGTCGTCTTTAGAGGGATCATCTCATCTAAAGACTAGGAATTTGTCTCAGAGCATAGAAGGTAAGAATTTTATATTAACCACGCGCTATAGCATTACGAAAACATTTGAAAAGCGATGATAAATCATTAGATTTAGTAACAAGCTGGGTAGTCGAATCCAAATTATCTAATGAAGAATTTAAGGATTATAGTCATGCCCTTACCATGTTTACCAAAATATCGAAAGATGGAACGCATGTAATTTTATATGAAATAAAGAGGAATCGTTCGGATGGGTTGACCGTAAAGAAAACTCCGTTACTAAATTCTAAAAAAGTTAAAATGAAACCGGCATCATTTAAGAGAATCATTTACAGCAAACCGAAAGATAAGTCTGATGATAATCATCCAAAAAATAAAGATAAAATCAAAGGCTTTAAAGTAAGGATTTTTCTCCTTATCATTGTCTTGCTCACATTTATTATCATAATGTTTTTGATGAATAGTATTGGTGGAGAATCGTCAGCCGTTACCAGCGTTCACAATTTTATATTATTTGGTATAGAAGATTCAGGTTAGTTTTTACATATTTAATAATAGATAGAAAATGAAAGTACCAAAACTAAAAACACTTATGATTTACGCCGCCATCATTATACTTGCAGCTGCCCTGCTAGGACGTTTCTATGGTTAAATCATCATTTTCCTCAGATTTGAATAAGCACTTTGGATTGTGTAATGACATAGGATGAGAGCAGTTTTTGCATGAATTTTCAAGGGATCCCTGTATGTCATTGTTCATATATCATATGATGATGTTGAGGATCCAAATATCTATTTGTCGAGTTAATGGACGGCCACCAACACTTTAAAGCTTAAATTTTCTCTATGCCAAGAATAAAACTCTAAAGTTTTTTGTGAAGAATCCTCTATATGCCTATATTGCTAAGCTGTGTTTGATTTTTCAGATTGATGAAATTTACAATTTTATACTCTCTAATAGAAGTATCATAATGGGGCAAGTCCTGTAAATTATAACAACATTATTCAGATTAAATTTGGTATTCTATCGTGTTGAGCATTTACACGTCGAGTTACTTTGGGATTCGTATTCACTATTTAGGTCCTTGCTTATTACCATAACTTAGAAGCAAAAAAATATAGATTATTGTGGCGTCCTCTTACTGGCATTTTCTTTAGATCTTGAAGCAAAGTTTTCGATTGCATTATTTTCAATAAATTTAATTCTCTTTGTTTTCGTATCAATTTGAGCCATCCTTATGTGTCTAGTTCCTGTTTTCTCTTCGCTAATTAAATAAATTGAATCCAGCGCTAGAATACTTGCTTCGTCCATGCTTATGTCAACATGATAGTTTTTTTCCAAGAATTGATTTACTTGATCACTGCCGTTGCCAATAGCAACCGCATCATATCCAATGTACGTTCCACTCGGATCAGTTTGATAAAGTGAAGCACCATTCTTGTCAACTCCGGCAAGGATTAATGCAACACCATAGGGCCTGAACCCAGCGTACTGGGTATATTGCTGTGCCATATCTGCGAGATTCTTCGCAACTCCTTCAACATCTACCGGTTCATCATAAATCAGTCTATTACTTTGAGCGAAAAATCTTGCGTGATCAACCTGAGCTCTAGCATCAGGAATATATCCTGCTGCTGCTACTCCTATATGATCATCTATTTGAAATACTTTTTGAGTAATATCAGAAACTTGTAATTTCCTAGCTTTTTCTTCCACTGCCAATATCACGCCGTCCTTACTTTTGATTCCGACCGCTAGAGTTCCCCTTCTTACAGTTTCAATAGCGTACTCTACTTGGTACAGTCTACCATCAGGCGAGAATAGCGTAGTTGCTCTATCATAACCAGCTGCTGCAGGGAACAAATCAGCTCTAACTTCTTTGCATTCTTTAATTTAAGTTTAGCTTAGAATGCTAAGATAATAATATATGGAGGAAATAAAAAAAGTTAAGGCTTATTAATCCATCTTTTGCAAATCTTCTTATTCACCTAAAAACCTTACCCTCTACAAGTCGAATCCCATTTGAAGAATTTATTTCATTTTCTGCGTGCTTACATAAATAGAATCTTTATGATTTTAACATTCATAGTAATATCCTAAGATATTATCTACTGTTTCAGATAAACTGGTGTTACTTTTTATCAGAATTATGATAGCACAATCGGTTTCATAGATTATCAATATTCTGATTCGATCAGTTTCGTAAATAGTCCATTTTAATGGACCTGTTATGTTGCTCATGTCAGTTTCGCTTTTAATATTTTCGAGTTTGTCCTGCAACATATTGAAAATATTATCAACAAAATTTCTTGTTATATTGGCATTCTTGGCTATACTCAGATTTTCTATTTGATTCTGTTTGCCCAGAATGAGCGTAAAAACAGCAAGAATATCATCCTCGACTTCAACCAAATGTTTTATCTTGTGATACTTGATATCTGACATAACTTTCTACTCTAAAATATAAGTCGGCATTACTAAAAAAATTTTAGTTTCTATAGACCTTTTCTCATTTAACTTTTTGATTACATTACATTACAATTTATATCTATAATCGGAAACGACACATAGAGAGAATACTAAGACAACAGAGTAAAAATAGAAAGTAAAACCATTCCGATAAAAACAGTTGAGATTGTAAAAGGTAATCCAATTTTGAACCATTGGTTAAAAGTTATCCGGAAACCATACTTTGCACTTATCCCTGCAGCAACCACACCCGCACTAGAGCCAATAAGGGTCAGATTTCCGCCCAAGTCTGCACCAAGTGCAAGGGCCCACCACAGAGGATTAATAGGTATATGGCCAAATCCGCTAATTATCTCGGGGTTCTTCGTCAATGATTCTAACAGAGGAGCCATTGTTACTGTGTAGGGAATATTATCTACAAAACCGCTAGCAATTGCAGATAACCAGATAATCGAAAAGAATGTTGACCAAGGATCTCCGCCTGTGATTCCAATCACTACAGAAGAGAGAATTTGGATTCCACCGTATTCAGAGAATATACCAATGACTATAAAGAGACCTGTGAAAAACAGTAGTGTAGACCAATCTACTTCATGCAATACCTTTTCCACATTCATTTTGGTTATTACAAGAAGTACTGCTGCGCCTGCGAGGGCAATAAGAGAAACTTCAATTCCTATGATTCGTTGTATGGTAAAGAAAAAGATTACTGCTGTGAGTATTGCAAGACACTTTTTTAACAGATTTTTATCTTTAATCAGATGCTCTTCCTCCTCCTTGAATTTTTCAATAACCTTAACGTCAAAACTTTTTTTCAGTTCTTTTGAAAATAACAATCGTAGTATGAATAACGAGAGGACAAATGTAATAGCGATCGTTGGGCCCATTCCAATGATGAATGAATTAAAGTCTATGTTTGCAGCTGATCCAATTATAATGTTTGGTGGATCACCTATTAAAGTGGCAGCACCACCTATGTTAGAACACATTGTTTGGCCGATAATATATGGAAACGGAGATCTGTTCAGAAATCGGAAAATCGTTAGAGTAACAGGAACCATTAACAGTATCACTGTAACGTTATCAACTAATGCAGAAACTATAGCAGTAAATGTACACAGAATAACCATGAGTCGCCACGGATTCCCTTTGCTTAATTCAGTGGCCTTAACTGCGACCCAGTTAAATATTCCTGTTTCTCCCAGAATTGCCACTATTATCATCATACCTAACAACAGACCTATCGTATTGAAATCGATTAATTCAATTATGAAATCAAGACTGTCGTGAGGGACAACCAATTGGAACGCTATAACCAAGCCAACAAGAATCGCTGCTCCCAAAATTGCAATTGCAGTCCTGTGAATAATATCAAATGATAGGACAACGTAGATAGAAATCATTACAATCGTAGAGAGAGAAAGTATAGGATGGATTTCTTTATCTAAAAGTGGGGGTATGATGAAAATCAGAACAGAAAATAGGACTATTATTAACGAACCTGTAACATTTTTCCTGGACACGTCACTAAGTTTATCCATGTCGTTAATATTTTATTTGGTTTATGTGGCAATCTTGACAATGCATTTAGAACATAAGATAGTAAAATCATAGATATTTTCAACGGTACTGTCTATAAAACCAAGCATTTTTCCGCATGAATTACAATGGATTTCAATCCAGCCAATAAATTTGTCCGAAACTATTGTATTGTAGTATTGTGCGTCCTTACATCCACAAATATTATCATCATTTTCCTCAGATTTGAATAAGCAATTTGGATTGTGTAATGACATAGGATGAGAGCAATTTTTGCATGAATTTTCAATGGATCCCTGTATGTCCTTGTTCATATATCATATGATGATGTTGAGGATCCAAATATCTATTTGTAGAGTTAATGGATAGCCAGCAACACTTTAAAGCTTAAATTTTCTCTATGCCAAGAATAAAACTCTAAAGTTTTTTGTGAGGAATCCTCTACATATAGAACGTTTAAGATGACAAGAGAAATCTAAAGTCATATGAGTTATTTGTACATGCTGAGAGAACCGTTAGAACCATTTCTAACCTGTTTCATTTTGCTTTCAATTTTCCGTGCCTCGACCATTAATAATGCTATATCATAATGAAGACCAGGACAAGTATCGAACCATAAATTCTGTTGCACCTATACCTCGAGCCTTCTTTATCCAAACATACTGATTATTTTCAATTGCGTCTTGGATTTCTTTCTCATAGAAATAGAGCGGAGTACTATTCCATTTTTGGTTGGGAGGACAATTAAATGATTAAAACAACACTTACCATTTGTAATACTGAATTCTTTATCTGACATTCTGGATTTTCAATTGTTATAATTAGAACAAAAAGCTAAATACAAGTTAGTTGAACCCTACTACACGCAAGGCTCAAATCCCCTTGGTCCCCTATCAGGATTAGAATTTCGATTATTGAAGTCCATCCGTGTAAATTAAGCTCACAGGTATATTGCAACAAATTATATATAGTACCGATCCTACACGATGAATCATATACAGCCCCGCAGGAAAACTCATTTGCATACTTATGGGAAAGTCAATTTATTCCAAGTAATTAGGAACCACATGAAATTCCAGATCAGTCCCTCCGGGCCCGTTACGATATTAGTGCTTTTATGTGGGTTTCGTCAATATTATGGTGAAAAGAAATATTGGGAAAACCGAATGTAATAGAAGAATCGGAATTAGACCCTTGGCTATTATTTCTCAATGCAATGAGAGCACCTATGACAAGGGATAGATATCAGACAAGAGTAGCAAAATTTTTTAATTTCATTGGAATACCAGGAAGAACTTTAGAACAAAAAGCGAGAACGTTTGCCAAGAAAGGGAAAAATGATATCGATTGGGCATTAGGTAATATTTTGAAGTTTGTGTATTACCAAAGGGAACTGGTAGATAAAAAAGAAATATCTGGAGCTACGGTCAGGAACTACACAAAGAGTATCAAGCTATTTTGTGAAATGGCAGACATACCTATTCCTTGGAAGAAAATAACCCGTAGACTTCCAAGAGGAAGAAAATATGCTGATGATAGAATTCCTACTCTGGAAGAATTAAAAAAATTAGTCGAATATCCAGATAGAAGAATTAAGGCTATAGTATATACAATGAGTTCTTCTGGTGGACGCGTAGGAATCTGGGACTATCTTCGATGGGGAAATTTACAGCCTATCAAAAAAAATGGTTGATGCCTATGCCTTTGATTTAAGACAGAGTTCATACTACAGAAGATTGTAAAGCAAAAAAGGTTGAAGTTACACTTGTTCATGCCTGGCAACAAGAAATAAAGAAGTCACAACTAAAAGACAGGTAAGTTAGGGACTTCAAAACATAATGAGCCTATTACTGGAAACATTTCATTACAGTAACAAGGTACATAAATAATCCATGGTGAACAATGGCTAATTTGCGACGAGACCAATAGCTCGCTGCAGCTGTGTTAAATTTAGAATGTGAACTTAATTTTAGATTTCTCTCGTCAGAAATCATAAACTAAAAAAATTAGGATTTGGTGTTTTTATTTTCTCTTGATAATCTAATTGCATATCACCCGAGGGATTGGTCCGCAAGGGTCAAATGCGTAATTGCACCATTCGTATCGCCACTTTCTAACGCTTTCATTCCTTCTTCAAAATGTTCTATTGCAGCTTGCGGAGCATCAGCCATAGCTTGTTGCGCAACACTTGCGTGAGTCATGGCTCCCTGGTTATCTCCACTTTGTAACGCTTTTATTGCTTCTTCGAGATGCATTTTTGCTGAGCTCGTCGAAGCATTTGATGTTGTCATGTTTCCACCGGTCATATTTCCACCGCTTGTGGCATTAGTCATGTTTGCTCCTGCTGTCATGTTAGTGGATGTAGTCATATTCTGTGCGTTGACTGAATTTAGCTCTACAGCAGCAAGCACAGAAAGTATTGCTGCTAGGATAGGAAGGATTAGAATTATTCTTCTACTCATTGTTTCGTCTTGCTTTGATGGAACACGCGAATATTTAACGGTTGGCTACGAGGAGTAGTTCTAGATAATTCAGAGATTGATGAAACCTGCTTTGTATAGTACAAATACAGTATCCCGTGTATTTCAGGTTAGCCTCAATTGGTACTAAAAATAAACCAACCAATCTTGAGCTTCATTATTGTTGTTTAGTTTGCGTTCATTTTTTATGATTCATAAATATTGCTAGGAATGTAAATGGTATTGATACTATGGCAGTTACAATGTACAGCGCAGTTAGAGAATTTTCGTCGAGGTGGTATCCGAAAAAGGGTAAAAAAGGAATAGGAAACAAGAACAGTAGCCACAATCCTCCAAACACGAGAAAAAATTTCCATGTGTGTCCGAGTCTTGTGTAAAACATGCTTATGATATTATTTGTGAATGGAATAAATTTTTTGGTACAAACTTCTTAAAAATTAAGATGCAATTACAATCTGAGCATATCATAATACTGATTCCAAGTCCAATCCAAGATATATCTTTTATAGGCTAAGAAACCGAAAGTACTTAGATAGATAAATTGAATGAAACCAAGTCTCAAAAACAACATCACGCCATAGAGATTTTCTCTTCTAACTGTCCGCTTTGCAAACATGTTACTGATGTTATAGAGATAGGAAGATGTCAAGGTTGCAAACGGATAGTTTATGATATAAACGATATGAGTAATGAAATTAAGGTAAAGATGAAGAACTACGATGTGACAGCAGTACCGACGATAATCATTGATGGCAAATTCAAGGTTGTGGGTATCCCGGATTTTCCTTGGATATGTGAAGATGAACTTTATAGGAAACTTGAACGAGAACATCCTTTGAACAAGGAATAGAAGTCTAATAGCAGAAACTTTAAAATCTGTCATAGTTAATTTTAGTAAATCCGTTACTATTTGATATGTTATCTCTATATTAGAAGTTCAAATATGCTTTAAAGTCTAAGGATGTTCAAAGACCGTATCCATCTATGCTTGACAGGTTTCTAGAATTTCTTCAAACTTCAGGAGGATATGAAAGACAGATGTAACAACTCCATACACTTGTAAAAGAAAATAATCACTTAGTACTACCACATATCATAAAATACTACATCTTTCAAATGAAAAGAAAAAAGAAAGTTGGGTTTGATGGAATTATTTAAGGTATTATTGGAGATCTGAACATACAGATAATCCCTCACCAAATCCATCTAATTTACAACACAAATCTGAATTTTATCCATCAGTTTTAGTTTTAGTGCAACTTATCCAGTCTTGTTATCCGTCATCATTCCAGTCTTGTTATCCGTCATCATTCCAGTCTTGTTATCCGTCATGACTGCCAACACGTTCTCTGAAATTGAAACTCCATTCAAAAATATGGCTCCTACTGATATGACTAAAATAGGAATCCCACACAGTATGGCCATGTTGATTCGTTGTGTTTTATGCATGACAGAACCTCTTGGAAAATCGTATAAAAACTTATTTCCAAATTCCGTCCAGATACTAATCGATTCAATAGAAGGGTCTTGAACCGACTTGATGTGACCAAGATATTAACCCGTGAATAGATAGTTAGCTCAATTCAGTCCTTTCGTAGTAAAGAACATGAGGCAATTGTGCCATTGGTTTAGCTGCGAATCAAAATCTATCATAAATTGGCAGCAATGTTATGCGTACTATTTCTCTTAAGGTGTTATATTGTTCTCATGGATGAGGAAAAGGCAAAGAATGAATAACCAAAGGAATGTCAATCAGCCACATGTGATTAACCTTTTTGATTAATAAAATTATCAATGCCAGTCATCATTAAATTCAAACTGGAAGTTGTAGGCAAAGGTTCATCGACCACCGTGTTAGTAAAGTAGGGAAAAATTGTATACAACCCAAATGATATTACAAGTACACCTATGATGATTAGTACTATGACCATTTTTTTATTCATAGATATTAATCCCCGAATAATGAGATAGCATATGATTGTATCCTAGTCCTTTGTTATTGACTTGCTAGTATTGCGCTACCAAACAAAACAGAGAACGACTTGCACCAGATGAGCACGGTATTGTATTTAGTTAGGTCTGTTCCTTGCGGAATATTGTAGTTCTGATTCCCTATATTACCTTTCAGTCTTCCAAGGTCTACAAAGTCAGAAGCACCTTTGTCAGTAGCAAGGTACACATATAGATCAGGACCATTGGTTGCCTTCAAGTTTTCTAACCTGAGCACTCTATTTCCATCTTGTAAAGTAATAACTTTCGCCACACCTTCAGCATTATGTATACCATCACCGGCTCCCACAAATGTGCCAGTCATTGATTTACCGTCGATAGTAGAACTATCATTTGATGTAGACTCACTTGTATTATTTGATACAGTTGAGGTTACGTTGCTTTCGATACTTGCGTTTTCTGTACCTTGCGCAAACGCAAATATTTCAACTACAGTTGAGCTGTCCATCTCCTTAATCATGAAAAAACTATAAGAAATTGTCAGCAATAAGATTATCGAAGTAACAGAGATTCCAAATATTAGTCTGTCCATATTGCTCAACGTTAATTGGAAGCATAAATGCATTTTTCCAGATTACATCCAAATTATATATTTGCCCACACACGAAAGACTCGTAAGGTAGGAATCTGGTTCGGATTTTTTTTGATTTGGCCAAACATGCTTCCTAAAACTGGATCTAATTTGGAACAAATCATTTAACTTGTACTTTCCAAGTATTATGAGTGATGTTATGAAAGACGTCGAGGTTAAAGATATCCGGGTAGACTTCTCCCTTAGGAGAGAAGTATTCTTTGTTGTCATAGGTGCAGTTGTGGGTGCAATATTCATGGTAGTTCCCCGAATGATCTTTGAAGCAGGAATGGGACTGCCTTACTATGTTACTTGGATAGCATTTGGCCATGTAGTAGGAGTTTACTCGTCTTTCTCAGTATTGGCAGGAATAACAATTCACATGATAACAGCTATTTGTATTGGAATAATTATTGGAATATTCCTATACAAAACTGGGATATTGAACATCAGCAAGATATCAAATGGACTAATCTACGGACTTTTCTCAGGCATTGTCATATTCGTTGTATTTTTCATACCTGTATCTCAATTCGTATTGGCCCCAGAAATTGCCCGCGCATTAACCGAAATGGTTCCCTCAATCACAGAGGCTGATGCAGCCAAACAGCTTGCGAGTAACTTTTCTCAAATAATTGTTGGTGCTATCATAACTCATCTGATCTTTGGTGTTACACTGGGATTAATCTGTTCAATTTTGTCAATAAAATTTGGGACAAGATACAGATGCTCTAAATGTGATATATCATTCTCTAGGATTGACTCTTACCAAAGACACAGGGAGCTAGTTCATGGAGTACAAGCCATTAAGTTAAAGCGAATATTGATCTTAGGAGGGGGGTTCGCTGGAGTACAAGTCCTCAGAGCTCTTCAAAAAGAGTTTCAGGACGATATAGGAGTAGAGATCACACTGGTAAGTAGAGACAACTTTTTCTTGTTTACACCCATGTTACCAGAAGTATCATCCGGAATGATAGAAACGAGGAATATACTAACACCTGTTAGAACCTTTTGTAATAGGGCAAGGTTTTACGAAGCGCATGTAGAATCTATAGAATTAAAAAATAGAGAAGTTGTCATAACACACTTTATTGGAAAACAGATAAATCCAGTAGATCGTCGATACCATAAACTAAACTATGATTACCTTGTTTTGTCACTGGGTAGCGAAACTAACTTCTTTGGCATGAATGATGTAGCAGAACATGCATTTACTATAAAAAATATCGGTGATGCAATCGGGATAAGAAATCATGTAATAAATATGTTAGAACAAGCTGATGTGGAACACGACGATATGGATCTAAAAAAGAGTTTAATGACCTTTGTGGTTATTGGAGGCGGATTTTCCGGTGTTGAAACTGTGGGAGAGTTAAATGATTTTGTGCATGATTCTATCAAACATTTTTATCATAACATCGAAAGCTTCGACGCCCGTGTCATTCTTGTTAATTCTAGCGGAAGAATCCTTCCTGAAGTAACTGACGATTTATCAGAATTTGCTTTACAAAGAATTCGTAAAAGCGGGGTTGAGGTTCTTTTGAATACACGTCTAACAGGTGTTGACGCCACTGAAGTCAAATTAAGTGATGGTACCAAAATATCCACATATACCGTAATTTGGGCTGGAGGGAGTAAACCAAATCCATTACTCTCATGTCTGGAATGTGAACACGATAAATCTGGAAGAATAATCACTGATAACTATCTGGAAGTCGATGGCTATAACGAGAGCGTCTTTGCACTTGGTGATTGTGCGTGTGTAATGGATCCTAATACAAATAGACCCTATCCTCCTACTGCACAACATGCTTTAAGACAGGCGAAGGTAGTTGCAAATAATATTTCATTTTTCATAAAACATAAACACAAAAAAAGAAGCAAGACAATGAATAAGAAAAGATTTGATTATAAGACAAAGGGTATGATGGCATTGATAGGTAAAAAGAATGGCGTTGGTATTTTATTTGGACATAAAATACATGGGTTTCTAGGTTGGGCGATATGGCGTTTCTACTATTTATCTACTCTTCCAACTGTGCAAAAAAAACTGAGAGTAATGGTTGATTGGTTTATAGATCTATTGTTTAAACGTGATGTTACCAGGCTTAAAACATCTACAATAAGTGAAACCTTCAATTTACCCAAAGAAAATGAATAGAGAAATGAGTCGCGATAAAGAAATTAGCACAAAGTCTGAAAAAGTACCAGTAATGCAAGAGGTCGTTCTGTTGGGACTTATGGTTGTGGAGTATACAAAAGACTTGTAAGACGCAATAAGAAATTCGATACAATTGCTGTAACTTCAATTGGAGCTGTAAATGCTGTCATTATTACTGGAACAAAAAATGATGACCCTTCTCAAGCTGTTCAAGATTTTTGGTCAGCTACTAAAACTGATACAGATTGATTGTTATATTAATAATTCTGTTTGTAAGCTAGATTAAATGGGTCGCTTTTAGGGTCAATTCTGTACCTCATTCCACCGAACATAGATCTACGATAGAATTATGTTTCACCTAGAGGATTGTTTAATCGATTACAGAACAGCGTGGCAACTTTGTATTAATACTTTTTTCAAGATTAACTTCATATTCAACTTGCCGAACTTTATTAGATAGTAATCTTTAGAAGAGCGGCTATTCCTGCAAGCTCTGCTCCGTGGATTACTACAAAATATGGAAGAAGTGCTTCATGATATAACGGTGCCATTGCAAAGTATGCGTATACAGCTATCACATTGTGAAGGACAAGCATACTGGCGAAAAACATGAGGCCAATAGTGAATATCGCTTTACTACTTTTATAGATCTTTATGTATAAAGTTAATAAGCCTATAAGCATAGCGACATTTGCTACGCTGATTGCTGCGCTTACATCCATCAAGATGGCCATGTATGATCAATGTCGAACTGATTTGACTTATTTACCTTTGTCCAGATTGTATCCAAATTATGAATATAAATTCACTTTCTAATCTTTGATTTAACTTCGTAATACGTTTCTATATTATGTTCCAAATAGTCAGAAATAAAGTACAAGACTCCATACTTTTCACCTGCCTTTGCTACCAAATTATTGTTCTCTAGTACAGACATATGATGTTGGACTGCCTTGTAATCAAGACCAAGGAATTCAGAAAGCTGATTTGTGTTTCTAGGTTGCTCTTTAAGCATATCGATGATCCTACTTCTATTTTCGCCGCCTTTAGAACCTGCAAAAAGGTACCATAACAGACGCTTGACATTAGGATCTGGCATTAACGATGGTCTGTTATCCAAATCACAATTTAAACTTGAGGTTACGTAAGCGTAAACGGCTGGTAGGTAATAGAGTCAGAAAAACTGGCAATTTCTCATAGATGTTGAATGTAAGAGCTAGAAGTCATATATTCATAATCTGGACTTAATTTGGATATCATCTGGAAAAATGGTCTTATAGCCAAGACCAAAAACAAGGTTAATGTCAAATAATAACAGCATCAGGATAATGTGGGCGTTAGGAACATTTGCTATCTTGTTTTTAGCGAGTGCTTTCATTTCACCTACATTCATCCAAAGAAATGCATATTCAGGGAACGAGAAAATGACAAGCGATGCAATGACAAGTAAGGAAGGAGAACAGATGACATCTGGAGAAATGGTACAGCAGCTTACAGAGACAAATGTTCCGGTGACACTACCATTAACTAGAGGCTTTGTAAATGGTCATGAGGTATTCTATATCACAACTGAAGCTTCGGAAAAGGCCGTGGCAGATCACTTGACTAATCTTACTGGCTCCAGAGTTGTTCATGCCCCAACACTAAAGAGTACCCCTGCAGATTCACTTGCAAATATTTACGAATTCAAGAATGGCATAGAGGGAACAGGTCCACAAGGTTTTCAACCTAACGTAGCTGATTCACAACCAGGTGATGTCGGATATTCTCCTCTTTGGAGGATTAATCTTGTTGAGTGGAAACAGGATGTAATGCCACGAGAACTAAGATCAGAAGATGATATTCTTGCAGCGCAAGATAAAGGTGATCTATCAATAAAACCAGCAGATGTCGTAGTTAACTGTCCATTTGTGCAATGGAATGGTGGTTCATTGAAAGTAAGACAAGATAAGACGTTAACTGACGAAACAGCTTATGGTGATGGACAAGTCCTAAATATAGATATAGATAAAATGGAGGTTACGTTAGTGGGACATAGAGGCTTTTCACCAGATGGCTCTACCATCTACTATATAGCAACAGACGCCTCTGTAAAGGAAGTAGCTGATGCACTAGGAATAGTATTTGCAAATAAGACAGGTTCAACACTAAAGAGTGGTGCATCATCAGACCTGTTTGTATTCACCAATGGTATCAAGGGTTCAGGACCGATGGGATTTCAGGCCAGTATTGCTGGTACGGATGTAGGAGATGAAGCATATAGTCCCCTATGGCGAATACAAACAGTAACATGGAATAATTCTTCGGAAGCAGAATTCCTTAGAACTGTACAAGAGATTTCATCAAAAGGATCTGATGGAAAAATAAAGATAGATATTGCAGGTGCCGTAGTTAACTGTCCATTCGTAGAAGTAGACAAGAATTAGGGGCCTACCTAATTCTCCCAACTATTTTTATTTTATTTTATTTTGAGATAGATTGATCCAGATCTAGTTTGGTTTAGGATTGGAAGAAAAATTTAACATTATACAGTAACTAAGGATATGGACTACATACACTAGTGTACTACATGCCACCCGACCAACAATATATCATTTGCTCTTGTCGTAGGTTTTCTATTTTATAAGCCGGTCCAAATATAGTATCAAATTTTGATTCACAAACGACCAGCCTCAATTGGATTACTGTGAAATTCCACGTTGTTCCCACCGAACCCGTCATGGAATCTATTAGAATATGCGTACAAACCAAATCAGAATTAATGTGAATCTTGTCATAATCTCACTTTGATGCAGCTTAACCTAAATTCCCATCCCTACATCCCTACTACTTGGGTAAAACCATTTTCTCAAATTGCTAAAAGCTGATAATAATAGGAGGTCAGAACGATTCCTACAAATGACTGCAAAATGAGAAATAATTTATAACAAATTTCGCAAAAACATTTACTCGTAACTTCGTAAAATTATCATATCTGATCTTGAGCTCTGTAATTGATATGAGTATAGGGATGATTCTGGGAATGATTGCGAGTCCACGCTGATGAAAGTGATGAGGAATTAGGCAGAAAAGGAAGGTCAACAAAATATTACGCGAGATCTCTGAATATCAGCATGAACGATAACAATCTGATAAAATAGAGTGCTGACTAGTTATTGTAAAGATCGACTCTTAATTGATGTTATAAACCTCGCAAGCGAAATGATAGTATTCGTACCTGATTATAATCCTAGCACAAATAACACTTTAGGATCCTATGTTAGATCCATAGATTAGAATATATCTTGAACTGTTAAACAGTTTCTATGAATATTAAAGGATTGAAATTTATAGTTGTTTTCTGTCTTGTTGGCAATGACAAATAGCTACAAAGAAGATAAATCTCTTAGATCGTCGATGATGACATTGACTGTTCTTGTAGCAATGATCGACGCGTCACTACTGATAGTAACAATGAACCAAGTAATAGCTCAAGAACAAGCTGCCCCAGGTTCAGTCTTGAAATTGTCTCGAGCCAGTATTCCTATTGATATCCCCCTAGTGAAGGGATATGAGAATGGAAATGAAATATTCTTTATTGCAACTGACGTTTCTGATAAGAAGACTGCAGAGATGATAACAAATTTGACAGGTTTTAAGGTAAACTTTTCACCACTACTGGCACAAACACCCGAATCAGCACGGGGTCAAGCTTATGTATTTAAGAATGGAATTGAAGGTAAAGGACCTTTAGGATTCCAACTTCCAGTGTTAAATGGAAAACCTGGAGATGAAGAGTATAGCCCATTACTGCAATTAAATACAGCTGAGTGGAAACAAGGAACAACGACCAAGGAACTAAAATCTGTAAAAGAAATCATGGACGCAGAAAAGAATGGAACAATAGTAGTTACTAAAACAGATATTATAGTTAATCATCCAGCCATAAAATGGCAGGGCGGCGAAATGAAGATCCTAGAAAACAAGACTATCAATGATGAATCTTCGTACGGTCCAGCACAGGTTTTGAATATTGACACAGAACAGATGGTCGTGACCATGGTCGCTCATAGGGGATGGGGACCGGATGGTAAGACAGTTTATTATATAGTAACAGATGCAACTCCAGAAATGCCTGCTGCTATGATGGGTGTAACTTCAGTTCCTTTTGATGAAAAGCTTGCAGGAACTCCGGTGGCAGTAGATCTGTTCCAGTTCATGAATGGCATTAATGGAACAGGTCCAATGGGATTTCAGGCTGGAATAGGAGCAGCTAATCCAACGGACAAGAACTATAGTCCTATGTGGAAAATATCTTTCAATGAATGGAAAGATCCATCAAAAGCGAGAATTCTTGAAACTGTTGATGACATTATTACAATGCAAAAGAGTGGGATGATAACTATCACCCCGGCAATGGACGGTAAACATGTAGTGAACTGTCCCTTCTTTGACCAGTCTACAGTAATTGAACATATGAGCAAGTCATTAGGTGCCTAGTAAAAATAGACATCACCTTTTTCTTTTATTTCATTCTTTAACCGTTAAAGTATAATTTTGACGGTTGGAGGTATATCTTATTATCATGAAACCTCTATTATCCGTATGACAAATATGACAACTCTCCAGATTGCCACATTTGGTTCGGACGGCCAAGATGGAATTGCATTGGGTATCAGGAGTTTTCCAGTTCATAAGTTGGTATTAATCTGCTTTAGCTCAGATAAGAGCAAAGCTGAGGATTTTGCAAGGAAAATTAAAAGTGTTCTAGGTCTTCCAATCAATATAACTGTCGTTACAAAAGAAAACGTTGTCAGAGATACGATGGAAAGAGTAAATGAAATTGTTAACATAGAGGGCAATCAATTTCAACAAGTGCTTATGAATGTTAGCTCTGGAGATAAACTAATTGGTTGTTCAGCACTTTCAGCAGCCTTCATAAATGGAATTCAGGCATTTGGTATGGATGAAACACATACGATACCTTTGTTGATGCCTGTTCTAAAGTTGAGCTATAGTGAGATTGTGTCAGAAGCAAAAATAAAAATTCTAAAGGCCATTAATAACGCTGGTGGCATAGTCGAAAGTTTGGACCATCTAGAACAAATATCGGGGTACGGAAAACCACTTTTAAGCTATCATGTCCAAGGTGCAAGAGATTCAAAAGGTCTTGCTGATTTAGGTCTTGTTGAAGTAGAAAAAAGGGATAGAGGTAAAATATCTGCAAAATTGACTACACTGGGAAAATTACTGGTGAGTAGTAATGCTCTGGCTAGACCATAAATATAGTTGGTTTGTGTGAGAAATGATCTTTACAATTAGTTACAACTTAAGAAATGCGATAGCAAAGGGACTAATAGTTGGTATCATTACTACGATAATCTATCTACTTGTTGTTGTCTTTACAACGCCCAATCTTTCACCTATAGCAGCTATAAATGCTGCACTTAAAATGAATTCTATGATAATCTTTGGATTAGCTGTAGGAGTAGGCATGCAAATTTTTCTATCTAGTTATAGCAAAAACTTGGGTTGTAGGATAAACAAGAAAAGAAATGGAATCCTTGGAAGTTCTGGCAGTACTGCAGTCAGCTCCTTTTTATCATTCTTTTCGCTGGTACCATTAGGATGTTGTGGAAGTTGGCTTTTATTACTATCGTTGTTGCCATCTGTCTTTGGTAGCACCTTCGCTGTAGTCCTTATACAGTACTCCAAACCACTATCATATTTAGGACTCTCCATAGTTTTAGGATTCACAGTTGTTTCTGCTCTGAGACTAAGAAAGGAATTGAAGGAAAGAAAAGAGGTAGCTACAAAAAACAAAGGTCTTAACAACAGAAGTGAATTTGAAAATTCCTATAGGGTGGATCAAATTTGAGTCGCACGTCTGTACATAATAAAAAGAACTTGATGATACTTGGCATTTTGTCTATCTCGGCGGTTAGTTTTGTAATATTAACATATGGTTCATCAACAACATCCATTAACAATAACATTTTTTTTCCTTTTTTCGTAACGATGTCTGTTAGTGGTGAAGAAAAACATACAGTTCCTCTTGATCAGATAGTAAGTGGTGGTCCGCCACCTGATGGAATTCCTTCAATAGACTCTCCTAAATTTGTGTCAGTGGCAGATGCGGAAAAATTCTTACACGATTTTGACTTTGTTGCTGGTTTAAATATCAATGGAGATATACGCGCATACCCTCTTCAAATATTGGTATGGCATGAGATTGTTAATGATAATGTCGGTGGCATACCTGTCGCTGTGACATATTGTCCATTATGCTTCACTAATCAAGTGTTTAGTCGAAATATCAATGGAAGTGTAGTTGAATTCGGGACTTCGGGAAAGTTATACAATAGCAACTTGGTTATGTATGATAGATTGAGCAAATCACTTTGGAGTCAAGCTCTTGGAGAAGGAATAGTAGGAAAATATGCAGGTATAAAACTTGAAAGGATTCCATTTGACGTTGCATATTGGAAAGAATGGAAGCAATTATATCCAAATACTAAAGTATTGTCTAGAGAAACAGGATCGACTAGACCTTATGGGGCAGATCCATATGGAGATTACTATACAAGTCCTGAAGTGCTTTTCCCAATATCTAATCATGATAATAGACTTGGACTAAAAGAAATTGTTATAGGACTTGAAAATGATCGGATATACAGGGCATACAATATACAGGATATTGAAGAAAAGAAAGTAATCAATGATGAAATTAATAATAAGTTTATAGCATTATTTTCCTGGCATCCATCGATGGTAAGAGTATTTGACTCGGCTGTAAATGGAACTAATTTGACTTTTGCTTTTGATGTCAAAAATAACCTATTCGTAGACAAACAAACTGGGAGTAGATGGAACTTTGAAGGAGTATCAATTGATGGTCCATATAAAGGAAGACAGCTTACACGTCTTCCTTTTGATGAAGGATTCTGGTTTGAATGGGTAGCTTTCCATCCACAAACAGAACTTTATTCCCAATGAATTTACTCCAAATTAATAATCCTGCGAATACTCTTTTTCAATTAAATTCAATCTTATCTAAATCCAAAGAAACTTTAATTGAATATTGCATGTATTATGGTAGTGAGGTAGAAAAATACGTCAAAATGTAACTAAAAATTATACAAAATCTTTGTCAACCATACTCCAACAACAGCATTTTTTTAAAGTGCAATTGGGACAATCTATAGGTGAACTACAATCATGACATTCCTGAACCAGACAATTACAATCCGCACATCGTATTTCCACATTCTTTATTACAAGTGATATTCATAATATTCTTTTGGCATAAATTCCTAGATATGCTATAATCCACTATTCAATACTGAACAAAATATGGATTAAATAAAGCGTTTTGCATCCCACCGAATCCGATACAGAATTAATCTTACTAGAATGGGTCCAAATATAGTATCAAATTTTGATTCACAAACGACTAGCCACACTGCAGTATGGATTTAATATTTGGATATCTGAATCGTCTTTCAGAGACAAATTATGTAGGCGAAATAGCACCTTGATTTTCTATATTGAAGGTATCACTAAAAACTATAGAATCTATAGTCCTATTCCGTATTTCCTCGGTATTGTCATTGAAGAATGAGTCTTTAGAAGTAAAATCAAAGAAATACCTTTGATCATTATGATCCACATTTAGCTCCAGGGTTATCACTGATTTTCCCGCGTCATCCTCACTTACATATGCACGGCTACCTGCCATTTCTCCCCCAACAATATATTTTCCAAAAGTTGGGTCCTCAATTATTTTCCATGAAAAAGCATCTTCGTAAACTTCCGCATTGTCATATACCATCTCCTCTAGGGATTTAGAGCGTAACATATCTGGCAGTACACCCGTACCAAATTCCCTAGTACCATTACTCTTGGTGATGTCAGGACCGAATTCAAGAATCGTTCCTTTATCGATAGAATCCCATTCGTCGGGATATTGAAATTGAATTTGATACTTCTCACTAGTATAATTAGAATATTCTTAGGCAAAGGCATGATTAACATCTACAATTACAAAAGACATTATATTGGTTGCTAAGCTGCAAATAAGATATCTTGATATTATTCATATAGTAAAGATATACCGTTCCTTGAATTTTCTGAGAGGAATGTTTCATATCTGAGTACTTGCGTGGCAATCATTTAATTTTTACCAATGACTTTTGTTTTTGTAACTCGTAAATTTGTAACTGGTTATTCACTTCAGCACGCAAATAATCTATAGGTATAGGTTTCTGAAGGAATCCATTTATTATTTCCTTTTTTGCATATTCTTGAAATAAATCATCTTTAATTGCGAATGCTGTCATTAGTATCGTTCTCACAAATCGATTCGCATCTTTTATATTCTTTATGAATTCCATTCCATTTAGTCCAGGCATTCTTAAATCAGATATCACCAATACATAAGCAGCTTTATTAATTCTAAAATGTTCAAGTTCCTCGTTCTAGGATCTGGCACCTTTCCGTTAAAGCCGAATGAACAATGAAACAGCTTATGACTTAGTCAAGTTCCGTATTTTAACAAGAGATTACTGAGAATAGTACCGAACCAAAGTTATCTATCGAAGATCAAACCAAGTTAGGGTAAAAACAGCTGGTCTGATATGTAAAGAGAGTACAATTTCGAACTGAAAAAAAATTGTAATTGAAATAAATGGTCCGACAAGCTTTAATAATAATAACGGCAATAAGTGTTCATTATTCAAGTCATAAAATAGCTTTTTAAAGAGTCAGACTTTTGAAAACAATCCAAATTTGGATTCACATGAAAAATCAGACTAGTCCCTCCGGGCCCGTACCAATGAACTGTACCATTAGTCATGGGTTTGCATATCTTGAAAGAAGAAAAACTTTAAAGCTTACTTGTCCTCTCTAATAATCAGAATCCTAATTTAGAACCGATAGCGTCGTGGGTACCGACGGGCCCGCAACGATATCGATTTAATTTGCTCGAGTCAAACCTGTGATATTTTTGATTGAGTTTGTGGACTATATTGTTTGTAGCCATTCTTGTTATCTTTTCTGGTATTTCACTTTGTATATGGTCACACTAAGATGTAACAGCCGAGGTCGATATTTCAATCATATTAGAGTCAGAGCTCTATTCTAGTCAAGCTGTATATGGTCACACTAAGATGTAACAGCCGAGGTCGATATTTCTGAATCGTATTAGAGTCAGAGCTCTATTTAGTCAAGCGGCAAAATGATAGTCAATTAGCAAAGGTACAAATGAAATTTTCGGATGTTAACTCAAACAACGGTACCTCAAGTAGCAAGTATTATTCTCCATTCCTATTCAAATTTAACTTAGACAGTGTAGGAATTAATGAATTGGTTAGAGCTAAGAGAGACGGAAGATTCGAAAATCTAAATCCCAACTTCATTTCCATTCATCTTTTTATTTTATTTTTGTTTTCATCATACTGATTATGAATGATACTTCTTCGATACTACTGGCCAGTCTTCCTACCTTTACAACGTCCCTAATGTCTCTTGAACCTAGTTCATTCCAAATTTTTTCAGCAACGATAGAAGCAACATAATTGTCGACCTTTTCTTTTGTAAGTCTACTAACAGCTATTTCCCTGAATTGTTCAAATGTATATTCCGAAATTTCCAACACTAAAAATCTTGATAAAAGAGGTTCAACTATATTTTTGCAAGAATTAGCTGTTGCAAAGACCCAGGACGCTAGTTCTACTTGTCTTGTCTTGTTAACTTTTGTTTCAGATATTATTCCTGTTTCCATCAAATGTAACAAGGATGTTTGGTCAGTAATATTCATCTTTTCTACCTCATCTATCAACAGAAATTTAGGCGTTCTTTCAAACAATTGGTTTACTAATCCAGCTTTTGACGTGTTGCTTCCAACTACAAATAAGGATGATTTGAAACGTCGCATTATTTCTGTCAAGAACATGGTTTTTGCACAGCCTGGTAAACCCACCAATAGCACATGAACTGGTTTGTTAGAAAATATTGCCTTGGTCAGAATTCTCTTGACATCATTATGCCCTATTATTTCTTCAAATGTACACTCATCACTATCATTATAGAATCTTTTATGAGCTACTAGGTTCAAAAGATGTTTTACGACATTACCCATATCTTTGTTACCACTATTGTTATCCTTTCATGAATCCAATGGCAAATCCTGACGCAAGACCTCCGGTTAAGGGAATCGCTAATGATGTTACATCGCCAATTTGAGTCATCTTGTCAAAAGAGGATGCAATCGATGTAAGAATAAATGCCGATGAAGCTTCCAGTTTTTCCATGTTGACTGAAATTATTTGTTGCTGTTGAAGGTATAATAATAAACCAACTATCCCACCTGCAACAAACATTAGTATTTTAATTATCTTCTTTATGAAATATCCTAACAGTATGCCTATGAGGAAACCTCCTCCCATTGATGTTGCAATAGGAATTAAATTTTCAGTATTCATGTTTTATGATTCAGTTTGACCGACAAAGCAAAAACAGTATTAGTTGGATAATGACACTTACAAAGATGGCTATCGACGAAATGTTCTGTAGCAATTCTTATAGTTGCATATAGGTTCTGTATGGCAACCAAACACATCTGTGACTTCTTGTATTGAATGTTTATCGGTTCTAACTATTTCCATAATACTGATTACTGCCATCTTGAATGCTAATCTTACGACTGGGTCTGTATCTGTGCAGACGTCAGAAGCAAACGAAGGATTACAGGTTGGAGCAGTTGCGCCTGATTTCCAACTGACAGATCCTGTAAAGGGAAGTATAACAAAATCAAACTTCACTGGAAAACCATTATTCATATTCTTTACCGCTACGTGGTGTACGCCATGTCAAATAGGAGCTCAAAATCTTGCTAGGTATGACGATGAACATGGGGGAAATGCATTTAATGTTTTGATAGTATTCATCGACGATAAGGAAGCTGATAATCAATTTATAGATTGGAAGAAGCAATTTGGCAGAGATGATTGGTATATCGCTAAAGGGATCGAAATGGCAAATAATTATCAAGTCCAATTTCTGGATACAAAATATGTCTTTGATAAAGATGGAATAATAAAATGGATTGATTTTAAACCTCTCGAATACCCTAGTATTGACCCGGTGCTTTTCACACTATTGTGATTTATAGGAATGAACGAAATACTGCTTGTTAGAACCATGAAAGAAAAACCTCTATTGGTGATAGCGTTAGCGATAGCCATGTTTTTCGTTACTCCTATTATACAAAGTTTTAACACGTCGTTAGCATTTGAAATATGGTTTCGAGACGTGTATCAAAAACCTTTGAACTCATCATTGTATATTATCTTTTCAATTTTGTTTGGAATGTTCGTGACACTTTATCTGTTTTTTAGGAACAGTTGTGTAGACTGCAAAACAACTAAAGCCACAAAGTCTGGGATTTCAGGAACAATTCTTGGTTTCATGATAGGTGTATGTCCAGCATGTTTTTCATTTATTGGGTTTCTAGTTCCTCTTAGCGCAAGCCTTTTGTTGACAGCCTTTGCACCAATAATTATGACAGCGTCAATAGCGATAATCCTATTTTCTATTCATAGAGTCGGTGGATTTAAGTCGATATCAGTTAACAGAGAGATTCAACCATAATTAATAAATTAGTTATCCTAAAGTGGGTCTAATAATCGTGTCAAATTTGATTCACAACCGACCATTTTCAATTAGACCGGTGTGAAATTCCACATGGTTCCCACCGAAGCTGATAAACTTTATATTTATAATATCTAAATTTTACAATTTAGCATTGAAAAGATTATAGCTACTTTTTATACTATGTGACTTTATAATTATTTGAAATGCCATTAAATAAAAATTTTATACATATTCTGACTACAATTCTAATTTTTTCAACATTAATTATAGCTACAACTGCGACAGCCCCTACGAATTTAGCGTATGCCACAATACGAGCACCATCGTCAGGTGAAGAGATAACAGAGGAGGACACTGAAGAAGAGATGCCAAGTGAGGAAACAACAGCTGAGGAAGAGAAAACAACAGCTAAGGAAACCGCTGAAGATCCTATGAAAATTTTAGACGGTCTTGCCAAATACGAAGCTCCGATTGTAGCGTTGGATGAAGTAGTGTTAAAGAAAGGTGAAGTACAATCAGAAATGATGAAGCAGGCTCCTGCTAAATTAGCCGAGGGGACGACTGAAGAAAATAAGGCTATTGTTGTAACCCGCGGTGATTATAACATAACTCGTAAAGGAGCACAATTCGTGCAAGATCCGGAGGGAATGTGGTTCAATATAGTCTTATATGTGGACGGAGAACCGAAAGGAGCAGGAGTGGGTGAGCTAATTCCAAATGGTTTTGGTAATGCCATCTGGTGCAAAGACAATGTAGCTGTGGGTGAATTCAACTGTTACTTCAAGACTACTCTTGAAGATAACGGTAGCGTTAAAGTCCTCTGGACGATGCTTCATGGAGTAGGTGAAGGTAGCAGTCACTGATTGGTCCACTCCTGCTATGGGATCTATCAAGTTAATTAGGCGATCCATTTTCTTTCTTTTCTTAGTTCCTTAAACAATATTGCCTTTATAACATGTCCTGAAGGGTTTGTGTCATTATCATTATTTAATTCTAAATCACATCGCAAACAGGGATATCAACATCTACCAATAAAGATAAAAAAATAGACTAGTGTGAAATTCTACACTATTCCCACCGAACCCGAATAATATTGATACCATAATTAGTAAATATATACAAGGTTTAAAATTTAATCATTGAATTATTAATTACAAATACAGCTAGCCTTTAGCAATACCACAGCTTTAAGTAGTTCGTCGATTCCTAGAAAAATTATGTCTAAAATACAAGTAAGTGCCA
>Ga0184640_10000006_pt1 | contig 55448 bp, 66 predicted proteins | sample PLM31_200_b2_FD_133161 | JGI IMG/M metagenome (GOLD analysis project Ga0184640, IMG submission 133161) | Groundwater sediment microbial communities from an aquifer in East River, Colorado, USA - PLM3-1_200_b2 | ecosystem: Environmental > Terrestrial > Soil > Riparian zone | place: USA: East...
AATCTCGGGGGTATGTTGCGTGGAGACCACCACGCTTCTCACCCGGGTGGGTCTCCCCCCGCGATACTCCACTGTCACCTGAGATTTGCTGTCGGGTCGGATGAAGGGGGCCTCGCCGCCCTTGCGGATCTTAGCCAGGTACTTCACCAGGTTGTGCGCCATCTGGATGGGAAAGGGCATAAGCTCCGGGGTCTCATCACAGGCATAACCGAACATCATCCCCTGATCCCCGGCCCCCTGCTCTTTGTGCAGCCCTTCACCTTCGGTGACTCCCTGAGAAATGTCGGGGGACTGGCGTTCCACGGCGATGAGGACGGCGCAGGTGTTGCCGTCGAAGCCCATGGAGGAGTCGGTGTAGCCGATCTCGCGCGCCACCTGACGGGCGATCTCATTGTAGCTCACCTTGGCCTTGCTCGTGATTTCCCCGGCGACCACGATCATGCCTGTTTTCGTGAGCGCCTCACAGGCGACCCGGCTATCGGGGTCTTCAGCCAGATGGGCATCGAGGATGGCGTCGGAGATCTGGTCGCACATCTTGTCGGGATGCCCTTCGGAAACCGACTCTGAGGTAAAGAGAAAATTCTCTGCCGTCATTCGCTTCTCCTCCTGGGACGCCGCCGGCGGAAAAATAGGGTCCCTCTCCTATACCGGATATGACCAAGGGAATCAAGTTCAGTCTGACTCATGGAATTTTTTCTCCACGAGTTTTTCGATGGCGCGGACGACCTCTTCCGCGTCTCTGCCCTTGGCCTCCACCTGGATCCTGCTCCCCTTGGCGGCGGCCAAGGTCAGCAATCCCATAATGCTCCTGCCATCCACGGCTTGGCCATCCTTGGAGATTTTTACCTCAGCGGAAAAACGGTTCACCGTTTGCACCACGAGGGCAGCGGCCCGGGCGTGCAGGCCGAGCTTGTTCCTGATCTCCAGCTTTCTCACCACCTTGGCCATCCCTCTACTTATCGATGTCCCTGTGCTTCACGTGGATGCGCATTCGCCCTGAGTCCAGCCTCTTCCTCAGCTCCTCCACTAGGACGACGGATCGATGCCTTCCCCCGGTGCAGCCCAGGGCCAGGGTCTGGTTGCTTTTTCCCTCACGCTCGTATTGCGGCAGGGTCAGCTCCAGCAGGGAGTAGAGCCGATCTAAAAAGGCCCGGGTCTCCTTTCGTTTCAGGACGAAGTCCTTGACCTCGGGGTCCAACCCGCTCTTTCCCCTGAGCTCGTCGACGAAAAAGGGGTTGGGGAGAAAGCGCACATCCAGGATCATGTCGGTGTCGTGTGGGATGCCGTATTTGTAGCCGAAGGAGGTGAGGAAAAGGGTCATCCTGCTGGAGCCTAACATCTGGCTGTAATAGTGCTCCATCTCCTTTTTGAGATCGTGGACCGTGAAATCGCTGGTATCGATGACCCGGTCGGCCAGGGCCCTCATCCCCTCCAGCGCCTTGCGTTCGCGGGCGATGGCCTCAGGGATCGGAGACCCTCCTGCCAGAGGGTGGGGACGGCGGGTCTCGTTGAATCGGCGCAGGAGGACCTCATCAGAGGCGTCAAAGAAAAGGACCTGCACATGGTGTTCCACCGCGCGCAACTCGGCCAGGACATCGGGCCAGGACTCAAGGAAGCGACCTTCCCTGAGATCGATCCCCAGGGTAATCCGCTTGATCCCTTCCTGATAGCCTTGGCATAGGTCAATAAATTTAGGTATCAAAAGGACCGGGAGGTTGTCGATGCAGAAAAAACCGCTGTCCTCCAAGGCGCGAATGGCGACGCTCTTTCCCGAGCCGGAAAGCCCGGTGACGACGATGATATCCAGACCGTTCATAGCTGAGAGGCTAGATCTTTTCGTCTTCTTCTCGGATCGCACGGGAGATCTCTCCGGCAGTTTTCCCGGCTAGCAGCCGCGCCCGGAAGGTGGCGTCTTTGAGCAGGCGCGCGATTCGGGCCAGGGCCTTGAGGTGGTCTCCCGCGGAGTCCTCCGGCGCTATGAGGAGAAAGAAGAGATAGGTCAGGCCGCCGTCCAAGGAATCGAAGTCCACGCCCTGGGGACTACGGGCGAATACCCCATAGACCCGTTTGATTCCGCGCAGCTTCCCATGCGGGATCGCCACCCCATCGCCAATGGCAGTGCTGCTGACCTTTTCCCTTTGGAGCAGGGTCTCGAGCAGCTCCCCAGCCACCATGGATGGGTGGTGGGAGGCCATCCACTCGGCCATCTCTTTCAGGACCGCGGTCTTGTCCCTGCCCTGGAGGTTGGGGATGATCGTCCCAACATCTAAAAAATCTGCAATCTTCAACTCTTCGCCCTTCTCCTTCCGGGCCTGGTCTTGTGCTTGCGGACCTGCCGCTTGATCTTGTCCATCACGAGCTCGATCGACGAGTAGAGAGATTTATTTTAGCAGATAGGGCTGCCGTCGCCTCGAAGAGGAATAGATGCCCATGGCCTCGCGGTACTTGGCCACGGTGCGCCGGGCGATACCGATCAACTCCTGGCTGAGCATTTTGGCAATGTGCTGATCGCTGTAGGGTCTTTTTGGGTCCTCGCTCGATATGATGTGCCGGATCTTTTCCTTGACACTCTCCGAGGCTACATTCTCTCCTTCCCCCATCCTGAGTCCGCTTTGGAAGAAATACTTCAGCTCAAAGAGCCCCCGCGGGGTATGGATGTACTTGTTGGCCGTGGCGCGGCTCACTGTGGACTCATGCATGCCGATTTCCTCGGCCACGTCTCTGAGCACCATGGGCCGAAGTTGGCTCACCCCGTAATCCAAAAAGTCTCTCTGAAATTTGACAATGCTCTGGGACACGCGGTAGAGGGTCCGTTGCCGCTGGTGAATGCTCTTAATCAACCAGGTAGCCGCGCGCACCTTTTCCTTCAGGTATTCCCTGGCCCGTTCTTCCTGTTCCCCCTCCCGATTGGCCAGGCGGCGGCAGAGGGGATCGACCCGCAGGCGCGGGATGCCATCGTCGTTCAGGAGCACGACGTATTCGTTGCCGATCTTCTCCACCGAGACGTCCGGGACGATCACGCGCACCTCTTCTTCTTCAAAGCCCCAGGCTGGCTTGGGCTCCAGGCGAGCGATCAGATGTGCGGCCGCCACCCCCTCGTTCACCGAGACGCCGAGCTCCCGGGCCAGCCTTTCATAGTACTGGGGATGCAATTGGGAGAGGTAGCCCGCGACCATTTTTGCCGCCAGGTGAGCCCCGTGACCCAGGTTCTCCAGTTGGGCCAGGAGGCACTCCCGGAGGTCGCGCGCAGCCACCCCTACGGGATCGAAGAACTGAATGCGCTTCAACACCCTCTCGGCCTCTTCTGGAGCAGCCTGGGTAGCCTGGCACACCTCTTCCAGGGGAATGGCCAGGTAGCCGTTCTCGTCCAATTTGCTGATGATAGAAAGGCCGATCTTCTCCTCACGCTCAGTGAGTCGAGAGAGGCGCAACTGCCAGATCAAATGATCTTCCAGGGAATTTCTCTTGGTGAGGGTATTCTCCCATGACGGGTAGCCTTCGCCATCTTCATGGGAGGCCTCTTCCGTCAGCGAGCCGTGAATAGAATTGGAATGGGTTTCGAGATACTCCTGCCAATCCCAGGTGCCGATTTTATCCACCGGGGTCGTATCGTGGCTGATGCCCGCATCCGCCAGCTCCGGATAGGAATCTGCCGCTGCCTCCTCAGCCGCCTCCGGTTCCGCTCCTTCCTCCTCTGCGCTCGGATCGGTCTCTGCGGGCTCCTTGCTCGCGGCCTCTTCATCGGCTCGCTCTTCCGCTTCCTCCTCTTCCAGTACGGGATTTTCCTCGAGCTCCTTGGTGATCAATTCCTCGAGCTCAAAGCGAGAGAGCTGCAGCAGCTTGATCGCCTGCTGCAGTTGCGGCGTCATGACTAGCTGCTGCGCTAGTTTCTGGACCTGTTTGATCTCAAGGGCCATGGCTAAAGCCTGAAACCTTCGCCCAGATAGACCCGGCGCGCCTTGGGACTGGCGGCGACTTCTGCCGGGCTTCCCTCCTCCAGGATCGTTCCACCGCTCAGGATGTAGGCCCGGTCGCAGATCCCCAAGGTCTCGCGCACGTTGTGGTCCGTGATGAGGACGCCAATACCACTGGAGCTCAGGTGCCGTATGATCTTTTGGATCTCGGCCACAGCTACAGGATCGATCCCCGTGAAGGGCTCGTCCAGAAGCAGGAAGGAAGGGGAAAGCACCAGGGCCCGAGCGATCTCCACCCGACGCCGTTCTCCTCCGGAGAGGGTATAGGCCTTGTGTCTGGCCAGGTGAGAGATCCCCAGATCTCTCATCAGCCCTGCGGCCTTGAGATCCTGTTCCTCCTTCTGCAACCCCAGCGTCTCGATAATGGCCAGGAGATTTTGTTCCACGGTGAGGCGGCGGAAGACGGAGGACTCCTGGGGGAGATAGCTGATCCCTGCCCGCGCCCGCCGGTAGAGCGGCGCGGATGTCAGGTCCAAGCCGTCGAGAAAGACCTTGCCCTGATCCGGCCACACCAATCCGACCATCATGTGGAAGGTGGTGGTCTTCCCTGCGCCGTTGGGACCAAGCAGCCCCACCACCCCGCCCCCTCGGATCTCGAGACTGACCTGGTCTACCACGCGGTGACCGTTATACGACTTTGTCACCCCTTCGGCCTTAAGAACGCTCGTCACTTTTTATCCCGCCCCTTGCCCTCTTTTTCTTGCCTGGCTAGGTCTTCTGGGACGACAGTGGCCTTGACCCTCTGGTTTCCTCCCTCCACAACACTGCGGTCCTGCCCGATGAAGAAGGTGATGCGCGAGCCCGAGACCTGGCTCTTCCCCTGGCGCACCACCGGGTTTCCGGTGAGGACAATGGTTCGGTCCCGGTCGTTATAAGTCGCCTTTGCGCCAGTAGCCACTCGATCTCCCTGGGCGACACGGATCTTTCCCTCGGCTATGACCTCTTTGAGCTGTTTCATATCCGGGTGATAATAGGCAGTGAGCCTCTCGCTCTTCATCGTCATTTCCCCTTGGACCGTGACCACGCGGCCTCTATAGGTAATGGTGTTTTTCTTCCGATCCACCTCCATCTGATCCGAGGTGATGAAGATGGACTCCCTCTTGGCCTTCCCCGCTGTCTCCCCTGCCAGGGCAAGGGAACCGGCAGCGGCCAGGATGTTCACCAGCAGCCAACAACGGGCTATGCGCCGCCCGCTAGAGCCTCTACCCATACGCTCCCCTGGTTTTGCCATCGCCCGGTTCAATCTTGCTCCTTACCTTCTGTAGCAGGCGCAGTTTCTGGTCCTTCAGGGCGATCTCCATCCCTATCCCCTCCAACTCCCAGCCCTCTCCCTTGAAGATCACCTTTCCGGGCGAGACGACGCGATCTGTGCTCTTAAAATAGATGACCTCCTCAGTGCTGAGAATGAGCCCCCGGTAATGGATCTGGATGCTTCCGTGGAGCTGCGCCTTCTCCATCTCCTGACCAGTAAAGAAGATGCGTCCCTCATCCCCTCTGACCTCGATGGCCTGCCCGCCGTTTTGATAGAAGATGATGCGGGGCTTTTTGACCACTGCCTCCTTTTCCGCCTTGAAATAGCTCGCCTCCTCACCTGCCAGCTCCCAAACCTTGTGCTCGCCTTCAACCTTGACGCGGTGAAAATTTTTTATCTGAAGCGTAGCCTCAGGAACATAATCCAGAAGTTTGACGGTTTTCTTCTGGAGTTCCAAAGAGCTCCTAGACCAGAGGGTCCTGGCTGCCTTATAGCTTACCACGCTTAAGGCAGCCAAGATGACGGCCAGGAGAAAGATCCTTGGGGCTCTGCGCGTCATAGAAAGTCCTGATCCAGCGCAAAATACCACTTTTTAAGTGGGGTGTAAAGCAGGTAGGCACGAAATTTGCTTAACTTCGAATAGAAAAGTCAAGAGGTGAAAAGGCAGGACTTAGACGATGCCAGCTTTTAACAGGTCGTGGAGATGGATGATACCCTTGGCCCTCAGCCCGCCATCTTCCAGAATGAAGAGCGAGGTGATCGAGTATTGCTCCATCACCGCCAGGGCCTTTGCCGCAAGGGCATCGGAGGCTATGGTCTTCGGGTTGCGGGTCATCAGATCCTTGGCCTGGAGGCGAAAGATATCTCCCTTACTTTCCAGACCCCTCCTCAGGTCTCCGTCCGTGATCACCCCTAACAGGTCACCCCGGCCATCGACCACCCCAGTTGCCCCTAATCTCTTGGAGGTGATCTCCAGCAGGGCCTCCTTCATGGGGGTCTCCTCATGCACGATGGGCAGCTCGGCACCCAGGTGCATCAAATCCTCGACCCGGAGGAGAAGCTTGCGTCCCAAAGTTCCGCCCGGATGGCGCAGGGCAAAATCCTCTTCCCTAAAACCCCTTTTCTCCAACAGGACGATCCCCAGGGCATCGCCCATAGCCAGGGCTGCGGTCGTGCTCGCCGTAGGGGAGAGACCCAGAGGACAGGCCTCCTCTTTGACCCCCACATTCAAGACCGCATCCCCCGACCGGGCCAGGGTCGAATTGGGGTTGCCGGTCATCACGATGAGTTTCAGCCCCAGGCGCTTGATGATCGGGAGCAGGGTCAAAAGCTCCTCAGTCTGACCGCTGTTGGAGAGCGCCAGGACGATGTCCCCCTTCATGATCATCCCGAGATCGCCGTGGGCGCCATCGCCGGCGTGGAGGAAAAAGGAGGGGGTGCCGGTGCTGGAAAGGGTGGCGGCGATCTTACGACAGATGAGCCCTGACTTCCCCAGCCCGGTTACGACCACCTTCCCCTTGCAGCTATAGAGCAGATCCACCGCCCGGGTGAAGCTCTCATCGAGCCGGCCCATGAGGGAGAGGATCCCCCGCGCTTCGATGTCGAGCACATTGCGGGCTCGCTTCAGGACTGTCTCAGGATCCATAACTATCGGCGTCTTCCCTTCAGTCGAACCTTCGAGCTGAGTCGTTCGGTCGAGCCTCACGGTCGAGACCCTCAGGCCGAAGCCTTCACGATGCCATCGATCCCTTTAGCTATTTTGAGCAGCTCCTCTACCTCTTTTAAAGGAAGAGAGTTGGGCCCGTCGCTCAATGCCCGGTCCGGATCCTCATGCACCTCTATAAAGAGCGCGTCGATCCCCACAGCCGCGGCGGCGCGGGCCAGAGGGGCGATAAACTTCCGCTCGCCGCCTGAGGCCTTGCCCAGCCCCCCGGGGAGCTGAAGGCTGTGGGTGGCATCGAAAACCACAGGGTAACCCAGTTCGCGCATGACCGCCAGAGAGCGCATGTCTGAGATCAAGTGGTTATATCCAAAGGAGACTCCCCGCTCGGTCACCATGACTTGCTCGTTGCCGGTAGAGACGATCTTCTCTACTACGTGGCGCATATCCCAGGGAGCCAGAAACTGTCCCTTCTTAACGTTGACGGCCTTTCCCGAGCGGCCTACCGCAAGGACCAGGTCGGTCTGGCGACAGAGGAATGCCGGGATCTGGAGCACATCCACCACCTGTTGGGCCAGAGGGACTTCCTCTTTCGCATGGACATCGGTGAGAATGGGCACGCCGATTTTTTTTTTCACCTGGGCCAGGATCTCTAGTCCCCGCTCAATGCCCGGCCCGCGATAGGATTCCAGCGAGGTGCGATTGGCCTTGTCGTAGGAGGATTTGTAGATGAAGGGGATACCTACCCGCTCGGCCACCTCTTTGAGGAATCCGGCGTGGCGCAGGGCCGACTCCTGGCTCTCGATGACGCAGGGACCGGCGATGAGGGCGATGGGCCTTCCCGCACCGATCTCGATCTCCCCCACTTTTACGGTTTTGGGTTTCATCTCTACGCCTCAGGAAGCAATACGCATGCAGTTGATCGCTCTACGGCTTGAACGACTTGAACTGTTCCAACCGTTCAAACTGTTCGAGGTCTGGCCCTTAGGCAACATGGTTGAGGCCGGTATTAAGTCCGCGCCGCTTTGATCCTCGGGACCTCCCTCAGCGTCATCCGGTTCTGTGAGGCTGCCTTGACAAAGCCCTTATAGAGCGGATGGCAATCCATCGGGCGGGACTTGAACTCGGGATGGAATTGGCAGCCAATAAACCAGGGATGGTCTTTTAGCTCGATCGTCTCCACCAGGCCCCCATCGGGAGAGAGACCGGTGAGCCGCATGCCATGGGAGCTAAAAAGCTCGCGGTAGTGATTGTTGAGCTCGTAGCGGTGGCGATGGCGCTCGGAGAGCTTCTTTTTCCCATAGAGTTTTAACCCCAGAGAGTCCTCTTGCAGGATGCAGGGGTAGGCCCCGAGCCTCATGGTGCCGCCCTTTTTTTCCACCCCCTTTTGGTCAGCCATCAGATGGATCACCGGATGGGGAGAGCTCTGGTCAAACTCGTACGAGTTGGCCCCTGTGAGCCCGCAGACATTGCGGGCAAACTCCACCACCGCCATCTGCATCCCGAGGCAGATGCCCAGAAAGGGGATGCGGTTTTCGCGCGCATAGCGCACCGCCGCGATCTTGCCCTCGCTCCCGCGGTCGCCAAAACCGCCCGGGACTAAGATGCCGTCTGCCTTATGCAGGAGCCTTTCGGCCCCCTCCTCTTCGATCTTTTCTGCCTCGATGCCATCCAGCTCCACTCGGGTCTCGTTGGCTATGCCGCCGTGGACCAGGGCCTCCAGCAGGCTCTTATAGGATTCCCTGAGGTCCATGTATTTGCCCACGACAGCGATGCGGACCGAGCCTTTGGGATGCTTGAGCACGTGGATGATCCGCTCCCACTTTTTGAGATTGGGCGCGCCGGTCCATATGTGGAGCTTCTCGACGATCCTCTCGTCCAGCCCTTCCTGGTGGAAGACCAGAGGGACCTCATAGATCCATTCTACATCCTTGGCGGTGATGACGGCGTTCTCTTCTACATTGCAAAAATGGGCGATCTTCGCCTTGAGCCTTTGATCCAGCAGGCGATCGGTTCGGCAGAGGAGGATATCGGGTTGGATCCCGATCCCGGTCAGCTCTCTCACGCTGTGCTGGGTAGGTTTTGTCTTCAGCTCTCCGCCGGCGGCGATGTAGGGCACTAAGGTGACGTGGACATAGAGGACGTGCTCCCGACCCCACTCCCGACCAAGCTGCCTGGCTGCCTCCAGAAAGGGGAGGCCCTCGATATCGCCCACGGTGCCGCCGATCTCGCAGATCGCTATGTCATAACCCTCGGCCGCGGCGTGGATGCGCCGCTTGATCTCATCGGTGATGTGGGGAATGACCTGAACCGTGCCACCCAGGTAGTCTCCCTGGCGCTCCTTGGCAATGACCGTTTCGTAGACCTGACCGGTGGTGAAGTTGTTTTTGCGGCCCATGGGGGTGGAGACGTAGCGTTCGTAGTGTCCCAGGTCGAGGTCGGTCTCAGCCCCGTCATCGGTGACGAAGACCTCGCCATGCTGGTAGGGACTCATCGTCCCGGGATCGACGTTGATGTAAGGGTCCATCTTGAGCAGGGTCACCTTCAGCCCCCGGCCCTCCAGGAGCGCTCCGATCGAGGCCGCGGCCAGCCCCTTTCCCAAGGAGGATACCACCCCGCCGGTGACAAAGATGAATTTGGTCTTTACGCTGACCATGGGAGAGCTTTCAAATATTCTTCCGCCTTTTTCACATCCTCCGGGGTATCCACCTCGACCGAAGGCTCGTCTACCTCGATCACACGAATGCGATATCCGTAGGCCAAGGCGCGGAGCTGCTCTAACCCCTCGGCGAGCTCCAGAGGCGTGGGTCGAAGGCGGGAAAACTTAAGCAGGAAATCGCGCCGGTAGACATAAACCCCCACGTGGCGATATCCCCGGCTCCTCCGCGAATGATCCTGAGCGGTTGGGTGATCCTCCGGCTCTCTCAGGTAAGGGATCGGCGCGCGCGAGAAATAGAGGGCGAATCCCCGTGCGTCAGTGACCACTTTGACCACATTCGGGTTGAGCCACTCTTCCTGACTATAGATGGGGGTCTTGGCGGTTCCCATGGGGATGGCACGATCACGGCGCAGCGGCTTTAGGGTTTGGGCAATGGTTTGGGGTCGGACAAAAGGCAGATCTCCCTGCACGTTCACCACCCATTCAGCTTTGATTTTCCTTGCCACCTCCGCCAGTCGGTCGGTGCCGCTGACATGGCCTTTTGAGGTCAGCACCGCCTCGCCGCCAAACCCCCGCACGGTCTCCAGAATACGCGCGTCATCGGTAGCCACCAGGATCCGATCCAGGCCGGACACTTTCGCCGTGCTCTCGTAAACATGCTGGACCATCGGCTTGCCGGCGATCGAGACCAGGGGCTTCCCGGGAAAGCGGGTGGAGCCATAGCGGACCGGGATGATAGCGACCACAGCCATAGCTCAAAAAAAATCCGTGATGCCCCTTGCGGAGTGTGCATCACGGATTTTTACTATAGCCCTTACTCCAGGCGCTGTCAATGAAAATATGCGCCGCAAGGGCCTTGCTTGATTTCACCTCTCATCTTCTATAGACTTCCTTTTTATCATGCGGGGTTCTTCGTTGAGAGCTGAAAGGAGGAGTGGAGATGGAGCTGCCGAAATGCCAGAAGTGCAACAACGGCATCCTGATCCCTTTGTCAGACTACGGGCAGGATGGTGCCTCGGTGATGTTCAAGGCATGGGTCTGCACCAACCCCGAGTGTGGTTTCTCCCTCAGAGTGGATAAAGGCGAGGTCAGTTACGGAAAAAGGGTCGAGCACAAACACTGACCTCCCCACATAGCCTGTCCAGGCGCCTTCCCTCGCCTGGACTCTCCGCAAATCTTTTTTCCTAATGGAGCGTAGCCTGGTTGAAGCTCCGGATCGCCCGGGCAAAGAGCTCACATCCCCTCTGTAGGGCCTCCCGGCATCGCCTCTGCGTCTCCCCATCCAGCGCATAGCGCCTGAGCGCCTCAGGCGCGAGCCATTCGTGGGCCTCCTCATCGGCCAGCAGCGTGTCGCGGTAGATAGCGGCGGTCTTGGGGTCGATCGGCTCCACGCGCTGAATGAAGGATCGGGAGGTGCGCGGGAAGAACTCCTCGTGTCCATACTGAACGCTGGCCAGAAGCTCGCAGAAAGAGCCGAGAGAGGCGTGGTAGTCCCAAAGCTCCTTCAGCTCCTGGAGCTGGGCCCTCCACAGGGCGTCGGGGTCTCCCTCCAACTCTTTAATCCTCTCCCGCAGGATGGCCGCGTGCTTGAGCTCATTGGCCACGTAACCTGACAGGGCCTGCTGGATGTCCAGGTCAGGGATGGCGGCTACCCATCGGGCGGTCACCTCCGCGGCCCGGCGCTCCATGACCACGCCGAATTGGAGCCGGCGCACCACTACCTCCCGAGTGAGGGGCCTCTCGGCTCCGTAGCTCTTGCTCTCGGAGGTCATCTTCGTCCACATCGCCTCCCTCTGGTCAGCGAGTTGCCTGAGGAATTCATCTGGCCTTAGGGCCTCCATGGTTTTCCTCCTGAGAATTGGGCTGGTGTTTGACATGGGGAGAATTTCGGTCTAAACATTACAGGAATTTTTTTTAATGTAAAGCCCTGCGACATGAGTCCGAACGAAGCGCGCGCCTATGTGGATGAGCTCTATCAGGAGCTCTACCATCACTGGAAGAGGAATATCCACGACGGGCCATTCATGAGCCAGCTGAGAGAGGGGAGACTGCCGTTTTCCTCCATCCGGTGCTTCTTTAAGGATTGGGGGCTCTTTTCGGTCCAGGTCGTGGCTCTCAATGCGCTCTCTTATTATGTCCATCTGCCCTTCTTCGTGCGCAACTTCGACCTCCTACCGGCCTTCACGGACAAGATCGCCGAGGAGCTGGTCTATCCCAGGCCTCCAGGACATACCCTCCTTTTATTGGAGACAGCTCAGGCCTTGGGACTTACCCGCGAGCAGCTATTGGAGCAGCCCGCCTCTCCCCCGGGAAGGGCTATCAGCGACTTCTGCCGCAGGGTCTTCCAGGACGGCTCCGTGGCCGAGCTGTGGGGACTCCATGTCTATGAGGAGAGCCTGGGCCACTGGTCCAAGGAGTGGGCCGAGGCCCTGACCACGCACTACGGGCTCACTCTCGATCAGGCAGTCTATTTCACGACCCACGCTCAGGCGGATCTGGTGCGCCATGAAGGGCGCATGGGCCACGGGCCGCTGAACCGCATGATCCTGCAGCGCGTCCTGGAGCAAGGGATGCCGGCGCCGAGGCTGGGCTACGATCCCAAATACTGCGCCTTGACCATGGTGGACCTCCACTCGCTGATGGAAAAAAATGCCCTGGAGGCGCCCTACGTCCCCTAGATCGACTCGTCATCGCCGGCGCGCCGAATGGCCTGCGGCCTTTCCGCGCCGCGTCGTTGCATCGCCTCCGGAAACGGAATAGGATGACAATGTTGACAGTCATGGACGAGGCGCAGGCACGCGCAATCATGGTGGAGGAGCAGCTTGTGCGCCGGGGCATCAGGGACCCACGGGTGCTTGCCGCCATGGGTAAGGTGCCCCGTCATATGTTTGTGGGAGCGGAGCTGTGGTCGCGCGCCTACGACGATTGCCCGCTGCCGATCGGCGCGGGGCAGACGATCTCGCAGCCTTACATGGTGGCCCTGATAGCGGAGGCGCTCGAGCTCAAAGGAGAAGAGCGCGTGCTCGAGGTGGGCACGGGCTCGGGCTATGAAGCGGCGGTCCTGGCGCAGCTCTGCCGGGAGGTCTTCTCGGTGGAGCGCGTGGAGGAGCTCGCCGCTCGGGCGCGGATCGTGCTGTCGGGCCTGGGATATGAGAATGTCTCCGTCCTTGAGGGTGACGGAACCCTGGGCTGGGAAGGGCACGCCCCTTTTGATGCGATAGCGATCTCTGCCGCAGCCCCACGCATCCCCCGACCCCTCTTGGAGCAGTTGAGGCCCGGCGGCTGCCTGGTACTGCCCATGGGCGAAGAGGATCTCCAAACCCTGGTGCGCATTCGTAAAGAGGAGGGTGGGCTCAGGGAGGAATATCTGGGGGAGTGCCGGTTTGTGAAGCTCTTGGGAACTTACGGCTGGGAATATGAGAAATAACCGGAGGATTCTATGGCTTTGGATTTGAAGGTCTCAGTGCGACAGCAAATCACCCAGCTCAGAAAAAAGATCACGCAAAAGAGCCGGGAGTTGACCTCGTTAAAAGGCGAGCTGAAGAGGCATGGAAGGGTCTACAGACTTCTTGGGGGCAATCGAGGGGTCAAGCGCAGGCCGAAGAGGGGGAGCGGGGGGAAGAGGAGGGTCGACTGGAAGGCTGTGCTTAAGGCCCTTCCCAACTCTTTCTCTATTGGTGAGATGGCTAAGAGGGGTGTGCTCAGAAAAAAATCCCGCGTCTATCTGCGTCAGATCGTTGTCCGGTGGACCCGGCAGGGGAAAATCAAGCGGATCGGTCGAGGGAAATACCAGAAGGCCTAGAGAGAGAGGCCAGCCCCGTCCGGCCCTGGTCCTCCTTTCTCATCAGAGACTTCAGCCTTATCTGGGTGGCCAATCTCTTCACCGCCACCGCGGTGCAGATACGCCACGTCTCCAGCCTCTATCAAGTCTACGATCTATCCGGGTCGTCTCTGCAATTGGGTCTGGCGGGATTCTTCCAGGCCTTGCCGTTTGTGGTTTTCGGCCTCTTCGCGGGCGCGCTGGCGGACGTCCTGGATCGGAAAAGGCTAATCCTCATCACGCAGTGTCTCAATCTGGTTCCCGGCCTCGCCCTGGCCCTGCTGACGCGGACAGGCGCGATCCAGGTCTGGCACATCTATCTTTTTAGCCTGACGACCTCCCTGGTGCAGGTCTTTAGCTGGCCGGCCCGTTCAGCCATCATCCCGAGCCTGGTCCCCCAGTCCCACCTGATGAACGCGGTGACCCTGAGCACCACGATCCAGCAGTCGAGCTTTCTTTTTGGCCCGGTCCTGGCAGGAATGCTCATTGATCGAGTGGGCCTGGACTATACCTACTTTCTGGAGTCCAGCCTCTTTGTCCCGTCCGTTCTCATGATCTTGGCGGTGCGCAGCTCCGGCAAACCTGAAGGGGCCCAAGGGGGTGTAAGCCTCCGGGGCATCATCGAGGGATTGCGCTTCATCTGGATCGAGCGCATTATCCTCTCCCTCTTCCTGCTCGATTTCGGCGTCACGCTGGTGGGATTCTACCGGCCCATCCTGCCCATCTTTGCTCGCGATGTCTTCAATATGGGTGCCACCGGCCTCGGGACCCTTTATGCGGCGCCGGCGGTAGGTGCCCTCCTGGGCTCAGCGGCGCTGCTCCTGCTTGGCAATGTCAGGCGCAAAGGGGCCCTGGCAGTCATCGCTGCGGTTTTTTTCGCCGGGAGCCTGGCGCTGCTGGGGGTCTCGACCTGGTTCTGGATGGCGGTAGTGGCCGTGGCGGCCCTGGGCATTACCGACGCCATCAGCGTGACTCTGCGGCGCACGGTGGTGCAGTTTCTGGCGCCTGACGCGATGCGCGGACGGGCATCGAGCCTCATCACCGTCTTTGCCCAGGCCACCAACGCCCTCGGTGCCCTGCTCGCCGGGGCCGCCGCGGCCCTGTTGGGCGCGCCCCAGGCGCTCCTCGCGGGCGGCCTCCTCTGCGTCGTCATCGTCTTCGGCATCAGCCGCTCCGTCCCGCAGCTCTGGCGCTACCGCTCGGATTGAAAGCACTGGGGCCCCGGTGGTACAACCTGTTTTCTACGGCTGGTACATTGTTGCTATAGGCTTTCTCGCCAATACCGCCTCCGCTTTTTCTCTTTCAAGCACGCTGGCGGTTTTTCTCAAACCGCTCACCGAAGACTTAGGTGTCTCTCGCGGAGTCTTCTCCCTGCTGCGCTCAGGGGAAAGCCTGATTGGAGCGGCTCTCTCGCCTGCGACCGGCTCTCTGGTTGACCGCCACGGTCCCCGCTGGCTCATGACGTGCGGCGCCCTGGTGGTGGGGATCGGGATGATCTTACTGAGCCAGGTGCAGGCGTTCTGGCAATTCTTGCTCGTTCGCTGGAGCCTGAGCATCGGCGACGCCTTCATGGGCTCCATGGTCATCAACGTGGCGATCGCTCGCTGGTTCATCCGCAAGCGTGGACGTGCGCTCGCCCTTTCGAGCATGGGAATCGGTTTCGCCAAAATCGGCATGCCGCTCTTCGCCGCCTCCCTGCTCGTCTGGCTCGGATGGCGTATGACCTGGGCCGTCTTTGGAGTCATCACATTGCTTCTGGTTGTCGGGCCCGCCTCCATCTATATGCGCCGGCGCCCGGAGGATATGGGACTTGATCCCGACGGACTCGGAAATCCTTTTTACGAGACTCGCCCGTCTGGAGCGAAGGGAGGGCCCTCAAAACCGCAAAGGCCTACGGCGGATGAAGTGGTCTGGACTCGCAAGGAGGCGGCACGCACTCGGACCTTCTGGTTGATCGTAATCACTCTAGGCGTCTCCAACATCGGCGTTGCCGGACTAAACCTCCACGTCTTTTCCTACGTGAACGATACCGGCCACTCAGCCCTCGTGGCCGCCGCGGTGATGAGCATCATCGCGTTCATGCAGCTCGCGGCGCCCTTGATGTGGGGCCTTCTGGCGGAGCGCATCGATCTGCGCAAGGTACTGATGACGAAGTTTTTGTGTCAGGCCGCGGGGCTTTCGCTCGCGATCTCTACCAACCAACTGGTCTTTCTCTACTTAGGATTTTTCATCTATGGTGTCGGGCTTGGTGGGGGGATGGTCTTGCCCGATCTGCTGTGGGCCAATTACTTCGGTCGCGTCTCGCTTGGAACCGTCCGCGGCCTCGGCCTCCTCCTTACCCACAGCTTCTCCGCGGTGGGCCCGCCTTTCTTCGGCTTTCTCTTTGATCTCACCCAGAGCTACCTCTTATCCTTCACCCTCTTCATCATCGCCCTGCTCATCTCGGCCTTTTTAAGCCTGCTGCTGCGCCCGCCGCGAAAGTGAGGGCACGACTTCTAAAGACGTTTAACCGTGACGCGCCTATAGGATTTGGGCTCAGGCGTCTTGAATCCAATCATGGCGAGAAAGCAACCAAATAAAGCTGTTCTGAGGCAACCCTGGCGCATTTCGAGCGTGGAGATCGCAGTACGACTCGGTTTCCGGCACCGATCACCGCTGATAGCTTAAACCGGTGTTTGAACGAACTGAAAACTTTGCTATCAATTAGTCAGGAGAGAGTTGGCGTGAAGACCAGACAATTCACTACTGTTTGTGGACTTGTCGCATTGGTAACTTGCGGCTTTGGAACAGCCTTCGGGCAGGGCACAGGAAGGTGGGTGACACGCTCGCCCATGGCTTCATCGCGCACCGAGGTGGCCGCGGTCGAGGCGGGAGGAAAAGTCTATGTCATCGGCAGCTTTGGACAGAGCGGAGACCTCGTAGAGGAGTACGATCCCGTGAAAGATTCCTGGCGGCGCCGGGCATCCCTTCCCCAGCCTCTCCACCACGTGGGAGCCGCCGCAGTGGCGGGAAAAATCTACGTGATCGGCGGCTTTACTCCCGGCTGGACACCGGTCAATACGGTTTACGAGTACGATCCATCCACCGACCAATGGCGCACGCGCGCACCTATGCCCACGGCGCGCGGGGCTCTGGCAGCCGGAGTCATCCGCGCGAAAATCTACGCCGTGGGTGGAGTCGGCGCGGACCGGAGTAACACCGGTGCGAACGAAGAGTACGACCCGGCAACGGACCGTTGGACGAAACGCGCCCTTATGCCGTCACTGCGGGATCATCTAGCTGTCGGCGTTGTCAGCGGCAAGCTCTACGCCATTGGCGGACGGATCAACGGTAACTATGCCAGAAACCGCAAGTTCAACGAAGAGTACAACCCTGCCACTAATCAATGGCGCTCCCGCGCCCCGATTCCCACGGCGCGCAGCGGCATCGCAGCCGCCACTCTCGGCAGCCAAATCTTCGTCTTCGGTGGAGAGTCTCTCTTCGGCACCTTCAATGAGAACGAATCCTACGATCCCGCTAAGGACTCATGGACTGCATGGGCCCCTATGCCCACCGCCCGCCACGGCCTCGGCGCGGTGGTGGTGGGACAAACCATCTACGTTATCTCCGGCGGCCCCAAGCCGGGCGGTTCATTCTCGTCGGTCAACGAAGCCTTCACGCCGTGAGGCCCGCCTGGTCTTGACCACTGCTTTACTTTTCCTTATAAGGTAAAGTAAGGAGATAAGCGATGCGCGAGGTTAAGCTGTCCAGCAAAAATCAGATCGTTATCCCACGTGAGGCCAGGAGTGCGCTGCGTGCCAAGGCAGGCGACAAATTGCTTGTTATAGTGCGGGGCGATACTGTGATCCTGCTTCGTAGGCCTAAGCAGTACTCCAAGGCGATTGCCGGAATGGGCAAAGGACTGTATCCGCCAGATTATCTTAAAGGGGAGAGAGACGCCTGGCAGTAAGCAGCGGGAAGTTGCAGGAGTTTCTCGACCGCCACCATAAGATCGGGCTGGATACGAGCCCTTTCATCTTTCAGGTCGAGGAAAATCCGAAATATTTGCACCTGGTCAAACCGATTTTTGCCTGGCTTGAGGGGCCCAGAACCCAAGCGGTGACATCGACGATCACGATGCTCGAACTTCTTGTCCAACCCTACAGACTCTCTGACATCAACCGCGTTAACCAGTTCTATGCCCTGCTATCCACCTATCCCCACCTGGAATGGATTCCGCCTACGATTGAGATAGCTGACCGGGCTGCGATGCTTAGGGCGGAATATCATCTAAGAACGCCGGATGCCCTCCAAGCGGCCACAGCCTTGGCCTCCCATGCGACAGGATTTGTTTCCAATGATCCTGTGTTTCTTAAAGTTCCTGGCCTAGAGGTGGTGATCCTCGACGACCTGTTGTAACAATCCCGCAACCAATTGTTATCCCCGGTTCAATAACGAAGTGCAACACTTGAAGGTTCTGAGGTCTTCCGCGTCAGGATACGCGGATGATACCGAAAACCTACAAACACCTGTCCATCTATGAGCGCGATCTCATTGCCGTACTCAAAAGCCAGGGTAAGTCCCTTCGGAAAATCGCCCGTTCTCTTAACCGTGACCCCGGAACCCTCTGTCGGGAGCTCAAGCGCAACGCCCCTCCCATCCGGACCGGATACTACCTGGCTCACAAAGCCCAAGCCCGGGCGGACGGGCGGGCCTGCGAGAGCAGAACTCACAAGCGTCTCAAGAACGACCTTATCCGCCGATATGTCGAAGGCCGTATCCGAAAGGGCTGGTCGCCCGAACTCATCGCCGGTCGTCTTAAGATCCGGCATCCCGATCTGTCCATCAGCCATGAAACAATCTACCAGTGGATCTACTTCGGAGCGCGGCATCTCATCCCGTTCCTCGTACGCTCCCATCGCGCTCGCAAGCGCCGGGGATACTCACGCAGGCATCAGAAAGCCCATATCCCAGGGAGAGTCTCGATCCGAAAGCGCCCCAGCCAGGTCCAGAAGCGCCGACAGGCCGGCCACTGGGAGACGGACACCGTGATCTCCCGAAAAAGCCCCAGGGCCCTGCAAGTCACCGTGGAGCGTACAACGCGCTACACGCGGCTGGCCAAGCTTGGCAAGAAGGGCTCTCGTGAGATGAGCATAGCCCTCACGCGGCGGCTGAGCCGTGTGCCCAAAGCCATGAGACTCTCCATCACCTACGACAACGGTTCCGAGAACTCCGAGCATCTGCGCACCAACCGCGTCTTGGGCACCTGTTCCTGGTTCTGCGAGCCCTACCACAGCTGGGAGCGCGGCACGGTGGAGAACACCATAGGTCTCGTCAGAAGGTTCTTCCCCAAGAAGACGGACTTTGCTACGATCTCAAAGAACGAGATTCTATCGGTTGAGCGCTGGCTCAATAACCGGCCGAGGAAATGCCTCGGATTCAAAACACCAGCGGCCTTGAAGACTTCCGCTGGTGTTGCACTTGCTGGTTGAATGCGGGCTGGCTTCAGCGTTCTCTCCACACGGCCTAGCCCCACCACAGGGCAGTTGGGCGAAGAAGGTCGCATGGTTTTTTGCGCCTCAAGGAGCGACGCCGATATATTACAACAGACCAGCGTATTACATCGGACTTCTGCTGCTGGCCACTTCCATGATTATCGGTACTGTTTGGAGTTGAGCTTGTGGTGGGCCTTGGCCTTGGGGATCGGGCCTTTCACGCTATACAATTTTCCTATTTCTCAGGCTAGCCAAATGCGTGGGATTGGCTTCTTTCTTGACAATCTTGCAGAAAAAATGTTGCAAGTTCTTTACCTAGCCCACCCTTTGAGAAGGAGACGCCCATGATCGACGAACTCGAAGATGTGATCCTTACCTGCGACTTGCCGGAACACGGGTTAGCGCGGGGCGATATTGGCACCGTTGTGCTCGTGCATAAAGAGGGAAAAGGTTATGAGGTGGAGTTCACAACCCTAGACGGAGAGACTGTCGCCATCGCGACCTTGACATCAGACCAAGTTCGGCCTAGCAAGCCACGCGAGATCGCTCATGTGCGCGCTTTGGCCGCGAATCCACAGGGAACGTCATACCCCACCACATAGTCTTAGGCTCTTGTGGAGGAACCAAGAGTCAATCAATTCTCCTTCAGTTTGAAAGAGCTATTTGCCATGGGTCGCCCGTCTTAGGGGAGACTATTCCGCCTTTAATTTTCATCCAATCTCCACCAGCTTCCTCCTGCTACTTTCCCCTCGGATGAGCCTGACGGAAGACTTGGGCACAGAGAAGTGGCTCGCCAGAAGCTCGATCAGGGCCTGATTGGCCTTTCCTTCGCGGGCTGGAGCTTGAACCGATGCCGCGTATTGTCCCTCAGAGATTTTCTTTACCGCGGTTCTCTGAGCTTGAGGTTTGACTGAAACCCAAATTTTCATGCCATTGCAGCAGGACGCACCAAGGCCCTCCTTAACTCTCCTTCAAATCCTCTGGTGGCACGAAGCCGTGGCGCAGCGTGTTCTCGCTGATGGTTCTCGGTTCGAGAAACTGGAGGAGATAGTCCGGGCCGCCGGCCTTGGAGCCGATGCCCGAAAGCTTGAGTCCGCCGAAAGGTTGACGCTCAACTACGGCTCCGGTGATGCCGCGGTTGATGTAGAGATTGCCGACACAGAATTCTCGTCTGGCCTTCTCGATGTGAGCCGGCGAGCGGGAAAAGATCCCTCCGGTCAACGCATAGGAAGATCGGTTTGCCATCTCTAAGGCCTGGTCGAAGTCGCGCGCCTTCATGACCGAGAGCACGGGCCCAAAGATCTCTTCTTGGGCCAACCGGTGGTGCGGCTCGATATCAGCGAAGATGGCCGGGCCAATGAAGCAGCCCTCCTTGGGCGCGGCCATCTCTAAAACACACCTCCCCTCGCGCCTGCCCAGATCGATGTAGCCGGTGACCCTGGCCCGGGCTGCGGCGTCGATGACCGGACCGAGGAAGTTGCGCGGCTCCTCGGGTGGGCCGATCTTGAGGCTCTTGACCGCTTCCACCAGCCGCTCCAGCAGGCGGTCGTGCGCCTCTTCGACTACAATCAGGCGCGAGGCCGCGGAGCATTTTTGTCCCTGATAGCCGAAGGCCGATTCGATGGTGGCGACCACCGCCTCGTCGAGATCGGCATCTCCATCCACGATGATGGCGTTCTTGCCGCCCATCTCGCAGATCACGCGCTTGACGTGATCCTGACTGGGCTGATGGGTGTAGGCCTGACGCAGGATCTCCAGCCCCACATCGCGCGAGCCGGTGAAGGCGATGAGGTGCACCGCCGGGTGGCGCACGAGATAGGCGCCCAGCTCTCCTCCTCCCTGGAGGAGCTGACAGGCGGCCGGAGGAGAGCCGGCGGCGCGTAAGATCTCCATGAGGTGGGCGCCTATGACCGGCGACTGCTCCGCGGGCTTGATGACGACGCAGTTGCCGGTAACCAGCGCGCCTACGGTCATGCCGGTCAGGATCGCCAAGGGAAAATTCCACGGCGCGATCACCACCGCGCTCCCTCTGGGCTCGTAGAGATAGAGGTTGTGCTCGCCCGGGATATGCTGCGTGACGCGCGGCTCGGCCAGGCGCAGCATCTCGCGGCCGTAGTACTCCAGATAGTCAATCGCCTCGGCCACATCGGCATCGGCCTCGCGCCAATTCTTTCCCACCTCAAAGACTTCCCGAGCGGCAAGCTCAAGCCGTCTCTGGCGCATGAGAGAGGCGGCGCGGAAGAGAAGCTCGGCCCGCTCTCTGGCGGGGGTGGCGCGCCACTGGGGAAAGAAGTCCAGGGCTGCCTGGATTGCCTCATCGGCCTCTTTCTTGCCAGCCAGAGGGACCCGGCCCACGATCTCTCGAGGCGCGGCAGGGTTCACGGATTCGAGCCAGTCCTCCGTCTCCCTCTCTTCCCCGTTGATCCAAAGAGGATAGCAGCCGCCTAATTGGCTGCGCCCGGTCTTCAGGGCTTGAGCAAAGCGGTCGCGACTCTCCCGGCGCGAGAAATCGAGCGCGGGTTCGTTGACAAAGGCTCGTGCATCCTGAGGAGCTTGCGCGGGCTGCGCCGTCCCAACTCTTTTTGGCGCCGGGGCCACAATGAGGCTTTCGATATCTTTTTCCTCCGCATAGGTCTGGCGCAGAAAAGAGGTGTTGGAGGTATTCTCCATGAGGCGGCGGATGAGATAGGCCATGCCCGGGAGCAATTCTCCCACAGGCACATAGACCCGCACCCTCTGGCCATTCTCGATGAGCGCCTGGCGGATCGGCTCAGCCATGCCATGGAGCATCTGGACCTCATAGCCGTTGTGCGGAATCCCCAGGTGCCTGGCGGTCACCATAGCATGGGCCAGGCTGCGGATGTTGTGGCTGCCAAAGGCGGCATCCATGATGTCGTAGTTCTCGAGCAGAAGGCGAGTGAGCCGCTCGTAGCTGGCGTCGGTCGCGGCCTTTTCCACAAAGACCGGGATGGGCCAGTTTTTTTCTCTGGCCCAGGCGATCTCGCTATCCCAGTAGGCCCCTTTGACCAAGCGCACGCCGATTCGGCGCTTGCGTCCTCTGGCCCAGCGGATGAGATCGGTCAGATCTTTCTCGGTGTCGCGGAGATAGGTCTGAAGGGCAATCCAGGCCTGCGGTCCTTTCTCAAACTCCTCTTTTTCCAGCAGCGCGCGGAAGATATCGAGCGTGAGATCCTTATAGGCATGCTGCTCCATGTCCAAGGTCAGCGCGGCCTTCAGGCGCGCGGCCTCCTGAAAGAGCGGCCGGAGCTGTTCGCGCACGATCATCTCTGTATCCGGATCCAGAGGATCGAAGCGGGCGCAGAGGGAGGAGACCTTAATGGAGAGGTGGACCCTGGGGAGGGCGTCCTGCGCGCCCGAGTCGATCTGGGGAATGAAGGGCCACCTCTCCGCTGCCTGGGCCAGGTTGTGCAAGAGTTGCAGGTAGCGCCTCTGCGTGGCCGCGGCCTCTTGGTCGCTCACCGTGGCCTCGCCCACCACATCCAGGGTAAAGGCCGCGGGCTCGCGCCTCAGCCCTTCCAGGACCGAGGCGAGGGCCCGGGTTTCTTTCTCGACGATGAAGCGGCGCGCCAGACGCGTCACATTGTGGCGCACCACTGGCGCCACCAACCATCCCGCGTGCAGCGCCTGAGCCAGGAAGACGAGTCCGCCCAGGGCATGGTCGGTCCGGGCGAAGTACTCCTCGAGATGGCGGCTGATCTCCGCCGCCGAATCCAGGCTCGGCAGCACATCGACGAAGCGAAAGAGGGCAACGCGCAGGGATTCGTCTTTGAGCGACCAGTCGATCATCCGCCCCATCCAGTCCTGAGGCTCGAAGAGCGCCGGCTTGTGCTCCGCCGCCTTGCGGTAAAGCGCCCGCGCCAGGTCGCGGATCTCCTTTTCCAGATCGCCGCCGGCCTCCATATGAACTGCATCATAATACGTTCTGGGAAAATTATTAAGAGAGGGGCGCCAAAGGATGGCGCCCCTAACCGCAAGGGGCTAAGGCTGGAGGGGTAGGCCTCGGCTGAAGCCTCCCTAGGCGATCTTTCCTGGAAGACGTTGACAATATTCTAGAGGGCGATATCCTAAAGCGCCCAAAGATGAATATCCGAACGGAAAAAAGAGATCGCACGGCCTCGATTACCCTGGATCGACCTCCGCTCAACATCCTCAATCTTCCGATGCTGCGGGAGCTCAGGGAGGTCTTGGACTCTGTGGCCGGAGACGGGGCCGTCGATTTTCTCGTCCTCAGCGGCGGCGCGCGCGCCTTCTCCGCCGGGGTCGACATCAGAGATCACACCAGGGATAAGGTGCCGGAGATGCTGGAGGCGGTACACGGCGTGATCCGGACCCTGCTGTCTTTGCCCCAGGTCGCCCTGGCCGCGGTGCGCGGGGCCTGTCTGGGCGGAGGCTGCGAGCTGGCCACCTCCTGTGACTTCATCCTCGCCTCCGAGGAGAGCTTCTTCGCCACTCCGGAGATCGAAGTCGGCTGCTACCCGCCGGTGGCCCTGGTCCGCTTCCCCTCTCGCATCGGCTACCATCGAGCAGTAGAGATGATCCTCACCGGGCGGCGCCTCTCGGCTCAGGAGGCGTGCGCGATCGGGCTGGTTAATCGGGTGGTCCCGGCCCAGGAGCTGGAAGAGGCGCTGGCGGCGCTCCTCCATGAGCTTCAAGGAAAAAGCGGTGCGGTCCTTAAAATCGCCCTGAAGGGGCTGAGAGAGATCGCGCTCAAGGACTTCTCCGCGGCGCTCCAAAGATCCGAAGAGATCTATCTCCGCGACCTGCTGAAGACCACCGATGTGGAAGAGGGGGTTGAGGCCTTTTTATCGAAGAGAAAACCGGAGTGGAAACACCGCTGAGGGAGCCACGGCCAAGCCACTTGGAAAAATCGGCGCGGTGCTATATATTGGCGCTCCATCCATCTGCCGGAAAGGAGGAGAGCTATGGCAGCCAAACGCGTTGATTGCTTCTTTCTCGATGTGGAAGATCGGCCTGGGGTTGTGGCCCAACTCGCCCGCCAGTTAAGGGACGCGAAAATTAATCTGAAGGGTCTGTGGGGCTGGGGCGCTGGTGAGGGGAAGGCGAGGATCGTCTGTGTCCCTCAGAACAATAAAAAGTTCATGGAAGGGGCGAGAAGGCTGGGCCTCATGACCACCCAGGGGGTCGCCTTCTACGTTTCGGGGGCTGATAAGGTCGGGGCCTTGTGCAATGTCCTCGATAGCCTCGGGCAGGCAGGGGTCAACATCAAGGTCGTGGATGCCATGGGCTTCAGCGGCCGCTTCGGGGCTTACATCTGGGTCGATCCCACGAGCGTCGAGAGCGCCGGTAGAGTCCTGAAGGCGTAACGCGGGGGCCTGACGCGGTGTGCGCCTCAGGTGGACGCTAACTTCTGGCGAGCTGCCGCTTAATATTTTCCACGAATTCTTGAAGCATCCGGTCAGCCTTTTTGCGGATGATCGGCTGGCCAAACTCGCCGATCTTGCCCAGGATGCTGACGTCGGTCTCGACCAGCAGCTCGGTCTCCTTCGGGCTTACCTCTTTGAGCTCCATGCTGGTCCTGCCCTTGACTGCTCCGGCAGCCACGCGGTCACTGGCCTCGGTCCGGAGGGTAGCGCGCCAGCGCTCGCGATCGCGCTCTTCGACAATGATCTTGCCCTGCAGGTTCAGGGAGATGGGGCCCACGCGCACCTTCAGGGTCCCCTCGTAGTTGGTGTCATCGATCCGGCTGACCTTCTCCACTCCCGGGAGCGAAGCGGCGACCTTGGGGATATCCATGAGGAAATCCCACAGGGGCGCGCGCGCCACCGGGATGACTGCCCGCTGCTGGAATTTCACTTTCTCCTCCTGCGCGAAGCCCTTCGTCCCGCGCCCGCTTTTTTGGTGAGCCCCTCCAGGGCCTTTTCCAGGGCGCGGCGGACGAACACCCCTGCCATCTCTTTCTTGTAGGCCGCTGAGCCGCGGAAATCGCTGATCGGGTCCACCGCCTGCTTGGCCTTCTCCGCGGCCTCGCGCAAGGCGTCGGCCTTTACCGGCTGGCCGCGCAGTAGCGCCTCTGCCTCCCGGGCCCGGATCGGCGTCGTCCCCACACTGCCGAGAGCGATGCGCACATCGGAGAAGATCTTCTTGCTCCGGTCTAAAGTGACCACGGCCGCGGCGGAAACCGTAGCGTAGTCATCGGCGGTGCGCGGGAGAAACTTGAGAAAGGCCCCGGCGCTGTTGGCCGGCAGGACCGGGACAAAGAGCTCAGTGATAACCTCCTCAGGCTTGAGTGCGGTCTCATAATAGTCGGTGAAAAAGTCCTCCAGCGCGATGGTCCTGCTGCCGTTCGCTGAAGCGGCCTTCAACCTGGCACCCAAGGCGATCAGGGTCGGGGGTGGATCCTGGTTGGGATCGGCGTGGGCCAGCCCGCCTCCCACTGTGGCCATGTTGCGCACGCGGATCGTGGCCACATGCCGGTAGGTCTCGGCCAGGAGCGGCAGGCGCCGGCGTATCAGGGCAGAGGTCTCGACCTCGCGATGGGTCGCCAGCCCGCCGATGGTGAGGCCGCCGTCTTTCTGGCTGATACTGTTTAAGCCGCGCACCGAGCGCAGGCTCACCAGGCAGCTCGGGCGCACCAGGCGCTGCTTCATCATGATGACCAGGGCCGTGCCGCCGGCGATGAGCTTGGCCTCGGTGCCGAACTGCTGAAGCTCCTGATGGACCTCTTTAAGCGACTTAGGGGTGCGATATTCGAAGGGTATCATGGCCTCTTCCTATCTGGCGACCCGGTGCGCCTTTTGAATCGATTCGATGATTTTGTAGTAACCCGTGCAGCGGCACAGGTTACCCATCATCCATTCTTTGATCTCCTCCTCGGTAGGTCTGGGCTTCTCGTCCAGGAGGGCCTTGGCCGCCACCACCTGGCCAGGGGTGCAGATGCCGCACTGGAAGCCGCCGTATTGGATGAAGCTCTTCTGCACCGGGTGGAGCTTACCGTTTTTGGCCAGCCCCTCGACAGTGGTGATCTCGTGGCCATCGGCAAATAGCGCCAGGGCGAGGCAAGAGCTGACCATCTTCCCGTCCATCAGCACCGTGCAGGCGCCGCAGACGCCGACGCTGCACCCCTCTTTGGTGCCGGTCAGTCCCAGGTCATAACGCAGGCAGTCGATCAGGAGGCGGTTGGTGGGAAGCTCCAGCTCGACCCTCTTACCATTGACGCGCAGGCGAATCTTTTTCTTCATCGCTTCTCCCTCTCCCGGTATTCTTCAGGCTGCCAAAAACGTGACAACCCGTCGGGGCTATGTTATAGAAAGAATCCCGATAAACTGCAAGAAGGAAAAGCCATGCAATTCTCCACGATCGGAAAGCCACTGCCCAGGGTTGAGGGGAAGGAGAAGGTCTCAGGCCAGGCGCTCTACACCGCGGATCGCCGGCTGCACGGCATGATCTGGGGCAAGGTTCTGAGAAGCCCCTTTCCCCATGCCCGGATCGTCAAGATCGATACCTCGCGGGCCAGATCCTACCCGGGGGTCTTGGCCCTCCTCACCGCCGCGGATCTGCCGGATGTCCTGGTCGGTCGCCGGCTGCGCGACATGCCGATTCTGGCCCGCGAGCGCGTCCGCTTCGTCGGCGAGAAGGTGGCGGTGGTGGCGGCAGAGGAGCCGGGCGTGGCCGAGGAGGCCGCCAGCCTCATCGAGGTGGAATACGAAGAGCTCCCGGCAGTCTTCGACCCGGTGGCGGCGATGCAGGAAGGGGCGCCGATCCTGCATGAGAGGCTCGCCTCCTATGCCAATCTCCCCCAACCGGCACCCAAGATCCCCAATGTCCACTCCGAGCTCCACTATGCGATCGGCGATCTGGAGGAGGGGCTCCAAAAGGCCGAATATATCTTTGAGCATACCTTTAAGACCCAGCTCGTGCACCACGGCTACCTGGAGCCCTATGCCGCCATGGTGGCCATCGACTCTTCTGACCGGGTCCAGGTATGGGCGACCAACAAGATGCCCTATCTCCTGCGCGGCCATCTCGCCGATGCCATCGGGGTGGCGGAAGAAAAGATCATCATCCACCTCTCTCCCATCGGCGGCGACTTTGGCGGTAAAGGGGCGCTCATGGACATCCCGCTCTGCTACTTCATCGCCCGCAGAACCGGCCGACCGGTGAGGATGGTCATGAGCTATGGCGAAGAGCTCATGGCCTCCAACCCGCGCCATCCCTCGGTCATCACGCTCAAGAGCGGGGTGACCGGGGAAGGCAAGCTCTGCGCTCGTCAGGTGCGCGCGATCTTCAACAGCGGGGCCTATGGCGCCTTCAAACCCACCGTGCATGTCAACCTCGCCGGCGCGGGCAACGGCGCCGGGGCCTATTTCATTCCCAACGTCGTGATCCATTCATGCTCGGTCTATACCAATAGCGTCCCCTGCGGACATATGCGCGCCCCGGGCGAGCCCCAGGTCATCTTCGCCGTGGAATCCCATATGGACATGATCGCGCACGAGCTGGGAATGAATCCGCTCGAATTGCGCCGCCGCAACCTGCTCAAGGACGGGGACCTCCTGCCGACCAAAGAGCATGTCGAGCATGTCCGGGCGCGCGCGACCCTGGAGGCAGCGATCCGGGCCTCCCACTGGGGCAAGCCCAAGCGCCGGCCCAACATCGGCCGGGGCATAGCCCTCTCCCACCGCCACGTGGGACAGGGACAGTCGCACGCGGAGGTCGCGCTGGAAAGAGACGGTCGGGTAAGCCTCCTCACCACGATCCCGGATACCGGCACCGGTTCCCACACCATTTTGGCTCAGATCGTTGCCGAGACTCTTACGCTCCCCCTGGATCAGGTGAGAGTCGTCGTGGGCAACACCGATGCCTTTCCCTTTGACGCCGGCGCCGGCGGCAGCCGGGTGACCCATGTGGCTGGCCAGGCGGCCCTCATGGCCGCTCAGGGGACCAAAGAGGAGCTGGTCAAGAAAGCCGCGGAGCTCTTGAGGGTCCCGGTAAAAAAGGTGATTTTGCAGCGCGGTTATCTCCGCGCTTCAGGTCAGCCCAAGAGAAAGATCTCCCTTAAGGATCTGGCGCGCCGGCTCGCCAAAAGCGGCGCGGAGGTGAGGGTGCGAAGGCAGTACAACGCCAAGGGGCATGGCGGCATCACCTGCTTTGTCGCCCAGGTAGCTGAGGTGGAGGTGGAGCCGGAGACCGGGAGGGTCAAGGTCTTAAAGATCGTCACCGCGCAGGATGTCGGCACCATCCTCAACCCCTTGAGCCACCAGGGCCAGATCGAGGGCGGCATCATCCAGGGTTTGGGCTTTTCCCTGATCGAAGAGCTGCAGAGCGAAGAGGGGCGCATCACGACGCTCAGCCTGGGCGACTTTAAGCTCCCCAACATTCAGGACATCCCGGAGATCAAAACCATACTGGTTCAGGATCCTGTCGGGCCGGCCCCGTTCCAGGGAAAGTCGATCGGCGAGCACAGCATCAGTCCGGTAACGCCAGCGATTGCCAACGCCCTCTTCGATGCGGTGGGCGTGCGCGTCACCGAGCTTCCCATCACAGCGGAAAAGGTCTATTTGGCCCTCCAGAGAAGAAAATGAGGTGGTTGGGCGGAGATTAGCTGCTCTCTTCTTCGGCTGCGGCGGGGAGGATAAGGGCCTTGAAGCCGCTCCTCTGCTCGATCTCCCGGGCAGCCTCCTGGGCCTGAGGCAACTGGGAAAAAGGCCCCACTCTCACACGATAGGTGATGTCACCGTTGTCCTGATGGGTCGCCTCCTCCACGGAAACCTGAAACCCCATCTCCAGGAGCTTCTCTGTCAGCGCCTCAGCCCGCTCCCGCTCGCGGAAGGAGGCGATCTGCAGGACGTGGCCGTTGGCCCCGGTCTTGGCCTCGTCTTTTCCTGAGAGGGAGGAAGAGGGCGGCGCGGAGAGCACCGGGGCAACTCTCAGGATCGCGTAGTTCTGGAAGCCATATTCCAGGAGTCTCCTGCTGTCCCCCCAGAGATTGCGCGAGCCCAGGAGAGAGACGATCAGACTCACGCCATCGCGGTACGCCCCGCCCACAAAACACTTCCGCGCCGCATAGGTATAGCCGGTCTTGCCGCCAGTGGCCCCATCGAAGCGCCCCAGGAGGCGGTTGTGGTTGCGCACAGTGATGTAGCGCACCCTCCGGCCCTTGACCGCAGAGATGCTGACGGATCTCGTCTGGGTCTGGATGATCTCGCGAAAGTCCGGGTTGCTCATCGCATAATTGAAGATCAGCGCCATATCGCGCGCCGTGGAATAGTGTCCTGGCTCGGTAAGGCCGTGGGGATTCGTGAAGTGGCTGTTGGTCGCTCCGATGTCGCGCGCCTTGAGGGTCATCATCTCGGCGAAGCGGGCCACCGAGCCCGCCACCCCTTCAGCCAGCACCAGGCTCGCATCGTTGGCGGAGGTAAGGAGCAGACTATAGAGCAGGTCGTGGACGCTCATCACCTGGCCCGGACGCAGCCGGACCCTGGTGCCCCGGACATGGGTGGCGCTTTTGCTCACGGTCAAGCGATCGGTGAGCTTTTTGTTCTCCAGAACGACGATCGCGGTGAGGACCTTGGTGGTGCTCGCAGGGGGGAGAGGCAGATCGGGCCCCCTCTGGTAGAAGACCTGGCCGGTATCCGCATCCATGAGGAGGGCTGAGGGCGCCGTCAGTCCCTCGTCGGGAAAAGAGGCCCAGGCGAGAGAGGAAAACGAGCCAAGGAGCAGAGAGATCCAGAGGAGCCACATAGCGAGAAAGACCTCACTATACCACAGATGGATCTCTCTGGGTAGTAGATATCGGGCCATCGGGGCTCCGACCTTGGGATAATTTGAATTCCCGACATCTGGCTGTTATATTGAAAACCCCAAATCGATCGGAGGTCCACCGGTGTCGGTTGCGGAGCACAAGGAGAAGGCGCGCAAGGGCGTGCGCTGTGTTGTGGTGACGGTCAGCGACACGCGCGATGAATCGACCGATCAGAGCGGCCAACGCATCAAGGAGCTGTTGGCCGGAGGGGGACACCTGTTGGCCGGTTATCGGATCGTCAAAGACGAGCCCGGGCAGATCCAATCCCTGCTCCACGAGACCCTGGCCCGCGAGGATGTCGAGGCCATCATCCTCAACGGTGGTACAGGCATCTCGCCTCGGGACGGGACCTATGAGGTGGTGAGCCGCCTTTTGGAAAAGCGCCTGGACGGCCTTGGCGAGATCTTTCGCTTTCTGAGTTACCAGGAGATCGGCTCGGCGGCGATCATGAGCCGCGCCGTTGCTGGCGTGGCCCGGGGAAAGGTCATCATCTCCCTTCCCGGCTCCAAGGGAGCGGTCGATCTGGCGCTGCGGCGGCTCGTCCTGCCTGAATTGGGCCATATGGTCTCTCAGCTCCAGGGAAGATGAAGATCAAGGTGAAATTCTTCGCTATTCTCAGAGCGCGCGCGGGCATCGGGGAGATCACGAAAGAGATGAAAGAGGGCAGCACCGTGGAAGATCTCTGGGAAGCCCTCAAGTGCGATTACCCCCAACTGGCGCGGGCGGAGGTGCGTTTGCTCTACGCGGTCAACCAAAACTACGTGGCGCCGAGCCATGTCCTCAAGGATCGGGACGAGGTGGTCTTCGTCCCGCCGGTGAGCGGGGGCTGAATCATGTTTCGAGTCAGCTCGAAGGCGCTGGATCTTCAGGAGCCGGTCTCGTGGGTCACCGATCCCGGGGCTGGAGCCATTGCGACCTTCATTGGCACAACCAGGGACCACAACGAAGGACGCCGGGTCATCGCGCTCGAATACGAGGCCTATCCGGAGATGGCCGAAAAGGAGCTGGCCCGAATCGGGGAAGAGGCTAAAAAAAGGTGGGACATCCAGCGCATGGCCATCGTCCACAGGATCGGCCCGGTCCAGATCAGCGAGCCCAGCGTCATCATCGCGGTCTCCGCAGCCCATCGCGACGCCGCCTTTCAGGCCTGCCGCTTTGCCATTGAGGAGATCAAGCGGAGCGTCCCGATCTGGAAGAAAGAGGTCTTCGAGGGTGGCGAGGTCTGGATCGGGACCCAGAGCGGGGAGCCCCTCAATATGAATGGTTCAAGCAGTTCAAGTCGTTCAAACAGTTCAACGGATTGAACGATTTAAACCGTTTGAACGGTTTTCTGTCTGAGCGCTTTTTATGGAAGCATCGCTTTATGCCGCTTTTGGCCTGGGCTTGATCCTGGGCATCAAGCACGCTCTCGATGCGGATCATGTGATCGCGGTGTCAACGATCGTCAGCGAACGCCAGGGCTTCAAAGGGGCCTCCCTGATCGGCGCCTTCTGGGGCCTGGGGCATACGGCCACTCTCTTTTTCGTCGGCCTGCTCGTTATTGGCTTGCGCCTGACCATCCCCCCACGAGTGGCGCTGGGCCTGGAGTTTCTGGTGGCGCTGATGCTGATCTCCCTCGGCCTCAGCATCCTGTGGCGCTCCTTCCGAACCGAGAGGGTTCACCTGCATGCCCATGCTCACAATCCGCAGGCGCATACCCACTTCCACCTGCACGAGAGCATGGAGGAAAGCCATGCCCACTTCCATCTCTTCGCCTCGATGCGCCGGCCTTTCCTGGTCGGGATGGTCCACGGGCTGGCGGGGAGCGCAGCGCTCATGCTGCTGGTCCTGACGACCATCCCTGCGCCGCTCGCCGGGCTGGCCTATATCCTGATCTTTGGCATCGGCTCTGTGGGCGGGATGCTGGTTTTGAGCAGCATGCTCGGCCTTTCGTTCATTCTGGCCGCCAGGCGCTTCGCCCTCCTCAACCGCTGGATGCGGGTCGTGGCCGGAGCCGCGAGCGTCGCCTTTGGTCTCTTCCTGGGATGGGAGATTGGCTTCCGCAGAGGCCTCTTTTAAGGCCCCTTCATCCCTTGAATATCCTTCCCCGCACCTTTGCCCGCAGCCAGAGGATCAGCCCCAGGAGACTCAGGACGATGAGGAGGGAGACCAGGGTCTCGGCCTTATCGATGCCGTAGGCGATGCCGTGATAGGTGTCACCGATCCACCAGCCGAGATAGCCAAGGAAAAGGCAGCGCGGGATCGTGCCATAAAAGGTCCACAGGCTGAATTGCTTCAAGGGAAGGCGGATCAGGCCGGCAGCAGCGGAGATCACCGAGAGAGGAAAGATCGGCAGGGCACGCAAGAAAAAGATCGAGGCATTGATTCTCCCGAGGCGGAAGCGCCGCTCCAGCGCCTCCACCTCCTCCCAGCCGAAGCCGAGAAAGCCCTGCCAGCGTTCGACCAGAGGTTTTCCCCCGAGATATCCGATTCCGTAGCCGATATAGGCGCCCAGCGTCGAGGCGACGGATCCAGGAAGGACGATCAGGAGCAGGATCGGGGTCAGGGCCTCGATGGCGCCAAGCTCCGGGCTGATGAGGATGAAGCCGGCCCCCATGATCACCAGCGGAGAGGGGATCGGGACGATCACCGACTCGATGATCACGCCGATGAAGACACTCCACGGCCCGTAGGCGCGGATGGAGTCCATAATCCAGTTGAGGATCTCGGTCAAGCCATTCTCCTGGGGTATGAAGCTACCAGTTTTTCCCCCAGAAGTTCAACTGAGATGAAAAGGATTTTTTATAAGACGCCCGTAATCGCCAGGAGATAGCCCACGGCCAGGATACCATAGGCCAGGCAGGATAGGACAAGGAAATAGAGATTCAGCCGGCCGGGGCGCGCGGCCGGGGGCAGATGGCGCGGCAGATAGACGTGATTGAGGAAGATCAGGGCGACGGAAAAGAGCACTGTGCCGATAAAGCCGATGACCGCGGATAAGAGGATGAGGGGTCCGGGCTCGTCCAATAAAATGGTGATCGAGGTTATCGCCGTGAGGATGAGGAGGAAGAGGAGATACCAGGAGCGCGCCGGGATCGTCCGGGAGCGAGGAAAAAAGCCGTAGACACAGTCGGTATGGATGCGGCTCACGGCATCGACGGTGGCGAGCCATGTGTCCGAGAGAAAGGCCGCGGCAACTATAAGAAAAAGCATCCTTCCAACAGGACCCCAGCTCACCTCGAAAAAGCGGCTTTGGACTACAGCCAGTTCATAGTGCTGCGGGAACAATCCCGTGGGATAGAGGAGGGCGTAGGCCAGGAGGCAGGTCATGAGCGTGGTCAGGAGATTGCCGCCGACTCCTATGCTGATGTCCCAGGCCAAAAAGCGCCTCCACGAGGGCAAGTGCGCGAGCCCGCCGTCCTTCTCAGGCACGAAGCCGGAGGCCGGGATCCCTTCGGGCTTGCCGGTTATCGGCCCGGTGATCCGCCCCATGTAGTGCGCCATCCCGATTCCCTTGTCTCGGATCCAGTAGGAGTAGAAGAGGGTCCAGAAGCCTCCCAGCCCGGCAAAGGTGATGGCGGTAAGGAGCTTGGTGGCATCGGCCCGGTCCCAAGGCCGGGGCATGGGCCACTGCGGGACGAAGAGCCCTTTGAGAAAGGCGGGCAGAGACTTTAAGACTTGAGGATGGGCGCTGGCCCAAAGGAGACCCACGAGCGTGACTAATGCCACGCCCCACATGAAGGCCTCGACCAATTTATAGATGACTCTGCTGAGGAGTATGGCGCAGAGAAATAGCAACATGGAGAGGTAGGCCCAAAAGAGGCTCTGTGCCTTCTGGCTCCAGCCAGTGGGAAGATGGGTCAGGGCCGCCAGGGAGGTTCCCCCGGCAGCGGCAAAGCCGCCGAACCAGAGAAAGGAGAGGGCCATCAAGATCCACAGGATCAAGGCGAATGAGCGGTTGAGCCGGATGAATCCCTGAAAGATGCTCTCGCCCGTGGTCATCGTATAGCGGCCGATCTCGTAGATGATCGGGAACTGAAGCAGGCAGGCGGGCAGAAGGAGAAAAAGAAAGGTCAGCTCATACTTGGCGATGATATAAGGCCACCAGATGAGCTCGCCGCTCCCTTGGGCCAGGGCCATGAAGATCACCCCCGGCCCCAAGGCGGTGATCATCCCGGGGAAAGGAGGGAGGGACGCCTTTCTGTAGGGCGGGAGGGTACCCCAGGAGCGTTTCTGCGCCATCCTTCAACCCCGATCCGAAATCTTCATCAGGGCCCAAACTCCAGCCCCGATCCAAATCGGATCGGGGTCAATTTCCCTCGATCCGATAGATGGACCCTTTGGGAAGCGCGCTGGAGAGCTTTTGCAAAGCCTGCTCCAGATAGTCCGGATCTTTGGATTCCAGGGTCACCTTTACCTTATAATCCGGGTGGTCAAGGACAGGATAGGAGCCCAGGAGGAGCTGGGGAAAGCTCTCGAGCAGGTGGTTGAGAATCGAGGCGATGAGACCCTCTCCCTCTTTGACGTAGATGGCTTTGAGGAAGAAGGGAGAACCGCGAAAGCGCTCCCGGATCGCCCGGAAGCGCTCCTGCAAGATCCTGGGGATGCCTGGGAAGATATAGACGTTGCGGAATTTGACTACCGGCGCGTATAAGGAGCCTTCAGCTACAAGCTCCGCCCCTTCGGGGACCTCGGCCATCCGCAGCCGGGCCTCGTTGATGGCCTCTCCATAGCGCTCACGCAGGCGCCGCTCCAGCACCGGATGGTGGATGACTCTGACCCCGAAGCCATGAGCGATCCCGGCCATGGTCACATCGTCGTGGGTCGGACCGACGCCCCCGCTGGTGAAGACGAAGTCGTGCTTTTGTGCAGCGGCAGCTACCTCCTGACCGATCAGCTCAATCTCATCCGGGACCACTACCATCCGGCGCACATCGACCCCCAGGGCCCGAAGCTCCTGGCAAAAGAAGTAGGAGTTCGTGTCCTGGGTCTTTCCCGAGAGGACCTCGTTGCCGATAACGACGATGCCGGCGGTCTTGGTCATAAAATGCTCCACGGCCTTCCTACGAGAGACTCACCGGAGGGCCAGGTATCGAAGGCGCAGAGCCAGCTAAGAGCTATCAAACTCGCTGCAGCTTTGGAAGTAGTGACACTAGAGCTTGATGCAAGACAAACAAAAAAAGCCCTGGTATGTTTGCTATACCCGAAATAGCGTAGATCGGATTCCGGCGCGCGGCCTACACGCGCGCAGCAGTATTGGAGCCGACCGGCGAGTCTGCTAGGGGATCTTTGGTCGAACACGGGGATTCAAACCCCGTGTTCGATATAACTTGATTCGCGCGCACGTCTGCCGTAAGTAGTATGGGGGCTCTTAGGGCCCTGGCCTGTTTGAAAAAACAGCTCCGGTGAGGTCAATAGCATGAGCACAGTCAGACGCAGGTACAGCGCCGGGATACAGCGGGCGAAGGGTCTCTTGGAGCTGGCCGCGGCTCTCTATGACACTTCTCTCTCGAGCGCCACCACGCGGGCGGCTGAGGGGGTCCTCCAAACCGACTCCCGCGTCGGCTCTTCGATCAAGATCTCGTTGGCCCCGTCAGCTTCCCGGCGCGACGACGGCGTTGCCCTCTCCTTTGCCGCCGGCGGGTTTCAGAACCTCAGGGCCGTTGGCCAGCGCCGGCTCTCGGTTGCGTGGGTGAACCCTTCGGTGGCAGCAACGATGGCGTTCAGGGGGACAGGGCCATTCTCCAGGCCTCTGCCTCTAAGGGTCATCGCGCTATTTCCTTCTTACGATGTCATGGGCTTCGCGGTCCATGAGTCCGCCGGGATCACCTCGCTGGCCCAGATCAAGAAGGAGCGCATCCCCCTCAGCCTGTCCACCGGGCCGGCCACCCGGGCTGCCTTCGTCCGCAGTCCTACGATGTTCACGGTGGGCGCGGTCATGAAGGCCGCGGGGTTCACCGTGGCCGACATTCGGCGATGGGGAGGAAAGATCCGCTCGGTGCCCCGGCCCAGCCATCCGGAGCGGCGCGCGGCCATCGAGAGTGGCGCTGTCAACGCGGTCTTCGACGAGGGGATCAAGAGCTGGGGCCAGACGGCCGTGGACCATGGCTTTCGCTTCCTGCCCGTGGAGGGAGCGATCCTCAAGCGCATGGTGGCGCTGGGCTATCGCCCGGCGGTCGTGCCCGGCTCCAGATTCCACGGCCTGCCCGAGGACGTGCCGACGTTAGATTTCAGCGGTTGGCCCATCGTGGTCCATGCCGACATGCCGGACGACGTCGCCTACGCCCTGTGCGAGGCCATCGAGGCGCGCAAGGACGTCATGCCCACCGATAACTACCGGCCGCTCGACATCGCCCAGCTGTGCGCGGATGACGGGGAGACGCCGCGCGATGTCCCTTTCCACCCCGGCGCGGAGCGGTTCTATCGCGCGAGGGGCTATGGAAAGCAGGTCAGCTAATCGAACGGAGTAAGGAGGGAAATTCCATGTCAGGGCAGGATGCCAAAGAGCTGTGGCAGCAGGGAGAGTCGGCGCTTTTCAAGGCACGGGCCGAGCGGCGCCGGGAGGATGGTGCCCGGCGCAAGGCCGGCCGCAAGTGCATCAAGGCCAAGGAGGTCAAGCTTGAGTGGGAGGCGCAAAACGGGATCTGGATCGCCGGCCTGGTCACGCGCGAGATCGGCTTTGACAACCGTGTGATCGAGGTCGATTGCCATATCTACCCGCCGCACACCCATTCGGTCACGCACCAGCACAACGAGGCGATCATCTTCGTCCTCAGGGGCCGGGGATACACCCTTTTGGACGACGAGCGCGTCGACTGGGAGCCGGGCGACACCCTTTACATCCCGCAGGGGGCCTGGCACCAGCACCATGTCACCGGAGATGAGCCGGCGCTCGTGCTCGCCATCAAGCCCGTGCCGCTCCAGGAGTTCCTCGGCGAGCTGAATATCATCTACAAGGGCGACTCCGCCACCGTCAACCGCGACTACCAACCGGAGTCTTTCGCGCGCGAGTTCGCCAAGATCAACCGCTCCGCGCCTTAAGGATGAGCGGGGGCATGGCGTTGAAGGCAAGCGGCCGGGCTGCGGCCGATCTCAGTTGATCGTCCGCGGCGGGACATCCGAGCCCGGATCTGTCGGCTCGATCCCGAGCTGGAGCAGACGGCAGAGCACCTCCTCCCGCTCTTTGGGGCCGGGCGCCTCGAGCAGGGCCTGCTTTTCCGCGGGGTGGAAGGGGAGCGAGACTCCCAAGAGGTTTACGATCTCGATGTCTCCGAGCCGGTCGATCTCATCCATCTGGAGCCGGAGCCCATGCGCCCTGCCATAGCTCTCGAGGGCACGGATCAGGCGCGCGCGGTCGCAGCACCAGTTCTTCTCTAACGCGGCGTCAGGGAAGAACCCATAGTTCGCCTGCACCCGACGATAGCCCCGGTGCAGGGGAAGCTCCGCCTCCGAGCGAAAGCGGTTGACGCCTCTCAGTTGAATCGCGTAGCGGCCATCCGGCAGCCGCTCCCAGCTCTCGATGTGTCCGGCGCCGCCGACTCTATAGAGTTCCGGGTTTTCTTTCTCGGCCCCGGGCAGCGGCCGGTTGTCCTGCCGCGGGACAACCGGCTGGATGATGCCGAAGACCCCATCTGCCTTCAGGACATCCTCGACCAGGTTGCGGTAGCGCGGCTCGAAAATATGCAGAGGAAGGAGCGTCCCTGGCAGGAGCAGGACTCCGGTCAGCGGAAAGAGCGGAAGGACCTCCGGGAGAGATACGGTCGGGGTGTCTGGGGGCGCCATTTTCTCTCTTGAAGTTTATGGTGAAGCGGGGTCGGCGGTCAAGCGTCTGACAAAAAATTCTTCCCTCACGGCCCATTCCTGATATATTGCGCCTATGGCTAAGGCTAAGATCATCTATGCCTGTCAGAATTGCGGCCACCAGTCCCCGAAGTGGCTGGGGAGATGTCCAGACTGCAACCAATGGCACACCCTGGTCGAAGAGAGGATCGAGCATGCCTCCCATCCGCGCCAGGGGTTGAGCCTGGAGAGCGAAGAAGTGCCCCTCTCGATTTGCGCCGTCGCCCTGGATGAGGGGCAGAGGGTGCGCTCAGGGATCGGCGAGTTTGACCGGGTGTTGGGTGGGGGCCTGGTCCCAGGATCTGCCATCCTGATCGGCGGGGATCCTGGCATAGGAAAGTCAACGCTTCTCCTCCAAGCCCTCGATGCCTTAAGCCAGAAAGGGCTTACCTGCCTCTATGTCTCCGGAGAGGAGTCCCACAGACAGGTGAAGATTCGCGCCGAGAGGCTCGGGGTCAAGGCAGCCGATCTTTTTATCTTAAGCGAGACTTCCCTGGAGAGGATCCTGGAACAGGTAAAGAAGATCAAGCCGGCGGTCCTGGTGATCGACTCGATCCAGGCCGTCTTTACCTCCTCTCTCCCCTCGGCCCCCGGGAGCATCGGTCAGGTCCGGGAGAGCTCCGGCGCGCTGATCGTCCACGCCAAAAAGACTGGGCTCAGCACCTTTCTGATCGGCCACGTCACCAAAGACGGCTCCCTCGCCGGCCCCAGGATCCTGGAGCATATGGTCGATACGGTGCTCTATTTCGAGGGCGAGAGGAGTCAAAACTTCCGCATCCTGCGGGCGGTGAAGAACCGCTTCGGCCCTACCAACGAGATCGGCGTCTTCGAGATGAAGGAGGTGGGGCTGCGCGAGGTCACCAATCCTTCGGAGCTCTTTCTCGCGGAGCGACCGCTTCAGGTCCCCGGGTCGGTGGTGGTCTGCAGCCTGGAGGGGACGCGGCCTTTGTTGGTCGAGCTTCAGGCCCTGGTGAGCCGATCCTTTCTCGCCGTGCCGCGGCGCACCGCCATCGGAGTAGATTCCAACCGGGTGGCTCTGTTGATCGCTGTGCTGGAGAAGAAGATGGGGCTCAATCTCTTCACTCAGGACATCTTCGTCAACGTGGCCGGAGGGGTCCATCTGGATGAGCCGGCGGTCGATCTGGGGATCATCGCCGCGGTGGCCTCCAGCTACCAGGAGAAGGCCGTGGGGTCGGAGACTGTTCTCTTGGGTGAGGTGGGTCTGGCGGGCGAGATCCGCGCGATCGCGCAGGCCGAGGTGCGTGTCAAAGAGGCGGGGAAGCTGGGCTTTCGACGATGCGTCCTTCCTGTGGCCAATCGCCGCCAGTTAAACCACGTCGAGAACCTCGAGCTCCTGGGGGTCAGCACGCTCGCCGAGTGCTGGCAGATCCTGTTTTAGCTCGCGTCCCCAACGGTTATTGACCTTCAGTGCCTTTGAGCCTATCCTAAGGAGGTAGTTTGCCGCAAGCAAGAGGTGGAGAGATGAGCCAAAGGGAAAAGTCCATGCTTAAGGTGCTGGGGGTCTTTATTGTGATCTATGTGCTTTATTTGATCGTCTTCTGATCGCCATTTGAAAAGATTGGAGCCACCCGCCGGATTCGAACCGGCGACCTACTGATTACGAATCAGTTGCTCTACCGACTGAGCTAGGGTGGCTCACCAGGGTTTGACGAAGTGGAGGAGCGAGGCGATGGCAAAGGAGCCGGCATAGGCGGTAAGGAAATCGAAGAGGAACCAGAAGTGGGGCAGCTCGTCTAATATCTCCTTGATGCCCAAGTAGCGAATCGTGAATTGTCCCAGAAAGGAGCCCAGCAGTCCTACGATGAGGTAGAACACGGGATTGCTTCTCTTCGTGGGCGCCACGCTCTTCATGCCGGCAAATCCGGCAATCAGGGCAGTGGGAAGGGCAAAGAGGAGCTTTTCCTGAAAGTATTTTTTCAGCACCTCTTCGGCGATCTCTTTCATGCCTTACCCTCCCTCAGGGTCTTCAGGACCTCGCGCGCCGCTAAGCGCGGGTCGGCTGCGCTCAGCACCGCGGAGATCAGCGCCACCCCTCGGACGCCGGTCTGGATCAACTGGGGGATCTGCGCTTGCTTCACTCCCCCGATAGCATAGACGGGAAGGGAAACTTTTTCCACCGCCTCTTTCAGCCGGGCGAGTCCCTGGGGCTCACCGTAGATGGCCTTGGAGGGGGTGAAGTAGACCGGACCAAAGAGGATGAAATCGGCCCCTCCCCGAACCGCTGCCTGCCCCTCGCTCAGGGAATGGGTGGAGACCCCGATCATTTTTTTTTCTCCAAGGAGCGACCGGGCCGCTGCCGCAGGGATGGAGGCGCTTCCTAGCTGCACACCGTCGGCATCGACTCCCAGGGCGACATCGATGCGGTCGTTGATGAAGAGGCGGGCGCGATAACGTGCGCACAGGGACTTGGTCTTTTCCGCCAGATAGAAGAGCTCTTTCCCGCCCAGCTCCTTCTCGCGTAGCTGCACGGCCCGCACCCCGCCCACTAATGCCTCTTCCAGAACCCAGAGGAGATCTCTCTCTCGGGTCTGGGTGCGGTCAGTGACCAGGTAAAGGTCGAAGTTGGGAAGGCGTGGCTGCAAAGGAGGTTTTACCCCGGGATGCCTGCCAATGGGCTGGAGGCCGTGGCGTAGAGCTTCTTAGGAATGCGTCCTGCCAGGAATGCCTTTCGTCCCGCCTCCACGGCCAGCTTCATCGCCTCGGCCATCAGGATGGGATCTTTGGCCCCGGCAATAGCCGTGTTCATCAGCACTGCGTCGCATCCCAGCTCCAGGGCGACGGCGGCATCCGAGGCAGTCCCTACCCCGGCATCCACGATCACCGGGACTTTGGCCTGCTCTAAAATGATCCGCAGATTGTAGGGGTTGCGGATTCCCAGGCCGGAGCCGATTGGCGCGGCCAAGGGCATCACTGCGGCGCAGCCCATCTCCTGGAGCTTTTTGGCCGCGACGGTGTCATCGTTGATGTAAGGCAGGACGATAAATCCCTCTTGGATCAGGAGCCGGGCCGCCTCCAGCGTAGCCGGTATGTCGGGAAAGAGGGTCTGTTCATCGCCGATGACCTCCAGCTTGACCATACTCCCGACCCCGGCCTCGCGCGCCAGACGGCAGGTGCGGATGGCCTCTCCGGCGGTGTAGCAGCCGGCGGTGTTGGGCAGGATAGTGTATTTTTTGGGGTCCAGGTAGTCGAGGAGGTTTTCCTTGCTGGGATCGGTGATGTTGACCCGGCGCACAGCCACGGTGACGATCTCGGCCCCTGAGGCCTCAATGGCCCTCTGGGTCTCGCGGAGATCTTTATATTTTCCGGTCCCCACGATGAGACGTGACCTGTAGCTTTTGCCCGCCAGCTTGAAAGTATCTTCCATGACTTACCTCTTATCCACCGCCGACAAAATGAACGATCTCGACAGTGTCGCCTTCCTTGAGAAGGGTGGTTGCCTGCGCCTCGCGGGGGAGGGTGTCCCGGTTGAGCTCCACAACTACTCTGCCGGGGCGAAGCCCCAGCTCGCCGAGGAGCCGGGCGACGCTGGTTCCGGCCTCAATCTCTCTCTTTTCTCCGTTGATTTGAACTATCACCAATAAAAAACCGTATCCGAACTGGCCCCCTAAAACGGCCAGGGAATACGGTCTTAAGTGCGTCTCGCCGCCCGAAGGATGGAAGAGACGGTGACTCTCACGCTTCCCTACGCCGGCACTATCCGGATCAGGTTCAAAGGGTTACCCGCGGGTTGCTTGATCGGGTTCTCAGTCCGCCTAAGGCGGACACCCCTAGCATCAAAAAAGCTCTAGCAGATGGGTCAGGTCAAGTCAAACCGGTTACAGTTCGACCGCTACGCTGGCATAGCCCACGACCTCTCTCGTGGGGACCGCGTCGCCGGAATGACAGTGCTTGAGCAGCTCTGTTCTCCGTGCCCCAAGGCTCCGGGCGGAGGAGAGAAAGACCGCGGTGGGGAAGCTCCCGCACATGCCGATATCCTCTCTCTCCACGGTCTCGAAGAGGCCCATGGGATCCAGGGCCAAGACCTGTTCCAAGGCCATGCGATCGAGCCTTTCGGTCTCCTGGGGGGAGAGGTAGTGGCTCAGATCGCTGCTGGCTATGAGGATCGTCTTCTTTCCTGAGGCCGTGCTCGCCTGGTAGATCCGCGCTACTGCCTGACCCAGTTGGGCGCACTCTTCTCGGGAGAGATGGGAGAGAGAGACAGGCAGAAAGGTAAATTCAGTCAGGACGCTTTGCAGAAAGGGGAGCTGGACCTCGATGCTGTGTTCCTGAAGATGAGGCCGTTCGTCTTCTGCTAAAAAGTCGACCTGGGACTTGAGGAGCTCCTTAAGCTCCTGGTCCACCTCGACCCTTCCCAGCGGAGTTGCCCAGAAATCCGCCGGGCTCAGCGCTGCCTTCGTCCCCAAACCTCGATGATTCACGCCCAACAGGACGACGCGCTGAATGCCACTGTCAAGAGTGGCATAGAAGTGGGCCGCACAGGGACCGGAGTAGATATACCCGGCGTGGGGAACCATCCCACCTAAAAGAGACGGATAAGGAGATTTCGCCCCCTGAGGCCCCAGGGGACTTGAGACAAAGCATTCTTCCAAGAGTTTCTTAAGCTCTTCAACTTCGGCGGGATAGAAAGAGCCGGCCACGGCAGGAGGTCTGATGCGCTCCACAAGCCTCCATTCCTTTTAAGTCAGCTAAGGGGCCGCTATCTCCACCTCGAGTACCCCGATGCCCTCGATCTCTCCTTCCACCTGATCCCCTGGCTTTAAGAAGAGAGGCGGGACGCGGGCAAAGCCCACGCCCGAGGGGGTTCCTGTGCTGATGATATCCCCTGGCTCTAAGGTCATGCCTCGGGAGAGGGCCTCGATCGTCGTCGGGATGTCGAAGATCATGTCGCGGGTATTGCCGTCCTGCATGATTTCCCCGTTCACCCGGCATAGAAGTCTTAAATGGTGCGGATCAGGCAGGGCACTCTTATGCACGATCCAGGGGCCTATGGGGCAAAAGGTGTCAAGCGATTTGCCCTTGAACCATTGACCGTGCTTGCGCTGCAGGTCACGCGCGGTCATGTCGAGGCAGATGGTGTAACCAAAGATATGATCGTAGGCTTTTTCCTTGGGGATGTCTCTGCCCTTCTTCCCCATAATCACCGCCAGTTCAATCTCGAAGTCAAGGCTTTCGGTTGCCTTGTGGTGGATGACTTTGCCCATAGGGCCAATCACCGAGGTTGCTGGCTTGGTGAAGAAGACCGGCGCCTCAGGATATTTCAGCTCCACCGAACGTGCCCTGGCCCCTTCAGCGATGTGCTCCTTATAGTTGACCCCGAGAAGGATAACATTCTTCCTGGGCCAAGGGATAGGGGCGAGGAGATTGGTTTGGTTAGGCTTGATGAGGGCCCCGGCGCGGCTCAACTTTTTTAGCTCCATGGGGTTTTTTTGCGCCACATACCGCGCTACCCTTTTGGCCGCGCTGAGGGCCTTTGGGCCCCTCTCGATAAAGGCCTGCATGCTGCTCAGATAGGGCGGCGAGACTTCTTTCAGGTAACGCCGATGGATCTCAGCGAGGTCTATGAGATAGTTGTCCGGTCCCACGAGGCCTATTCGGCTCTGATTCTTGCGCCTAAAGGTTACTAGCCGCACTTCCCTCCTCCAATCTAGGGCCCCTTAGGGATCCCGCCTGGACCCTGGACTACCTATAAAAGGGGGGATAGCTGTTGTCAAGGATATCTAGGGGATGCTAATTTTAAGTGGTGAAAGGGCGGAGGGAAAATCGCGTCACGATGCGGGTGGGTGACCGCATCCTGATCCATAAGGCGATCTCCAGGGAGATCTTTATCGTAGCACGGGTGGATGTCCCCCATACGACGGAGAGGGTCTTTGTTACGAAATCGGGCGGAGACTTCACCATCGGTCTGAAGGTCTGGAAATCCGACTATGCCTGGGACGAGAGGGGCCGGATGTGGGTCCCCAGGGGCTAGCCTTTCTCCTCGCGCTTCAACACGATAAACTCCCGTTTCATCATCGCAGCCTTTTCCTGCTGCGAGAGGAACTTGCGCCCCCTGAGGAGGAAGCTGACCAGATCCTGGTCTGATGCCTCTGCCGGAAGTTTCAAGAGGGCAGAGAGCTCTTGGGCCAGGCTCGCAAACCGGTTGTCGAGGATGTAGTGGTGCCCCCACCCGTAGTCGCAGTGTCTTTGCAGGATGGCGCGGATTTTTTCTTCCAGCTCTTGGTTTCGATCCATAAGGTGCCCTCGCCAGAGGCCATGATAGCCGATTCATTCCCTGGGCTCAACTTTTTTGTTCAAAAAGATTTCCAAAGTAGACTGGCAGTGTTATCATCCGGGGCGTCATGAAACGCGATCTGAAGGCCGTTCTCTCTGAGATCCAAGCAGGGAAGGTGCCGCCGCTCCTTCTCCTCCACGGCGATGACTTCCAGGTGCATGCGGCCGGTAAGGCCCTCGTGGACCTGCTGGTGGCGCCAGAAAACCGGGCGTTTAACTTAGAGCGGTTCGACGCTCGCTCCACGCCGTGGGTGGAGATCGAGGCTGCGCTGATGACGCCGCCTTTTTTTCCCGGCAGAAAGGCGGTGGTGGTGGAGAATGCCCCCTACTTTTTCTCGCGCGAGCACAAGGGCGAGTTGGGTGAGAAGGTGCTGCGGCTCTGGGATGAGAAAAAGAGGGAGGAGGCAGCCAGGCTCTTCCTCGATCTCCTGTTCTTGGAGGGTTGGACGCAGGAGAGATGGGAGAGATCCCAGGGGGCCCTCTCCGCCGCCGAGATGGCCGAGCTTTTGGGCGCGGCAGGTCAAGGGCCGGCCAGGGAAGTAGATGCCCTCTTGGCCTTCTGCCGCAGCCAGGGGATGGAGCTGAGTCAGCCCAGGGCAAGAGAGGGGTCCCGACTCATAGAGCTCTTGGAGAAGGGCCTTCCGCCGTGGGCCATCCTGCTCATCACCGCCTCCCAGGTGGATCGCAGGATTCGCCTCTATCGTGGACTGGAAGAGAAGGGTTGGGTGTGCGATCTCAGCCTGGAGCGGGAGAAGAGCGGGAGGATCAGCCAGGAGGCCCTGGCGCTATTCGTCGACCGACGCCTCAAAGAGGCCGGGAAGAAGATCGAGCCCAGGGCGAGAGAGATGATCCTGGCGCGGGCCGCAGGGGAGCTCTGGGCCGTCCACCAGGAGCTGGAGAAGTTACTTATCTTTGTGGGCGAGGAGCCCTGGATCAAGAGCGAGGCGGTGGAAGAGATCTTTCTGGATCAGGCCGGGGCATGGATCTTCGACCTCACCGCCGCGATCTCTGAGCGGGACCCGGTGCGCGCGCTCGGGCAGTTGGCGCGGCTCCTGGCGCAGGGAGAGCATCCCCTCGGTCTGCTGGGGACGATTGCCAGCGAGGTGCGCCGGCTCCTGGCGGCGCGCCAGCTCATCGAGGGAGAGATGGGCCAGCGCTGGACCAGGGAGATGAGCTTCCCTGAATTTCAGCGCCTGGTCAACCAGCAGGGCGCTCCGCCTCTCACCCGGAGTCCCTACGGCGACTATCTGACCTTGCGCCGGGCAGAGAACTTTTCCAGCCCGGAGCTGCTGCGGTACTTGGAATGGATCTGTGAGACCGACATCCGGCTCAAATCGACCGCCCACCCGCCGCGCCTGGTCATGGAGCGGTTGATTCTCAAGATGTGCCGAAAAATCGAGGGAAGGGCATGAGCGGCAGATTCTTTCTCCTGGCGTTTTTTCTTTTTGTTGGCGCTCCAGATGGTCGGGCGGGGATGGCCGTTCAGACCTGCTTCAGCCCGCAGGGGCGCTGTTCCGGCCGCATCGTTCAAGAGATCCATCAGGCCCGCAGGGAGGTCCTGGTGGCGGTCTATGCCTTTACCAGCGATGATCTCGCCTGGGCCCTGGTTCAGGCGCAGCAGCGCGGGGTGAAGGTCCGGGTGGTCTTGGACCGGGAGTTTGACCAAAAGAATGAGAAGTCGCGGGGATCGTTTTTAAGGCAGCAGGGGCTCCAGGTCCGGCGCATCTCCGGCGCGCACACGGGGAAGGGGGAGAGCGGACTGATGCACCAGAAGTTTGCTGTGATGGACCACAAGGTGGTCTTGACCGGATCGTATAACTGGACCGTGGCAGCGGACAGATGGAACGATGAGAATCTGCTTTTCTTTCGGGATGCCGGACCATTGGCCGAGGAGTATCGCCAGGAGTTTTTTCGCCTGTGGGAGAAGGGGCGGTGAGGCCGGTGAGCTCAAGGACTCCCCTCTGGCTGCTGGGTGCCTTCCTGGCCGGACTCTTCACCCATCTCCTCTATCAGCGCTGGACTGCTCCCTTTCCCGGAGGCCAGGCCTACCCGGTGGCCCTCGCCCCTTGGGAGCGTCCCATTTCCCAGAAGGGTGAAGCCCCGCTCCTAGAGGCGCGAGAGGTGGAAAAGATCAGAAAACTGGCTGGCGGCCGGGCCCGGGTTCGGGGGCGGGTCTATCGTGTTGGCCACTCGAGCAAGAGCGACACCTATTTTCTCAACTTTGGCCCTTCGCCCTCTTCTTTCACCGGCGTTATCTTTTCCTCCAGCCTGGCGCTCTTCGAGAAAAAAGGGAGCCACCCTAAAAGTTATGAGGGGAGGGAGGTGGAGCTTGCCGGAGAGATCAAGGACCACCCGAAATACGGGCTCGAGATGATCCTGGAAGATCCAGCTCAGGTCAAGATAGTTGATTGAGGGCCGGGGCTAAGAAAAAGAGTTGGAAAAATATTTCTTTGGGGTAAAATAGGGCAACATGGGACAGGAGAAAAAGAGGTGCATGGTCTGTGGTAAGGCCATGGCGCTCAAGGGCGCCATTTGCGATCCCTGCCAGGAGCGCATCCGCCGCGAGGCAGCGGGGGAACAGGCAAGCATTCGCACCCAGGCAGAGAAGGAGTTAAAAAAACAGGGGGTCACTCCAGGGCTGAAAAAATAGATCGCCCTCTCGGACCACCGCTTTTATGGACGACAGAGAAGCCATAGAGAAGGCGGTAGAGCTGTTTCACCAGGCCTATCGCTGCCAGATGGAAGGAGATCTGGAAGGGGCGCTCCGTCTCTATCAGGAGTCCATTGCCCTTCACCCCACGGCAGAGGCCCATACCTTTTTGGGTTGGACCTTGAGCTTCCAGGGACACTACCAGGAGGCGATCAAGGAATGTGAGAAGGCGATCGCTATCGACCCCGAATTTGGCAACCCCTATAACGACATCGGCGCCTATCTCATCAATCTGGGCAGGCTGGACGAGGCGATCCCCTGGCTCGAGAAGGCCATTCGGGCTGGACGGTATGACGCCTATCACTATCCCTACTGCAATCTCGGCCGGGTTTACGCGGCCAAGGGGATGTTAAAAAAGGCCCTGGAAGAATTTGAAAAGGCCCTGGCTATCGAACCCGATTACACCTTTGCCCGCCAGGCGATAGAGGCCATTCACCAGCAGCTCCACTGAAGGAAGCATCTTCTCCCGCCAATTTTTTGACAGGGGCAGGAAATTCTGATATGGCTTGGGCCATGAAAGAGTTGCTTCGGAAGTGCTTTGTGATCGCTCTGATCTCTTCTCTGATCCTGTTTCCCCAGGGCCTGAGTGGGGCCGCTGAGCCGCAGGATGCCGCTCCGCCGGCAGAGGAGCCTTCGGCCGCCGCCGAGTTGGCCTATGGGGTCCTTTCTGTTTTCGCCACCATGGTCTATACCCCGCTCAAGATCACCTATGCCGGCTTGGGTCTCATAACCGGCGGCCTGGCCTATGCGTTGACCCTCGGCGGGGCCGATGTCGCCCAGATCATCGACCCGGCTGTGCGCGGCACCTATGTCCTCACTCCCCGCCATATTCAAGGCGCGGAGCCCATCCTCTTTATTGGGCCGCCCCCGGCTACGGATCCCCAACCTCAAGGGCCATCCTCTCCCCCTCCGCCTTCCCCAAGCTGACCGCCGGCGCAGACTCCTCTGCGGGAGGACTTGATGAATTCCACAAGGGTGGTCACATCCGGGGAGAGGCCCTTTTTGTCCTCAATCTCTTGGAGCGCCAGAGAGAGATTGCGCCCCTTGAGGAACAAAGTACGGAACGCCTCTTTGATCTCACGGATCCTCCGCTCGTCAAAGCCGGCGCGCTTGAGCCCGACCACATTCACCCCACGCACCGTATGCTGCCAGTCTATAATCGCGTAGGGAGGGACATCCCGGCTGGTAGCGCTGAGCCCGCGCATCAGAGAGAGTTCCCCCACGCGGACGAACTGGTGCACGACGCAGTTGCCCGAGATAAAGGCCCGCTCCCCAACCTCTACGTAGCCGCCTAAAAGGGCGCCATTGGCGAGGACGACGTGATCTCCGAGCCGGCAATTGTGTCCTACGTGGGAGTTGGCCATCAGGAAATTGTGGTTTCCTATCACCGTTGAGGATCGTGGCGCCGTCCCTCGGTGGAGCTGAACATGCTCGCGAAAGATATTGTGGTGGCCAATCCTGAGATAGCTCTCTTCCCCACGATAGACCAGGTCCTGAGGGGCGGCGCCTAGAACCGCTCCTGGATGGATCTCATTTTCCTCCCCAATCTCAGTCCAGCCGCAGAGGTAGCCATGGGCCATAACCCGAGTGCCGCGGCCAATCTTGACGGGTCCCTCGACCACCACATAAGGACCGATCTCGGCCTCCGGGTGGATCTCCGCACGCGGATCGATGATGGCCGTAGGATGGATGGTCATTACGAAGAGCCCTCCTCATCCTCTTTGTCTTCTTCCTCTTCTCCTTTGGAATCCTTTTCTAATTTCTCCCCCGGGACGCGATATCTTTCATCGGCCCAGGCCCCAAGGTCGATGAGCCGACACCGCTCGGAACAGAAGGGACGATGCGGATGGCCTTCCCAGGGGACTTCCGCCTTACAGGTTGGACACTTGACCGTGAGCGACATAGAGGACCATCCGCTACCGATCTTTCTTTTTTACCTGTTTTGCTTGCCCACGTCCACAATTTCGGTCCTTGAGTCTCGTGCGCGGCTGGACTTTGTGTCCTTAATCGCCTATCTGGCCTTGCGTCGCCTTACAGGTAACTCAACGCCTCTCATAGCTGAAAGTTCATTCGGTGATGAGCAGCCTAGCGCTTTGCGGCTGAGCTGCGTCTCTTTTTCCCAGTCCGTTCTGGCCGCCGGTTGGGCAGTCGATCCATGACTTCAGGCTCTGTATCGGGCACCTTGGCGAGCACGGCCTCAAACCTCTTGCGAGTCCCTCGCTTGGCTCGTTCCTGAAGATATTCAGCCGTCATCAGTGCCGCCATCTTCTCCGCGACTGCTGAATTGACAAGCTGATTGATGGACACACCCTCGCGCCGAGCCAGGTCACCCAGCCTTTTATGAAGAAAATTCGGCAGTCTCAAACTTAAGGCGCTCATTACAATCCTCCTCTCCGTTTAAGGAACTCTCCAGGGGTCAGAATCTGGACACCAAACTTTTCGGCTCCAGCAAAATCGCGACGATTGTAAGTAATGACAGCATCACAGTTCCCGGCAACCGCCGCCTCCAAAAGCATATCGTCCTTAGTGTCTCTCAGGTAAGGACGCCAAAGATAAAAGATCTCTTGATGCTTGCCTACGCTGCAGAAGTAATCCAGCAAGTCGTGAACATCAGACTCGTTGAAGTGCAAGTGCTCCAGTTGATCCAACAAAACCTCTTCGTACTCGAGGACAACGGGAACGGAAAGGCAGATCTCGAAGTGCCCCCTCCCTACCAAGGAGAGCAACCTGAAGGCCGCCCCGTTTCTTGACCGCAGTCCAGCCACAAGGACGTTGGTACCAAGAAGCACAAGAGGGGCCGCCATAGTGGTATTATATGCGATACCGTCAATTCAGCAACGTCACTGGCGGTCGCATTGCCTGACCATTACGTGAGCCGCTTAGGCGGCGCCTTCGAAGTGTTGGAGGGTCGCGTCTTGCCAGACCGTTGAAAAAGGCCCGTCTGCTTCGCATGCTAAAGGCTTGGAAGAAAAAATCGAGCGGGCGACCGGGATCGAACCGGCGACGTCCAGCTTCGGAATCTCCCGCAAGTTGTCCCACTGGCCCACCTGGCAAGTTCAAAGCCTTACAAAATACGGAATCGCCGAGAGCAACAAACCGGCTATCACGAGAAGGACCGTATTCGATACAAAGTAGGGGAAGACCATCAGCCCAAACCCGCACACCAAGGGGACAAGACTGCCTTGCTTCTTCCCGTACACGAAGTAGCCAAGTCCAATTGAGCCGAAAATCAATCCCCAGATTATTGATTGACTATCCACAACATGCCCTCTTGTCGCCTAGCGGAGAAAGTTCAGCGGCGCGCGGCCTTTGCGTGTCCGCCTCAACGGGTGGTTAGACGATTTCTTGATATCTCTTCCCCGGGATCCATCTCCGAACGCTCTGACAATAGCGCTCGTACGACTCGCCAAACTTATGACGCAGGCTCGGCTCCTCATAGAAAACTACGAACAAATGGACGGCGATAAAAAACCAGACAGCGTATCGCACCAGCGCCCACGACCCGAAAAAAGCGGCTTCTCCCAATAGCAGGAGAAGGACACCGACATACATCGGGTTTCGGACGTACCGGTACAGACCTCGAACCACCAGGACCTTTGGGGGATCAATCGGGGCGGGAGTGCCGCGTCCAAAGGACGCAAAATCCCAGACACAGCGGAAATAAATCGACATACCGAGCAATGCTGGCAAAAGAGCCAGGTACTGTGGCATTCCCCAATGGGACGACGCCACCGCGAAGTTGCGGGTCAAGATCCAATATGGAATCAGGACCGTGACGGCACCCGGCACGAAGATGGTGAAAATAATGTTTTTGAGGAGCAACATATCGGTTCCTGAGAAACTGCGTACCGATTGATTCTACTGGTCGGCATAGCACAGTCGCCGGGTTTGAAGGGACAGCGCGATTCTCTTGCCTCTTGAAATGGCCGTAGCGGACTCAGTGTCGCCTTCCATTCAGAGCTACCGAACCGGCGACGTCCAGCTTGGGAAGCTCAACCGACCCCAGGCAATTCACACCTGTACCAACTCAAAAATTCCTATGTTGCGCACTTGCGGTTTCGACTGTGGAACAAACGTTCCTGATGCCCCTCGCATTTTCGTGTCCTTTCAGCCGAAGTATGGCGCATCTGCCGAAAAAGAAAAGGGCTACACGGAAGACGTGTAACCCCTTGAAAGATTTGGAGCGGGCGACCGGGATCGAACCGGCGACGTCCAGCTTGGGAAGCTGGCATTCTACCGCTGAATTACGCCCGCACAGAAAACATAGTATTGAATTAGCCCCGCCATGTCAATGAATTGTGGAGTGGTGCTCCGGGGCGGCGCAAGATGCCTCTGATCTTATAGAGCAGGCGTGAGCCAGGGAGAAGCAAGGCTTTTTCTAGAGCCTTGACAGAGAGCGACGGGACGGGATAGAGGGTGGGATAAAAGAGGAGGGAAGAGCATGCGTGTGGTTGACGCCGACGGCCATGTCATGGAGCCGGAAGAGATGTTCCAGGAGCTTCCCAAGGAGTTCTATCCGAGAAGGCCAATACTGGTTTACCTCCCTACCGACACGGAGCGGGAGGATTTCAACGGCTGCTGGATCATCGAGGGAAAGACCTACCCGACGATGGGAGGGAGAGGACGCACCACCTTCTTTGTCCCGAATGATGAGAGATCGAGAAAGATGGATGTGCGCGTTCCTTCCCAGACCCTGGCGGACATGGATGCCAGGCTGGCAGACCTCGACCGGTTCCATATCGACATCCAGGTAGTCTTTCCCACCATGTTCCTCGTCTCTGTCGCCGAAGATGTAAAGCTGGAAGGGGCCCTCTTTCAGGCCTACAATAGCTATATGGCGCGGGCGTGCGCGAAGTCTCAAGGGCGGGTCCGCTGGGTGGCCCTGGTCCCATTCCGCGATCCGGAGGCGGCGGTGAGAGAGCTGCGACGCGCCAAGGGGCTTGGGGCCGTGGGGATCTTCACCATGGGAATGGTGTGGGACCGGACCCTGGCCGATCCTGCCTTCTTGCCCATTTATGAGGAGGCGGCGGCCCTGGATCTGCCGGTGTGCGTGCACCTGGGCTGGGCCTCACCTCCAGTGACGAACCTCTTCCACGACGCTCAAGCATTCTTCGTCTCAGCCACGATCCCGGTCATCTGGGGCTTCACTTACACCATGGGGGCCGGTCTCTTGAGCAGATTCCCCAAGCTCCGCCTCGGCTTTATGGAGAGCGGCTCCGAATGGGTCCCCTACGCGATCAAGCAGTTGCGCCGGCGCGTGAAGCCCCTCTCTATTATCCGGGGCGAGGCGCGCCGTCCGAGTGTCGCCACCGGGTTTGACCGCGAATATTACCGCGATCCAGAGGAGCTCTTCCGCGCGGGTCGCCTGTTTGTCAACTGCGAGGGGGATGAGGACTTCGACTACCTCCTCAGGCATCTGGGCGAGGACGCGCTCATGTGTTCTTCAGATTTTCCCCACGGCGATCCCTCGGCGGAGGAAAATTATGTCGAGCGCTGGCGCCAGCGGACGGATCTACCAGAGCGGGTGAAACAGAAGCTCTTGGGGGAAAATGGCGCGCGCTTTTTCGGGATTTAGAGAGAACCGGGTGCGGGATGCGTCTCAAAGATAGGGTGGCGATCGTCACTGGCGGCGCCCAGGGGATAGGGCGGGTCTATGCCCTGCGCCTGGCCTCTGAAGGGGCAAAGGTGGTCGTGACCGACGTGCTCGATGCCCAACCTGCCGCCAAGGAGATCGCGGCCCAAGGCGGCGAGGCCCTGGCCTTGAGAACGGATGTCACCGATCCCAGGAGCGTCGATGACATGGCAGAAAAGACAGTGGGGCGTTTCGGTCACATCGACATTTTGATTAACAATGCCGCGCTCTTCGGTGATATTTCACGGAAGCCTTTTCAGGAGATCCCCATTGACGAGTGGGACCGCGTTATGGCGGTAAACGTGAAGGGCCTTTTCCTTTGCTCCCGAGCCGTGCTGCCACAGATGAAAAAGCAGGGCAAGGGGCGCATCATCAACATTTCTTCAGGCACAGTGCTGCAGGGCACCCCGTTTTTTCTTCACTATGTCACTTCCAAAGGCGCCGTGGTGGCTTTCACGCGGGCTCTGGCTCGGGAAGTGGGAGAGTTCGGCATCACCGTCAATTCCATCGCTCCCGGTCACACGTTGAGCGAAACGGTGAAACGGAGAGGGCCGAACGTAGATGAGAGGGCCGTGGCGGGCCGTATCATCAAACGCAGTCAGGTGCCGGAAGATCTGACGGGGACGGTGGTATTCTTGGCCTCCGACGACAGCGAGTTCATCACTGGGCAGATGATCGTGGTGGACGGAGGCAGCGCGCTGCATTGACGCGCAGGAGTCAGTAATCCGTTGGTAAGCTCGCAACACCTTGGAAACCCTCGCCGTCGCTCCCTCACCCTTCCCTCTCTCGCGAGCGGGAGAGGGTTAGGGAGAGGGCAACATGATGCAAGCCCGAAGCGACAACGCAGCAAGCGCCCCTTATCGACGGATCAGGTAGGAGTCGTTCCATGAAAGTACCCTATCCCATCATCGACGCGGATGGACATGTTATGGAGAAGGACGCTGAGCTCCACGATTTTATTGAGGGGCGTTATCGTGACATGCCGCGCTTCGAGACCTACAGCTTCTTTCCGTCACTCGACGGCTGGAACCGTGGCTTCGCCGTTCCCGGGAAGGATCCCGAGGTGCCCGCTTCCCGCTGGCTGGAGTTTCTCGACGAACTCGGCGTTCACACAACCGTCCTTTATCCTACCGGGGGTCTCGCCCTTGGCCTCATTCAGAACCCGGATTGGGCCTGTGCCATCGCCCGCGCGTACAACAGTTGGGTCTCAGAAAAGTTCGTGAAGCAAACCCCGCGCTTAAAGGCGGTGGCCCTTCTGCCAGTGCACAACCCGGTGGAAGCCGCCCGGGAGCTGAGACGGGCCAAGACCGACCTCGGCCTCGTCGCCGGCCTGCTCCCTGCAGTAACCATTCTCCATAAGGGTTACGGACACCAAGACTTTGACCCGATCTATGAAGAGGCAGAGCGATTGGATATGCCGCTGGCTGTCCATGGAGCCCCGAGCCGGGGCATGGGCTTCGATTTCTTCCAGAGGTTCATTGAAGTGCACACGTTGGAACATCCCTTTGCCATCCTCATCCAGTTCACTCACATGGTCTTTGAGGGTGTCTTTGAACGGTTCCCCCGGCTGCGCGTCGTCTTCCTGGAGGCGGGCTCGGGGTGGCTTCCGTACATGATGGACCGCATGGACGAGGAATACGAGAAGCCGCATGGGCTTCAGGTCCCCTTTTTAAAGAAAAAGCCGAGCGAATATATTCGCTCCGGCCAGGTCTGGACTACTTGCGAAGTGGAAGAGCATGCCCTCCCGCAGGTCCTGCGCCAGTTCAACCCGCGCTGCGTCATGTGGCCGTCGGATTATCCCCACGAGCGCCTGCCGGATATGTTCCGGCACGACGTTCCCGAGTTTCTGGCGCGGGAGGATCTGAGCGACGAAGAAAAGCGGCTCATTCTTTATGAAAATCCCAAACGTTTCTACCATTTGGAGGTCTGACCGATGAAGATCGGTATCTTTGACCACATGCAGAAAAACGATCGGCCGGAGCGTTCTTATGCCGACCTCTATGCGAACCATCTCGAGATCGTCGAGTTCGCCGATCAGGCAGGGATGGATTATTACTTCGTCGCCGAGCACCACTTCGACCTGGGCTTTGCCGAGTGCTCCAGCCCGGGGACCATCATTGCCGCCGCCTCGCAGAGAACCAAGAGGATTCGCCTCGGGCCGCTCGTCTACGTGCTCCCTCTGTGGCAGCCGGTCAGGGTCGCGGAAGAGGCTGCCATGCTGGACAATCTCACTCAAGGAAGGCTCGAATGCGGCATCGGCAGCGGCATAGGTCCGTTCTCCTTCTCCGCCTTCAACGTCTCCTGGGCGGATAAAAACGAAATCATGTGGGAAGCCTTCGAAATCATCAAGGGAATCTGGAACAATCCCAAGTTCAACTACGAAGGGAAGTATTTTAATTGCAAAGACGTGGAGGTATCCATCCCCCTCATTCAACGGCCCCACCCTCCCATCTGGATGCCTACCAGGAGCCCGGAATCCGTCGCAAAGGCCGCCTCCGAAGGGATGAGCACGGTGCAGTGGTGCCCACCGAAGCTGGACGTGGTGCGCGAAATCTTTGATTACTACCGAGAAGTCTACAAGCGCACTCAATCCAACGGTCACAAACCGAACATCGCCGTGATGCGGGAGACCTACGTTGCGGAAACGGACGAAAAGGCCAAGGAAGAATCCAAGGATCACTGGACCTATTTCTGGAACAGGATAGGCGGGGGGAGAACCTACGGACGATACGGCAACGAGAATCTAGCCACCATCACCCGAGAGGACAGGAGAAAAGAACTTTTGGATGTAGACTTCGCCATCCAGGAGGGTTCGTTCCTCTGTGGCTCTCCCGAGACAGTGGCGAGAAAGATAAAGGAGATCGCGCGAGCTGTCGGCGCCAATTGTTTTTTGGGTGAGTTCACCTTCGGCGCCCTTGAGCATAAAAAGGCCATGAACTCGCTTCGTCTTTTTGCCGAAGAGGTGATGCCCGAGCTTAGGAAGTTCGAAGTGGATGCGCTCCATTACCCCAATAACGGCTACCGGGTTTGGCTGAAACCAAAGGTCCATTGATCCGCCCGGCAGTAGAAAGGAGAGATCGGGATGAGCTCAAAGAGTTGGATGCTTGCTCTGTTTCTATGCCTCGCCGTCATCGTTCCATCCGCGCCCGAGCCCCAAGCGCAGGAGCTTAAGACCGTTCGTTTTGCCTACTCCGCCATATCCACGGCTTACTTGCCGCTCTGGATCGGGACTGAAGCTAAAATTTCCCAGGCTTACGGAATCCGACCGGAGATGATTTACATCTCGGGGGGTTCGACGATCATGCAGGCCTTGGTCTCGGGCGAGATCGAGGTCGCCTATTCTGGAGGGCTGGCAGCCACCTCCGAGGCGGCCTC
>Ga0184640_10000007_pt1 | contig 53117 bp, 67 predicted proteins | sample PLM31_200_b2_FD_133161 | JGI IMG/M metagenome (GOLD analysis project Ga0184640, IMG submission 133161) | Groundwater sediment microbial communities from an aquifer in East River, Colorado, USA - PLM3-1_200_b2 | ecosystem: Environmental > Terrestrial > Soil > Riparian zone | place: USA: East...
CGCCGGCCACACCATGTGCGTGCGTGGCGACGGTTACACCACCATTCAAAACGCCTTCGGCTCAACGGACTCGATTCGCACGCTGAGCGACGCCGATGAATTGCTCGGCAACCCCGCCGCCAGCCAAACCGGCAACGAAGTTCGCTGCTTCCGCTATACAGGCGAAAGTCACATCTGGATCGAAGTCGGCGAGAAGAATCCCGCGATCTGGGCGATCCCGTACAGTGCGTCGATGACGCCGGACCTGTCCAAGGGGACAATCCAGACCATCAATGTTACCAACAACAGCGCTTTCACGATTCACGCACCTGTGTCTACTACCCGGCCTTCGCAGGGCGGCGTCGAATGGCAGATCGTCATCACCAACTCATCGGGCGGAGTCGCCGGCGCCGTTACCTTCGATGCGGGTGCAGGTAATTATGTAGTTCCCAAGGGCATCACTGCCCCAGCCAACGCTGAGACGGCAGTCTGGGCCTTCCTCTACGACGGAGTGCACGAAGCCAACTTGCATCGGATGCTGTGGCCCAATGCGGTCAGCGTGCTCAAGGCAGCCAAGTACGCGGTCGGGGCCTTGCCTGCGTGCGCCGCCCCTGCCGATGAAGGCTGGGCGATCATCACCGATCACAACGCAGGCTGCGCCTATGGAGCGGCACCCGCTGCCGGTGCTGCAAACGTCTGTCCGGTGTTCTGTAACGGCGCCGCTTGGACGATTCACTAAGCGGCTTCGGGCGGAATAGGCGCTTGGGGCTTCTCACGTGCTCGGCGCGTGCGCCGCACGCCTCGTCGCGGGATCCTCCAATAAGGACTGCGGCACTGCGGATTGGGACAGCTCTTGGGCGGCACCCCGAAACGCGCTATCCAAACATAGCCGCAGCGCAGACAGGTGAGAACGTCGCGGGCCAGACTCATACGTTCTGACCTTACCGCAGGTTCTGTATAGATTCAAGCCCTTGACAAAAGCTATACGGTGAGCGTATTGTTGCGTTCGTGCGAATCCGAGAACGCAACGCGAAGTTGACGGTGACGCGCGCGAGTTTGGGGAAGATGGCCGACGCGCTCGACAGGACGCTTAGATCGCTCACCGCGGCGATGGAGTGCGCAGAGGATCGGCGCACGCTTCAAGAACTGGAGAGCAAGTTGCGTCAGGCGCGCGTGCTAAGCGAGCAGGTCAGGTCTGAGCTTGATTACAGCCGCTTCAAGCAGACGCATAGGGTGAAAGCGGCGTCAGCGCCGCCCGATAAAGAAGACCCGGACATTTCATTTTAGGGGAGAAACAATGAGTGACGACGGCGGCTACAAAGAAGACGCGCACATTAATCAGCTCGAAGATGAACAGCGTGAGGAACGCGAGCTAATCCGGCACGCCGGCGCGGTTCCCGCCGTTCAGCTTTCGCTGCCCCAGGAGATGTCGGTCCAGCAGATGGTCGAGCGCGTCGCGAAGATCAAAGCCATTGCCGAAGCCGTCATGGTTGAGAACGTGGACTACGGGACGATCCCCGGCACACCCAAACCGACGCTCTACAAAGCCGGTGCTGAAAAACTCTGCATGGCCTTCATGTTGGCACCGATGTGCGAGACTGTGGTCACGGCGCTGCCCGAGCCGGGACATCGCGAATACACCTCGACTTGTACGCTGGTGCATTATCCGAGCGGGCGCAAGATCGTGCGAGTGTCGGCATCGTGTTCGACGATGGAGGTCAAGTACCGCTGGCGACAAGCGGCGCGGAAATGTCCGAAGTGCGGCAAGCCGGCAATCATCAAGGGCTCTGAGCAATACGGCGGCGGCTGGGTGTGCTGGAGGAAGAGGGAAGGTTGTGGCGCGAAGTTTCCCGATGGCGATGTCACGATCGAAAAGCAGGTTGTCGGACGGGTTGCCAACGAGGACTTGGCCGACACTTACAACACGGTGCGCAAGATGAACGAGAAGCGCGCGCTCGTAGCGGCATCGCTGATCGGTACTTGCGCGTCAATGGTTTACACCCAAGACCTCGAAGACGGGGGCAACCCCGATGAGGAAACCGGCGGCTCGGATGGTTCAGGCGCCCGCGCAGACAGTACCGACGGAACCAACTCCTCCGGGACATCCGCCGCCGCTACTGGAGAACCACCGGGCCGGCGTCGCGTCAGGGCAGCGGCTGCGCCTGCGGCAGCGAGTGCTCCGCCACCGGCTCAGCCGGTTGGGGAGCATATCGACCGCAGCACATCACAGGAGCGGCCGGAGTCGGCGTCAGCGCCGCAAGGGGCGCGGCCGGGGGCGCTGTCGGTAGCGCAGGTGGAGGAGGCGAAGGGACTGGTGGCGAAGTCGGGGCAGAATGAAAAGTTCGTGCTCAAGATGTTTGGAGTGAAGGACTACAGCGAGCTGACGGCGGCGCAGGTCAAGGTGATGCGAAATAAGTGGGGAGATGCGCGATAATGGACTTCGACGAGCTGACGGCAATCGCGCGTAGCGAGCTGAAATGCGATCCGGCTGACCGCTGCGCAGAGGATCATACCTGCAACAATCATCAACTGTTGGCCGCTGCGCTGATGTGCGTGAACAGCGCCGATAGACTGCAGGATTATGTCGCAAGCCAAGGCTCAGCGAGTGGGCGAGCAATGGCCTACGTTGCGATGCGCGCAGAGCTGGCCGTGATCGCGAAACAGCAACATGAGCACACCTACCATCAGGTATTCGATGCGCGCTGCCGAACCTACCGGCGCTGCGAGAAATGCGGCTACATGCCCGATGATCTGGCCTTAAGATGATCAGCGACGAGCGAGTCTTGGATATCGCACTAAAGTTACAGCCCAAGATGAGCGTTCGACCGTTTCATGCTGTTTGACCATGACCCATTCGGACTCGTACTGTAGCGCTCTTTTATCCCGGCTTCCTTGAAAGGAACGAGGGCTTTGCACCGTATATGGTGCTTTACAAACGCTACTGTCTAGGGCGCACGGAGGATGCATGATTCTCGACCTCGACCAAGGTTCCAAAGACTGGCATCTGTGGCGCGCCAAGGGGATCGGCGGATCAGATGCCCCCGCGATCCTAGGCGAGTCTCCCTACCAGACGCCCTATGGCCTCTGGCGCGAGAAGACCGGCCGCTCCAAGCCCAAGGCCAAGAATGCCGCAATGGCGCATGGGCTCAAAACCGAGCAGGCTGCGCGTGAGAAGTTCTTCGAGGTCACGGGGATCGTGACGGCGCCGGCGTGCGTAATGAGCGATAAGATCGAGTGGATGCGTACCTCGCTCGACGGGCTTTCTAGTGACGGTAAACTTGGGCTGGAACTTAAGTGTCCGGTCGCGCCGCGGACCTATGTGATGGCTAAGGAAGGCTCCGTGCCGATGGAGTACACGGCCCAGTGCTACCACAACATCGCGGCGGCCGGGTTGGAAAAGATCTACTTCGCAGTCTACTACGAGGGCGAGATCGCGATCGTTGAGGTCGAGCCGGATTACAAGTTTCTTCAGGACGTGTTGCTGCCGGCCGAGACCGAGTTCTGGGGCTGGGTAGTCAAGGACGAGTTCCCGATGCCGACTGGGATGGCTGAGCGCAAAGATCGGGAATGGGTTGATGCGGCGACGGCTTGGCTGGACTACAAGCGGATGAGCGAAGAGACGGATGAACAGTTGGCCCGGGCGGAATTGATGCTTCAGCGGTTGGGTGGGCGTTTGGAAAAGGTCAGCGGGGGCGGTGTGCGGGCGTACTGGCAGTTCAATTCGGAGTGGACGCCACCGGCTGGGTGGAAACGGGCGAGTTCGTTATCGTTCCAAGTGCGCCGAGGGGAAAAATAGCGCGCGGAGCTAGAGAAATGAGCATGAAAGTGATGGCTCGGGTATGGGAATACTCAAATGCGGCTGCGGGGACATTATTAGTCCTCTTGGCGATTGCAGACCGGGCCAATGACGAAGGCGAAGCGTCGCCTGTGGTTCATTCACTTGCGCTCAAATCGCGACTAAGCGAGCGACAAGTCCAGCGGGCACTAAGCGCCCTTCAAAAGATGGGTGAACTAATCATCCTTCGCGCGGGAGGCCGGGGTCCGAAAGACACGAATAACTACATCGTTAAGGTGGATGACAAATTGACGTCCATCAGGGATCCGTCAGTATATCGACCATATGTACCACCTTCGGTGGATAATCTCCCTAGGACCCAAACCAACAGGGAGAAGATACCACCCATAGGGATATTCTCCCTAAGTGCCGATCGTAAGACATACGCGATGCAGGTAGGGGTAGTTGATCCTGGGGTACAATTCGAGAAGTTCCGATTGCACCACGAAGCGCGCGGCAACCGGATGGCAAGTTGGGACAAGGCTTGGCAGTTGTGGTGCCGTAATGCGGTTGAGTTCGCTAAAAGCCGGGGAAATGCGGCGGCAGCGCCGGACCCGTTGGGCCGCTACCCTAAAGGCGAGGAATTGTGGCAGAGGACGCGCAGGACTTAGGTGAATAGAGATAAGCGGCTGGGCAGGGCGAGCCTTCGGGCCTTACCCCTTGGGTACATGGCGGGTCAGCGCGTAAAGGGACCTTAAATCGGCTCTAATGCGAAATCGGGATGGCGAAAAAAAGCGGGATACTGCAGCGTCAGCCGCCTCACAATGTGCAGGCCGAGGAATCGGTACTCGGTGCAATCCTGCTTGACAACCAGTGCATGGACACTCTGGCCCCTAATCTGGCCGTCGAGGACTTCTACCGCGAAGCTCACCGCAGCATTTACACGGCGATGCTGAAACTCTGGCAGGGCAAAACCGGCGTCGACGCCATCACGCTGACCGACACCCTTAAGAACATGGGCAAGCTCGAAGAGAGCGGCGGTCCCGGCTACATCGCGCAGCTTGTAATGCGTGTCCCGACTGCCGCCAACGTCGGCTACTACACACGCATCGTCAAAGACAAGAGCACGTTGCGAGCCTTCGTGAGCAAGGCAACTGAGCTGGCCAGCGACGCCTACGACTCCCCGCACGATGTGCGTGAATTCATGGCCTACGCGGCCGCCACGCTCGAACCAATCTTTAGCGCCGGCGCGCCGCGTATTGATCGCACCCGCGAAGACCTGCTGGCGGCCGGTGCCTTCCGCTTCGAGTCGGGCTTTGTCGGTGGAGAAGTCAAAACGGGGTTCCCAGCGCTGGATGCAATCATCGGCGGTTTCTATCCCGGCGACCTGATCATTCTTGCCGCCGAGACCAGCCGCGGCAAGACCTCGCTGGCCTTAAGTACGATGCGGGCGGTTCTGGCGCAGGGCCGCTCGGTAGTCTTCCTGTCGCTGGAGATGACGGCCGAGGCCTTGGCTGGTCGACTGCTCGCTGCAGAAGCATCGGTTGATTTCGCACGAGCGCGTAGCAAGGGGCTGGAAGCAACCGAACGTGATCGGCTCCGGGTCGCGCGCGAGAAGTTGGCGACGCTACCGATGCATATCAGTTGGCGGCCAGGGGCCAAGGTATCGACACTGCGCGCTGAAGCACGCGCACGCGCGCGGCAACTTGACAGTCAAGCGCCCATCGGGCTGATCGTGGTTGACTACCTTCAGCTCGTGCAACCGGATCAACCGAGTCGGCGGGAGCGGTCGCGGACAGCCGAGATCGGAGAAACCTGCCAAGTGCTCAAGGCATTGGCCGGTGAGCTCGCCTGCCCGGTGTTGGCGATGTCGCAGCTCAATCGCGGGGTAGGTAAGCGCGACGACCGCGTGCCGATGTTGGCGGACTTACGTGATTCCGGTTCGATTGAACAGGATGCAGACGCCGTGCTGTTCTTATGGCAAGACCCCAAGCGACCACCTGCGCGTGGGCCGGATGGTAGTGTTGAGGAGATGATGCTGATAATTGCTAAGCAGCGCAATGGACCGACAGCACGGGTTGCAATTCAATACATACCATGTTACACGAGGTTTGAACCACTGTAGAGAGACGCACATGAAGCAGATTTTGACCGTCAAGGAACTCGCGGCGCATCTGCGCGTGCATCCCACGACGATTTACAATATGCTTCGCGCCAAGCAGCTCCCAGCCTTCCGTGTCGGAACCGATTGGCGATTTGAATTGAGCGCGATCGAGGAATGGCAGCGCAAACAAGCCGCGCAGTGGATGAGCGGGGCCAATGAAACAAAGCGATATGGAAATGGAGTTGTCGATGCAGCTCCTGGCGCACGGCCTCAGCGGCGCCTTCCGGTGCAACGCCCGCTTTGATCCGGTGCGGCGCTGGAGCGTGGATTTCCTGTTCGAGCGGGTCAAGCTCGCAGTCGAGCTGGAAGGCGGGAATTTCGTACAAGGCCGACACGTCCGTGGTCGGGGCTTCGAGAAGGACTGCGAGAAGTACAACGCGCTGGTCTTAGCCGGCTACCGTCTGCTTCGATTCACGGGCGACATGGTGCGCGAGGGTAAAGCGTGGCCGACAATCTGCGCATACTTACAGCAGCGAGGACTGTTGTGGAAAGACCCGATTGCCGAGAGACGCCGTGCGACACTCAGGGAGAAAGAACTATGACGAGACTGGGCGAAATGAAATCCTGCGTACTCGCGCTGCTGCTATGCGGCTGCTCAGCGACAGGCGCGATGGGCGGACTCGGCGGAGCCGGTTCCTACGGCGCGCGCAGCTTGGCGGCGAATCAGGCGTCAGCGCCGACAAGGCTGGCGCAGTGGCAAGCGGGTGGTGGAGCGGGTTCCTACGAGGAGCGGTCGCTACGATTGCAAGAGCAGGATATGCTTGAGCGCCATCGGCAGGCGGTTATGCATGACTTCGAGCTGCAACAGCTGCGCCAGGAGCTGCGCCGGCAGGAATCAGAGCGGCGTTTCCTGCCGCCGCCACCCAATTTGAGTTTGCCCTCATACCCGCGCGGCTATCGGATGGACGACTGATGAAGCGGAGACACTGACCAATGGATTCACCAGTAAAGCCCGATCCGGAAGCTAATCTTCGACGAATACGAAGGCTCGTTTCTGATCACCGCAAAGGGGCGATTCCATCTGGCCGAGCAGAGGCATCGATGACCGCTCCTAGTCCGACGAATCTAGCTCTCATGCTCCGGCGCTGGCGTATCAATGAGCAACGTCAGCTGCGGGATGTCGCGGCGGAAATTGGCTTCAGTGCCGCCACGCTCTGTCGCCTTGAACAGGGCTATATGCCGGACGCGGACACCTTCATGAAACTACTCAATTGGGTGTTGAAGAAGGCCAAGGATTCTCGCAGGCCCACGGAGTACCGATTCGTCCGCAGATGCAGACGAAGAACAGCTTGATGGCGAGGGCCTTCAATTGAAAGAGCATGAGGAAGTGTCCGCCGCCGGGCAACCCGAAACTCCGGCGAGGGCTATGAAATCCAAGGTATTCAAGGTATTCAATGTGGCGCTAGATTCGATAACGAGCGAGTCTCCACAATTCGCGCAGGTGCTAATTCCAATCCCGCTTAGCGCTGATCAGAAAAAGCGGTTGATAGACTTCCTGCAAAGCCTCTAAGGTCTCGCCATGATGATCTTAAGGTTCGAACCGATCTTTCCGTAACGCTCACTCAAATCAGGACACTCGCGGGCGACTTAGGACAGTACCCGCACCCGGGAATATCCGCAATGAGCGATCGCCAACGCTTTAACGAATTGCTGGCAGTGCAGCGCGCGCGCCGACGCAAGCAGGCCGATTACTGCGCCCATATCTGCTCGCGCTGCAACCAGACCATCCTGATCCACCCCACTGGCAGTTCGTGCTCACAGCACAAGCGGCGCTGTGCGCGTTGCACTAGGTATGGCGATGGCTAACCGCAAGACGACGAGCGCCTGGACTCAGCGGATTTGGAACCCAACCGTTGCGCAACAAGGCTTCTTGCGAGCAATCGGACGCAATCCCAATCCGCAAGCCGGAACTGGCGCTGGGGGTATGGTCGAGCGATTGCCTTCATTTCTCGCTTCGGAGAGCTTAAAACCCTTTATTTCTGAGGATTTACGACGGTCGAGCACTCCAATAATTTTTAAGCCACCCAAAAGCGGGGTGATGCTCTGATTCTGTGTTGCTAACCAAACAGACTGCCTTGCTTCACGGGCAGGGAATAGAAGACGCCAACGATGATCCAAGCCCACACGAGGGCAAGCCTCACCGATCCCCAGAATCGGTCCGTCTACCATTCCGGCACGCCGCGACCTACAGTGAGGAGGCGCAGGTGGGATTCGAACCCACGAAGCCCTTACGGGCGGACCCTTTGCGAGGAGACTGGGTTTGGCCTCTTCCCTACTGCGCCAAGGCGGGGAAGGGGCACCGGCCCCTTCCCTCATCCCGATTTTCATCGGATGAATGCTTGACTTATTTGGCGGGCGAGGTAGTATTAGGAACAGACCTCGGGGCTGCGGGGCTCCTGAAACAGTTTTTGAAGCCGATCGGCTCCAACCGATCGGCTTCAGCTTTTAGAGTGCTTTCTAATTCATTCGTTTATGTGTGCGGACAAACGGCGGAAGGCCTAACTAAGGAAACCAACGCCAGCCGCGGCCATCCCCGCCTCACCTCTTTGCGTTAGCTATCCGAAGTGCTGAAGGCAAACGGTTACGTTACCGAGAACCAGTCGCCAAGGTGGCCGAAGGCCCCACACAGTTGAGGCCATTCTGATGAGAACATCGCCTTCCCCCGTGTTCTTAACGGAACCGGAGCTGTTCCGTCTTAAAGCCCCGAACGGTAAGCCACGAAAGCGGCGAAAGATAGTATTCGGTTGGTATGGGGGGAAATTCAGTCACCTTGATTGGCTCCTACCACTTCTGCCTTCATGCCACCATTATTGTGAACCATTTGCCGGATCGGCTGCCGTCCTGCTAAATCGCGAGCCGTCACCGGTTGAAACATATAACGATATTGATGGAGAAGTGGTGAATTTCTTCAGAGTGCTTCGGGAGCAAAAGGACCGACTTGTCGAGGCCATCGGGCTGACGCCATTTGCTCGCGAAGAATTTTATCGCGCCCTCAACGGTCATGGGCAGGCCCTTTCGCCGGTAGAGCGTGCCCGGCGATTTTTCATCCGAGCTCGGCAAGTTCGAACGGGACTCGCGCAAACGGCTTCTTTAGGCCGCTGGGCAAACTGTAAGAACACAACGCGGGCGGGAATGTCCGGCGTTGTATCGCGATGGCTGGGAAGTATCGAGGCACTTCCCGAAGTCGCGATACGGCTGCTCCGTATCCAGATCGAGAATCGGCCCGCCTGTGAAGTCATCCGCCTGTACGACGCCAAGGCCACGCTTTTCTATTGCGATCCCCCTTATCCACATGAGACGCGCGGCGACTCCAAAGCCTACGGCTTTGAGATGACCGATGACGATCACCGAGACCTGGCGGCGCTCTTATCAAGGGTCAAGGGCAAGGCGGCGGTATCAGGTTATCGCGGCCCGCTCATGGACAAACTCTACAAGGGCTGGCGGCGCCACGATGCTCCATTAAAGCAATGCCACTCGATCAAAAAACTGCGGCAAGAGTGTCTCTGGATGAACTACTGACCGAGAGTTTTCGCTCATGCCTCATCGGATTAAGCCGAGCGATGCGACCGCCATCTTGGCGGAGATGTTCCCGCTGGCCGAAGATGATTACCGCGACGGCGTGGCGATCGATATTCCAGCCGGTTGGACGAAGCTATCGGAGTCAAACCGTGACAAAACCCAAACCCAAGTCTAAACGGCCCCCCGGCCCAGCGCCTGAAGTCCTGAACATTGAGGGCAATTGGAAAGACGCCATGCGCGAGATGATTTCCAAGAAGCGCCCGGTCGGCGGCTGGCCTAAGGTCGAAAAGAAGCGCGGCTGATCCCACGATGTCCCGCCAAATCCCGCCCGATCCCGCAATTGCGTTAAGTACATGCTCCCGGAATCTTCTCAAGTTCCTCTTTGGGGGCAGCATCAAACATGTCGGACTGGCGCAGAACCTCTTTCTGCTGTGGCGTCCAGGCCGGCTCGTCTTTCTCGATTTTGAGCCGCTTGATTTCGGCAGGCTTGAAGAAGCCTAGAGTCGGTTCGCTGTTAGCGTCCCGCAGCCTTTTTAACTCGCACAACGAGTCAGATTTCAGCGGAAAGACGTACCGCTTGCGCTCGCGCGGATCGGCTCGGCAGCTTTAGGGGTCGTCGCATTGGGTGCCTCGCTTAACTGCCAGTGAATTACCCCGTGAGCGTCGCGCTGTCTATTCAGGTCCGCATCTTTTTCCAATCTGTGAACCCACTGATTGTTGGGAAATAGTTGAGGAAGTCCTGCTGTCGTCCGAATCTCCGTCCACGTGAGAGGACGATCCGAGCTTTTGAGCGTCGCCACGATTTTCGTTCTGAAATCTTCGTAGCTCATCTTGCTTTTTCTCGCCTTGTTCCAGTAGGCGCTTTTGCATTTTGGACAGACTCTAGGCTCGCTCTCGAAATCGCGCGGCACCCATTCATGACCGCAACGTTCGCAGCGATATCCCATGACCGTGATCGGGACTCTTAAAGCCATCACCTTCCACCTTGCCTGTAAGCTACATGCGGCTATGTTACTTGTCAAGTGCCCCTTGACGAGTATGCGAGTGTAGAGTATATTACTCGCAAGGTAAAGGAGCGATGATGGACAGACAAACGCGCGTCGTGGGTCCATTCGCGCTTATCGAGCATACCTTGCAGCATCCTGCCGGGATGAGACGGGGAATCATCGAGTAATTTCCGATCTTGCGCCACAACCCGAAGGATACTATGCCATTGTTCGGTCGTTAACACCTCTTTACGCGGTGCTTGACAAATGACTGCCCGAGCAAGCATAGCAGGCCGCATCTAGACGCGGCGGTCGCGCTTTTCGTGGCGTGGTATAACTTCTGCCGGATTCATAAGAGCCTAAGGGTAACGCCCGCGATGGAGTCAGGCCTCTCAGATCATATTTGGACCGTGGCCGAGTTGATTTCAGCAACATGAAATCAGAGCATTACCCGATTCCTGACTTGCTTTGCCCCGCGAACTGGTACAAGAGACATTTCTCCCGACTGTTCTTGTAACCTAACGTATGCGGGCACATTTCGCGGTGATAGCCTTGATAGTCGCCTACCACGATCAGTTTGTCCTTGATCGCGCGCTCAAGAAGCGCAAAGGTTGCTGACGGCATTTTCCCCTCCCTATCGGGGAAAAGCGTATCAACCGCAAGTGCTCACGCCTAGATAGATGGCGTGGCGAAATATAGCGAATCTCGCTACCTGTATCCTGACTGTCCTAATTTCCCGTCCTCAGTGTCCTAAATCGGACAGCACCCGATGCTGAGCGCTATTGGGTCGAGAATCAGCCGGTTGAACAGCATCACCACAATTACGAAAAGCGCAGTTCCGAGCACAAACGCTACGATAAACGCGACCGCGATCATGCACGCCCACAGCGTCCGAAGTATACTCATATTATTGCCTCGATCAGCTCGTCGAATACGTCGCCCTGAGTGATAGTCGAGATGGTCCCGTATTTCCGAATGAGCAACCGCATAATCCGGTAATCGATCGTCCCCTCAGCCAGCGCATAGTAAGCCGTGACGGCGTTGCGCTGACCAATCCGATGCAACCGATCCGTCGCCTGCTGATGCGCTGCCGGCGTCCAACCGAGTTCAGCGAATAGCACATTGCTCGCCGCGGTCAGGTTAATCGACGTACCGGCCGCTTCAAGCGACCCAATGAAGAGGCGGCAGGCTGGGTTCTCCTGAAACAGGTCGATGTTCGCTTGGCGGGCCGCCGCAGATGATTCCATCCCGACCAAGCGCGCGGCGTTGGGGTAGCGAGCGCACAAAGCGCGCTGGATGGCCTGATGATAAGCGAAGACGACCAGCTTCTGATCCGACTCCAGGAAATCATCGATCCATGCGAACAGATGCGGGAGCTTGGCTTGTGCGGCAAGCTGTTTCAGATAGTTCACTCGGACCATGCGCTCGGCCCGGCCGGCACGCTTGGCGGCTGCCGTCCCACGGGTCTGGGCCAGCCATTGAAGGAGGTTGCGCTCGGCCTCGCGATACTCCGTTAAGTCCGCACATTCAAGCGGCAGCTCGACATTGCGCCGCTCGGGGAGTTCGGGCATGACCTCAGCCTTGGTGCGGCCGAGCATGACGCGCGCGACCAGTAGGTCGTGCAATTCTTCGATGTTCGTGCAGCCGGTGGTGTCCCAATAGAAGCGAGTGACGCCACGGCGCTGACGCGGATCCCAGCCGAAGAAGCGGTGCTGGGTCGGATTGCAGTAGCGGCGCAGAAACGGCCAATAACCGCCGAAGACGGATCCGAGCAAGCCCAGAATCTCAAGGGGCGCGACTAGCTCGGCTGGCCGGTTCAGGACTGGCGTGCCGGTCAGCATCCACACCCGAGGGAAGAAAGCGGCCATCCGGGCAGCACCCCGCGTGCGCTTCGCCGCGCGGTTCTTGAGCGCTTGAGCCTCATCGAAGACGACTGCTTGCCAGTGTGCGCGCCGTATTGCGATGCCGGGGAAGTGGCGCATCAAAATGTCGTAGTTGAGGACCGTGATGTCGGCGCCGCCAATCGGATCGCTGGACGAAATGATCTGTACGGAGCGCCCAGGAACCCAGAGCCGACACTCGCGACGCCAATTCAGTTTGGCGGCGGCGCGGCAGACTATCAGCGCCGGATAGGCGTTAAGCGATTCAAGCGAGCGCAGCGCCTGGGCAGTCTTGCCCAAGCCCATCTCATCGGTGAGATAGGCGCGCGGATGATTGGTGAGGAATGCAACGCCGGTGTGCTGATAGCCGTAGAGTTCGGGCATCAAAACCAGAGCGCGAATGCGACGATCAATGCAAGCAGAATCAGTGCACCCAACCAGCCGTCGCGATCATCGTTGGGCCGTCGCGGATAGTCGCTCACATTCATCGTCCGCCCAGAGCAGGGCGCTTGAAGTGCCGAATGCTCGAATCAAAAGCACGATTGCCTGGTTGATGTCGCCGGTCCTTTCGTCAGGCTTGCCGGAGTGCCTGCCCACTGCATCGCTGATCCGAGCTATCGCCCCATGGAGTTGGCCACGCATTTGCGTGTTGAGCAGCTTTCGTTGAACAGGCGTCATGGTAGCACCTCGATAGTCATAGTGAAGGCGCAGGGCTAAAGGCGTCAGCGCCGGAATCAAAGCAACTCGCCAATCCAACCACCAAGCAAATAGGCCCCGACTATCAGGACGCCCAGCTCGCGGGCAATCTCGCCCAGTATCCAGACAGTGACCGCGAGATACACAAAGCCGATGACGACGTAACCCATTGCGCGTGCCAGCCAATCGAGGTCGCTTCGCCGCATCGTAAGGTGTTCCGTAACTGAGTCACTTTGTGTCTTCATAGTCGCCAGGGCGGCAACAACCTGTGAATGTGAAGGTCCCTGCGCCGGCTGCGCGCCTCAGCCCGGCACAGATGGCAGCACTTGTTTGAACGCCCGACGAGATGTCTTCCACGCCAGCAGCGTTTCATCGTGTCGAGCACGATCAGCGCAATGCGTTGGTTTGTCATAGCACTAGTTCCCTCTCCAGCTCCAGCTGCGCATCATATCCATCACAGTCGGTGGCGGGTCATGCCGCTAGCATCCGCTCGATCAGTTCCAGTGCGGATTGCTGGAGGAGCTTAACTGTCGGTTGTAGTCTCTTCTGTGCTGCGGCGGCCCCTGCGGCGGCCCATGCGACGGCCCATGCGGCGTCCCCTGCGGCCCCTGCGGCGGCCCCTGCGGCGTCCCATGCGGCGTCCCGTGCGGCGTCCCCTGCGGCGTCCCATGCGGCGTCCCGTGCGGCGTCCCCTGCGGCCCCTGCGGCGGCCCCTGCGGCATCCCGCGCGGCGTTGATGGCGCGCCCAGTGTGGTGTGGGATTGATGACGCCACCATAAGTTCCGGTAAGCGAGTTAACGCATCAGCGTGCGAATCGAGTCCCACCAGTCGCAGCCAAGCTGGCGCATACGTGCGGATCAACCAGTCCAGCGCAAGCATCCTCCGTCGTTCCTCCTGACCCCGTGAACTCGCGCGAGACCCCACCAGCTTGAGCACCAGCGGTAGGAGCAGGCGCGTTCGATCGGCGTCCGGCAGCGCGTCATTCCAGGCGCGCAGAAAGGCGCTGATCACTGGGCACGCGCATACGGGCTGAGCCGACCATCGCTCATGTGCGACGTAGGCGACCGCTTCCATGACGCACATGTGCGAGTCGGGCTTGTGGGCGCCACGGTAAAGCGCCGTGATAGTCTTGAACCGCTCAAGATCAACTGTTGCGTTCATGCTCCTGCCTCCGGCTCCGGCGCAGCGGGCTCCCGTCGGGGCACGTTGCGAGGTTTGCGCAGATACTCGGTCAGCGCGGCTTCGATCACATCACAGACATGAGCATCCATATCCAGCGCCCGCTGCTTGGCGCGCTTGAGTAAAGCCGCGTTAATGGCGAAACTTCTCTTTGGCTCTTTCATAGAATCATGGTCCCAGTCTCCCTGTTCAACTCAACTTACGGCCGGCCCTCGGTTTTGACGATCTCGATTTCGGTTGCCGCCATTTCGAGCGCCCGCAAACAGCTCGCGCAATACGCCTCAGCGGTATTAGCGGACGTGCTCGCGCTCGCCAGTTGCCCGATGAGCGCATGATCCCCCGTGCGGTAGTGGCCCCACCGTCCGCAATAGGCCGGACCTTGCAGCCCGTCGCTGTAGCCGGGGCGTGGTACATGTTGCTTGATTGGTCTTTTCGTCTCCATGTCTCAGTCCTCCTCATCGCGGTCAAATTTAGAAATCCAAGCAAGTTCGGCGCCCACTTGATCGTAAATTTCGTCCGAAACGCACAGTTCGCGGACCCGGTCGATCGCCTCGTCATCATCCCGCAGCCCGGGGGAGCAACGCCCCATCTCGGCGCAGTTGTATGGGACGAGCACGAAGCGACGTGCGGCGCGGCCATCGATCAGCGCATCCACATCCGTATCGCCGGTGATCATGCCGGGTCCATATATCCAGCCGCCACCGTGGCGCACTACAACTGCTTGGTCACGCTCGACGACAATCGGACCGCAGCGCATTTGTCGCACAGCGACCAGTCATGATCCCGGTCGAGCTCGCAATCGAAATTCCCTTCCTCGATTACCGCGTCGCAGTTAAGACAAGTGTGTTTGTGTGCCATCGGCCTTTTCTCCCTACGCGCACTCGCGATAGATGCATCAACAATACGCTCACCGTATAGCTTTTGTCAAGGGCTTGAATCACGCTGTCAAGCGATAATGCGATGCTAGCGCAAAGATTCCTGAAGAGAAAGCGAAGGCCCCTCCCCCACTTGACAGCACCCGGCCAGGGCGCGCTATACCATTGGCGGCGTCAACGCCGCCTAATTATAAATCGCGCCACCCTAACCTCCGCGCCCCCTCAACCATGACCAAACGTAAACCTCTCCCCCCAGTCCATCTCCAATCCTCCGATGGCCATCGCCGCGCCCGCTGCATCCGCGCTGGTAAAGTCCGTGCTGCGTTCTGGCGGGCCCTGGGCTTCCCCAACCTGGTCCGCGCCCGCATTGCGCGGGCAGCTAAACGTGCACTCTTATCCCCAGCGCTTAATGTGCATCAAACCCTGCAAACACACACACCAACACGAGCTCGGCAGCTCATCGGCCCCGATACCAGCAGTCGGATATAAGCCCCGTCCGGCGGGCCTTATTCGCATATCGACCTACGGCGCTTGACAACTGGTAGGTGACTACCCCTTAGCTATCCCCAGCAACCCGGAGCATCCAGCTCACACCCGTAACCGTCTCTCCCCCATTACCATTCCCATCTCATCCTCTGTCCTAAGAACCGAGCCTCCGGCTTGGCTCCGTGTTCGGGTCCCATAGGAGGGTGGATCGGCGTGTAGAGTTAAGAGATCCGGAAAATAGAATCCGGATACTATTGTATAGAACAGGGATAAAGTGATATTCGAATAGAAGTGATATGGGGATACATCGAGGCTGTCCGACGTGCGGGTGTAAGGAGCCGATGGGGACGGTGGAGAGGGCGCGGAGGGCGGCGGGGGCACGGTGGGGGCGGGAGGGGGGAGGGGGAGTAGAAGATAAAGGCCGGCGCAAAAGAGAGCGGGTGTTGGGGGCGAGGAGAAGCGGGGAGATAGTGGGATGTCCGCTGGCGCGGGCGGAATGCGGTGGGGTGAAGTTCTGTAGGTTGGGAGTTTGTCATGCAGGAGAGTGAGCGATGAAGCTATGCTCGACCTAAAAGATCTCTGGCAAGCGGTGCTCGATTGCGACTGCGGAGCGTGGTGCAGTAACTGCTGTGAAGCGTTCGGTGCAATTGGCGATGCGCTGGATAGGAAGTGTCCGGCCTGCGGTGGTCGCTGCGAAGTGAAAGTAGCGTGTCCGATACATGAATAAGGAGCGCAAGAACTGTCACCCAAACAGGGCGCGATGAACAGCGGACAAATACGCGCGCCCGGCGGCGCTGACGCCGCAAGCAAGCAAGCGCAAGGCGTCGGCGTGATCCTGCGTGCTGATGCCCGCCGGATACCGCTCGCTGATCGGAGCGTGCAGATGTGTGTGACGAGCCCGCCCTATTGGGGACTGCGCGATTATCAGGTGGCGGGCCAGATCGGCTTGGAGGCCGGCCCCGAGGAGTACGTTGCGACGATGGTGGCGGTGATGCACGAGGTGCGGCGGGTGCTCAGAGATGACGGCACACTGTGGCTGAATCTGGGCGACTTATATAATGGCGCCGGGCATGGACCCGACCAGCAAGCCGGGGTGAAAGGATGGGATGGTAAAGGACGCCCGACGAAGGTTGAGGGCCTCAAGCCGAAAGACCTGCTGGGGATGCCTTGGCGGGTCGCCTTCGCGTTGCAGGCTAATGACTGGTATCTGCGTAGCGATATCATTTGGGCCAAGCCCAATCCGATGCCGGAGAGCGTCACGGACCGGCCTACGCGGAGTCACGAATATCTGTTCCTACTGTCGAAGTCTGAGCGTTATTTCTACGATCACGCGGCCATCTTCGAGCCGTTAGCGGAGGCGAGTGTTGCGCGGATCCAGCAGGCGAACTTCGATGCTCAGCGAGGCGGTCCCAAAGACTATGGCCCACTGAGCAATCGTAGCGCGCGCCAAGCTTTGGTCAATCTCAAGGCACGCACGATTCCGCCACAGATCGAAGAGAACCCTGAGCGATACGCGCATCTCGTACCAGCAAGCTATCATGGCTCTCTGTTCGCAAAGGGCAAGACAGCCGCGACGAAGCCCACGGTAGGTCAAGGTCCGCGCTACGACCACACCGGTCGTAACAAGCGCGACGTGTGGTTCATCAATAGCGAGCCGTTTAGCGACTGGCAGAAAACTTCCCGTCGTCTCCGTGTGGCAGCGGATGAGCGCGCCGATGGCAAGACGCGCATAATGTCTCCAGATTGTCCGTTGCATGGGGATCGGTCTGTCGAGGTTGCCAGTGTTGTTTATGATGCACATGCAGCCGATTCTGTGAGCCACAGTGAACGCAACGACGATGATCTCGCTCAAGAACAATTAGACGGTTACGCTGCCACTGGCCAGCTCCCCTCGCCGGACTGCGCTCCCGATATGCCGGATTTGCAGGACCAATCGTCTGCTCAGCTTGCCATTGGCCGTAACACTCGAAGCCGCAAAACGGACCTCGCTCTTGAGACCAATCCGCCATATAGCGTTTCCGTTGAAACGGTCACGAACACTGACGACAGGTCAGGGTTACTCTTTTCGGCTGATTCGGCTGGCCACAAGCCCGCGAACAATAGCGTTGCGGGCGATTCGGCCGATGTTCCTTCGGTTCAAATCCGCGACCGCAGCGAAGGCATTTGCTCATGTGAGTATTATATCACAATCGCCGAGAATACGAGCCATTTCGCAACCTATCCGCAGGCGCTCATCGAGCCATGTATCTTGGCGGGTTCGCGTCCAGGCGACTTGGTGCTTGACCCGTTTCTCGGCTCCGGCACTACCGGCGAGGTCTGCGAACGGCTCGGCCGCCGCTGGATCGGGTTGGAGCTGAGCGAAAGCTACTGCCGGCTGGCGAGCCGCCGGACCGCGCAAATGGGGCTGGGTCTGTGAATGAGCGGCGGCGCTGACGCCGCATCCGCTTGACAAAGATCGCGCAGTGGGATTAAAAATATCTCGTACCCCACTTTCAACAATCGAGGTAGAGAAAATGGCCAAACGAGGACGTCCCAAGAAAGCAGTCGCTGCACAAGCCCCCGTCGAAGTTGCTCCGCCGCAGCCCGAGCACGACGAGACTGCGCTCATCAAAGTATCGCGAGCTGACTTGCAGATGGACCTGCCTTATGCGGGCCGCGTCGGTTTGCAACTGCCCTCCAGTACGACCTTTGCGGAATGGCTTAAATTCGCCCAGCCGCTGAATTTCGTCCAGCAAGGCGTACTGTGGTGGGTAGGTGACTATCTGAACTTCGGCGAGAAGAAATTCGGCGATACCTACTCGCAGGCATTAGGTGACTTGCCCTACGCCTACGACACGCTGGTGCGCTGCCGCTCGATCGCGAACAAAATCCCGATCAATGAGCGTCGCCAAGACCTGAGCTTCGCCCATCATGTGACGGTCGCCAAGCTGTCATCCAAGGAGCGCGCCAAGTGGCTGGAATACGCCGCCAACAACGGACTCAACATTAAAGAGCTGCGGGTTGCGATCAAAGCGGCGACCCGAGTCGCCGCACCCGATGGCAAGGTGGCGCCGCTGGACGTATTGCTGGCGGAACTCGGCAAAGTAGCGGCGAGGACTGCTGAGCAGCTGGCGCCGGCCGCCTCGGCAATTGTCAAACTCGGTCGGGAACTTGTCGATGAAGGCATCGACCAGCCCGACATCGTGCGGGTGCTCAAGCAGGTGTTCGCCGGCCAGAAGGCGCTGGAGAAGTTCATCGAAGCCGCTGAGCCCGCACGCGATCATCCCACGGGTTGGGATGAAGCTGATGCCGCTGATCCCAATGCCGCCGAAGTGAAAAAGGGCGAGGAAGCTGCGGCTGCTGAGTAGGGCCGATGCCGGGGGCGTTTGAGTCTGCGCCGGGACTGGGTGGAGTGGGCGACAGCTCCGGTGTGCTGTTCCGCAGCAACCCGCTTGAGCGGATGCCCACCGGCGCACGCGCAGTCGGCAATCCGGGCCGCGCGATTCCGATGAGCGAAACGGAGCTGGGTAGCTACCCGGTTGATAATCCGTATGCATCGGAAGGCGATATTGAGGCGTTTCGGATGGCGGCACGTGGGCGGGAGTTATTGGCGGAACGAGCAGCGCGCGAACCAACGTATGAGGAGTTTTCGGAGATCGACATGGCCAAAGTCAGAGCACTAAGAGTACCGGAGCAAGGCGATGGAGCCACCGTATTGTCCAAACCCAAAGTGCAAAAGCAATCTCGTCCAGCGCCACAACCGGCGCCGGATGCAAGTGCTGCCCAACGACCGCGCCCACGTGTTCGTCTGTCCGCAGTGCCGTCATCTGGAAGTGGAGACATTTCGGAGCCATCAGCGGGCGGGTCAACAGGAGGCGCAGCGGCGAAGAATGGAGCAGGCGCGGCAGGAGACCACCTAGTCGCCAACCAGCCCAACGGCGAAGTCGCCTACTTCATCGACGCGGGTTATTTCAAGACCGGCGACTACGATCAGGTAGTCAAGGTGTTTAACCGGCTCAACGACCAACTGATGGAGCTGGCCAAGCAGATCGAAGCGCGTCGGCTAGGGGATCAGGAGAAGCGTTGCGACTTCTGCAAGAAACCGTTCGGTTTGGACAACCCGCTCTACGGCCGGCAGCCGTATGAAGTCTTGCCGGGGGTATGGAAGGTGATCGTGACCTGCCGGAATACGAATTGTGAGGCGAAGTTCAACGATGCGATCGGGACGATCAAGCAGCGGCGCGGGCAGTTGGGATAGCAAAGAACAGGTGGCGAGGTAGGGGAGCATGGAAACCCGCGACGTTCATACCGTCGGGATTGCAGGTTCAAATCCTGCCCCCGCAACCCCACCTCTCAAACGCTTTCGCCTCAAAATGAATGAAATGTCAGCGGCACGATTCGATGGCAGTGCCGAATGCGCCCGACAACTTGGCCTGCGCAAAGATCGTGGAAACTGGCGGCTGGGCGCTGAGAGTGTCGATATCGGTGATTGGATCGTAATTGATATCCAGAACAAACATAGTTGTGTACGACCAGGGGTATTTGCGCGATTGTACGAGCGGCTGTGACCCATGGGGACGGTAGCCGAAAGGCATGATCGCCAGATCGACTACCGGCGTATGGGTCAATTTATCCGCTCTCTTCCCGTTAAAGACCCTGAAAAACGCATTGTGCCGTTCAAGCCGCGCCCCGGTCAGCAACGCTTCCTCCAGCATCTGGAAACGTTGCAGGATGACCATCGGTTGCCGCGCACATTGATCGTCAAGTCCCGGCGCGTCGGTATCTCCAAAATCTGCACCGCGATTCTGGTCGCGCACTGCCTCGCGATCAAAAACGCCGATGCCCGTATCACGGCCCACCTTCAAGAGACCGCCCGCGACCTGTTCAATGCCGCCGCCTTGATGTGGCGCAAGTTGCGACTGAACACGGAAGTCCCGACTCGCTCGATTGTGAAGTTCCAATCAGGGGAATCCGGCGCCAGTCTGACTTGCGGTACGGCACGCACGGTGGCCGGTGGTCGTGGCTTGGGGTTCTCCAGCTTGCTCGCCACGGAAGCCGCCTACTACGACAAAGAAGAGTCGTTTGAGGCGCTGGTTCCGACTATTCCGCTCAAGCCCGACTTCTTTGTCTTCATCGAGTCAACCGCCAACGGTCGTGAAGGCAAGGGTGGCCCGTTTTATGAGCAATATAATCTCGCAGTTGAGGGCCAGTCAGACTTCTCGGTGTTCTTCCTTGGCCCGCAGGAAGACCCCGATTGCATTATCACGGACGCCAGACTCGCCAAGGAGATCATGGCGCGACCGACCGATCAGGAAAACCGCGACGAAGAGACCGACCTTGTAAAGCGGTTCAAACTCAATCAGGGACAGCTCGCATGGCGGCGCGTGCAGCTCTCATCGCCGACTTGCCGCGGTTCGCTCAAGAAACTTCATACCGAGTATCCGTATGACGCTGACTCTGCCTTTGTCGCTTCGGGCGATGCGGTATTCGAGAAAGAAGAACTGCGCTTCGCGGAGGAATGCGTCAAGGCATCGCCGCGACCAACCAAATGCGATATCCGCGTGCATGGTGAGCCGGGTGATCGCACAGTCAGCCGCGAGCTTGGCGGCGGGCCGATTCTCATGTGGAGGATGCCCGAACGCGGCCACAGCTACTATATCGGCGCTGATGCCGCCAAGGGCACCGCCACCGGCGACTTCGCCGCGGCGGTGGTCTGGGATGGGAACAGTGGCGAGCAGGTAGCGCAATTCGCCGAGCGCGCATCAGTGCTTCAATTCGCAGACTACCTGGACCGGCTGGGTCGTTATTTCGGGCAGGGTATGCCGACCAAGCAGGCGATGGTCAACATCGAAATCAGTTGCGGCCACGGCTCGGCGGTCCAGCAAATCCTGCGCGATCAATACCGCTACAGCAACTTCTATCGCTGGCGGAGCAAGGATGATCGCTTGGTCAAGGAGACTACACGACGCACGGCGCTGGGCTGGGAGACGACGACGCGGACGCGGCCGATGCTGGTTGATCACTTCCGCACCAACTTGGAGAAGAAGGAACTAATCGTTCGCTCCGAGATTTTATATAGCCAGATGGCGCGGGCGGAGCAGGAGTTCGGGATGCGCTGGGACGTGGTGCAGGGCCACGACGATGTGCTGATGGCCGCGATGATCGGCTGGATGGCGGTGGTGCAGTGGCCGCCGATGGACTTGAGTTATTCGCGGGTCGGCGCACGCAAACAGGAGGCCGATGTGATTGCGCAGCCGGGCAGTGCAGTCTTTTTTGAGACCGTCAAACAGATGGGCAAGGTGGCAAGCGCGCATCGGCTGGGGTTGGATCGGCCCAAGACCATCGCCGAGATGTGGTACCAGGCGCATGAAGGCAAGCCGGTGAGCCCATAATGATCGGCAAGGGTAATCGCTGGACTTGGATCCTCTCGTTTTTCGAGCCCGATGCGGAGACCGGACAGGAATACGACTATGTGTTCAACCAGCTCATCGGACCTGACGAGATCAACTATGCACCGTGGGTGAAGGCGCTCGTTGGTGGAAGTTGCCCACATGAATTGGTGGATATGCCGCTTCCTGAAGCCCGCCGGTTTCGGTTGGTAGCAATCGATCCGCCTTTTTTGCTGTACGCCGAGCTGCGGGAGCACTGATGGGCAAGACGCACAATAAGTTCATCAACATGGAATGTCGTGGCCGTTGCGGCAAAAAAGCGCCCATGACATGGGGTCGGAGTTGGATTTGCCCAGACTGTCTTGCAATCTCTTGGAAGGTGCTGTATCTCCGCGAAGAGGGGATCGGGTCCATCCCTGCTAACTTATTGCAGCAGTAGCCGTATCTGATGGAAGAGGCGGATAATGGAGCCAGCGGAACTCAAGGCGGTCAATCTGAAGATCGGGGGCGGTCCGCGTAGTGAAGGCGAACTTGCCAAGGCCGAAGCTGAACTCCAAGCTCGTATCAGTGCCCGCCGCCTCGATCGCACTATCGCAGAGCGCGAAGCGCGTCTGCCCCCCGGTGCCGGTAGCCGCCGACGCGGCTTTCTAGCCGGCTCACCCGGCCAGCATACTCCGCTAGCCGCACAACCGGCGTCAGCGCCGCCGGCCTCAGCCGAAGAGGCCGAGCTTGCCCGTATTGCTGACCCGCATGTCAAGCAGCTCAAGGCCAACAAAGATGCCGCACGGATCATGTCGATCATTGGTAAGTATTGGGTCCTGGTCGCGCAGGAAGAGGGCAACCCGAAAGCATGGCGCGCCATCCAACGCGCACTGATGAACAATCTTGGTATACTAGTCAATCGCGTCGGCACATTGCCCCAGCTCATATCGCTGGTGCGCTCGCTGGATGAGCCCGATGAACAGCCCAAAGTGCCCGCCAGCAGCAAGCCCAAGGATCGTGCGGGTCAGTACGAGGGTTTCCTGCTGGGGGATGATGTAGAATTGGAGTTGTAGAGAACTGCGTGGCCGTTGACCTATGGCACAATTGCTCCGGCGCGAAGAGAACGACGCTGAAAATCGGATTTGTTCAACGCTGGATGACCTCCAGCGCATAGCCGAAGGCGGCCGCGCCGCCGTTTTGGGCCAAGGTTTCTTCGACAAGGCGCGCAAATGGTATTCCTTCGACCCGCCCGCGATGAATCGCGTGATCTACCACCCGCTGGTCAGGGTGGCCGATCTTCAGATGCTCAATCTGCGTGAGGCTAACGAACTCACCACACCCGTCCCGAAGTTCTTTATCCAGCGGCTGTTCGGCCAGCCTATCGGTGCGCGCGACCGTGATCGCGAAGCCTGCTTTCGCGCCAACTGGGACTTGGCCGAGTTTCAGATGGAACTGCTATACGCGGAGACTTACGCGGGCATCGTAGGCTCAACGCCGCTTCAGGTCTTCTTTGACCCCGACTTCCAGCGTGGATTGGGTGCCGTGCGGCTGCGCGCCCGCGACCCCGAGAGCTACTACCCGGACCCATCCGCCTACGATGACGAGGAACGCAGTTACATCATCCTCGAAGACAACCTGAGCATCGAAGAGATCGCCCGGCTTTACGGACGCGAATCAGCCGACCTGATTCAAAAAGAGTTCCGTGTCGGTTCGCGGGTCCGCATCCCGCGTACGCAAAGCGACTATCCGGCAACGGGGCTGGCCTTGCCGCCGGGGCCGCTGCAGAGCATGGGACCGCTGGGACACGGTGCCTTCTCCACGCCGAGCAACCGCGAAGGACGGCTGCGCGTGCGCACCCTGTTCATCAAGGACTCCACCAGGATGCCGTTTACGGATCAGCTCCGACTGACGCTGCTGCGCAACGAAGACTTGATCTTGCCCGAGCCCGCCGACGTGCCGATGTTCCCCAATGGGCGAGTGATCGTAGAATGCCAACGGCGCATCCTGCATGATGGTCCCAACCCCTACCGTGGTTTTCCGGTCTTCAGGCTATGCGCCCTGCCGCCGCTTTACGGCTATTGGGCGCCGCCGCTCATCCGCTACACGCAAGACCTGCAATCACTGGCGGAGGAAATGTTCTCGCAGACCTTCGAGAATGCCTACCGGATGAACAACGCAATGATGTTCATCAAGCAGCAGTCGGGGCTGACCAGCAATGACGTGGACGGGCTCCCCGGCCGACTTTACTTTGTGGATCCGCAGGCGGGGGAGAACGCCGCACAGATCGTTGTCACGCCGCCGTTCCCGCAGCACTTCCTGGACTATCCGAAGTACCTGCTTGAGATGCAGCGCGAGCAATTGGGCATGACGGCCGCGCGCAGCGGTAACGCCGGTGCGGGTAATGTCGGCATGGGACTGTTCGATTCCGAAGTCTTTCAGGCGCAGGCTATCACGCGATTGCGCTCGCGGCTGTTGGCCTCGACGATGAAGAAAATTGCCGCCTTCGTGTTCGAGACCATGACCGACACGATCGGGAGTCGCATCTATCCCATGATGGAAGGAACCGGCGCCGATCCTGAGGCAGTGCTATGGGAAGGCGGTCCGCAACTTGCGCAGATGGAGTGGAATGTACTGCTGGACGGCAATTCGCTCAGACTCGATTCCGCTGCGTCGTTGCGCCAGCTTGCGCTGACGCTGGCGCGTTTCGGCAAGATCGACGACGAGACGTTGTATGAGTGGCTTGAGGCGCCGGATCAGCAGGGAATCATGGAGCGGCGCCGGACGCAGGCGCTATGGACCGCGATTCAGGCGGTTGGCCAGCTACAACCGGCGCGTGGAGGGCACAAGGCAGGATGAACAGCCACAAGCAACGTCGCGATCTGGGGCAAGTGCCGCCTTGGAACTACGATCCGCAGCCGGAATTATGGGTACGAGTCGGCGTAGCTTGCAAATGGTTCCGCCTGGGTCGTAAACGCATCAATCAACTCTGCAACAACGGCGATTTTGAGGGTGTCTACCGTACCTATTTCGATGGCTTCCGCTGGTATATCCGCCTACCGCGACTGCCCGATGTCTCCGAGCCTGAATCTAATAAGGCTAATCCCGCCCCATTGGTGAAGTAATCAGCGCGGCGCTGCTTGCGCGAGCCAAAACCGTAACGTTAAGGTCGCGGCAAGGGACCTATGCCAGCGATCGAGCGAATCGGCAGCTTTGAGCGCCACGGTGAGTATTACCGGGTACAGGTTGCCGTCAACGGGCGGCCGCTGACTCCGGTTTGGCTGTGTGCGCCGGAGTTTGAGCAATACGAACGCTCCGGGCGGTTGTTCGAGGAGCTGGCGCGGGTATCGATCATGATGGACGAACATGCGCAGGGCGCGATGCGTGCTGCGCTGGCCGAAATTAGCAATTCGCGAATCTCACAAGGAGGTATGCCCCGATGATCGATCGGTATCGACGCGGCCGCAAGCGCAGCAGCAAGCGGCGCTAGGGAGCGTACCGGGGCAAGCCTGACCTGCTCGGCCTTGAGCGGGTAAGACTGTTTCGGCGCTTCAAGTTACAACCCCAGTGGGAGTTCCGGCGTCAGCGCCGGTTCTCCCGCTCAAACAAGGTGAAGACCGATGGCGAAGAGAAAGAACGCCACGCAGGGTTATCCGGCCGGCTTCAAGTCGCCGCTGAACTACGGCGGCTCCCGCAAGAAGGGCGAGACTTGGGACCCGCCGCAGAATGTGATGCCCAAGAGCCCACCTGATCCGCTGGGTATTGTGCCCAACGTGAACAAGGCGATCCGGTTGAACGATAAGTAACAATGGGCGCGTTTCAAATGCCCCCCGCTGGTGGCGGTATGCCGCCCGGCGGTGCTCCCGGAGGTGGCGGGCCTCCCGGCGCAGGGGGGGGAGCACCCGGTGGGGGTGGCGCACCCGGTGGTGGGGGCAGTTCCAGTCTGGCGGCATTGGCGCCGCTTATCAGCCGTTTCACGCAGCAACATAACGATACGCAGGAAAAGGCCAAGATGGTCCAACAGGCCAACTTGCTCATTTCCCGTGTGATGCAGCGCGAAATGACAGCCAACCCCAAAGCGTACCAGATGGCACTCAAGGTGTTGATGGATTTGGCTAAGCTGGAAACTGAAGTCAGCCAGCCCAGCAAAAAGCATCCGCCGATTATGAGCGGCATTACGCAGCTATTTCAAACTGGGGGGAATCTCGGGTTGAAGTCACCGAATCAATAGGAGCAGGCCATGGCGACCCTGGACGAAATTCTGAAAGAACCGGCTAAATTCGCCGCCGATACGATGGTGCCGCTCTCCGAAGTGCGTCCGGCACTGGAAGCGCGCGAAAGCGCGTGGGGGCAGGAGCGGGCTGGTCGCGAAGCGTTGGAACGCAGCATCCGGCTGCTCAATGAGCCGCGCCAAATCGAGCAACCGCCAGCCACGGTAGCGCCGGCCGAGCCGCAGGAAGACCCGTTTGAGCACGACCCCTATTCGCGGGCAATACTCAAACGTATCGACCGCACGATTAGTGAGCGGCTGGAGAACTTCGGCAAGGAATATCAGGCGCGCAACGAAAACACCATCCGGCCGCTGGTCGATGGCGGCGGCGCATTGGCGCGGCTGGCGCTGCAACTCAAAAGCACGCAGGATTTCAGCGCATTCAACGATTGGCCGGAGGGCTACACACCCGAGCGCGCATTCACCGAGGCGGTCCAGCGGGGCCTTTTGGAACGGGAGTCGAGACTGCCGGACATCAAGGGCCTGCATCATGTCATCACGGAGCCGACGCGGCTTAAGGGCATGGAAGACATCGCGTACAAGAAGGGCCTCGAAGAGGGCATCAAGCAGACCGAGGCGAAGTTCACGGCGCAGACCCGTTCGCGCTTCCAGGCGGTGCCGCGCAGCAACGCCAGCCGCGCAGTCGGCGCTGATGGCAAGCCTGCTGAGGACGAGTTCAAGGGCATCCCACGCAAGGATCGTCTACAGGCTTGGTTTGATCGGGTGCAGATCACGCCCGAAGAAGCTCAACAGGCCGGAATACGGATGGGCGGATTCTAGGAAAAAGACACTTCGGGTAGGTAGGAGAAGGAATCATGGCAAGCGCAGTAGGTACCGGAGTTTTCCAGCCGCCGGTCCAGGAACTCGCGACGGCATCGGCAATTCTGGCCAAGGTCCCCTTGGACCTGCTCGGCGACACGGTAACGCTGCCCTCGCCCATGCTATGGGCGATGACTCGGCGGGGTCGGATGGGTGGTGCCGGGGCGGCAATCAACTATGCGGCACTGGCCTCGCTCAACCAAAACCGTGGTGCCTACTTCGGCGACATGCTGCTGAATAACCAGATTCAGGACACGCGCCAGCCCGTCGAACTTCAATGGAAGTTCAACTACCAAGGATTGACCGTCGCGACGACTGACGCCATTTTGCAATACGGCTCGGGCATGACCGGCATCCGCGACCTGCTCAGCTCAGAGGTGATGATCGCAGCGGCATCGTTCACCGATTATCTATCACGTGCACAGTGGCACACGGCGCCGGCCAATTCGACACTGGATGTCGATGATTACGAATCCTGGCTTGGCCAGCAGGCCAATACGATCGGCGGCATCAACCGCGCGACCGCAGCTAATGCCTTTTGGCGGCCGCTGGCCTCGCAGAACACGGCTTCGGGTACGTCGCTGACGCCGACTGATGCGGAAGTCGCTTACCAGACGGCTGGCTTCGGCTACGACTATCCCGACATTCTGGCGCTCAATCCGAGTCCCTACGCGACCTTCAAGCTCAACTTCACCCAAAACATCCGTTATCTCGATCCGACGGAGATGGCTCCGGATGGCTCCTTTCCTGAGCATTTCGTATTCAACAAGGCGATCGTACTCGCGGATCGCTTTGTGACCTCGACCAAGGCGTTCTTTTTCAACAGCCGGTACATCTACCCGAAGTTCCACGAGGCGGATTACTTCACCATCGATCCGTGGTTGAAACCCAGCCGCCAGCGCGTGCTGAGCACGATGATGTACCTGACTTGGAACATCCTTTGCCTCTCGCCTTCGCGCGCGGGGATCATGATCAACAACGTCGGGCTGTAAGCCCGCACCAAGCGGCTGAGGCGTAGGGAGAGCAACCAAAATGGCATCGCTAACACAACCCACTGATGTCCTCTCGATGTACGGCGACACCGGGATTTTGGCCTACTCGGCCGATTCCGCTGCTACCGCCGCAGGTGGCACCGGCACTGATACCTTCACCGCCACCTTCGCAACCGTTGCGGGCCAACAGCCGATCATCAACCGTGGGATGATCTCTTTGATGCTGTTCGGGCTCAACATCGTAACCGTCATCACCACCATCGACTTTACGGCCAGCGACGGAACTATCATCGGCTTTCTGCGCTCGCTGCCGGCATCGGTGCTGGCCACTGCCGGGCAGGGACTCTCGTATGGCCCCTTCAAGTTCTTCAACGATGGAACCATCTGGACGGCATCGACCGGAATCCTGTCGGTCTCGGCCAAGGTTACGACTACGGGCGTGACCAAGACTTACACTGCGCGGCTGATCGTCGGCGGGAACCCGTAATTCGGAGCGCGAGGCTATGACTCGTGCCGATCCTCGTAGGCGATTGCATTGTTCAAACCCGAGCCGAAGCACCGGACCCGTGCCAGACGCTCGGCGTTCCCACCACTTTAGCCGGAGCTGATGTCGGCGGCGGGAATCTGCCCGCCACGACTTACCAACTCGTCGCGACTGCGACCAATCCGTGGGGCGAAACGACCGCCGGCGGCGAAGTCGCCGTGGTGGTCGCTGCCAGCGGCAAGATTACCGGCACGGTCATCCTCCCCCCCAGTTCAACGGGCGGGCGCGTCTATCTGGGAACCGGCGTTGGCGCCGAAGATCGCTACTACCCGCTGACGCTCAGCACGCTGGCTAATGGACGCATCCAAGGCGCGCTCACCATCTCGGACCTTGGCGGGACGCCTGCGACACCAACGCAAAAAAACACCGCATACCTACCTGACACGGACGGCGCCGAAATCGGCGCATTTCAGATGTACAAGTGGCTCAGAGATGCGCTGACACTGCTGGGCGAACAGGCAGGGGGGATCGAGGATGTAGTTGGCGTGCCGGGAACCGCCCAGCAGCAATACGCTACGATCCCGGGGCGCTGGATCAGGTTCAACTCGTGTCTGTGGGATGCGTGGCCGGTCGCGATGGGGCGGCGCAACGACATATTCTACCGCTACAACGTCTCCGGCGTGGTCTACGTCATCGCCACCGAAGTGCGATCGACCAAGATCATCATCTCATCGACGCCGCAACCTAATGCAACCGGCGGAACGGCGGTGCTTACGGCACCGATGGCCGCAACCGACGTATCCATCTTGGGACCGGACTTCTCAGCCTTTACGGCCAATGGCCTTGCGCTGATCGATAGTGAATACATGCTGTTCGGCCAGCCCAATAAAGTCGGCGCATCAGGGTCGCTGATCGGTATCCAGCGCGGCGTGTCGGGGTCCAAGGCGGTGACGCATCTGATGGGGGCAACGGTCTTCGAGCTCAAGCTGCGGCTAGGCGGTTTCCGCTATCCCAACTTGGTCGATGTGGGACAGGCCAGCGAGGAGCTGGATGCAGTGCCGGCCTGGGAAGTGCCGCTGCGGCTATTCCTGCTCTCTGAGTTTCGCGCGCATGAGCAGGACATAGAGGAGGCGCAGAAGCTACGTGCGGAGTTCAATGCGCTGTGCGCAGAACTGAAAAAGAAGCAGGCGGATCCGATCCGGTCGATGCAGCTGGGGAGTTTCCCTGACATGTACGGCGGGCGATTCGGGCGCCACGGTGTGATCGTTCCATGACGCAACTCATGGGCATCGAAAGTCCGCTGCGAGTGATGCCGCTGGAAGGTCCGCTATCAAAGGAGCTTTGCACCGATACGGTTTTCGATGCGGCCGCCGAACAGGGCTTTTCCTTGGTCGCCATGCGCAACGAGCGTCAAGTCGGCGTACTGATGGGGCTAATCGGATTCGGCGGTCTTATCGTAATGAAGCTGAAAGTATTGGAGAGCGAGCCCTATGGCGCCGTGATGTTATTGGCGGCGGCGCGCGGGATCGCGCGTGAACTCGGCCTCAAATGGATCGTTACACAAGTCAACTTGAACCGGACAGATGAGGTGCGCTTGCTTAATACAGCCTTGGAAGCCGGGGGCCGCATCAGTGACGCCAGCCAAGGCGCGTGGATCACCGTTCCATTGGAGGTACGATAATGGCAGGCAGTGCTGGAGCGGGTAGTAGCGGTAATTGGTTCAGCCCACTGACCAAAGGTGGTGGCTCTGGCGGAAAAGGCGCAGGTGGCACTTCGGGCAGCGGCAGTGGCGGTATGGCTGGCGACTTGGAAGCCGCCGAGGGGGCAGCTAATGCCGCCGCTATGGCTGCCATGATGGCCGCTGGCGGTGGTGCAGCGGGTGCACGCGCAGGAGCGGGTGCTTTTGATGCTGCCATGTCAGCAGCAATGGCAACTAGCGGTTCCGGTGCCGGTGCCTATACAGCCTCTCAAGGAGGTCCAGGGGCGCTCGCTGCTAGCGGCATCCTTGGTAACGTGGGACTGGGGGGAAGTGGCTTCGGCGGTGATACGGGAATCAGCATACCCGGCGGCGATCTGAGCGCCATCTTGTCGCTGCTGGCTGCGCAGCCCAGCAACGCGTCGAACCCGTTGGCACCGATTATCGCTCAGCTCAGCGATACCACGCCGCAGGCACCGCCGCCGGTTATTCCGACACAACCGAATGACGTGCCTCAGCAGCCGCCGCCGCCGGTCATCCCGACACAGCCCAGTAACAAAATCACGGCGGATACGCTGACCGAACGCAGCATCAGCAGCGACTTGCTCAAGCTGATTCCGGAGAGCTGGTTGGTCAATCTCTTGACCCGCTCCCTCAACCGCAATCCGTCGCAACAGAAGCAGCAACAGAACCGGCCCGGCCAGTACGCCTACCCCGGCAGCGGCTCAGCATGGGGCGTTAGCTACGGTGCCAGCCCCACGGTCGGCAGATTTGATTACATGGCTCCACGCCAAGGATGGCTATGAGGCCGATCGGTTCAGGCGATAGCGTGAGCATCCGGTCGGCGACCGGCGACCCGTACAGCCGCTACATGAGCCAGATGGGCAAGGGCGACGGCAGCCGCTCGGGGGCGCAGGGTGGGAATGCTCCGCAGATCGACCGAAAGCAAGTGCGTGAGCTTTATCGTTGGCTGCGCAGGAATCCCGGTGCGCTGGCGCAGGTGGCCCAAATGCTCGGGGAGATGGAGGCAACATGACGCTCAATGATATTGTAGCCGCTATTCAGAGCGGTATGAGCGATCCGATGGGTACGGATATTTTTGCTCTGGGAGGTTTACTGAACCCGGATAACCCGCTGGCCGGAATGTTCCAGATCGCCGGTATGACGGGTCAGGGCATCACGGACGCGCAGATGATGGAGTGGGCTAACGCAGTTCAACAGCGCCAAACGGCGGGCACTGATGTGGCGGCCGATCCGGCGCAGATGATGGCAAAGGTTCAGGGCTTTCAACAGCCTTTAAATCGGAACCTCACTGCGAATGTGGCGAATTTCGTCAATGCGCAACTCGCCGCACGCGGCATGGCGACCTCGCCCGGTCAGACGGACTACGCGATGGCGCAGGCCATCTCGCCGTTCATCTTTCAGAATCAGCAAGAGGCCGAGAAATTGGCCATGTACGGCACGTCGCTCCCCATGCAGATGCAGCCGTTCGCATACCCGACGTTTCAGACTTCGGGGGTGGCGTCAACGCCGGGTGGCAGCGGCACGACACCGAGCAGCGTCTTTGATCCGAACATGCCCAATCCGTGGGCGAATCCGAGTAGCACCGGATTCGATCCACTTAGTTGGCTTGCCAACCTTTAGGAGACGAACATGCCGGCAGTAGGACTAGAAGGTATGGGACCGTCGGATATTCCCGGGATGATGCCGCAGCCCAATCCGATGGCTTCTTCGGGCGCGGGGTGGGGCGCTGGCGGTGGTGCTGGCGGCAGTTTCAATCTGGGCAACTTCATGCAGCAGATTATGCCGCTGCTGATGCAGGCGGCACAGAGCAGCCCGCAGGTTGCCCAACTGTTGCAGCAGCTGGGTATCCAGATGCCGCAGAATCCCGCAAGGAGTAATCCCCCGTGGTTCGACGACATAGTGCCGCCCTTTCCGCAGCAGCCGTTTCAGAAAAGGAGTGCTCCCCCGTTCGAGGACAGGCCGGTGCCGCCCTTTCCGCAGCAGCCGTTTCAGAAAAGGAGTGCTCCCCCGTGGTTCGACAGGGCGACGACCAACTTTCCGCAGCCAAACCCAGTTGCACAGCCGATCGGCCCTGCAATGAGGGACCCCTTCGGTCCGGTAAGTTTCAGGGGGCCACAGCGCGATCCGGCCATGAACGATCCCTACGCGGATTTTCTTAAGAATCCCCCTGCCATCAGCGGCTCGATGACTCCATGATTACTCAGCGTTGGGAATCGCGTAGGCAGGTTCACTGATCATGGGTGCAGGCGGCTTCTTTGCCGGGTTGGGTGGTGCTGGTGCCTACGGCGCCGAAACCATGGCCAAGAATCAGCAAGCGCAGCGCGAGGCGCAGGACGCGGCCGATCGCCATCGCGCAGCGGTCATGCGGGAGCAAGCAGGCGAGTTTGAGATAGGGCAGCTGCGCCGAGAGGCACAAGAGAAGATGCTGCCATCGCAAGAGACGCAGATGATGAAGACGAGCATCCAGCAGATGCTCACCGATCCAGCGATGGCGCCACTGGTGGAGAACCCGAATATCGCAGGTGGACTCCATTTCCTGCTAACCAAACCCAGAATCACCCAAGCGGACGTAGATGCAGCGTTGGCGCCCCTGCCGCAACTGCAACAGCAGCAGCTTAAGGGCCAGATTAGGACGCTGGTCAACGAGCTCAACATGGAGAAAGAACGCCGTGGCTTGGAGACGACGCGCGCGCAGCAACAGCGACTGGTCGACAAGCTACAGAATGCACGGCAGCGGCTGACCGGGGCGGCTAAGACCGCATTGCCCAAAGCCGAGAAGGTGTTTGCCGATACCTATAAACAGAGTTTCGAAGCCCATTTCGGCGAGCCGGATGCCCAGAAGACCGCCTTGGCTGAGGCGGAAAAGGCGCAGGATGTGTATCTCGCGCCGTACCTTCAACAGTTCCGAGAGATGGAAAAAGAGCTGGGTGCGGCGGGTGAAGAGACAAAGACGCCGATTCCCGAAGGCAGCACTTCGGTTGTTGACGAAGGAATGATCGCAGGACTGAGCGAAATTGAGCGAATGCGAATCACGGCGCAGCTCAAAGCGGCTGGTGCCGGTGCGCGGCTGAGCGATCCGGATGACCCCAACCATTACATCACATTGGGTTCGGGCGGCGAGCTGCAAGAGGTCCGCTGATGGCCAAGAATATCAGCGGCTGGCGGATCGAGGCGGGGCCGCGTGCGGCCGCTCCCTACCGTGTGCGGTCAAGTGAACGCGCGCGACCGCGACTGGATCAGTGGAAGATTGAAGCCGCACCCGCGACACCGATCGGGCCACCAACATGGCGCGAGCAGGTTGAGCAACGCGCCCGGGCCTCCGGCGTCGCGATTGGCTCCGAACAAGAGGCCCTTGGCCGGCGCGCCTTGCTTGGCGGAGCTGTATTCGGTTTGGGTGGCGAATCCATCGGTGAAGAAATCGGACTCACTGCGGAGGAAAAACTTGCGGGTGAAAAACCGGGGCCGCTACGGCGTGAGGCGGCTAGAATCGCCGGTGCTGGAATTGCCGGTGCGCTCACGCCGCTACCCGGCGTCGGGACACTGGCGCGAGCAGGCTGGACTGCCGCCGGTGCAGGGGCGGCCGATGTTGCCGGTCTGGTCACTGATAATCCGATAATTAAACTCGCAGCTGCCTTGGGGTTGCCACTATTAGGCTTGCGTGCTCTCAATCGTGTCGCTGATCTCAAAGCTCCCAAGGTAGCTGAAGCGCCACCGGCGCCTACCGTGGGCGCACGGGGCGTTTTCAGGGTGCCACCCAAGGAACCTATCGAGTTGAGCGAAGAAGTGTCGCCGCCACAGTTTGAGCCGCGCGCGATTCCGCCCGAGGCAGTGGCGATGGCGGCCAAGCCACTGGACTTGTCGGCGAAGTCAATGGCCTACCGCGATGGTTACATGCACGGACGCGGCCATCCGGCGTTGACGCCGACAAGTGAAGCTGCATGGCGGGAGTCTTTAGCTGATGCTGGGCACGAACCCAAAGATATCGCGCAATGGGTGGTCGGCCACAAAGAGGGCAACAAGTTATTCAAGGGGATGGCTATCCCGCGCACGGCGGAAACCGCGCCCAAACCGCCAGCGCCAATTGAACTGACCGAAGAGATGGTCGCGCCGGTTGAGGCCAAGTCGCCGCCCATCAAGCCAACACTGGAAGGTCAAGCCATCCGCAAAGAACAGGCCGACCGCGCCAGCCAGTGGATGAAGGTCGAATCGGGTGCCGACCTCATCCCCGACCCCGACAGCGTGCCCAATGTGCCCGGAATGGTCTATTACGCCAAACCGGAAGCACTCAAAATCGACCCCGAACGCTTCCAGTACAAACTCGGCACCGACCTGCGCACTGGCGCCGGTCGCGTAATGCGCAAAGCCAAGGTCTGGAATGAGGAAGCCGCAGGTGTCATCACCGCATGGCGGGACAAGATCGGCGACCTATATGTTGTCAACGGGCATCACCGGCTTGCGCTCTACAAGCAGCTTGCTAAAGAGGGCAAGGAGATACCGCCACGGTTGCGCGTGCAGGTACTCAATGAAGGCGAGAGCTTCCCCGGCGCGCTCGCCAATGGCATCGACGAATCCGAAGCCAAGGTTCGCGGTGCCCTCCAGAGTATCTTCGAGCAGCACGGCACGCCAGTTGATGCCGCTACCATCATCCGTGAGAAGGGTATCACGCCTGCGCAGCTTGAAGAGATCGGCATGGACCTCGGCGACAAGACGGCTGAGCAGGCCGTCGCGATCGCCCGCTTGGATGATTTTCTGTTCCGGGAACTCCAGTTAGGTCGCCTTGATGAAGGTCGTGCGGCCATGATCGGTCGTGAAGTGCCTGAGCGTGCCGGCCAGATTGCAGCGTACAAGCTGATGAAAAAACTGGAGGATGAGGAAGGCCGCGTCGATCCCAGGCGGTTTGAGAAGGTCATCCGCTTTACCAAGGGTGCCGAGACGGTTGGCGAACAAGGTGGACTGTTCACGCCCGCGCAGATGCAGAGTTCGTTGGCAATCGAGAAGGCCGAAATCGCCGAATACTTGGAGCGCAAATTGCGCACCGAGAAGCGCGTATTTGGAGGCGCAGTCCGCCAGCAGGGTCTGCTCGAAGCGGGCGGAACGGCAGTTGATGTCGCGCGCGGCAAGCAGATCAGTGCTGATGCGGGCACATTGATGAGCGCGCTGGAGACCTTTGGTTACAACCCGGAAACGAAAACCAGCGAAGTTCTCAACGGCTTGGCGCGCGAGCTGCACGGCGCATCCAAGGCGAAGCGCGCACAGATTCTGAGCGGCGCATACGAAGGGGCGATCGTGGCGCTGCAAGAAGACCTAGCGGCGCAAAACATTCAAGTCGGAAAACTCGCAGAGACGGGGGTGGCTAGGCCGCCCGAGGGTGGGCTGTTTGGCCGCGGCGGGGGTGAGGGTACAAACCTTTCGGGCGGCCTACTCCCTGGAATTGAACGAATACCAGCGGCAATCGAGGCAATCGGCAAATCGCCGCAGTTGCAGCGCGCGCGCTATGAACTGATGGCGAAGTTCGCGCCAGATAAAATCAGTGAAGCCGCGCGTGCGTTTCACGGCAATATGCGCACAACGCTGGCGGAAGGTGCCGCCAGCGCCTATGTCTCGCGGGAGTGGATCGCGCCGCTGCACAGCTACTTTCAGGAGCTGGCCAAGAGCGTTCCCACAAAGCAGATTCTTAAGGACTTCTACGGCAGCATCCAGCGTGGCGACGCCTTCCCCGACTACCTGAAAGACTTGGAGTCGTGGCGCGAGCCGATCCGAGATGCCTTCGATCATCGGTTCAATCTCATCAACAGCCTGCGCGATGGCTGGCTGCGCTACCGGCAGAACTACCTGCCTAACCTGTTCAAAGACCCCAAAGCAGTCGAAGCGTACATTGAGTCGGTGCAGCCGCGCACTATCCGTGGCACGTCGGGCTTCTTTAAGCGCCAAGAGTTCAGCTTCGAGGAGCTGATCGATAAATTTGAGTCCGCCTTCGAGAATCCGGCCGATACGATCTTTGCTCGCTTGCTCGACGAAGACCGCTTTTACATGGGCCAAAAGCTGTTCCAGCAGGGCACCGACAATGGGACGATTAAACTCACCCAAGGCGACGCTCCGCGCCATTGGGATCGGATCAACGATCGCATTGCGGAAGTAGTCCAGACGGACCCTGAGACCGGCACGCGCAAACTTACAGGCGTGTACTACGCGCAAAAAGATATGGCGCGACTGATGAACAACTTCTTCGCACCAAGTCCGGACCAGTCGATTCTCTACCGCTGGGTGCATACGCCGATGGCACAGGCCAACGCACTGCGTGTCGCCGTGGGCGGCTTCCACTACTTGTTCGAGACCGCATCGGCGATGGCGATGGAACCCGGCATTGACTTCGCCGATGCATTTGGCGCGCTGTTCGAGGGGCGACTGCGTGATGCTGCGATTGCCACAGGACGGCTCACAAAAGATGTGCTGACGGCACCGGCCAAACCCTACCAATATTACAAGATCGGCAAAGCGGCGCAGAAGTCGTTGCTGAGCGGCGAGCCGGGCGACGTTGCGCGCGCGGTCATCGAAGCCGGCGGTCGCTTCACCAGCGAGCGTGGGCTGGACTCGCTCGCCCATTCGTCGGAAGCCATCATTCGCCAGATGCTGCCGCCCAGCGTACCAGAGCGCATGATCACGGCCATCTCGAAGCCGCTGATGAAATACTATGTGCCGCGGATCAAGATCGGCGCGTTTTATAAAGTGGCGGAGCGGCAACTTCAAGAAGCGGCTAACAAGGGCGTCGAGGTAGACGCAGGGCAGTACCGGCGTATTTTGCAGGATAGCTGGGAGCACGTCGACAACACATTGGGCCAGATGGTCCGGGACAATCTGGCGTTTTCACCCGGCATGAAAGGCACGTTGGGTCTGGGGATCAACTTTCCAGGCTGGAACATCGGCTCCTACCGGCTACTGTACAACGCGCACAAAGCGGCCGCGAAGCTGCTGACTGGACAAGCGGGGAAAGTGGGCACGCTGGAAAAGCTCTCGCTGGGACAGGTTGCCGGCACATTCATGATGGGAGCAGTCGTGAACATACTGACGCAGTACGCGCTGACGGGCAAAGGCCCGCAAGGACCGCTCGATCTATTGGCTCCGCAGGACGGCGGAACGCTCCCAAGTGGCAAGCCGAGCCGGGTCATCTGGCCGAGCTATATCTGGGGCTGGATCAAGGCGCACACGTCGCCGGTGGCCACCATCGGCAACAAGCTGTCGATCGTGATGGACGTGCTACGCGACTTCGTGAGCAACAAAAACTTTCGCGGTATTGAGATTTACGACCCCACGCGCGCATGGCCGGTTAAGGCGGGGCAATTTGTGGGTTACGAAGCAAAGCAGGCGCTGACGCCGTTTGCGGTGGGCGCGTATCAACGTGCGACGGAGAAAGGTCCGGCTGGCATCGCAATGTCGGCGCTAGGCATCAATCCGGCCTCGGCGCAGATCGGCCAGAGCGCCGATGAAAGCCTGATGCAGACTTACTTGGCGCGACGCTATTCGAACGTCCGCACGGCGGAACAAGCCGAGCGTGGTGACATCAAGCGCAAGTTCTTGCAGAGCTGGCGCGGAGGAAAGCGCCCCGAAGCCGTGGCGCTCATGAAGGATGCGCTCACGGGGCGGCAGGTCACCTTCAGGCAGGCTGAACAATGGCGCCGCGAAGCAGTCGAACATCCCGATGCAGTGCAGTTCAAGCGCCTGACACCGGAGGAGGCCATCGAAGTCTACACGGTCGCGGGGCCGGAGAATCGCCGGCGCTATCGCTCACTGCTGGTGGGCAAGGTGTTCGGTGCCGGCGGAGAGAAGTTGCGCAAGCTGCGCGATAGCGGCCAACTCCAGCGGCTCAAGGACATGCTGCGGCAGGCGCCGACAGTTCCGGCGTCAGCGCCGGTTAGCTGAGGTAAGGGCCAATGCCTAAAATAATGACGCCCAGACAGCATCGGTTCCTCGAAAGCTCAGGCTCGCCGCTTACGTCAGAGCAGCGCGAACGGATGCATGCTCGGCTGCGTTCCGGTGAAGATAAAATCCGAAAGCGCCCGCGCAGCAGCAAACGCAGGAGAAAACGGTGATGAGAAGTGTGCGAGAATTAGCGGGCAAACTGGCGCTGCTCATTGGGCTGGTGCTGGTGACGATGGCACCCTCACCGCCGTATCTGGGCCAGCAAGTCGATGGTAATCGAAACAGTCTGGGTAGTGCAGCAAACCCACCGGCGGCTACCTTGTTTGACAAGACGGGAACGGCGATCGATGCGGGCAACCCCTTGCCGGTAAGCGCCGCCATTATAGCGGCGTGCAAAAAGGTCGTGGTGAACGGGAGTGGTGTAGCAGGCGCTGACATCACGATCGATTCCACCGCTGGAGGCATCGTGGTGCTGGCGGCGAATGCGACTCAGTGCGCGTTCGACATCCGCAACAGCGGCACCGCCCCGATGCGCTGCTGTCCTTCGACGCTGACTTGTTCTTCGACCGCTGGCTTTCTGCTCAATCAGGGCGAAGACCTCAAAGCCGGACTCGAAGGACAGGAAGCCTGGAAATGTATTCGCACCACGGGCACCTCGACGACGGCCAACGTGGCGCAGGCCACACCATGATTAGAAGACTATTTCTAGCGATTGCATTATTCGCTTGTCTTGGGTTAGGAGTGGATGGGAATAGACCCCCCTCACCACTAGCAGATAATCGCATCGTTAATCCTGGCATGCAGATTGACCAACGTCATGAAGGTACGTCGGTCGCAATAGCAACGGGTAACTTTGCGCTTATTTCTGATCAGTGGTTTGTTACCTTTCAAGGGTCAGCTACAGGTATAACTGCACAACGAGTGGCAGACGCACCAGCGGGCTTCGCATACAGTGAGAAAGTAACGGTCGGTGTTGGTAGTGCAGTAATAGCGGCCACTGATGAACTCTACTATACACAGGATTTAGAGACCGACAATGTTAAGGATTTTAAACTTGGCACTGCGAGTGCAGCGACAGTTTCCTGTTCATTTTGGGTCAAATCAAATATTACAGGTACCTTTGGGTTTCAATTTACTAACAGTGCGCTCGATCGTTCATATGTAGCTATCTTTACTATTACTGATGCCAATACGTGGCAACAGGTCAAACTCAATGGAGTCGTGTTAGATACAACGGGTAGTTGGAGTGGTTCGATCGGATTGGTAATTAATATTGTATTAATGGCAGGGTCGGATTTACGAGGTGCATTAGGTTGGCAGGCCGGTGATATTGGGACTACCAGCGCGCAGACCAATCTCGCTGCGACCAGTGGCAATACATTTCAGCTTACGGGTGTAAAGCTGGCAGTTGAGCCGGTCGCGACGGTGCTGGTGCCGCGTTCATATACAGAAGAGTTGCTGCTATGTGAACGTTACTATTGGAAGACCTTTCTCGAAGGAACTGTCCCGGCACAAAGCGCCGGTGTTGCAGGCTCCCTACAAACCAAGAATCCGATTGCGCTGGGGGATCCTTCGATTCTCGTGATGTTTCCGGTCAAGATGGCTTACGCGCCCGTTATCACGACGTACAATCCTAGTGCTGGGAATGCGAATTGGCGCAACATTACGGCGGCCGCTGACGCTACAGTGAGCGTTGATCCTGGAAGCGCAGTCAGCACCACAAGTGCGCTCATCGCGACGAGTGGAACGGTGACGACGTTAGGCAATATTCTCGCTATTCATTTGACTGCGGATGCAGGGCTATGAAGCGTCTGATCGCATTGATCCTCGCGAGCGTGCTGTTTGCGCTCGGTGATGTTGGGCGTGCAGATTCCGTCACCGTATATCCAACAGGTCGCACCGAGAGTTACAGCTCGTGTGCGACGGATGTGCCCGCTCCGGTCAATGACCAGCCCTGTTTTCAGACGTCTGATCATACTTGGTATTACTATGTCGCTGTTTCAACCAGTTGGACAGCGATGGGTAGCAGCGTTCTGACCGCGACGAGGATCATCCAACCGCCCAATATCCAGATAATTTCGACGGGGACGGGGACAGTTTCCTTTGCGACCGGCGATTTTCAGAAGGTGACACTGGCGAGTTCTTCGACGATTACGCTGTCGGGCGCGACCACGGGGCAGAGTCTGATCGTGAAGCTGGTGCAGGATGCGACCGGCGGGCGCCTGGTCACATGGACGGCGGGGACGGACACGATCGCGTGGCTCAACGGGATCGCGCCGACGCTGACCGCGACGCCGAGCAAGGCGGACATCATCGGGTTCATCTACGACAATGGTACGTACTCGCAGACCGGATTCGCCCCGAACGAGACTCCATAGATGAAGTCTGCGATAGGCAGGAACAAGCTGGCGCTGCTGGTGACACTGGTGGCGGTGAGCTGCGCCCTCAACGAAATAGCGGAGGCGCGGCCGTTCCCGGTTTTCGTGCCGGGGGCCGCAATCCCCACTCCTACGCCGACCGCGACCCCGACTGCAACCGTGACTCCAACTGCAACTCCTACGGCCACCGCAACCGCCACGCCGACGGCAACCGCTACCCCTTCCGCGATTACCCTGGTCAGTCCTTGCCAGACGGGCAGCGCCGGCGCAGTCGGAGCACTTACGATCTCCAAACCGGCCGGAGTGGTAGCCGGCGACGTGCTGGTAGCCTTTACTTGGGTCCGCAAGAGTCCGATCCCCACCATTACCGATCCAACTGGCTGGATTCAGGACGACACTATTGACGGAGGGACAAGTTCGACGCTGGGACGAGGCCGCACGCTTCACCATGTAGTGGATGGAACCGAAGGGGTCAGTTTCAGTTGGGGCTACAGCGCCAATTCCACCGTTACCGGCGGGGCGATCTGTGCCTACCGCAACGTCAACCCAACTACGCCAATTGATGTTCACTCGATCAACACCGCCGCGGTCAGTCCGCCGACCGCACTTGGTGTTACAACTACCGTCAGCAATGATCAACTAGTGATCAGTTTCGCCGACGAGATCGCGCTGGTGACGCCGGTCACTCCGGCTGGCTTCACCTTGCAGTGGGACAACAGCGATACGGTCAATACTCAGGAAACCTGGGGTTACGACAAGGCGCTTGGCGCGGCGCCTGTCACAACCGGCAACCAAACCTCGGGGTCCAGCAGCACCAACAGGTGGTTCGCCGCTCAAGTGGCTCTCAGGCCGATAATATGAATTCCAGTAGCGACGCCGATTGGAACACCAACTCCGTTGGCCGCCAGCCTGACGGCTCTGCGCGAACTGAAGGATGAGGTGCAGTGATGAAACGAGGATGGATGCTGTTGACAGTGCTGGCGCTATGGGCAGGCTGCGCGTTGGGCGCGGTAACTCAACTGCTGCCAGGCCAGAAAGCGTATGTGAAGTGCGCGCCGCCGGGGAGGGACCTTGGGACGATTATTCTGAATCCTGGTGATACGCTCATCTGCGGCACGCCGGCGGCAGGCGGACCTACGCCGACTCGTACTGCCAGCCCGACTAGAACCGCGACACCGACGCGCACGGCAACACCAACCGCTAGTGCCACGCCGGTCCCTACCATAGTCCCGACTGGCAGCCCTGCGACCCAGAGCCGGACACCGACTGCCTCCCCGCTGCCGACGCCCGTGCCGACTCCGACCGTGATCGCCGGTACGGCTTACTTCGTCGATAACTCGATTGCCTGCTCGGATACGAGCGCAGGAACCAGTCCGGCGGCGCCGTGGTGTAGCGTCGCCAAGGCGATGGCCAAGCAAGCATCGCTGGCGCCCGGCGACGGCATTCTGTTCAAGTGCGGCGATGTATGGAACGAGCAGTTCAACCTCGCCAACATCCACGGTTCGGTCGGGCGTCCGGTCATCATCGGCCACTACGGCAGCAACTGCGTCCTGCCCAACCGGACCTACACGGCGACTCTGCCGACCCTCAATGGCGGCAGCACCCGCAAGCATGGCTTCTACGCTGATAACTCCGGCGTGAGCTATGTGACGATCGACGGCTTCAATATTCACGACACGACGCTGGGCGGGATCGTGATTAACGCCAGCGGCAGCAACATGCCCGGCATCACCATCGAGAACAACCTCGTGCATCAGGTCGGGCCGGGCGCGTGCGCGGGTTGCGGGACTCCCAGTGACCCTGGAGGTGGCTCGCAGTATGGGGAGAATCCAGGCATCGGCTTCTCGGACTTTGGCACCAAGCCCGTCTCCAACGGCGTGCATATCCTCAACAACACGGTGTGGGACACCGGCGGACACAACACGCTCAGAATCCATTACGACAGCAGCCCCGATGTGCTCGTATCGGGGAACTTGGTCGGTCCCGGCTGCCTGCACAACTGCATGGACACCAAAGGGATCAACGGGACGGTCTCGAACAACATCGCCACCTGTCCTGAGAGTTCGGCACGTGGTGAGCAATGTGGTTCGGGGACCGCTGGTGTCTACAGCGAGAACACCTATGTCACAGCAGGTGTCAGCCCGCGCTGGATCAGCAACGTCATGCACGACATTGCGATCTGTTCGCAGGCCGAGGGCGATTCAGGTCACGCGATGAAGCCGAAGTTCTACAACAACACCTGCATCAACCCGTCGAACTATGGGCTGTATTATAAGACCGCCAAGAACGCGGACGTGCAGAAGAATCTGCTCGCGGGGCAGATCGCCTCGACTTCGGGCAGCTTCGCGACTTGGGACTACAACGACAATTTTGGCGCCAGCGGGAATCCAACCGGAGCCCATGACGTGAGCGTCAATCCGTTGTACGTCAATCCGGCGGCGGGCGATTTCATGCCGCAGGCCGCATCGCTGCTGGCGGGATGGTCGGTCAGTACGGTGACGGCTTACGACTATCTCGGAGCGGTCGGACCCTGAACTGGCCGCATAGGGGAAACATGGATGATCGGTACGTCACGGAGAGCCTGTTTGAGTGGGTGGTCGGCAGTATTGTGTTGGTCTGGGTCGCCGTGACCGGCACCTTGTACGCCATGCTCAATTCACGCAGCCGGATTACGCGCAAAGAAGTGGTGGAGATGCTGGGCGCGACCGAACAACGACTCGATAAGCGACTAGACGAACAGCGCGACACATTGGGGCAACTGCGCACCGAGTTACAGACAATGGATACCAAGTTGAGTGCGGGGCATGATCGCATCTTGTCGATTTTGCTGGAGCGGGGTGGCTGATGGAGCGCATTCCCAACGGGTGGCAGGAAATCACTGCAACGTATTCGATGCCGGAGCGCGACTTATCCGGCATCATCACTTGGAAATGGCGGACCGAGAATCTGATGACCATCATCGCGCCGGTTCCGATGCATCTGGCTTGGGGCGGAATTGCGACACGAATCACCTGCCATAAGTTGATCGCGGACCGGCTGCTGGCGGCTCTGACGGAGTGCGTTCAGACCGGCATGGGCAATTATATCAGCGAAGGCTACGGCGGCTGTTTCGCGGATCGGGCGATACGGGGGGTACCGACGAAGCTGTCGTTGCACGCCTTGGGCATCGCGATTGACCTGCGGGTGGCGACTAATCCGCTGGGGGGACCAGCCGAAATGAATCCTGAAGTTGTGCGCATGTTCGAGAATAATGGTGCCTCTTGGGGCGGCAATTTCACGACTCGAATGGATCCTATGCACTTCCAATTCGCAGCAGGGGCATAGAAGCGATGACTATGGTTATCGCTCTTGTTGCGGGACTGATGACCGGCGTGGTAATAGGGTTGATGCTCTGGGTTGGAGTCGGCGTCAAGCGGCGTGCAGAGTATCGCGCGCGACACATGCTGTGAAATGCTTGAGCCTTTCGTGCAAAGCGACTTTAGTCTTGGGCTCGTCGCGGTCGTAGGTCGCTACCAGCAACCGCCCAACTCAGTTTTTCGTCTCTCAAACTTCTTCTACCGCACGCCCGGCGACCTTGAAGTGGTCGATGGCAGCCTAATCGTTACTACCCGCGTCGCACCCGGCCCGACCAACTCCATCGTCATAATCGCGCCGTTTACGCCGGTCGGCTCAGCTGCGAAGATTCTGGCGCTCCAGTTCAGCGGTGCACAGTACGACCTGATCGACGTAAGCGGGGCGACTTACAACGCCTCGCTGGCTACGCTGGCGAGCACCTACGCAACGCCTGACCTCGTAATGTTCGCCGGCAAACTCGTGGTCGTGGCGGGTCTGTCAGTGGTGCCGCAGCTTTGGAACGGGGCGGCGCTGACGCCGATTACCAATAGCTGGACTGCGGCCGGCTACATCCCGCTGTGGCAAGCGGCCCTGCCTGTGCAGGTCGGCGATGTGATTCAGCCCACGCCTACCAATGGCTTCTTTTACATCTGCGAGCAGGCCGGACTGACGGGCGCTGCGCTACCGGCCTTTCCGGTGGTAGCAGGAACCGTGGTAGACAACAATGTGATCTGGCGCTTCACCGGCCCCACGACACCAGTGACAGTGCCCAAAGCCGCACACGCCTTCAACCATCTCGATTCACTATGGTTATGGGGCACGGATGCCGCAGAGGGGCCGTTTGACGGCCCGAGCTCACTGCGTATGAGCGACACCGGCAACCCCAATTCGTACAACCCCATCAACCAGGACTTCATCGGCGTCGGCGATGGGCAGACCGCACAAGGCGGTGCCAGCATGTCGATGGGCGAGTTGGGAATCGCCAGTACACCGACGTTAGTCCTGTTCAAGGATCGCTCGACCTATGAGATCGTGGGGTCTTTCCCGGTCGCGACTGCGAGCAAGGCCAAGACTGATAAGGGCTGCATCGCGGCGCGCTCGATTCAGTTCATCGCCGAGCTCGGCGGCGTCATCCGACTGACGCATCAAGGCTTCGCGCTCTATACGGGGCCGGGCCAGACCGGCGACCAACTCCTAAGTGAGGTCATCCAGGACTACATTTTCCCCAACAGCTCAGACGTGGCCGCGATCGACTTCACCAACGCCAGTGTGGCGAAGTCAGGCCAGATGGACAACCCGCTGATGTACCTCTGCGCCGTGCCGATTATCGGGGGCAGCGGCAACCTGACGCGCGTGTTTATCTATTCCATCTTACAGAAGGTGTGGGCCATCGCGGATCTGCCCTTCAACATCACGGCGCTCAATTTCGTACAGATCCCGAATGTAGCGGCAAAGTTGCTGCTCGGGGACAAGACCGGCGGCAACGTGCGGCGGTGGATGGCTAACGATAGCGACTTTGATGGCGCGGCGATCTCATGGTCCGTTAGGGGACCGCTGATGCGGGACAAGCGGGGAGCGCCGGTCTACTTCCGGCGGGTGACAGTGCAGACCTCCGGCGGTACGCCCACAATCACGAGCGCAACGCTCGACTACGACGACATCGCAACCGCACGTCCCAAAACGCAGGCCGTCACGACAGTGGCGCCCTATCCGGTGAGTCCGCCGGTCAGTCTATCCCTGGGCATCACGACGCGTGGCGCGCAGATCACCGTCAACGGCAAGGGCAAGACTAAACTTGAGGCGCTTGAGTGGCATGGTGTGCGCAAGCGGCCGCGTCAGATTGCCGGTGTCTAAGCGATGCCTCTCCAGCGTGGCGGCAGCTCGACTCTCCCGCCCGATGTTCAACAGCAGCTCCGTGCATTTCTCGGCACACTAGCCTTCCGCGATAAGGTCGCCTTCGGCGACATCGTAGCCCGCTCGATCACGGCGAGCCACATTCGGGCCGCGACCATCACAGCCGACCTGATCGTTGCCAACGCAATCTCGCTGGGCGTGACGCTTGATTACGCGCCGGACGTGAATATCACGCCCTATGGGGCTTGGGTGGACATCGCGACGGGCATCACGCTGTCGATCGCAAAGACGACCGACTTCGTGGTGTTCGCAAACACGATCACGGCGGATGTTGCAAACCTCCAACCCGGCGGTGACGAGATCGACTTTCGAGTCCGCGAGACGGTGGGTGCGACCACGGTAATCGAGACGCACAACATCGCAACGGCGCAAGCTGGACTCGCTTCAACCTACAGCGTCGGCGGCGTGCCGTTCATCTATCTGCTATCCGGTTTCGCGGTGGGGAATATCACGTTGCTGCCGCAGATTCAGCTTATCAACGGATCGGGATCGGGAACGTTGGCGATGACTACGACGGACACGAAGATTTGGGCATTTTGCCTACGCCAAACAGGCTAGCCTTGATTATATACGGAATCTGCGGTAAGTAATCGCGCCATGGCAATTCTGGGCCTCGACGGTACGCCGATAAAGTATCCGGCTTTTCGCTGCGCGATCGATGTGCAGGGCGAAATTGCGGCTATTTTCATGTCCACCGACGCGAACATCCCTGATCAGCGCGCGCCGACCGGATGCTTTTGGGTCGATATCGCGGTTGAGGACTTTCATCGTATCAAGGCGGATCCCCATTCCTTCACGCTCGAAGCAGGCGCGCGCGTCGCGACCGTCAAGGCGAAGCAGACGTTGACGCTGAGCGTGAATCGCCACCGCTTCAAGGCGGATGGCGTTGACGCCGCCAAGCTGACTTGGGACACGACCGAGCCGGTGACCATTTGGGCCAACAACGCCTCTTTGGACGGCGCCTACACTTCGCCCGACACCTACCAGCCACCCAAAGACGAAAAGACCGGCCTGCCGCGTGTGGGGCCGGTTGTGCTGTGGATTCGGGATGTGCGGCATGTCTCGAATCGGGTAACGGTGGTGTTCGTAGACCCTGCGGAGGCCGTATGACCTGTCCAGACTGCGATGGCAGTGGCTCGCTGACGGGAAGGAAATCTTCGCTGGGTTGGTGGTCGGCATGACCTGTCCAGACTGCGATGGCAGTGGCTCACTGACGGGACTTGGATGCGGCCCTCGCGCATCGCGAGTGGTGACGCTGGCTTGCTTTACTTGCTACGGCAGCGGGGAGATTGACGAGGCTAAAGCCAAGGCGATTGAAGCCGGTGAACAGATGCGCAAGGAACGTGTAGCGCGCGGCTTGAGCCTGCGAGCTGAGGCGCGACGGCTGGGCATTAAGCCGGGCGTGCTGGCGGATCGTGAACAGGGCCGCAACTGATGCCCATTGACTCGACCAAGACTGGGCGGACCTTCCCCGCCACACCCGAGAGCGTACCGCCGTGGGCGCCGCTGATGGAGGCTGTGCGTGATCTCAAAAAAACACTTGAACAATTCGGCGTCAAAGTTGTAATCGCCTTGGGCGAGCATCAGCGTGAATTGTCCCGCGCACGCGCTGCCATCGACAACAGTGCTGGGGCCACTACCCGCGCCGCCAAGGCGATCGTGCAGGCGACCGCAATCCATTGTCGGAAGATCGAGGAACATGGGCGCAAACTTGAGCGGTTCAATATCGGAAGTGAAGCGCGTGTACGGAAGCTGGATTCAGCACGTGTTCAGCCACGTCAGACAGCTCTCGCAGCCCCAAGACCAGCGCCTGCGCGAAGCCGTCCATTGGCACCTTTACACGATGGACGACAGCAAGGGGGTGCGCCCCGCCCTAGTCGGCGCGTGCTACGTGGCAGATGAGCATTTGCTATCGAATCTCCACCGCGACCTTGACGCGTTGCGTGCGGCTGCGGCTGTCGAGCTGATACATCGCTCGACTCTCGCGGTCGATGACTTAATTGATGATTCGCCCAAGCGCGGCGCACGCGAGGCCCTGCATGTCCGCTACTCGCCGGTGATGGCGGGTGCTGTGGCGATGTGGCTCAACTGCATGGCGCAAAAACTGCTCGATGACAATGCCCGCGCGCGCCAAGACCTGCGGATACTGGCTAACCGGCTGGCGCTGGGGGAAGTACTGCAGGAGCGCTGGAGCAAACAAGAGGGCAAGACGCCGCCGGCGACTTGGCAGGAGATCGCGGATTTGGATACCGGCGCGCTGTTCGATTTTACGCTGGCGATGGGCCGTAAGCCTAGTCCCGCGTTCGCCTATCCGTTGGCGCGACTGCGGCATGGACTCGATGATATCGAAGATCTGCTGGACCCCGAAGGCGATCAGCGCGACGTGGCGCAGGGGACACCGACACTCCCGACGGTGTTCACCGAAGCTAAGGAGCACGCGGGACTGGTTGCGGCGATTCCGCGGGCGCTGGCGTATCTTGAAACTGAGCTGGAACGTGTTAAGGTGTACGTCAAGCGCAAGGGAATGCTGAGGCCATTTGTCGATGACTTCGAGCGACAACTGCGAGGATACCAGAAAGTCGGCGTCAGCGCCGACCGGGACCGCAGCCGACCTTGAAGACGTGCTACGCGCGTTGGGGTACATCGACCCGATAGTGCCGCCATTTGATTACGCGAAGACTCGGCTCATTGAGCCGCGCGGAGGAGAGGCGAATGAAAATTATCCTGCATCACGATGATGGCCGACGATACGCTATAGAGCAGTCCGCGGTCAGTCTGGTCGAGGAAACCGGGGATAAGGGTTGCGACGTCTACGTGACGGGCGATCCCACTGCCGCACGGGTTCGCGAGAGTTTCGAGGAAGTCTGCGAGCTGGCATGGCCGGCCGAACCGGCAACCCTGGGGGAGCGCTTAGCCGCCGCCCGAGAAGTCGCACAGGCACCGCCGCCGCCCTTGACAAGCTAGCGGCGCGGGCGTAGATTTCAAGGCGTCCTCCACACCCATCCTCCCAAGGGCTGCCCCGGCCGTCACATCCGGCTGGGGCAGCCGAGTGTTCCGTCTAACTTGGCCAGTTACGGTCAGTACGTCTAGCTACTTCCTACGCATAGATTGAGGCTCCGCTGGAGCCGGTGCTACGGTCGCGCCAAGGGATTGTTCTCTCTTACGCGGGAGGATCGTGTATGCACGCACGGAATCTGGCTGTGCTCGCGCTGCTATCGGCACTGGCACTGGTAAGTACGCAGGCTTGGGCGGCCGGCGGCGTCAGCGCCGGAACCTCGGTGGGGTCGGTCACGGCTGTAACGCTGCTCAGCGCCAATGCCGGTCGTCACGGGCTGATGTGTCAGAACAACGGCGCTAATCAGGTCAGTGCCGCCTTCGGCACCACAGCGACGGCTACCAACGGCTTTTTGCTCAATTCCGCAGGCGGACTGCTCAAGCTGCCCGATGCTGAAACGCCGGGCGTGATTGGCAATGCGATGCCGCTGACGGCGCTTTCGGCGCTCTCGGTCTCCGGCACCAATGCCGTTGTGTGCTTGGAGTGGTAGCCATGAAACGCCTACGCTTACTATTCATCGCCCTTGTTCTCGTTGCCATTCCTCTGTTGGTCGGTCTGGCCTACCCGCCGGCATTCGCATTCCTCAACGGTGGAAACCCGATCAGCCAAAGCGTTGTTCCGCTCAACACCGATACCGGCGTGCCGACCAAAGTGGGGCATGTTTGGTATGTGGACCAGATTAACGGGAACGATACGAACAGCGGCTTTAGCCAGAGCGCCCCGTTCGCGACGATTGGCAAGGGTCTGACCTCAGCGACCAATGGCGCGGGCGACATCATCATCGTCTACCCGGGCACCTATGCTGAGAATCTGAGCGTCACCAAGGATTACATCACGATGATCGGGGCGATTTTGGGCGGGTACGCACGCCCCGATGTGGTACCGGCTGCGGGGATCGCGCTCACCGTCTCGACAGGAAGGGGATTCACCGCACGGCATATGCGCTTTGCGTCGGTGGATAACTCCGACACGGTGCTCCAGAACACCAGTGGATTTCGCTATGAAGACGACGTGTTCGACGGCAACGCGCTTCAAGTGACCAAAGGAAATTTGCGCATCGTCGGCGGACCCGGCGGGACGGCTTCTGAGGGTAAGGTACTTAACTCGTACATCCGTGGTGGCGGAGCAGCGGGCATTCTCTTTCAGCATCGACTCGCCATAGATGGCGGCGAGGGCAGCACTGATAACGAGATCGCTCATTGTCGCTTCGTCGATAACGTGGCGAGCGATCTAAAGAGCGTCGTGAACACCAACGGCGGCGGCGCAGGTATCTACATAAACCTGAGCGTTCACGATAACCAGTTCATGACCAGCGGTGCCTCCTACAAGTACATTAACTTCGCAGCCGGCGCGGCGGGTGACTTGGCAGCCAACTCCTGCCTGATCGCAAATAATTACTTCGCTGACGAAGCGCTGACCGGCGGGACCGGCAATCAGATCGATCTGGGCGCACAGCCCAAGGCGCACTTTGCGGGCAACTTCGACGACATCGCCGTCGTCAACGGGACGACCTTCAACTAGAACTAGGAGCGCGCCGTGCCCGATCCTGTACCGGCGACCCTAGCCCCGACACCACCGGCGATTGATACGGGTCGCAGCGTTGTGCGCGATGTTTTGGCGTTCTGCATCACGGCGGGCTTTTTCGGGTTCATCTTCATGATCGTCTACCTCAAGTGGGTGGACGATAAGATTTTCTCGATTCTGATGGCGCTGATTGCGATCGAGACCAACGTGCTTCAGTATTATTTCGGAAGTTCGATGGGTAGCGCCAGCAAGGATGCCTTGCTCGGACGCATGGCCAAAAACGGAGGGCAGTCATAATGACTTCCGTACAGGCCCCCGCACCCGCAACTGCGAGTCCGTAAGATGGCAGGCGGCGTCAGCGCCGGGTTCACGCTGAACACGGCGACCTCGACGGCGCTGTTGCCGGTCAACAACCGTCGCAAGTGGCTGTTCATCCAAAACAACGGCGCGAACGTTGTCATCATCGCATGCGGCACGAATAACGGCGCTTCCGCAGTCTCACCCGGCAATGGCTTTCAGATCGCAGCCGGCGGTTCCTTGATTCTGCCGCCGGTAGTAGGGGCGCTGCCCGCCGGCGTTGGTCTGACGGGTGCCCCGACCACCGACATCGCCGGGATTGCGATTGGGGGCGCCTCGGATGTGGTTGTGCTGGAAAACTGAGCTAAGCCACGCCGCGCGCCCACCCGCCATGTACCCAAGGGGTAGAGCTGGAAAGCCCGCTCTGCGCAGCCGCTGCCTCAGCGCGGGGCATTATTTGGGTGTGCTCATGCTCCTACTGGCGTTGGGTGCTCAGGCTCGGGCGCAGCCAATCAGCGGCCCAACCGCACCCGGCGGCGGTATCAGCGTGCCGGCGGGTACGTCTACCGGGCCGATTATCAACGTCAGCGTTAACAACGTCCTCAACCCCAAGGCGACGCCCTTCTATGCCAGCGGCTCCAATCAGACTGCGACTTGCAGCGGAACTATCGGGAGTACGGCACTCACCTGTCCCGCTGGGGTAGCCGACTTCATCGGCCACTACGGGATCACCGTTCCCAGCGGCGGTACGAGCAACACGCTGGCGACACCTGCCGCTCCCGCAGTCGTGAACACCAGCGTCATCACTGCGGAGGCGGGCAACATTGGCGCTTGCGGCGGCTGTTCGATCACGCCCGCCAATACGCCGACTACGGACTTTGGCGTTCAGTTCACTGCTACGGGCGGTAATTCGTCGCAGGGACAGCCGCTGACCGAACACGGCAGCGCCCCCGTCGCGCAGTGGCAGTACCACTTCACCGGCGGCGTCTACAACTTTTTCAGTTCCGACGCGAACAAGGCGGTGTCGCTGGCCTACGAATACACCGATGCAACGGGCGGGACTTCGCATACCTACAAATGCATCGCGCTGAAGCTGGACGGTTCATTCAGCGCCGCCTCGCCCGGGACAATCAACGCGACCGGCCCTGTAACCTTGAGCTGGCTCAAGCGCAACGACGTGACTTGCGGAGTGTCTGCCGGCGCAGATGCTTATGGGTTTTACCGCGACAATGTATGGATCGGCTCGACAGGGACGACTCTCTTCCACGATAACGGAGCAATCAGCCAAAACCGGCCGTGGTGGATTCCATCCAGTCCGACTGGGGCAGGCGCCGCCCCGCTGGTGACTTCGGTTACTGCGGTTGGAACGACCTCATTGGCGCTGACCGCTGCGCTTGTCAACACCGTGAGCGCGGTTGCGGTGCGCCATAGCGATAGCGTTGCGATTCAGGCTGCGATTACCGCGTGCGTCGCGCTGGGCGCAGGCGGCTGTGCGGTCGAGTTTCCGCCGGGCACCTACCTCGCGAACATCATCAACAAGACTGGGGTAGCGTTGCGCGGCCCGCATATCCAGCGCGGTGCATCGGTAACCGGTGCTGCTGTTGTTCTACAAAGCGGCCTGCCGGGCGCAGTAATCGACAGCGACAACTCCGGCAACCCGCGCAGTTCAGTTGAGGGCTTGGCGCTGAACTGTCTCGGTGCGGGCGGTCTCGGTGATCGAGGTATTCTACTGCGGCGAGATAAGGGCACAGTGATCAAGAATGTCACTATTCTCGCCTGCGGCGATCAGGGAATCCAGACCCAGATCAACACGGTCGCGAACACCATCTTCGATGTACAGGCTCCCGATAGTCTGCGCGATCACAACCGCATCGAGCATAACGGCGCCTTGGACGTAGACGGTAGCGATAACTATATCGGTGGCCAGAGTGAATTTGGCGCTGCACTCCAATCTTATGAGAACTCACCGACCTCTTTGCGCCTATATGTCGATGGGATCGTGATTCGCGGCGGGACCACGCATATCGATGGCCTCGTGGTCGGCGAGCTGTCGGACGAGGGAGTTTACGCAGGCGAGACGGTAACCTCGGCGAGCTACCCGCTATTCATCGTGATTGATGCGCTGCGGGTTGACCATAATTTCGGGCATGGAATCGAGTTGGAGAAGGGCATCGGTCAGTTCCTCGGCTTATTGTCGCTCGACAACGGCATCGGCTTGAATAATTATTTCGATGCAATTCACACCGATAACAATGCGATTGCACAATGGCAGGTAAGCGATTTCTCGAATGTCAGCAACACCGCCAACAGGGTTCGCTACGGCATCTGGGATGCAGGGTCAGGCTCGGAATATACGAATCCGCTGATAGGCCCGACGTCCTTCAGCACGGCGCGCTACTTCGCTATGCCGACCACCAACCCAGCGAAGATTTCCTTCGCGGTGGGCACTGTTCTGCCGCTGACCGGCACGACGCCTGATGTCTCGGCGGGCGACGACTTCTTTTTCAACAATGCCGCCACGCCGACCA